>Ga0335075_10004946_pt1 | contig 20767 bp, 16 predicted proteins | sample Lox_Sample_24_FD_206723 | JGI IMG/M metagenome (GOLD analysis project Ga0335075, IMG submission 206723) | Soil microbial communities from Loxahatchee National Wildlife Refuge, Florida, United States - Lox_Sample_2.4 | ecosystem: Environmental > Terrestrial > Soil > Wetlands | place: USA...
CCCTGACGGTGGCCTTGGCGCCCTTCAGCAGCTTCTCCACGGTCTGGTCGGGGTCCTTGACGAAGGGCTGGCCGGCCAGGGTGATCTCGCCCAGGGACTTGCGCAGACGGCCTTCGACCATCTTCGCAACGATCTCCGGGGGCTTGCCCTCGCCCTTGGCCTGCTCGGTGAGGATCTCGCGCTCCTTGGCGACGACCTCCGCCGGCACCTCGGCGACGCTGACGTACTTCGGATTGCTCGCGGCCACGTGCATGGCGATATCATGGGCCACCGTGGCGTCCCCGCCCTCCAGGGCCACCAGTGCACCGATCCGGGTACCGTGCACATAGGCACTCACCAGGCCGGTGGAGGTCAGCACCGCAAGGCGGCGCACGCTCAGGTTCTCGCCGATCTTCGCGATGAGTTCGCGACGCCGCTCGTCGATGGTCTCACCCCCCTCGAGCCGCAGCGCCAGCAGCGCCTCGAGCGATGCCGGCCTGGCGGCCAGCGCCTGCGCGGCGACGGCCTTGGCGAAGGTGCCGAAGTCGCCTCCGCGGGCCACGAAATCGGTCTCGCAGTTGACCTCCACCATGGCGGCGGCGCGGCCGTCGGCGGCGCGCTCCACGACGATGACGCCCTCGGCGGCGACCCGGGCGGCCTTCTTGTCGGCCTTGGCCAGACCCTGCTTGCGCATCAGCTCGGCGGCGGCGTCCAGGTCACCCTGGGTTTCCACCAGCGCCTTCTTGCATTCCATCATGCCGGCCCCGGTGCGCTCACGGAGCTGCTTCACTGCATCTGCTGTGATGTTCATACGAATTCCAAAGGATTCTCAGGTCGCGGAACCACCGGCCTCGCCGTCCCCGGGCGTCGGGGCGACCGCACCGGCAGCCTGCGGACGGCGCCGCACCACACCGCCGCGCGCGGCGGGCGTGGCGGACTCCGGGGCGGCCGCCGCGGGCAGTTCCGCACCCTCGTCCAGATCGTCGAGATCCGTGGCCGCATCATCGCCGCCCTCCGGCGCCTTGACAGGCAGCCGGCGGCGGGCCGGAGCCTTCTTGCTGCGTACCGGGGCCTGCGGACGCGACCGGGGCTTGCCGGTCTTGCGGCGCGGCTGACCCGCTTCGTCGAGCTCCACGAATTCGTCCTCGCCCACGGCCACCTGCGGTACCGAGGCCTTGCCCTCGAGCACCGAATCGGCGACGCCGGAGGCGTACAGCATGATGGCGCGCATGGCGTCATCGTTGCCCGGAATCACATAGTCGATGCCATCGGGGCTGCAGTTGGTGTCCACGACGGCCACCACCGGGATGCCGAGTTTCTTGGCCTCGTGGATGGCGATCTTCTCGTGACCCACGTCGATCACGAACATCACATCCGGCAGCGACTCCATGGCCTTGATGCCACCGAGGCTGCGCTCGAGCTTTTCCATTTCGCGCCGCAGCTGCGTCGCTTCCTTCTTGCCGCGCTTGTCCAGCGCACCGCTGCTGTGCAGTTCGGTGATCTCGGCGAGCCGCTTGATGGACTGCCGGATGGTCTTGAAATTGGTGAGCATGCCCCCCAGCCAACGCTGGTTGACGTACGGCATGCCGCTGCGGGTGGCTTCCTTCTGGACGGCCTCACGCGCGGAACGCTTGGTGCCGACGAACAGCACCTTGCCGCCGTCTGCGACAATGCTCTTGATGAAGGCCGACGCCTGGGTGTACAGGGGCTGGGTCTTCTCAAGGTTGATGATGTGGATCTTGTTGCGCTCGCCGAAGATATAGGGGGCCATCTTCGGGTTCCAGAAGCGGGTCTGGTGTCCGAAATGGACACCCGCTTCCAGCATCTGTCTCATGGACACGCCGGTCATACGAACTCCGTCACTGTAGGGTTGAACCTTGCGCGTATCCCTGGCGGCCACCTGGAGACGGTTAATCTTCCGGGCACCCAGCCACGCAGGTTGTGATACGCGTATGGAATTTCTCGTCGTTGCCAACGAGGGCGGCGCTTTATACCATGAACGTCCCGCAGGAACAACGTCTTACGGGCCACCAGCTACACCAGATAATGCACATCACCATCAAGTCCCCCGAAGAGCAGCTCAAGATGCGCGAGGCCGGCCGCCTGGCCGCCGACGTGCTCGACATGATCGGGCCCCACGTGGTACCGGGCGTGACCACCGAAGAGCTCGACCGGCGCTGCTACGAGTACATCGTCAACGTCCAGGGCACCATCCCGGCCAATCTCAATTACCGGGGGTTTCCCAAGACCATCTGCTCCTCGGTCAACCACGTGGTGTGCCACGGCATTCCCAATGACCGCAAGCTCAAGTCCGGGGACATCATCAACATCGACGTGACCGTCATCAAGGATGGTTTCCATGGGGATACCAGCCGGATGTACTACGTGGGCAAGCCCCCCGTGGCCGCGCAACGGCTCACGGAAGTGTGCTTCGAGGCCATGTGGCGCGGCATCCGCACGGTCAGGCCCGGGACCCGCCTCGGGGACATCGGCCATGCCATCCAGGAATACGTCGAATCGCTGAATTTCTCGGTGGTCCGCGAGTACTGCGGCCACGGCATCGGCAGGATCTACCACGAGGACCCGCAGGTGCTGCACTACGGCGAGGCCGGCACGGGTCTCGAACTGCAGCAAGGGATGACCTTCACGGTGGAACCGATGGTGAATGCCGGCAAGCGCCACGTGCGGCTGCTGCCGGACGGCTGGACCGTGGTCACCAAGGATCACTCCCTGTCGGCGCAGTGGGAGCACACCGTCCTGGTCACGGCGACCGGGGTGGACATCCTCACCCTGGGCGCGGCGGAACGCCATTGAGCGCCCATGCCCGCTACTGAACCGCTCGAAGAGCTCGAGGCGCTGATGCCCGAGGCGGCGGCGACCCCGCCCCCGTGGCCGCTGCTGGCCCGGATCCCGGCCGTGCTGGCGGCCCACCCCGGTTCCCGGGAGGGGTACCGGAAACTCCTGGGCGAGGGCCATGAGGAGCTCAAGGCCCGGTTCCTGGCCGAGGAGCCCGTGGAGATCCTGGTCCAGGCGCGGGCGGCGCTGATCGACGCGGTCCTGCGGCAGGCCTGGTTCGAGCACTTCGGCGAGGGCGAGCGGCATTGGGCCCTGGTGGCCGTGGGCGGCTACGGCCGCGGCGAGCTGCACCCCTGTTCGGACATCGACATCCTGCTGCTGGTCGCCCAGCCGCCCGATGACGTGCAGCGCTCCCAGGTCGAGGGGCTGATCACCTTCCTGTGGGACATCGGCCTGGAAGTCGGCCACAGCGTCCGCACCGTCACCGAATGCGTCCAGGAGAGTGCCGCGGACGTGAGCGTCATGACGACGCTGCTGGAATCGCGGCTGCTGCACGGCGACAGCGAACTCCTGGCGGCCATGAACAGCGCCCTGAGCCCGCCCAACGTCTGGCCGGAAAAGGAATTTTTCGAGGCCAAGCTCAAGGAACAGGTTGAACGGCACCTCAAGGCCAACGACACCGCCTACAACCTGGAACCCAACGTGAAGACCGGTCCGGGGGGCCTGCGCGACATCCAGACCATCGGCTGGGTCGCCAAGCGTCACTTCGGTGCCGAATCGCTCGATGGCCTGGCTCGGGGCGGTTTCATCACCCCCGGGGAACTGCGCCGGCTGAAACAGGCGCAGTCCTTCCTCTGGAAGGTGCGCTTCGGGCTGCATATCGTCACCGGGCGGCGCGAGGACCGGCTGCTGTTCGACCATCAGCTGAAACTGGCGCAGACCTTCGGCTACGAGGACGCGACCTACACGCTCGCCGTCGAGCAGTTCATGCAGCGCTATTACCGCACGGTGATGGACGTGAGCCTGCTCAACGAACTGCTGCTGCAGCTGTTCAGCGAGGCGATCCTGAGCAATGAGGAGGACATCCGTCCGCTGAACGCCCGCTTCCAGGTGCGCAACGGCTCCCTCGAGGCGCGCCGCGACGATGTCTTCGCGCGCACCCCCTCCGCGCTGCTCGAACTGTTCGTGCTGCTGCAGCAGAATCCGGAGATCAAGGGCGTGCGCGCCTCGACCATGCGCGCCGTCGCCCGCAACCTGTGGCTGATAGACGAGGAGTTCCGGCAGAACCCGCGCCACCACCGGCTGTTCATGGACATCCTGCGGGCACCGGTGGGCGTCACCCACGAACTGCGCCGCATGAACACCTACGAGGTGCTCGGGCGCTACATCCCGGCCTTCGGACGCATCGTCGGGCGCATGCAGTACGATCTGTTCCACGCCTACACCGTCGATGCGCACACGCTGTTCGTGCTCAGCAATCTCAGGCGCCTTTCGATATCGCGTTTCGATCACGAGCTGCCCGAGCTGTCGCGCATCATGCAGCAGCTGCCGAAGCCGGAGATCGCCTACCTCGCGGCACTGTTCCATGACATCGCCAAGGGCCGAGGCGGAGACCATTCCGAACTGGGGTCCGTGGACGCCGAAGCGTTCTGCCTCGAGCAGGGCCTGTCGCGCTACGACGCGCGGCTGGTCGCCTGGCTGGTCCGCAATCACCTGGAACTGTCGGTCACGGCGCAGAAGCAGGACATCTCCGATCCGGAGGTGGTGAACGCGTTCGCCCGCCGGGTGGGGGATGAAACCCACCTGGATCATCTCTATGTCCTGACCTGCGCCGACGTGCGCGGCACCAACCCGAAGCTGTGGAACTCCTGGAAGGCTTCGCTGTTCCACGAGTTCTACGAACGGGTGAAGCGCGCCCTGCGCCGCGGCCTGGAGAGCCCGATCGACCAGGATGAACTCATCCGCGAGACGCAGGCGGCGGCAAAAGCGCTGCTCATCAGCGATGGCATCTCCGAGGAGGACATCGCCGGGTGCTGGAGCCGCTTCTCGATGATGTACTTCCTGCAGTACACCCCGGAGGAAGTCGCCTGGCACACGCGCCTGCTGGTCGAACGCCAGCCCGGTCCGGGGGAAACCCTGGTGGCCATCGAACCGCGCAGCGTGCGCGGCACCACGGCGGTCATTGCGTTCGCGCCGGAAGGCATCCACGGCTTCGCACGCACCACCGCCGTGCTGGACCAGCTGGGCCTGAACATCGTGGACGCGCGGGTCTCGCCCACCGAGGATGGCTTCACGCTCGGCCTGTACCACGTCCTGGAGGACGATGGTGCGCCGATCACCGACCAGGACCGTCAGCATGAAATCGAGTTCGCCGTGGTCCGCGCCCTGCAGCGCGCCGAGGCGAGCCTGCCGGTGGTGTCGCGGCGCGCGCCGCGCCAGGCGCGCATGTTCAACACGCCGACCCAGGTGACCATCAGCGTCGATGACCGCAACCGGCGATCGGTGCTGGAACTGGTGGCCGGGGATCGTCCGGGCCTGCTCAGCGACGTCGGCAAGGTGCTGATGCAGCAGCACATCGAATTGCGCAACGCCAAGATCATGACGGTCGGCGAACGCGCCGAGGACGTCTTCTACGTGACGGACCTGCAGCGCCGGCCGCTGAGCGAGCAGGCCGCCCAGGGCCTGAAGGAAAGGCTGGTGCAGGCCCTGGATCAGCGCGCTCCCGCATGAATCCACGGCTCGGTTCCCTGCACACCTATCCGTTCGAGAAGCTCGCCCGACTGCTGGCCGGCGCCGTCGCGCCCGCGCACCTGCCGCACATCGCGCTGTCCATCGGCGAGCCGCAGCACGAGCCGCCGCGGTTCGTGCTCGATGCCCTGCGGCAGGGAGTCGATCGCCTCGGCGCCTACCCGGCCACCGCCGGCACCCTGGAATTGCGCAGCAGTGCCAGCCGCTGGCTGGAGCGGCGGTTCGGCCTGCGCCCCGGCAGCGTCGATCCGGCCACCATGGTGCTGCCGGTCAACGGCACCCGCGAAGCGCTGTTCGCGCTGGTCCAGGCGGCGGTGGATACCAGCACGGCGCCGCTGGTCATCACTCCGAACCCCTTCTATCAGATCTATGAAGGGGCGGCGCTGCTGGCCGGCGCCACGCCCTACTACCTCAACGCCACCGCCGGCAACCACTTCGCGCCGGAGCTGGACCAGGTGCCGAAGGCGGTGCTGGACCGCACCCAGGTGCTGTTCCTGTGCAGCCCCGGCAATCCCACCGGAACGGTGCTGTCGCGCAGCTACCTTGCCCGCGCCCTGGACCTGGCCGAACGCCACGACTTCATCGTCGCGGCGGACGAGTGCTACGCGGAAATCTTTGCCGACGAAGCCGCGCCGCCGCCGAGCCTGCTCGAAGTGGCGCAGGAGACCGGACGCGACCGCTTCCAGCGCTGCATCGTCTTCCATAGCCTCTCCAAGCGCTCCAGCGTTCCGGGCCTGCGCTCCGGATTCGTCGCCGGCGATCCGGAACTGATGCGCCGCTTCCTGCTGTACCGCACCTACCAGGGGGGCGCGATGTCCCCGATGGTGCAGCTCGCGAGCGTCGCCGCCTGGGACGATGACGCTCACGTGCGTGCCAACCGCCGCCTGTACCGCGAGAAGTTCGAGCGCGTGCTGCCGATCCTGTCACCGGTGCTCGACGTGCAACGGCCGGACGGAGCGTTCTACCTGTGGGTCGACGTTGGCGGGGATGATGAGCGCTTCACCCGCGAGCTCCAGATCAGCCAGAATGTGACCGTGCTGCCGGGCAGCTACCTGGGACGCGCCACCGAACAGGGCAATCCGGGCCAGGGGCGGGTGCGCCTGTCGCTGACCGCCACGGTCGAAGACTGCGAGGCCGCGGCGACCCGGATCCGCGAATTCATGAAGGACCGCTGAATACGACCATGAGCGACAACCACGAACTCAAGACCCTGATCGAGGCGGCTTTCGAGAAGCGCGCGGAAATCACGCCCCGGAACGTCTCGCGCGAGCTTGCAGAGGCGCTCGAGACCACCATCGGCCTGCTCGACAGCGGCCAGGCGCGCGTGGCCGAAAAGCAGGGCAACGACTGGATCGTCAACCAGTGGCTGAAGAAGGCCGTGCTGCTGTATTTCCGGGTGCGGGAAAACAGCGTCATCGATGCCGGCTACACGAAATTCCATGACAAGGTGCCCCTCAAGTACGCGGAGCATTCGGCCGGGCAGTTCCGTGATGACGGTACCCGGGTGGTGCCGCATGCGGTGGTACGCCGCGGCGCGTACGTCGGATCCAACGTGGTGCTGATGCCGAGCTACGTCAACATCGGCGCCCATGTCGATTCGGGCACCATGGTGGATACCTGGGTCACGGTCGGTTCGTGCGCGCAGATCGGCAGGAACGTGCATCTCTCCGGAGGCGTGGGCATCGGCGGCGTGCTCGAGCCGCTGCAGGCCAGCCCGACCATCATCGAGGACGACTGCTTCATCGGCGCGCGCTCCGAGATCGTCGAGGGCGTGGTGGTCGAGGCCGGCTCGGTGATCTCCATGGGCGTGTTCATCAGCCAGAGCACGCGTATCTACGACCGCACCACCGGCCGGATCCTGCAGGGGCGCGTGCCGGCCGGCTCGGTCGTGGTCTCCGGCAGCCTGCCTTCTGCCGACGGCCGCTATTCGCTGTACGCCGCCGTGATCGTCAAGAAAGTCGATGCCCAGACGCGGGCGAAGACCTCCATCAACGAACTGCTGCGCGCCGCTGACTGAAACGCGAAGGGTGCAGGCGAGGGTGTCAGGGCAGCCAGGCACTGACCAGTTCGTTGATGCCCGCGCCTCCGGCCACCAGCCACAGGAACAGCGCCGCCCCCAGCAGCATCGGCCGTGGGCCCGCGGCGCGCAGCGCGCTGATGCGCGTGCCGAGACCCAAGGCCGCCATCGCCATCGCCAGCAGCACAGTGTCGAGACCTGACATCAAGGCCAGCGCCCGCGCAGGCAACAGCGTGAGCGAATTGAAGAGCACCAAGCCGACGAATGCCACCGCGAACCATGGGACGGTGAGCGACTGGCGCGGCCGACGGACCGCCTGCGCGTCCCTGCCGATCCAGGCCGAGAGCAGCATCAGAAATGGCGCGAGCATCATGACGCGAACCATCTTGGTGATCACCGCCGTGTTGGCGGCGCTCTCGCCGACCGAGCGGCCCGCCGCAAACACCTGGGCCACCTCGTGGATGGTCGAACCCGCATAGACACCGAACCAGCGCATGCCGGCCGCGCCGGCGCCGTGGGACGCCAGGGCGTACAGAGCGGGATAGGCGAACATTCCCACCGTGCCGTACAGGACCACCGTGGAGATCGCGATCGTGACGTGATCATTGCGCGCCCGCACGACCGGTTCGGTTGCCATGACGGCGGCTGCGCCGCAGATGGCACTGCCCGCCCCGATGAGTACCGACGTCTCCCGGTCGATTCCGAATACCCGGGTCCCGAGCCACACCGAGAGCAGGAAGGTGCTCGACACCACCAGCGAATCGATCACAACCGCCGCCGGGCCGATCGCAGCGATGTCCCGCAGCGTCAGTCGCAGACCGTAGAGGACGACGCCGGCCCGCAGCAGCGTCTGCCGCGAAAAGAGCACGCCCGGTCCTGCCGCCTGCGCAATCCGCGGATAAAGGGTGTTCGCCAGCAGCAGTCCGCCGAGTATCGCCAACGTCAGCGCACTCACTCCGTACGACCGTAACGTGGGGAGTGTCCCGAAACCGGTCGCCGCCAGGGCAATCACGGCGCTCAGCAGCATCCCGGGCAGCACCCGCGTCGTTCCGGTCAGCGACCGTCTGACTGCGTTCATGTCTGATCCCGCGTAACCACCCGGCGAAGATAGCTGGCGCAATTGACCGTCTCCAACGGTCTTTCCTGTTATAATCAAGCGATAATCATGGTTGATCAGCTGCAGGCGAAGGTCGGGATACTGCGGGCCACCCTGCGGCAGTGGCAGGTCTTCCGCTGGGTCGCCGAATCGGGCACCACGGCGGCCGCCGCGACCGCCCTGGCACTGTCGCAGTCCGCGACCAGCGCCGCGGTCAATGAATTGGAACGGGTGCTGGCGCTGCAACTCTTCGATCGGGTCGGCAAGCGGCTGCAGCTCAACGACAATGGGCGCGCGGCGCTGCCCCTGGCGCTGGCGCTGCTCGATGCGGCGCAGTCACTCGAGCAGTGGGCGCTCGACCGCGACCGGCAGGTGGGGTCGCTGCGGATCGGCGCCAGCACCACGATCGGCAATTACCTGTTGCCGCGGCACATTGCGCGGTTCCGCCGGCAGATGGGTACCGCGGCGGGCCGGGCCTGGCGTCCGCAGATCAGGATCGCCAACAGCGAAACCATCGCGGCGCAGGTCGCCGCATTCGAACTCGACCTCGGACTGATCGAAGGGCCCTGCCACGAGCCGTCGCTGGATGTGGAACCGTGGCTGGAGGATGAACTGATGGTGGTTGCCGCAGCGGATGATGCCATCGCCTCGCCGGGGCGAAGTCGCCGGGTGCCGATCCGCACGTTGCGGCGGGCGACCTGGCTGCTTCGGGAACCCGGATCCGGAACCCGCGAGACCATCGATCAGCTGCTGCTGCCGCATCTGCGCCAGATCCCCAGCGGCCTGGAGTTCGGCAACTCCGAGGCCATCAAGCGCGCCGCCGCCAGCGGCCTCGGAATCACCTGCCTGTCGGGCTGTGTCGTCGAGGACCTGCTGGCAACCGGCGCACTGGTGGCCCTGAAGACCGAACTGCCGCCCCTCAGGCGGCAGTTCTTCGTGTTGACCCATCAGCGCAAGCCGCGTACGCGGGGCATGGAACTGTTCATCGACTACCTTCGGGCAACTCACGTGGCCATGGTGCATCAGTAGGACATCAGCACCGGCCGATCCATTCGCGCAAGCAGATCCCGAGTCACCCCGCCCATCATCTTTTCCCAAAGTCGCGGATGACCGAAGGCTCCAGCCACGATCAGATCAGCCCCCACCCTCCGCGCCTGCGTGAGCAGCGTCTCTGAAATCGCCGCAGTCGCGACGCCGTCGAGGGAGATGCCGTCCACTTCGGCGCCGTGTCGGCGCAGGTTCTCGACGATATTCCCGGGCGGCAGCGCCGCATACCGCTTCGCGAACTGCTCGGAGTTGATCGCCAGCACGGTGACACGCTCGGCGCACTCAATGATCGGCAACGCATCGGCAAGAGAACGGGCGCAGGCGCGACTTGAATTCCAGGCGACCAGCACATGTTTGCCGAGGCTCTCGAATGAGCCGCTGGGCGGCACGAACACGACGGGCCGCCCGGTTACGAACAGCAGCTGTTCCGAGAACGTGTAGCCGGTGTTCAAATCCGCGGGGGAAACATCCTGGCTCACAACGCACAGGTCGGCGAATCGCGCATGTTGCGGCACGAGAATGGAAGCAACCCCCTGCAGCGAGCGCCATTCGACCTCGATGCCATACTTGCGCGCCGCCGCTTGCAGGTTCGACGCCAGCCGCGATTCGACGGCGTCCATGTCGTTCCGAATGCGCAGGTTCTCCTCGTCGATCGCGCTGGCGGAGGCGAGCCCGAGCTCCGCGCTACTCAGCGCGTGCTGCTGCGCCGGAGTCATTTCGCGCACGAATAGGGCAGTCAACCGGCTCTGGTTGCGCTTGGCCAGATCGGCGGCGAGTTGCAGGCGCTGCGAGGCCTGCTCAGTTTGATCAATGTGAACCAGCAGATCTTTCAGTGCCATGGCGCGTCTCCTGGAGCGTCCGATGATGCCGCCGCGCCTTCGAAAGCGTTGGCCAAGCAGCAATTTTACCGAACCGTATCTCGATTCGACCAACGCCGGCCGGGAAGAATTGTATCCGCCCGTATCGCACTACATCGCTCTTCAATCGCCGTGGCAACGCGCCCTGCCCAGCGAATCAGCGCGTGCCGACGTGGACCATGGCTCGGCGCGGACACCACTGCCGTCGCCTTCCGTTACAAAATCGGGTTCTCGCCAGTGGGACCTTCACCTGATACTTGGACCTCCTCCGCAGTCTTTGCAGACCCAACAAGGAATGCCCGCATGACTCCACATAAATTCTCGGGCGCCCCAGCTCGACGGGCACCGCCGCTGGGTGCCGTGCTGGTGTCGATCCTCGGCGTCGCCGGCTTCGCCGGATGCGTCACGGCGCAGCAGGAAGTATCCCAAAGGGAGGACAATCTGGCTGCAGCCGGATTCATCGTCAAACCGGCCAACACCCCTGAGCGCCAGGCAATGCTCGACAAGTTGCCATCGCACACGTTTGTCAAACGCATTCACGGAGATGCCGTACATTATGCGTATGCGGACCCGTTGGTATGTGATTGCCTGTATGTGGGTTCCCAGCAGGCCTACGGCGCGTACCAGCGTTACATGCAACAGAAGAATCTGGCGGACGAACAGCAAACGACGGCTCAAATGTTCTCGGATCCGGCCTGGAACTGGGGCGCATGGGGCCCCTGGGGACCTGGATACGGACCCTACTTCGGCGGCGTATTCGGCTGGTGAAGCGGAGGCGTTTCAGGCCCGCTCAGGTTGTATCAGTCTGTTGCCTCAGCTGCCGCAGCCTGTAGTGAGTTCATCCAGTCGGCGTGATCGATGCTCCAGACCCAGCCATCATCGCTGCGGCCCCATCGGCAGAGCGTCCGCAGCACGGTGATTTCCGCCTTCATGCCGATGCGACGCAGGATGCGCGCCAGCAAAGGATTCCCAGCCAGCTGACACGCCTGGACGCGTCCGAGCTGCAGATCGGTGAAGGCGAACGCGAGCGCGGCTTCGGCAGCTTCGATGCCGAACTCCTTGCGTTCGCTGCGTTCCGCAACCCACAAACTGAGCTCTGCCCGTTCCTTACGATTGTCAATGTCGTGCAGGCCGACGTATCCAACCAGCCTGTCGTCATCCAGCGCGGAAATTGCCCAGTGGGCCGCGCTGCCGTCCTGCCAGGCCCTGGCATGGGATTCGATCCAGCGCCGGGCCTGCCGGGTATCGAAAGGGTAAGGCACCGCCAACGTAGTGCTGGCAATCCGTTGCCGCGTCACCGGGTTGACCAAAGCAGAAATGTCGCTCAGGACAAAAGGACGAAGGCGCAGGTGGGTGGTAGCGATAACGGGATATCGTTGGATCTGTGTCACCCACCGATTTCCGGAGACTGCCGGATGCAGTATCTGATCGGACATGGATCCGGCCTTGTGCATTATCTGACGCTGTAGCCGCGGCCCACCAGACAGGCCTCCTCCGCACGCAGATACTGCGCGTGCTTTGCCGGATCCGACCCAGCCTGCCCGATAGCCCATTGCTTGCACTCGGCCCGATCCTGCGCCTGTTGCGACGCGGATTGTCCATTTCTGGGATAGGCATAGAGTTCCAAGCTCGTATCCGGCTGCACCGGCGGCGATGCCGCTACCTGTGCCGCAAGTCCAGCCGGTGGCTCGACCGTTTCGTAAGCGTCGGCATCTGTGTCCCAGACGTAGTAGTTGTCGTCCCCATAATAGTAGGGGACGCCGTCCCACCAGTACGTACTGTAGAAGAGGGGCAAGGCTGAAAGCGTCAAGCCGTACCCCAGCCAGCCCAGGCCGTACCCGTAGTAGCCCCCGCCCCAGCCGCCACGCCCTCCGCGGTAATATCCGCCACCCCGTCCTGGCCTGCCACGGTAGCCGCCGCCGTGAAATCCACCTCCATGAAACCCGCCGCCATGAAATCCACCACCATGAAATCCACCGCCACCGTGGCCGCCCCCGCCACCATGAGCAAATGCGGGGGCGGTGGCACAGACGATCGCTAAAAGGGTCGTGATCGCGAATCCAGGCAACTTCATCGTTCTCATGACGACCTCCGGCACTGATTGTGGATATTGTGCTCCGGAGGGCCTTAGAATTTACGTCAGCCCGAGCATGCTTCAGTTCCAATGAAACTCTAATGATCCTCTAATGCGCGCAGCATTCAATCGATCCACACGGGATGGTCCATGCGCGTACTGATCGTAGAGGATGACCGCAAGCTCGCTGACTTCATCGCCCGCGGCCTGCGTGCGGAGCGCTTTGCGGTCGATGTCGCGGATAATGGGCTCGAGGGGGAGAGGTTCCTGCAATCCTTCGAATACGATCTTCTGGTACTCGACCTGCTCCTTCCGCAACTCAGCGGTACCGAACTGCTGCGCCGGGCACGCCTGGCGCGGCCGTCGCTTCCTATCCTGGTGGTGACCGCACGGGATGCCGTCGAGGACAAGGTCACGCACTTCGAGGCCGGTGCAGACGACTATCTGACCAAGCCATTTGACTTTGCGGAACTGCTGGTGCGCATCAAGGCCCTGCTGCGACGCACCCCCGCGGACCGGATCGATCTCCTGCGCGTGGGCGATCTTGAGCTGAATCGGCTCACGCAGCAGGTCCGGCGCAGCGGCCAGCGCATCGAGCTCACGGCCAAGGAGTTCGCGCTCCTGGAATACCTGCTGTGCTCGCCCGGCCGCGTCTTCTCCCGGGCGATGATCCTGAATCACGTTTGGGACCAGAGTTTCGAGGGAGTAACGAATATCGTCGACGTCTATGTGCGCTACCTGCGCAAGAAGGTGGACGAGCCATTCCCTGTCCGGTTGATCCACACCATTCGCGGCGTCGGATACTGCATTCGCGAACCGGAAGCGGCACGCCAGGCGGTGCTTGAATGAATCCGCGTTCGCTGCCGGTGCGGCTGGGAGCCTGGTATGCGCTGCTGGTGAGCGCCACCTTCATCGCCGTCGGCGCCTGCGCATACTATGGGCTCGAGCACTACCTGCACGCCAACCTGCGCGACACCTTGAAGCGTCGGTCCGCGCAGGTCGAACAAATTCTCAAGGACCAGCCGCCAGACGTCGGCCAGGCTGCCATCGGCTCCGAGATCGAGACCCGCATTGCCCCCGAAATCAACAACCGGTTCGTGCGCGTGAGCCGCAGCCCCGGCGGAGTGTGGTATCTGTCGCATGCCCCCGCCGACGGTAGCTTTGATCCCTTGGCGATCAGCGCGAATCTGGGGACCGCCTCGAACCCATCCGTGCCCGCGGCCGTCCTGCAGGATGGTCAGCTGATGATCAGTTCCACCGGGATCCACACCCGCTCGGGAGCCTATAGAGTCGAAATGGGCGTGGGAACGCAGACCGTGGAAGATGCCCTCGGACACCTCACGGCGCTTCTGATCCTGCTCATTCCTGCGCTCATCGCCTGCGCCGCTACCGGCGGCTATCTGCTGGTCAACCATGCCCTGCGGCCGGTCGACAGGTTGTCCCGGACTGCCGAACAGTTGAGCCTGCAGAACCTCACTCTGCGCCTGCCCGTACTGAAATCCGGCGATGCGCTGGAACGTCTGTCCATTTCGCTCAACAACATGTTGACGCGCCTGCGGTTCGCGGTTCAGACCTCCCGGCGCTTTCTCGCGGACGCCTCACACGAACTGCGCACACCGTTGACCGTCATCAAGGGAGAGCTTCAGGAGCTGTCGCGGACTCCAGCGCTCACGGAACGGGACCTGCACGAACGCGTCGGCAGCGTGCTGGAAGAAGTGGACCGGCTGGAGCACCTGGTGTCGGGCCTGCTGGCACTCTCGCGCCTGGACGCAGGTGAGACCCGCAGCGACTGGGTCGAGCTGGACCTGGCGGCGCTTGCCCGCACCACCGCGGAGCAGATGCGCCTGATGGCCGAAGACCGGGCCATCGCCCTGGAAATCGAGGCGCCCTCGCGCACGCTGATCCATGGCGATTCCGGGCGCATCAAACAGATCATCGTCAATCTGCTCCACAATGCCATCCGTTTCACGCCCGGTGGCGGCAAGGTGAGGTTGCGCGTGGCGGACCTCGCCGAGGGCAACGTGCTTGAAGTCATCGATACCGGGGTCGGAATCCCGGCGGCGGCCATCCGGCGGGTGTTCGACCGCTTCTATCGGGTCGACGACGCGCGATCGCGTGAGGACGGTGGGGCGGGCCTCGGATTGTCCATCGTCCGGGCCATCTGCAAGGCTCACGGGGCGACGATCGAGGTGGAGAGCCGGCTGGGCCATGGGAGTTGCTTCCAGGTGCGCTTTCCGAAGCAGCAGCTGCCGATCACCGCGGTGGAGGTGCCGGAGAATGACGCCGCGGATCCCGAACCCCTCTCTCAGACATGATGCCGTGATGCGGAAAGGCAAGTCGGCGCCACACCATGCTAGAACTTGTAGCGGGCACCGATGGTGGGATTGATGTTGGTGGAGTAGAGATAGCCACTCGCCATACCATCGTGTACACCACTGTACATGGCGCCGGCATACACGTCGAAGTGGACGTTGAACCGGTAGTCCGCGTCGAATGAGATGCCCTCGAGGCTGCCGCTGCAGGTGCCGTGCGCGGTGGTCGAGCAACCTGCCTGTGTGCCCGTGCCATAGGCGTCCTGGTGGACGTGGTAGTACGCCGCGGTGAGATCCAGCCCGCGTACCACGGTGTATCGGACACCGGTCCAGTAGACCTGCACCTGTTTTGGATCGACATAGGCATTGTTGGTGACGAAGGCCAGGACGTAGTCGCCGATGTCCGTGTAGCCCGCGCTCAGGGGCGTGCCTGGATCGTCGTACTTGATGTGTTCGTAGCCGGCGAAGACGCGCACGGGATCGAACCGGTAGGAAGCCATGAACGCATAGCTCGTGACGTCCGCGATGGTGGCCGCCAGGGAATTGCCGGCCGGAAAGCCGAGCGCGGGCAGCGCGGCGACCTGCGCCGCCGAGAGCGCACTGGCCGTGACGGAGTCGTTGATCTTTGAATAGAAGGCATCGAGGGAGGCGCCGGCGAGGCTGCCACCCAGGTTGGCGAAGTACGCGGTACGGGCCGAGCCGCTCGAATCGTTGAACTTGTACTGCGCGCCGAAGTGCACGGCCCCGACTTTGAGCAGGTACTTCACCGTGTCATCGAGCCGGTTGGTCTCGCTGCTGCCGGCACCGGCATAGGTATTCGAGGCACCCAGGACGCCGAACGCGGTTGACAGGAAATTCGGGTCGTACTGGATCGCACCCTCCGAGAGCAACGTGACCTGGCGGCCGAAGGTCAGCGCACCGAACGTCGGTGACTTGAACCCGACGAAGGCGGTCTGGAACGCCTGCCCGGCGGAACTGCCGTCGACGCCGATGTTCTGCCGGGTCACGGCCTTGCCGTTGTTCGCCGACAGCGATCTGAGCGAGTCGGCCAGCTGTCCGGACTGGGGATTGAAGAAGCTCTCGATCTGGAACACCCCGGAAAAGTCGCCCACCAGATGCTCATTGCCCTGCAGGCCCACGCGGGACTGGCCCATGTTGCTCGGCGTGATGCCCACCGGCGACCCATAGTCGTTCGAGCGCACGATGTTGCCGCTGGCCGCCGGGCGGTACGGCGAAAACGGCGCGCTGTGGGTGTCGTACTGGATGCCCGCATCGATGACCCCGTACAGCGTGATGCCGTACCAGGTCAGACTGTCGTCCGAAGGGACACCGGGGCCGGTTTTCTGCTGCGCGAAGACCGGGGTGGCCGCCAGGATGCCGGTCAGCAGCAGCATCGACCGTCGCGTTCCATTGGTGTGCTTCACTCAATTCTCCCTCAAGATTTTCTTCTGCAATCACGTCTTTAAGCAGTTTAGGGAGGGGGCGGTTACGCGGTCAGTCGTGCCCCGGTTACAGATCGGTGCCATTCCGGCCGGCTGTTGCCGTCCGTTACAAAATTCCTTCCGCCGCAAGCATCCAGGCTGGAATACTTGCCCTCAAATGGAACAGTCGCCCCATATCCTGTTTGTCGAGGATGATTCGGACATCCGTGGCCTGGTCGCCGACTTCCTCGAGCACAACGGCTACAGGTTGAGCGTGGCCAAGGACGGGCGCGAAATGGATCGCGTTCTGGCTACGAGCCGCATCGACCTCCTGATCCTCGACATCATGCTGCCGAAGGAAGACGGGCTGTCCCTGTGCCGCAGGGTCCGTGCGAGCAGCAACGTTCCCATCATCATGCTCACCGCCCGATCCAGCGAGGTCGACCGGGTCGTCGGGCTGGAGATTGGAGCCGACGACTACCTGACCAAGCCCTTCAGCACTCACGAACTGCTGGCCCGGATCCGCGCCCTGCTGCGGCGTGCCCAGTCCGTCGCGCCCCAGGTGCGGCAGCGTGCGGTGCTGCAGTTCGCGGGCTGGAAGCTCGACGTGGGCACCCGGCGGCTGACATCCGCCGATGGCGCGCAGGTGCCTCTCACCGGCGGTGAATTCGAACTGCTCGCGGCGTTCTGCGAACGACCCAATCGCGTTCTGACGCGCGACCAGTTGCTGGACCTCACCCGGGGTCGCAGCCCGGCCCTGTTCGACCGCAGCATCGATATCCAGGTCAGCCGGCTGCGACGTAAGATAGAAGCCGATCCGAAGGACCCGTTGCTCATCCAGACCGTACGCTCGGGAGGCTATATCTTCACCGCAGAGGTCATCGCCGTTTGAAACGGGTGCTGCGCTGGCTGGTGCCGGCCGGCTTCCGCGGGCAGGTCGCCGCCATTCTGGTGCTCGGGGTGCTGCTGTCGCAGGTGTTTGCGGGGGTGCTGTACCTCGTTGAGCTGCCGCAGTGGCAGCGGGAACTGCGACCGGATCTGGCGGTAACCGAGGTGGCCATGGTCGCGCACCTCCTGGAATCGGTGCCGACATCCGAGCGGCCGGCCTTCGCGGCACTCTTCAGTGAACCTCAGTTTCGGGTGCAATACGTGCCCCGCGCCCCGCGCGCCGGCGGGCCTCATTCTGAAGCGGACAAGGCGCTCGAGGCGCAGCTCCGCGGCCGGCTCGGGGCCGCATCGGGCACGGTCCGCGTCAGTACCGAGAGCGCCTCCCTGTTTGCGAGCACCAAGCTGATCAGTGTCGGGTTGTCCGCCGGCGATGCAGTGCAGATCACCACGCCGGTCGGGCTGGAAGTGCGGGTCGGCCTGGTGGAACAATTTGCCACCCTGATCTTCCTCGTCCTGGCCACGACCGGACTGTGGTTCTGGGTGACCTGGACCGTCAATCACCCGCTGGATCGGTTTGCGCGTGCGGCCGAACGCGTGGGGGTGGACGTGCACTCACCACCGCTCGCCGTCCACGGGCCACCCGAACTGCGGCGTGCAATCGGTGCCTTCAATGAAATGCAGGTGCGGTTGCAGCGTCTGCTGACCGACAGGACGCTGATGCTCGGGGCCATCAGTCACGACCTGGGAACCCCGCTGACCCGCCTGCGGCTGCGGGTGGAGACGGACCGCGCCGACGACAAGGCGAAAATGCTGGCGGACATCGAGGCCATGCAGATCATGCTCACCTCGGCGCTGTCGTTCGTCCGGGGAATCGATGATGCGGAACCTCGCGAGGTCGTGGATCTGGATTCACTGCTGCAGACCGTGTGCGATCTGGTGTCGGACCTCGGTGGTGACGTGACTTACGGCGCGCCGCATCGCACCAAGTACTACTGCAAACCCCAAGCCATGCTCAGGGCGCTCACCAACGTAGTGGCCAACGCCGCCAAATACGGCGGCCACACCGTCGTCACCCTGCAACATCTGCCCGATGGCTTCGTGATCGAGGTTCAGGACGATGGTCCGGGAATTCCCGACACCGAGAAGACCAAGGTCTTCGAGCCCTTCTACCGGACCGATGAGGCACGCGAATCGGACCGCCAGGGCATGGGACTCGGCCTTTCGATTGCACGTTCCATCATCCTGGGCCACGGCGGAACCATCGAGCTGCGGGACCGCGAGCCCCACGGCCTGACCGTGCACATCGTGCTGCCCGCTGCTCAGCTTATTGTGTAACGGAGTGTTTCAGCGGCTCCACGCCGACACGCTACGCTGCAAAAATCGGACATTGCCTGCCGCTCCGGCACGGCATCATGTCGATCCTGACTTTCCACCGGGCGGCAGCCGATGTCCTTTGTCCGATACGTCCTTGGCAAACCCTATACCGTTGCCGCCGTCCTGCTGCTGGTCGCCCTGCTATCGATAGGCGAGGCCCTGCGGATGCCCGTGGACATCTTCCCGAGCATCGACATCCCCGTCGTCAGTGTCGTATGGACCTACGCCGGCATGAGCGCACCGGACATCCAGAATCGGATCCTGACGCTGCACGAGCGTCAGCTCGCATCGCTGGTGGACGACATCTCGCGCATCGAGGCCACCAGCTATCAGGGCGTCGGAGTCGAGAAGATCTATCTGCATGAAGGCGCGGATGTGACCCGTGCCATCTCGCAGCTCGCCAGCAGCGCGCTGGTCGTGCTCAAGTACATGCCGCCGAACATCACACCGCCGCTGGTGATCCGCTACGGCGCAACCGACGTACCCATCATCCAGCTGAGCCTGTCCAGCAACTCCCTGCCGGATACCAAGCTCAACGATCTCGGTCAGAACATCATCCGTCCGGCGCTGGCGGTGGTGCACGGCGCCGAAGTGCCCTACCCGTACGGCGGCAAGCCCCGCGTCATCATGGCCGATCTCGATCCGCACGCCCTCGAGGCGCGCGGGCTGACGCCGGCGGACGTGAGTACCGCGCTGCAGGCCCAGAACGTGATCCTGCCTGCCGGGGACGTGAAGATCGGCAAGCTCGACTACACGATGACCATGAACAACAGTCCGAACGTCCTGGACGACATCAACAACTTTCCGATCAAGGTGGTCAACGGCAGGACCGTGTTCATGCACGACGTGGCCCATGTCCATGACGGCTTCCAGGTGCAGACCAATTCGGTGTCCGTCAACGGCGTTCCGGGCGCCCTGATGACCATCCGCAATACCGGCGGCGTCTCGACGCTCGCCGTGATCAACGGCATCCGCAGCGTCCTGCCGGAGATCAAACGGCTGGTGCCCGCCTCGGTGAACATCAAGCCGATCTTCGATCAGTCGGTATTCGTGAAGGCGGCCCTGAACAGCGTCGTGATGGGCGGGTGCATGGCGGCCGGCCTCACGGCCCTCATGATCCTGCTGTTCCTCGGCAACTGGCGACTGACCTTGATCATCCTGGCCTCGATTCCGCTGTCCATCCTGACGGCCGTCCTGTGCATGGGCGCCGGCGGTGAGACGCTGAACACCATGACTCTCGGCGGCTTTGCCCTGGCGGTGGGTATCCTGGTCGACAACGGCACGGTGGTCATCGAAAACATCGAGCGCCACGCGGGCATGAACCAGAACATCGCCGAAGCGATCATCCTCGGCGCCGGCGAGGTCGGCACGCCCACGATGCTCTCGACGTTCTGCATCTGCATCGTCTTCGTGCCGGTGTTCCTGCTGGAAGGTACCGCACGGTACCTGTTCTCGCCGTTGTCGGTGTCGGTGATCGCTTCCCTGCTGGCGAGCCTGGTGCTGTCGTTCACCCTGGTGCCGGTGCTGTTCAACTTCCTGATGCGGGGCATGAGCAATGGTGCCCCGCATGGCCATGGTGGGCGGGGCCCGGCCCGCAACGTGTTTGCGCAGATCCACCACCGTTTCGAATCGGGATTTTCCCGCCTGCGTGAGAGCTATCGCAACGCGCTGTCGTGGTGCCTGGCGTTCCCCGCCTACGCCGCCGGCGCCTTCCTCGGTCTGATGGTGGTCTCGTTGCTGCTGTTTCCGTTGCTGGGGCGGGACTTCTTTCCGCAGGTGGACGCCGGCCAGATGCGCCTGCACGTCCGCGCTCCGCCCGGCACGCGGCTCGAATCCACCCAACAGGATTTCGCGGCGGTGGAAAGCGCGATTCGCACCCTGGTCGGACCACGCCAGATCAGCGTGATCCTGGACAACATCGGCCTGCCCTACAGCGGCATCAACATTGCGCTCAGCGACTCCGCCACGGTGGGCCCGATGGACGGGGAGATCCTGATTTCACTCAACGAGAAACACACCCCGACCGCCGACCTCACCGCGCTGCTGCGGCGCGAGCTGCCGCATCGCTTTCCGCAGCTCACCTTCTTCTTCCAGCCCGCCGACATCGTCGATCAGGTGCTGAACTTCGGTGAGCCTGCGCCGATCGACGTGCGCATCT
>Ga0335075_10004947_pt1 | contig 20763 bp, 15 predicted proteins | sample Lox_Sample_24_FD_206723 | JGI IMG/M metagenome (GOLD analysis project Ga0335075, IMG submission 206723) | Soil microbial communities from Loxahatchee National Wildlife Refuge, Florida, United States - Lox_Sample_2.4 | ecosystem: Environmental > Terrestrial > Soil > Wetlands | place: USA...
CGCCGCTTGGCAGCGCAGTCGCAACAACACTCATGCCAAGGTGGACTGGCAGTTCACCACCGCCGACGCCCGCGTTAAACTGAAGAGGTTATACCCCGCAGTATGAATGACTCAGGGCACTAGGATCCTTTGTATCGGCACCTATTTCGTCAACCCGCCCTTCGAGTTCATCTCTCGGGGAAAGAGAATGGGTTTTGAGATCGATCTGATGGAAGCGATCGCCAGACGGTTCCATCTTCGGGCGGAATTCGTCAACACGCGATGGGAAACCATGCTTCGCGAGATGCGGGAAAATCGTTGCGATGGCATCGTCGGCGGGATCACGATTACGCCGGATCGTCAGCGAATGCTCGCATGGTCGGTCCCCTACATGACGACGACGCTGAGCCTGGTGGTGGATCATGGGAGATCGCCGGGAGCGACGACGCTGGCGGATTTGAAGAATGCGACCGTCGGGGTGCAGGCGGCCACAACCGACTATGATGTGGCGGTGGCCATGGAGAGGGCTGGCCGGATTGGCGGGGTCAAGGTCTATCCATTCTCGCGGATCGCCGATGCGATCACCGACCTCACCGCGGGCCGTATCGGCGCGGTGATGAAGGTCTATCCGGTGGCGGTGTGGTTCGTCAGACAGACGCCGGGATTGCACATTCTGGCTCAGGTCCCCGATGCTCCGCAGCCGTTGGGAATCGGCTTCAACCGGGACAATCCTGGCCTCGTTGCGGCTGTGGATGATGCCTTGGCCGAGATGCTACCAAGCCCTCTCGCAACGCTGGGGTCTGGACTAGCTACCGTGGCGCATCGAGTAACAGCATCAGGTCGGTATCGCCGGTTGGCTGGCCATTCCGCGGCGTAGCGGGCCAGCAGGGCGATGTCCTCCGGGCGCTTGGGCCTGGCGTCCGATGACAGGTCCGGATCGTCCGATGAGCGCGCTGTCAGGCAGTGTCCAGCAGGCCTGTCCGATGACCGGCTTCGACCCAGTGTGGACCTTCCACGACGTCTACGTCTTGCGCATGGGCCGTAAGGTAATGTCGGTGACCTCGCTCGTTCGCGGCAACTGCAGGAGCGACAGAATAAGCCCGGCGACGTCATCCGGCTGGATTAGGTGCTCCGGCTGGTAAGGGCGCCCCTCCGCCGCGAAGACCGCACGCTGCATCTCGGTGGCGGTCCGTCCCAAGAAGATTGACACGACGCGCACGCCGGCCGGGTTCACCTCGTCACGCAGACTGTCGGCGATGGCTTTCAGGGCGTGCTTGGTCGCCGCATACTGGCCGACTCCGGCTGCCGCTCGCAGCCCCTGCGTCGAATTCATGAAGACGATTTGCCCCTGCGCCTTCACCAAGAGCGGTAGAAGACGTTGTACAAGTGCGTACGGACCAAGAAGGTTCGCCGCAATCTGATCGGCAAAGATGTCCCTTTCGTTCGAACGAGCATAGATTCCGGAGCTGAGAATCAGCACATCGAGCCGTCCTCGTGGAACAATCTCCGCCGCCACGTGCTCGATAGCTTCGTGTGCGCTCAGATCGGCCGCGACGCAATGCGCCCTGCCCGGTGCTGCGGCCGGCACCGCTTCCGTTAGGCGCGCGAGGCTACGTCCGAGCATGAACACGTCCGCTCCGGCCTTCAGCAGTGCCCCGGAAACCGCGCGCCCGATTCCGCCAGACGCGCCGGCCACTACTGCGACTGCATCATTCAGGTTCATCGGACACCGGCTCGAGGAGATTGGCGTCGATAAGGGCATTGGCAGCTTTATGGATCACGGCGAAAGTTTGCTCCGAACGTTCCGCCATGTCGAGCAACGAATGAGTGCCATCAGCCAGATTCAGAACCCAGAGGATCGCCATCTGGTCGGCGGGCGCAACGCGTTGGCCACCTATCGTGCCGTACAGGCCACGTCGGCCAAGCTGCGGCTCGCCCTTCTGGTTCCGGCTACGGAACGTCGTATCACCCTCGATCACGTCCACGATCCGCTTCAGCACGGAAAGCGAGTGCGCAAGGCTTTCGGGTCGGACGAGCGAAAGGTCATCGGCGGAGCTGTGGTATTCGGGGTACTCGCCGTTTGGCGTCCGCGTCAGACGGCCGACCGGAAGGTTGAACCCGGGCGAGCAGTACTGCCGTTCGTCGTAGCCATAGGGTATGAACGGGCGGATCTGGTGCGAAGGGCCGTCATGACGAAGCACATGCGCGACGATCCGGTCGATCTCGGCGTTTCCTTTGCGACTCTGCTTGTAGGTCATGGCGCCGCGGTCGCCGAGGCACGAGAGGACAAGGCCGTGGCTGATGCAGCCGACCGCGCTCTCGTTGCGGGCGAGCCAGGTGAGCGCGCCGATCGTTCCCGGAATGAAGAGGAACCGATAGCTGTAACGGCGCGGAGCCGACTGCACATGTCGGGCCAGCATCGTCGCGACCGCGATGCCGGCGAGATTGTCGTTGGCAAGCGACGGATGGCAGGCGTGGCAGGAGAACAGCACGGTTTGGTCGGTCTGGCCGGGGATCAGCAGTTCCCCATAGCTCAGGTGGCCAGGGGCGAGGTCTGAATCAATAACGACGTGATAGGGCTCATCAGGCATGCTTGAAAGATCGCTGTCGGCGAGACAGAACCCCCAATTCTCCGCGTAATAGGATGTCCGATACGGTATCCAATCGGGGTGCTCGGGAAATGTGTGCAGATGCGGCCTGAGTTCCGTGAGTGGAATGACCGCGTCAATGGGCTGACTGTACTGGACCACGTGCAAATTGTTCTTCCTGAAATCGACAATCCGAGTACCGTCGCCGCGCTCGATGTAGGCGTCGCGGATGTTCCACTCCAGAGGCACAGTCCAGTCCAGAACGCTGGTTCCGGAGGGAATCTCGTGAAGCTCGAGCGGCACATAGCGGCGGATGATATTCAACGTGCGGCGCAGCCCGTTGCCCGTGATGCTACGGCAGATCGGGAACAGCTCCTCGATCAGCGCCATCATGGCCTCGCCGTCTGCCCGCGCGCCGGTCAAGCCTTGGTCGCCCGCCAAAAGGCACTCTCCAATGAGCTCATGACCTGTCACGCGGGCACAATCCCTTTGCCGGAGCTCCATAGCCGTTCCCAAATCTGAAATCATGCAGTCTCTGCAGGCCGGGTCCGAGGTCCAGAAAATAGCCTTAGATAACATTATCGCCCATGATCGCCATCATCCATTAAATTAATTTGTCACATGTCCGACACATGAGTGGAATCTAGCCCCGGCGCGCACTTGTAGGTAGGCATAACGGACTGGAAACAGCTCCTAAATCCTGCCCGAAATTCCCGATACACGCGAAGGTTGTAGCGGAGCCTCACACCCGGAGGGAACCCCGGTGGCCGCGCCTAGCCTGCCCGCCCGGCGTTAGTCTCACAAGCCTCCCCAGACCGACGTTACATTATCTTAATAATGCTTCCTGGCCTGTCCGGGGTATTCTGTGAAACTACTTGGACCGCAGTGAGCGTGAGCGAGACGACGTTGGGGGGACGACGAAAACCAATCTCGTACCACTGTCTGTAGCCAGCGCTGGGCCTGCAGTTGGCACTCCATTAAAGAGGAACCTCCTGACGTGACGATCAGTGACGCCACATGCCGCTTTTGCGGTGGACCGCTTTCTGAGTTTGTCAATCTTGGCATGTCGCCCCTTTGCGAAAGTTTTCTTGCCGCCGATCAGCTCAATGCGATGGAGCCTTTCTACCCTCTCGTGGCCTATATCTGCCGCGACTGCCTGCTCGTGCAGGTTCAGGACCATGTCGCTCCTGAGCACATCTTTTCGGAATATGCCTACTTCTCGGGATATTCCGATTCCTGGCTCGATCATGCGCGGCGTTACGTGGCCACGATGACCGAGCGTCTGGGGCTTGGCCCGGACAGTCGTGTCATCGAGCTCGGCAGCAATGACGGCTACCTGCTGCAGTATTTTGTGCAGCAGGGAATTCCTGTCCTGGGCATCGATCCTGCCGCTAATGTTGCTGCTGCTGCCGAAAAACGCGGCGTTCGGACACTCGTAAGGTTCTTCGGCACCGGGACTGCGCAAGAAGTAGCCGATGCCGGGCTCCAGGGCGACCTCGTTGTGGGCAACAACGTGCTTGCTCAAATCACGGATCTTAACTCCTTCGTATCCGGCATCCGGATCATCCTGAAGCCTCGCGGGATCTGCACGATCGAATTTCCCCACCTGCTGCGAACGATGGAAGGAAACCAGTTCGATCAGATCTATCAGGAGCATTTCTCGTACTTCTCAGCAATGACGGCCGAGCGGATCTTCGCCGCTCATGGAATGCGCCTGTTCGACATCCAGGAGCTTCCGACGCACGGTGGCTCATTGCGGATCTTCGCCTGCCACGCGAGCGACGACAGCCACCCGACATTGCCGGCTGTCGAAGCCTGCATTGCCGGCGAGAGAGAATACGGCCTTCACAAGCTGGGAACCTACGCCGACTTTGCCGAACGGGTCCGCGCAACGAAACGCAAGCTGCTCAGCTTCCTCATCGAGGCGAAGAGTCGGGGTAAGTCTGTGGTGGGCTACGGGGCGCCGGGCAAAGGAAACACGCTGCTCAATTACTGCGGTATCCGGACGGACTTCCTGGACTACACGGTCGATCGCAATCCGTACAAGCACGGGAAATTTCTACCTGGTACCCACATCCCGATCTTCCCCCCGGAACGCATCGCGGAGACCAGGCCCGACTATATCCTCATCCTCCCCTGGAACCTGAAGGATGAGATCATGGCCCACCTTGCCTACACGCGCGAATGGGGTGCTCAGCTCTTGGTTCCAATCCCTGAGGTTGCGGTGTACTAAGTCAACCTGGGAAGCTGTTTAACGCTGACAGCCGCTGCCAGCCGACGCGCAGAAATCACAACAGCAAGGCTTCCCTCGCAAGAGCTGTTGTCTCATCGGCTTCGGGCTCGAGTTGCCCTGCGCCGGAGTCTTCCAAAAACCTGGCGATCTGGTCGAACTCCCACGGTGGACGCGTCCCATCCGATTGGTCGCCGCGCGGCACCCAGATAATGGTTTCGTAACGGGCGCGCGTCAGCAACACGCGATAGGTGTTGATCACATAGGCCACGCCCGCGTCAAGCCGCCTGTCCTGCCACCCGCTTCCGATGAAGGCACGCGCGGTCCAACGCCCGTCGCGGCGAACAAGATCGTTGCCCCAGGCGAGGCCGACATAATCGAGCTCAAGCCCCTGGATCGCAAACTGCGTTGCCGGTACTTCCAGAGCATCCGAGGCGCGCACATCCGGCCAACGGCGCAGGAACCAATTGGCGACGGCATCGCGGTCAAGATGCGGGAACTCGGGCCACAGACCGTCAGCAATCAGCCGTTTCGCCCCGGCGCTGCACACCAGGCCGCTGCGTCGCGTCCCACGCGCACGCCGGCGCAATGCCGCGCGTAGCGCAGCCAACGAACGCGTTATCTGCACCGGTATGCCTCCGGCGGCAATGCCGGCGGCCCGATCGGCATCCCCGGCGAGTACCGCATCGACCCACGGCGCGACTGCGCCGGAATGGATCGATCGGACTGGCACGTCCAAATGCAGCGCCGGATCGATCTCTAACGCGGCGGGAGCGGTTGCGAAAAGAAGCTGTCGAGCATCGCTGTTGGCCAGCGCGGTGGGCGCGGCGCGGACTTGCCAACTGGGACGTGCCAACAGAGCCTGCCCCCATTCGGCAAGTCCTGCCTCGCCGGTGTTGATCTCCTGACCACCGCCGACCAGGGCCACGATCACCGCCCAGTCGTTGTGCCGGTGCATGATGTCGAGGAACAAGGCCGCCTCGCTCTGGGCGTGGCCGAACTTGCGGCGGCCGAACTCGGCGTCCCAGGCACGCTGCGCCTCGTCGAAGACGATTACGTGCTCATGCGGGGGGCCCGGGCGGTCGAGATTGTCGCGCAGGAAACCGATCAGCGGCTGCAGCGCGCTTTCGGTCTCCTGACGCGCCTGCCGTAGGCTGCGGCCCTGGCGCTGGGCGTCGCGTGCCAGCGCCTCGCGCATCACATGCACAAGCGGCAGATTGCCGGTGAGGAACGCGGCGCCGCTATCGGTACCGAAGACGACGTTGAGGCCGCATAGGGTTTTGCCGGCGCCCGGAATGCCGGTGACGAACAGTACGAGATGCTGATGCGTGCACTGCGCAGCTTCAATCGCCGACAGCAAGGCCTCGGTCGTGCGGGTCAGATTGCCGACCTCCGCCCGCGCGGCGGCGATCTCGGCGACGCCGTGGCGGCCATACAGCATTTGTGCCGCCTCGACGATGGTGGGCACGGGGTGATAGGGCGCGGCTTCCCAAGCGGTGGCGTCGAGCGGCACCAGAGGCGGAGCGCGCTCTAAAATCTGCCGTATCGTGTTCGCGAGCGACCCCGCACCGACGTCCAATACCTGCGTTACCCCGTGCCACAGCAGCGGCCAGGCGGGCGATGTCGGGCGCGCTTCGGTCGCCACGAGAAGCGGTACCACGGGATGGCTGCGACTCGCCGCATGGAAATCGAATAGGTCCAGCGCGTAGTCATCGACCTGGGCGCGATCGGCGGCGCCGAACCCCGTCGCGCCTTGAATTCAAGAACCAGGATGGCCCGGTCGGTCAGAATCACTGCGTCGATACGACGGCCAAGCCGCAGCAACGGATACTCCAGCACGACCCGCCAGCTTCCGGGGAAACCAGCCAATGCGGTCCGCAGCAGCGCGATCTGCGTCCGCCATGCGCGGACCTGGCTCTCGCGGTTCAGGTGATGCGTTTCCACCAACCGTAGCGCCAGACGCTGGACGATCGCTTCAGTATCCGCGGCGAGCAGAGCCGCCACGTCTCCGGACCACCATGCTCTCACGCCCAGTTGCCTAGCAGCGGAGTGCTAACCGATGGCTAGCGCGGGCCGTCGAGAATCAGCATCAGGTCGGTATCGCCGGTCGCCTGCCCGCACGCAGTGATCATGGCGTGCGCCTGGCCGCGGTGGTGGGTCTGGTGATTGAACATATGGGTCACCAGGAAGCCGCGCTGACCCTTCATCTCACGATTGGCGGCGCCGCTGAACCACACCAGATCGCCGGCGAGCCAGGGGTCGGTCACCCGTCCGGCCCATTCCTCGATCCCTGCATCGGCCTTGACCCGCTCCTCGGCTAGTCGGTCGAAATCGTCGATCATCCCGGCGCTCTCCTTGATCCGCACCGGCGGGCGGGGCCAGCCGTCGAAGCGCGCCATCCACACCTGATCGCCCCACAGCAGGTGCACCAGCGTGCCGTGGATCGAGCCCCAGAACGCGCCTCGATCCGCGCGGCGCTCGGCATCCGGGATGCAGGCCGCCGCGGCGTAGAGCCGCCGGTTCATCTCGGCGTTGTAGGCCGCCATGGTGCGCACATAGGCCGGCGTGATCATGCCTTTCCTCCGATCCGGTGGGTTGATTCGCGGTGGAACATGGCCGAATTTGCCGCCGCCGCCCGGCCGCCGTCCAGGTGACCGGAACGATCTGTGCCGACAGGAGATTCGCCGCCGATGGCTTCCAACTCCACTACCGCGCTGCCAGGCCCCGGGGGGCACGCCGGTCCGCATGATGGCCCCCCTGGCGAGACGCGGCGCGATTTCCTGAACCTGGTGACCTTCTCGTTCGCCGGGATCGGGGCGGTCGCGGTCGCGTGGGCGATGGTCGATTCGATGAACCCGTCGGCCGACGTGATCGCTGCGGGCGCTCCGATGGACATCGACCTCTCGAAGATCGAGCCGGGCCAGCAGGTGATCGTGCGCTGGCGCGGCGATCCCATCCTGATCGTGCACCGCACGCCCGAGGCGCTGAAATCGCTGCAGTCGCAGAATGTGCTTTCACGGTTGTCCGATCCGGACTCGACCGTCAACCAGCAGCCGCCCTATGCGCAGAACTGGCACCGCTCGGTCAGGCCGGAGCTCGCGGTGCTGGTGGGCATCTGCACCCATCTCGGCTGCCTGCCGCTGTACGAGCCGACGCCCAGCGCGACGGACCCGGTGGCGAATTGGCCGGGCGGTTATTTCTGCCCCTGCCATGGCTCGAAATACGACCTGGCGGGACGGGTCTGGAGGAACGTCCCGGCGCCGTACAATCTGCCGGTGCCGCCGTATAGCTTTCCGGAGCAGAACACGCTGCGGATCGGCGAGAACCCGACGGGGGCCAGCTTCGAACTGAGCGAAGTGGTGCAGATGTAGATGGCTGACTAGACTAGCGTCCGCGCTACGCCACTGACTCCGGCATGCCGTTTGCCGCGAGCCGCGGCAGCAAAGGCAGCAGGGTCTTCAGGTCTCGCTCGGCCACGCAAACGAGGTATTCCGATGCCGGCGGCGTGATGTCCAGCGCCTCGGGCAAGGGCAGACCGTCCGGGCCAAGCGGCAGTGCCGCCAGGCCAAGATCGCCATACACCTTCAAAAGCCCCGCACCGGCACGCCAGACCGCCGGGTCCTTCCCCTCCTGGCGGGCCAGGTCGTGCAGCCGCCAGATTGCCGACACCCGGTCGGTTTCAGCGCCGGCCGGGTCGCCCAGCGCCAACAGCACGCGCCCGACGCGGCGGAACGGGATGGCCGCCTGCTCCGCTTCGCCCCACACCACCCCTTCGGCGCCGGCCCGCGGTGCGGCACCAAGCCTGGCGAGCCGCGCCTTCGCCTCGGCATCCCACGGCCGCCAGGCAATACGGCCCGGCCGCACGAGGAACCACACCGCGACCAGCGCAAGCGCCACCGTCACGGCCACGCTCGCCCGCAGGCCCCACGGGAAGGCGCCAGACAGCACCACCTCCCACCAAGCATTGTTCGGCACCCCGTGCACCCGCCGGCGGAAGCCGGCCAGCGCCAACACGCAGACCGTCAGGGCCAATAGCGACACCGCGGTCGAGGGTTCCAGCGGCCCGCTCAGCAGCCGGGCGTGGCGGTAGAACCGGCTACGGAACGGCGCCAGCAACACCGCCGACAGCACCAGCATGCCGGCGACCCAGCCTCGCTCGCCCTCCGCCACGATGAACGCGGCGCCGCCAAGCAGGAGCACAACGGTCAGCCACCACGCCAACGCGACGCGGTGCATCAGCCCGATCCCCAGCACCATGAGCCCGGCGCCGATCAGGGAGGGGATGAACTGCCCGGCATGGCTCGCCACCTCGGCCACCTCCGGATCGGCCCAGGAAAGGTCGGGCGGGCGCGCCGACAACAGCCCGAGGCCGAGCAGCAACACGCCGGAGAGCGCGACCGCGCCGGTGGAGGCGGCGACCGCGAACTCCGGCTCGGTCCAGCGTCCCACCGCCGAGAGCCCCGTTACCCGCGCGAGCCGGCCCAGCGCAACTCCGCCGTGCAGCAGCACCTCGTTGGCAGAGAACAGGGAGCCGGCCAGGAACAGGGGGATGACGTAATAATACAGCCGGAACACCACGATCGCGCCGACGATTTGGGGCGCGGCGACGAACGGCGCCAGCCCGAACAGCACGGCGCTGTCGAACACGCCAAGCCCTCCCGGCACGCTGGTCGCCACCCCGGTCGCGTAGGACGCGACGTAGACGCCGAGGAAGATCGGCCAGCTCAGTCCTGGCGCGCGGGGCAGCAGCATCCAGAAGACAGAGGCACTGATCGCGACATCCGAGGTGGCGAGCGCGACCTGCGCCAGCGCCATCCGCCCGCTTGGCAGTTCGGTGCCGCGGCCGAACAACCGCGCTCCGCCGCGCAGGTGCGCGACGATCACATAGCCGACGACCACCCCCAAGAGCACTGCGCCCGCGGCCTGCAATGCGGCGTGCGGCAGATGCTCGCCGAAGAATGGGATCGCCTGGGGCTCGGTCAGCAGAACGGCTCCGCCGATCACCAGGCCGCCAAGTCCGAAAGTGAGACTGCAGAACGCAACGATCCTGGCGATCTGCAGCGGCGCGAGCCCCCAGTGGCCATACAGCCGGTAGCGGACGGCGCCGCCGGACACCGCGCCGAAGCCCAGGTTGTGCGACAGCGCATAGGCGCAGAACGAGGCGAACGCCACGCGCGGATAGGGCACTCGGTGCCCGACATAGATCGTCGCCAGCCGGTCGTAGATGGTCAGCACGCAGTAGGACAGGACGGTGAACAGGAAGCCTAGCGCGAGCGCCCGTGGCGGGATGTCGTTCACCGCCCGGCCGATGTCCTCCAGCCGCAGATGCCGGAATTCCTTCTGCACGGCGTAGAGCGCGCCGAACAGCAACGCCACGCCGAGCAGCGCCGGAAGGTGGCGCACGAAGCGGGGAAGGCCGAGGGGGAGGAGCCCCCTGGCCGTTTCGCCCCTCATGCCGCGTGGGCGGGCCGGGTGAGCGCCGCCTCGATCAGCGCGATGGTCTCGGGCAGCCCGTACAGCGCCGCGAAGCCGCCGAAGCGCGGACCCTCGGGCTGGCCGAGCAGCACCTGATAGAGACAGCCGAACCACTCGCGCAGCGCCGGGAAGGGATGGCGCTTGCCGATCTCATAGACCGCGTTCTGAATCGCCTCCGCGTCCGCGGTCGGATCCATGCCGCGCAGCGTATCGGCAAGGTCGGCGAGCGCCGCGCGTTCAAGCGGGGTGGGTTGGCGATAGTGTTTCGATGGCAGCACAAAATCGTGGTAATAGGCGATCGCGTGGCGCACCAGGCTATCGAGGAACGGCTTCGTCTCGGGTGAGGCGTCCGGGGCGTAGCGGCGGATGAAACCCCACAGCATCTCCGGGGTTTCGGCGTTCACCACCGCGGCAAGCTGCAGCAGCATGGTGAACGATACGGGACTACCGCCATGGTTCGGCAGCCGGCCGGCGTGGATGTGCCAGGCCGGGTTGGTGCGCTGCTCCTCGTCCGACTGCGCTGGCAGGCGGGCGGCGTTGGCCAGGTACTCGTCGGTGGCGCGCGGGATCACATCGAAATACAGCCGCTTGGCGCGCTGCGGCTGGTTGTACATGAACTGGCCGAGCGATTCCGGGGGGGCGTAGCGCAGCCATTCCTTTACCGGCAGGCCGTTGCCCTTCGACTTGCTGATGCGCTGCGCGTGCTCATCAAGGAACAGCTCGTAGGTGAAACCGTCCGGCGGCGGCGCGCCCAGGATGCGGCAGATGCGACCGGACAGGCGCACGGAGTCGATCAGGTCCTTACCGGACATCTCGTAATCGACGCCCAGCGCGAACCAGCGCATCGCCCAGTCGGCCTTCCATTGCAGCTTGCAGCCGCCGCCCTTCACCGAGGTCTCGAACGTCTCGCCGGTGTCGGGATCGCGCCATCCGATCGTACCGGCGGCGGGATTGCGGCGCTGCAACGGCACCTGCATCACCCGGCCGCTGCGCGGATGGATCGGCAGGATCGGCGCATAGGTCGCGCGTCGCTCTGGTCCCAGCGTCGGCAGGATCACTGCCATCACCTCGTCGTAGCATTCCAGCACACGCAGTAACGCGGCATCGAACCGCCCGTTGCCATAGTATTCGCTGGAGGAGGCGAACTCGTACTCGAAGCCGAAGGAATCCAGGAACTCCCGCAGCCGCGCGTTGTTGTGCGCGCCGAAGCTCGGATGGGTGCCGAAGGGGTCCGGCACGCGGGTCAGCGGCTTGCCCAGGTGCTGGGCCAGCATGTCACGGTTCGGCACGTTCTCGGGCACCCGGCGCAGCCCGTCCATGTCGTCGCTGAAGGCGATCAGGCGGGAGGGCTTGCCGGTCAGCTCGGTGAAGGCATGGCGCACCCAGGACGTGCGCGCGACTTCGCCGAATGTGCCGATATGCGGCAGGCCGGAGGGGCCGTAGCCGGTTTCGAACAGCGCGGCCGGCTTGCCGGATTGTGCCAGGCGATCGGCGACCTTGGCTGCTTCCTCGAACGGCCAGGCGCGGGGAATCGACCGTGTATCGTGATGCGCGGCGGCGGACATCGCGCGGAAGCTATGGATGGGGCAGGCGGAGGTCAACTGAGGTCGGCGAAAGCCGGGCACCCACGTTTTTGCAGCAGAACCGCAGAAAAGACGTGGATAGCCGGGCCTAGCCCACTTGTGCCGTGTGGCGCTGCGGAATAGGAAAGGTTTATCCGCAGATGAAAGCAGATGGACGCTGATTCACGCAGATGGTTCAGTGCGGCTCACAGGCCGTTGGCCACGCGTTTGATTTCCAGCCGTGGCTTGCCAAAATTCAGCAGCAGGCAGAGCCGCAAACGGCTGGCTTTGAGATAATTGATGCACTGCATCGCATGTACCTCGGCCAGTGCGTTGACGGCCTTCAGCTCGACCAGAAGCATCTCCTCGACCAGCAGGTCCGCGGCGTACTCCCCGACCACCACGTCTTTGTAATGCACCCTGATGCCATATTGCTGCACGACCGCCAGCCCCGCGGCACGCAGTTCATATGCCGGCGCGTTTTCATAGACCTTTTCCAGGAACCCAGCCCCGAGCGTATTGAGCACGGTGAATGCGCCACCGATCACGCGCCCGAAAGATCATTCAGCCTATCGCTATCTGCATGCATCCGCATGCATCTTTCTTACATCTGCGGTTAAATTTCTTTCTTTTGCAATGTGCCGGCGAACGGGGACATGTTGATGCGATATAGATACAATCCAATCAGTGATCGACCATGACGATCTGAAGTGATCGCTACGCCGCGGCCTCCTCGTCAGATCGGAACGTCGCCGCTTCGCCCGCCGGCGCGAGATTTGACCGTATCGTGTCGAGCAGATGCAGCAGCCTTTGGTGCTCGGTTTCCGAGATGTCGGCAAGAGCCTGCGCATCCACGAACCCGGCGATCGCCCGAATCTGCGTCAGTGCAGCCTGTGCCGCCGGCGTCAGCCAAAGGGTGCGGATCCGCCGATCGGTCGGGTGCGGCCGGCGCTCGATCAAGCCGGCGTCCTGCAATGTGTCGATCAGTCGCACGACCGAGATGGTCTCGATATCGAGAGCGTTCGCCAGTCGGGTCTGGCTGGTTCCGGGCGACTGCGCCACATGGACCAGCACTAGGGCTTCCGAGCGATTGAGATTCAGGCCGGCCTCTTTCGCCCGTTGCACAAATCGCCGGCGCATCAGTCGGGATGTGTCGCGGAGCAGGAAGCCGAGGCTGCGATCTGCCGCGGCGGATCTGCTGCTCACGTCCTGCCAATTCCCGCGTCCACCGACCGGCTCCGGCGGACCGCACATGCTATCTCGATTTGCTTCGACCAGCTCACCAACGGCGTGGTTTGCATTCGGCTTCTCAGTCACACTCGTCTCCACCCTGGTATCTTCATCTTGCCCGTTGTCGTCGGGAGCATCGGATTCCCTCGATCAGTCCGCTGCCTCGCTGCTGACCACCCCCATCTTCGATGCAAGTGTCGGCATGCGCGCCCGGCGCGGCGATAGCCAATGTTGCAACCGGTCGAGGTAGAGGTAGATCACCGGCGTCGTGTAGAGCGTCAGCGCCTGGCTCAGCATCAGCCCACCGACCATCGCAAAACCGAGCGGCTTGCGCAGATCCGATCCCGCTCCGCTCTCCACCATCAGCGGCAGGCCGCTGAACATCGCCGCCATCGTGGTCATCAGGATCGGCCGGAAGCGCAACAGGCAGGCCTGGCGGATCGCGGCGTGCGACGAGAGACCATCGCGCCGTTCCGCGGTGATGGCGAAATCAACCATCATGATGCCGTTCTTCTTGACGATGCCGATCAGCAGGATGATGCCGATCAGGGCGATTACGGTGAGCTGATAACCGAACGCCAGCAGCATCAGCAATGCGCCGACGCCGGCCGAAGGCAGAGTCGAAAGAATGGTCAGCGGCAGAATGTAGCTTTCGTAGAGCATGCCGAGAATGATGTAGACGGCGATCAGGGCCGCTGCGATCAAATAGGGCTCGGTAGCGAGCGAAGCCTGGAACGCTTGCGCGGTGCCCTGGAACGTGCCTTCCAAAGTGGCCGGGGCGCCCATCTCGGCCTGCACGTGTTGGATCGCGCTGATCGCATCACCGAGCGATGCATTGCCTTTCAGATTGAACGAAATGGTGACAGCCGGGAACTGGCTCTGGTGGTTGATCGCTAGCGGCTGGACCGGCACAGTCGTTTCGTGCACCAGCGTCGACAATGGCACTGCCTGGCCGGTTGACGACTTCACGTATAGTTTCTGCAGCGTGGCTAGCTCGCCCTGTTCGCTCGGGAGGACCTCCAGGATCACGTAATATGCCTTCGAGCCGGTGAAGTACTGCGCGACCTCACGCTGGCCGAATGCATCATACAGTATCGCGTCGATCTGCGCGGGTTGCAGCCCGAACCGGGCGGCCTGATCGCGATCGTAGGTGAGGGTTTCGGTCGTGCCGGCGATCTCCTGATCGGAGGTGACGTCGATCAGCATTGGCAGTTTACGGACCTGGTCGAGAATTTTGGGCGCCCAGGTATTAAGCTCATCGGAATTGTCGTCTTGCAACGTGTACTGGTATTCGGTCCTGCTGAGGTGCGCGCCGATCCGCACGTCCTGGATCGCTTGCATGAACAAGCGGATTCCTTTGACCGCCTGCATTTTTTTATCGAGCTCTGCCATCACTTTCGTGATGTTGGGGCGATGTCCCCAGGGCTTCAGCGTGATGTAAAGACGTCCGTTGTTTGCGGTCTGCCCGGCGACACCCGCCCCGACAAAGGAGACGACGGAGTACACCGCCGGGTCGGACAGTATGATCTTGTTCACTTCCTGCTGCAGCTTGGACATGCCGTCGAACGAGATGTCCTGTGCCGCGTCCGTGATGCCGATCATGATCCCGGTGTCCTGTTCCGGGAAGAAACCCTTCGGGATCACGATATAGAGCATCACGGTGAGCGACACCGTCGCAATGAACACCAGCAATGTTATGAAGCGAAAGCGAAGCGCGATATCTAATGTCCGCTCGTAGAAGCGGATCATGCCCGTAAAGAAGCTTTCGATCAGATTGTAGATTTTGCCGTGGCCATGCGCTTCCGATGTGAGAAAGCGGGAGGCCATCATCGGGGTGAGCGTGAGCGATACCATCGCCGAGATCACGACGGTCATGGACACGCAGATGGCAAACTCCCGGAACAACCGACCGACGATGCCGCCCATCAACAGCAGCGGGATGAACACCGCGATCAGCGAGAAGCTGATCGATACGATCGTGAAGCCGATTTCAGCCGCCCCCTTGAGCGCGGCCTCCATCGGTTTCATGCCTGCCTCGATGTGCCGGAAAATATTCTCCAGCATCACGACCGCGTCGTCCACGACGAAGCCGACCGAGATGGTCAGAGCCATCAGCGAGAGGTTATCCAGGCTGAAATTGAGCAGATACATCGCGCCCAGTGTGCCCAGCAGGGCCACCGGGATAGTCACGCTGGGGATGATGGTGGCCCAGGCATTGCGCAGGAACAGGAATATGACCATCACCACCAATGCGATGGCCAGCATGAGGGTGAACTCGACGTCATCGACCGAGGCCCGGATGGTCAGCGTGCGGTCTGAGACGACTGACAGGTGGATGTTCGGCGGTATGTCGGCTGCCAGTTCCGACAGCTTGGCCTTCACGCCGTCGGCGGTGGTGATGACGTTGGCGCCGGGCGCCTTGAAGACCAGCAGCAGCACCGCCCGCTTGCCATTGATCCATGCCGCCAGCTCGCGGTTCTGCGGGCCGCTCACCGCGCGGCCGATATCCTTGATGCGGACCGGTGCGCCGTTGCGGTACGCGACAATGATGTTGTTGTACGGTTCGGCGGTGGTGAGCTGGTCGTTGGCATAAATCGTATAGGATTGCTGCGGACCGTCGATGCTGCCCTTCGGGTTGTCCACAGTCGCATTGGTCAGCACGCTCTCCACGTCCTCGAGCGTGAGGCCCATCGAGGCGAGCTTGGCTGGATCGATCTGTACCCGAATGGCCGGCGTCTGCTGGCCGCCCACCAGCACTTCCCCGACGCCCGGAAGCTGTGAGATCTGCTGCTCGACCAGGTTTTCGGCATAGTTGTCGACTTCGGTGATGGGCGACTGGTCGGATTGCATCGACAGGATCAAAATGGGCGCGTCGGCCGGGTTCGACTCGCGGAACGTCGGTGGGTTCGGCAAGGCTTTGGGCAACGACCCTTCGGCGGCGTTGATTGCCTCCAGCACCAGCGTCGCGGCGGTGTTTATGTTGACGTTGAGACCGAATTGCAGCGCGATCTGCGTGCTGCCCAGTACGCTGGTCGATGTCATCTGCGTCAGGCCCGGCAGCATCTGCCCGAACTCGGTCTCCAATGGCGTCGCGACGGTCCCGGCCATCGTTTCCGGACTGGCGCCGGGAAAGGTGGCCGATACCGTCAGGGTCGGGAATTCGACATTCGGCAGCGGCGCGACGGGCAGCATCGGGTAGGCTGCGAGCCCGGCAAGGAAGATCGCTGCGGCCAGTAGCGAAGTCGCAATCGGACGTTTAATGAAAGGCGTCGAAATGCTCATTCAATTGCCCTTTAGCTACACCTCTCCCGCCCTGCGGAAGAGGTCGGCTCGCGAAGCGAACCGGGTGAGGGTGCCACTCGTGTCTCCATATCAGCGCGATGCGGTCGTGGCGGCGGAGGACGTCGTGGCGGTCGAATTGCCACCGGCGGTCGGAGCAGGATTGCGGGCATTCGTGGTTACCCGTGTGCCGGGCGTCAGCCGCGACTGGCCGGCGACGACTACGGTCTGGCCAGCCTGCAGTCCTTTGCTGACGACCGCCGTCGTCTCGTCTTGATAGCCGACCTCGACCGTTTGGGACTGTACCGTGTCGTTCTGTCCGACCGTATAAATGAACAGTCCATCCGGACCGTGCTGGATCGCCGCCAGCGGCACGGTCAAAGCGTTATGCAGCGTTTCCACCCGCAGGCGGGCGTTGACGAACTCGCCCGGCCACAACCGGTCGTTTTCGTTCGGGAACGTCGCCTTGAGCTGGATCGTGCCGGTGGTCGTATCGATGGTGTTGTTCGGCGTGAGCAGGGTGCCGTCGCCGAGCTTGGTCTTGTCGTCGTTGGTATAGGCCACCACCGGCAGCGTCCCCTGCGCCATCGCGTCCTGGATGCGCGGCAAATCGGCCTCGGGGAGCGTGAACACCAGCGCAATCGGCTTGTCCTGCGTGATTGACACGATGCCGGTTTGGCTTGCTACCTCGATCAGATTGCCAGCGTCGGTTTGATACAGGCTGACGCGGCCGCTGATCGGCGATCGAATAACGCAATAGTCGAGATTGATCTGTGCGGTTTCGATCGCCGCAGTGTCGGCCTGCACGGCGGCGATCAACTTGCTTACCTGGGCCTGCTGGTCATCGACCTGCTGGACGGGGGCGAAGCCTTTCTTTGCCAGATCCTGGTAACGAGCCAGGTCGAGCTTTGCGCTTTGCAACTGCGCGACATCCTCGGCTCGCTGCGCCGTCGCCTGGTCCAGCGCAGCTTTGTACGGCCGCTGATCGATCAACGCGACGATATCGCCAGGCTTGACTTCCTGGCCTTCTTTCACCGGCAACGAGACCAGCACGCCGTTCACCTGCGCCTTGATCTCCACCGTGTTGAACGCCTGCACGGTCCCTATCCCGCGCAAATAGACGGGAACGTCCTCGGTCTTCACTGGTGCTGTAGTGACCGGGACGGCGGGGGGCGGGGCGGCCGGCCCGGCGGCGTGGACCACTTGGTGGTCCAACGCCAGCCAAGCCCCGAGGCCCACGGCCAAAACCGCTGCGGCGAAGCCGAGTACCAGTGATTTTCTCATAAGCGACGCCTTGCCTGTCTCGGGATGCGCGTCCGCTGAACCGCCCCTATGAGATAGACAATACACGTAACATGGAAGGCATCTAATGTAACGCGTGGTAACATTCCCGTCCCCTTGCGGGGCTGGCGCTCATGACCTGCGTGTGTAACGCGAGGTTACCGTGGGCCGCACCGCGGCCGTGGTGATCACAATCGGCTCGGCCGGCAGCGACCGGGGTGCGGCATCGCCTTCTTCCCACAGCCAGTAGCTGTTGTCGCCGGCGCCGTTCACCGCCACCACTTTGTGATCGCCCCTGGCATCGATGGCGTGGATGGTGACCCGGCTGATCAGCCCGCCTTTCAGCCGGTGCATGTCCTCGACCGCCTCGCCCACGGCATCGGCCACCCGGGCGCCGGCTTTCATGTAGAGAACGATCGAGCGCGCCGTGCAGCAGCGGATGGTCATCTCGCCGGCGCCGGTGCAGGCGGCAGCGCCGTAGCGCACATCGGCGTACGAGCCGGCGCCGATGATCGGGCTGTCGCCCAGGCGGCCCGGATATTTCCAGCCCCACCCCGACGTGCTGGTCCCCGAGCAGATATTCCTATCGCGGTCGTGCGCCAGGAATACCGTCGTGTCGCGTCCCACCTCCGGGTCGACCGCGTGTCGGCACAGCTCGGCCAATGGCGCGTCGGACCAGTGCTTGCGCAAGGGCTCCGGGACCTCGTTGTCGAACCAGGCCTGCCAGGCGCGGCGGGAGTCCTCGGTCAAGTTTTCGGCCGGCTCCGCGCCGACCTCGCGGGCAAAGCGGGCGGCGCCTTTACCCACCAGCAGTTCGTGCGGCAGCCGGCGCATGATCTCGCGAGCGACGCTGCCCGGGTGAAGGAAGCCTCGCAATGCGCCGACCGCGCCGGTGCGCAGGGTGGTGCCGTCCATCAGGCAGGCATCCAGTTCCACTTCCCCCAGCAGGTTCGGCCAGCCGCCGCGGCCGACGGTGCGCACGTTCGGATCGGCTTCGACCAGCCGGATGCCGGCCTCGATCGCATCCAGCGCCGGGCGTCCTTCAGCCAGCAGGCGCGCGGTGGTCGGGGCGCCGACCGTGCCTTCGTTGTTGGTGACCAGGATCATCGGGCTGGCATCTCCAGTTCGACGCGGGTGAACGGGGCCTCGTCCGGGGTCCCGGGGGCGAACAGCCAGATCGGCGGGCCCTGTGCGGGCAGCGCGACGAGCGAACTGCACACGGTGCCGAAGCCGCCGCGTGGGGCGACGTTGATCTGTTCGGCCGCCGAGCCGATCCGGTCGGCAAGGATGGCGCGCCAGGCGTGCCAGTCGTCCGCCTCGGGCGATGAGGCGGCGCGGAACCGGGGCAGGTGTCGGGCGACCCGGGGGCTGTCCTGGTCGTCGGGATCGTGCGCGGTGACCATGTGCAGTCCGGGCGACAGGGGGCGCGCATCGGGTCGGCCGCGGGCGAGGCCGCGGATGAACCAGGCGCCGGTGCGGTCGGCGACGACCATGTTGAAGCTGCGCCAGTCGCCTGCGTCTAGCCTGGCGATCGCAGCGGCCGCGGCTTCGGCCGAGGCGTGTCGCAGGGCGATCAGCGGCAGCTCGCCGCGGCTTCGCTTGCCCGGGGCGGGTCCCAGGCTGCCCGGGCGATTCAGCACCGCGGCGAGGAGGCCGGTTTGGTTCACGCCCATCCAGGTGCCGCCCGCGGAGCGATCACGGCCAGCCACCACGCCGGGTTGGTCCGGCCACCATGAGCTGGGGGGATCCCAGGGGCGATCGAGGCGCTCGTCGCGGTTGGCGCCCAGGATCACCGGCCAGGCGTGGCCGGGACGGATCAGGATGACGACGGTGCACACTGGGAGGGCGTCAGATCGACTTCTCCCGCCCTGCGGGAGAGAGGGCCGGGCGCGCGGGCACCCTCACCCGGTTCGCTCCGCGAACCGACCTCTCCCGCAGGGCGGGAGAGGTGGCCTCTGCTCCGTCTCGCCGAAGATGCGGGCGAATACGCGATCGATCTCGCGGAGGTGCAGGTTGGGGTCCATTGCCCGATCCAGCTCCGCGGTTGGCACCCGCGCGGCCACTTCCGGATCGGCCTGCAGCGCCTCCCGGAAGCTGAGGGCGCCCGGGCGGCCGAGGTTCTCCCAGGTCTGCATCGCGGCACGCTGTACGGTTCGGTACGCCTCCTCACGGGAAATCCCGGCGCGGGTCAATGCGAGGAGCACCTCGCCGGAATGGACGACGCCGCCGAGCGCATCGAGATTGGCCGCCATCCGCTCGGGATAGACGGTCAGCCGCTCCACCAGACCGGCCAGCCGCGACAGGGCGAAATCGAGCGCGATCGTTGCATCCGGCGCGATCACCCGCTCCACCGAGGAATGGCTGATGTCGCGCTCGTGCCACAGCGCCACGTTTTCCAGGGCCGGCATCATTGCGGCCCGGATCACGCGGGCGAGACCGGTCAGATTCTCGGACAGCACCGGGTTGCGCTTATGCGGCATAGCCGACGAGCCTTTCTGACCCGGGTGGAAGAATTCCTCGGCTTCGCGCACCTCGCTGCGCTGGAGGTGGCGCACTTCGGTGGCCAGCCGCTCGATGCCGCTGGCGATCACCGCCAAGGTGCAGAAATAGGCGGCGTGCCGGTCGCGCGGGATGACCTGGGTGGAGACCGGCTCGACCGCCAGGCCCAGCCGCTCGGCAACGAACGCCTCCACGCGCGGATCGACGTGCGCATAGGTGCCGACCGCGCCGCTGATCGCCGCCACGGCGATCTCGCGCCGTGCCGTGAGCAATCGCTCGCCGTCGCGGGCGAACTCGGCATAGTGGCCGGCGAGCTTCAGGCCGAAGCTGGTGGGCTCAGCGTGGATGCCGTGGCTGCGGCCGATGGTGAGTGTGTACTTATGCTCGATCGCGCGCGCCTTCAGCGCCGCCAGCACCGCGTCGAGATCGTGTACTAGCAGGTCGGTGGCCTGCACGAGCTGCACCGACAGGCAGGTGTCGAGCACATCGGACGAGGTCATGCCCTGGTGGACGAAGCGGCTTTCGGTACCAATGGCCTCGGCGAGCCAGGTGAGGAAGGCGATCACGTCGTGGCGCGTCTCGCGCTCTATGGCATCGATGCGGTCGAGATCGGCCGGGCCCAGCATTGCTACGCGGGCGC
>Ga0335075_10004948_pt1 | contig 20763 bp, 18 predicted proteins | sample Lox_Sample_24_FD_206723 | JGI IMG/M metagenome (GOLD analysis project Ga0335075, IMG submission 206723) | Soil microbial communities from Loxahatchee National Wildlife Refuge, Florida, United States - Lox_Sample_2.4 | ecosystem: Environmental > Terrestrial > Soil > Wetlands | place: USA...
GATCGACAAGATCGTGCGTCGTCGCCGGGGCGGCTTCTGCTATGAGCTCAACGGCGCATTCGCGCTGCTGCTCGAGGCGCTCGGCGCGCAGGTGAGCCGACTCTCCGCCCGGGTGTACGGGAAGGCCGGACTGGGTCCGCCGTTCGATCATCTGGCGCTCATCGTGCGGCCGGCCGACGGCAGCGGGCCATGGCTGGCCGACGTGGGCTTCGGCAGTCACGGCGACTACCCCCTGTTGCTCGAAGACAGGGATGACCAAGACGATCCGGCCGGACGGTTCCGGCTCGCCGAAGCCGACGCGGGCGACATCGACGTGCTGAAGGATGGCACGCCTCAGTACCGCATCGAGACGCGCGAGCGGTCGCTCGCCGACTTCGTCCCGACGTGCTGGTGGCAGCAGACATCACCGCTGTCGCACTTCACCCACAGCACGATCTGCTCCAGGCTGACTCCGGGCGGCCGGGTCTCCATCAGCGGCCGGATGCTCATCCAGACCCAGGGCGGAACCCGGACCGAACAGCGGCTTGATACAGACGACACACTGCTGGCGGCCTACCGAGACCACTTCGGCGTCGTGCTGAGCCGGGTACCGGACGACCCACAATTACCCGGCGTCGTTGTACCCCTCGGGCGGTCCGTCCTGGTGGCCGAGCACCGGTTCGAACTCGGAGGCATAACGGTCGAAGCGCGGCTTCCACGGCTCGCTCTCCTGGCCGTGTTCGAGGCGGTCCAGGCAGGCCTCCCAGCCGGCCGCGTTGCGCGCCGCGGCGTTCGCGCTGAGTTCCTCGGTCAAGACGAAGATCGTGCCGCCGTCAGATGCGGGGGTGAGCTCGAAGCCGATGCCTGTCAAGGAATACACGGTGCAGTGCGCAGCGGAGGCCGGGGACCGTTATGTACACCGGCCATCGTGCTTGCGCGTCTATTGGTGGGCGTGCCCGGTGAGGGCCGAAGTCGCGGGAAGAGAGGAAGATCGGTGAGGACCGGCACGATCATGGCGGCGGCGCTCGCGTTGTTGGCGGCCCTCAGCGCACCGGCCGCGGCGGCTTATGCAGGGCAGCAGGCGAGCGTGCCGACGGGCAACGATGTTTCGTACCCTCAGTGCACCGGAACGCTGCCGTCAGGCCAGGCGTTCGGCATCGTGGACGTGAATGCCGGGCTCGCGAACACAACCAACCCCTGCCTGGCGGTGGAAATAACGTGGGCGGAGAATTCCACCGGTGCCACGCGGCAGCCGAGGGTCTCGCTTTACGTCAACACCGCGAATCCGGGCAATCACGGGGTCACCGACTGGCCGGTGAATAACAATGACCCCATCACAAAAAACCGGGTCAAGGACCCCTACGGCACATGCACCGGCAAGAACAACCCGGCATGCGCCTGGCAGTACGGATGGAATCTGGCCGAGCTGGATGCGCAGACCCGCGGTGTCCCCGATCCCGGTGGTTACCGGTGGTGGCTCGATGTCGAAACGATCAACAGCTGGCAGTCCAGCGCCCAGAGCAACCGCGCCGATCTGGAAGGCATGGTCTCCTACTTCCGCCACATCGGCGGCACCGCCGGCATCTACTCGACGGTCAAGCAATGGGACCCGCTCGTGGGCAGCGTCCGGTCCACCAGCCCGCTCTACCGCTTGCCTGACTGGATACCTGGCGCTAAAAAACTCTCAAATGCCGAGAAGAACTGCCGCTTGGCCCCCCTGACCGGCCGAGGGACCGTTATGGTCACCCAGTGGACGACGACGTCGCAGTCGGGAAACAGTGATTTCTCCTGTCCTTCTTCGTCGCAAAACGCGAAAGGCAAGTAAACGATGGGCTCTCCGGAGCACCCCCCGAGCGCCTTCCTGCACATCCACTCCGTGCTCGCGCGGCGGATCAGGTCCGGCGAGTACCCGGCCGGGGCCAAACTTCCCACGGAAACCGAGCTCGCGGAAGAATTCGGCTGTGCCCCCGCCGCTGCCACGCAGGCGCTGCGGGCACTGCAGCAGGACGGGCTGGCCAGGAAAATCCTCAGGAAAGGGTATTTCTCCCTCGGGCCCGGATAAACCGTCCCGGGCTGACGGGCGGTGAGCCACGTTCCGTTCTACTCGGCCGTGAGAACCCCGGCCGCGAGCCTGTTTACCCGGTCGGGATCGGCGATCGAATCGATCCGGGCGATCTTGCCCGCCACGACGGTAATGCTCATCACCGTGGCGGGCTGTCCGTTACGGGTGACGAGCACTCCGGCCGTTCCGTTCACCAGCACGGGGTGCAGCCGGGTAGCAGGGTGCCCGAGCGATCGCTGCAGCCCGCTGAGCACCTGCCTGGCCACCGCGGCCGAGCCGCGGACCACGAGGGCGGCTCCCGCATGCCGCGCTCCGGTGTCGATCTGTACCACGACGTCGGGGTGGAGCACCGCAACGAGCGCGTCGAAGTCGCCCTCGCGGGCCGCGGAAAAGAAGGCGTTGACGACCTCGCGCTGGCGGGCGACATCGGGATCGACCGGTACCTCCGCGCCCTTGACGCGGCGACGTCCCCTGCTGGCCAGTTGCCTGGCGGACTCGGGAGACCGCCCCATTATGGCCGCGATCTCGCCGAAAGGCAGTTGGAACATGTCATGCAGGACGAATGCCAGCCTTTCGTCCGGCGTCAGGGTGTCGAGCACGACCAGCAGGGCCAGGCCGACCGAGTCGGCCAGCAGCGCCTGCTGCTCCGGCTGACTGTCCGCCTCTGGGCTGACGACCAGGTCAGGTACGTGCACGTCGACGCCGCGGGGTTCCTCGGGCCGGCGGCCGCGCGAGCGGAGCGTGTTCAGGCACACGCGGGCCACGATCGTGGTCAGCCATCCGCCGAGGTTCTCCACGTCGTCGGCGCCCGATCGGCTCAGCCGCAGCCAGGCGTCCTGAACCGCATCGTCGGCCTCGGTGAGCGAGCCGAGCATCCGGTAGGCGACCGCCCGCAGATGAGGCCGGTACCGCTCGAAATGACTCGCAAGCCACTCGTCGTCCATCGTCACCTCCTTGGCGAGTTAGGTGTCAACGTTTTGACACCGGACGCGCGGCGGATGTGACGGCGCAGTGCCTGGTCGAACAGCGTGTTCACCTCCGGGTCGACGCCGACCGGGGCCGACCGATCCGCGGAATCGAGTCTGATAATCGGTTCATAAGTGCGAAGACACCCCAGCCGAGGTATTCGCGCTGGTATCTGGCGTAGCGCGCGGGTGCGGCGGCGAGTTCTGCGCGCATTTCGCCGGCCAGCTCATCGCCGGGATTGTCATCCAGCCAGCGGCGGATGTTGAGCCATTGCGCCGCCACGTACCGGTCCCAGCTGTCCTGGCTGGCCAGTACCATCTCGACGACATCGCAGCCAATCTTGCCGAACTCCTCGATCAATTCCGGAAGCGGGAGGAAATCGATGATGCTGGTGGCATGGCAGCCCTCGACGGTGGCCTGGTCCGGAGGCTCTTGCCGCCAGTATGGCTCGCCGATCAGCATGACACCGCCTGGCGCGAGGCTGCGCCGCAGGAGGTCGATGGTGCCGGGCACGCCGTCGCCGATCCAGGTGGCGCCGATACATGCCGCGATGCTCACCGGCTGGTCCGCAACGTATCCAGAAGCATCGCCGTGCACGAAGCCAACCTGCCCGGCGACACCCAGCTCAATGGCGCGTGCCCGGGCGGCGGCGATGAACACGGTGCTGATGTCGACCCCGGTGCCGGCGAGGTGATGGTCGCGTGCCCAGGTACAGAGCACCTCGCCGGTCCCGCAGGCTAGGTCGAGCATCTCTGCTCCCGGCGGCGGGCTCAGCGCCTGCCCCAGGGTGGCCAGGTTTTCGCCGGTGAACGGGTTGTGGATGCGGTGGCTGCTCTCACGGATGGTAAAGCTGCGCGGAAGATCCACTGAAGTGCCTCCAATCGGGAGACTAGGGCGCTGCGCTAGGAATGCACAAAGATGCAAGTCCAGCTTCGTAACACGGAGTTGAAGGTGCGTTGCACATGCGTGGCACGCGTGGCACGCCAGTTCGCCGTCGACGTCAGCCGGATGGGTGGGCGGGCCAGGCGCCCGGGACGTCAAATGCTTCGTCCGCGCCCGGCCAGGGCGGCATGGTCACGCCGACCGCCGCGAGCGGACCGCTGCCGTCCGCCCGGAACTGGAAATGCGTGCCCGCCGGAATGGACACGCAGGTGCCGGATCGCAGGGGCACGATCTCCTGCCGTTCGGCCTGCCGCCGCCACATTTCGCCACGCCCGTGCAGGATGTACCAGATCTCGTCGACGGAATGGTGGGCCACGGGCCGGGAGACCCGGCCCGCAGCCAGCTCGAAATGCGCCATCGAGCCCCGGCCGAGGCTGAGCAGGACGCGCACATCCGAACCGTCGGGCGCCACGACATCCGGGACGCCGGGCAGTTGCATGGTGTCGAAGTCTCCTTGCGTCACGGCACCATTCTCGGCCCGGGGCCGCCGGGAAATTCGCTCGCTAATACGGCCGCGGCTGGTGAGAATCAGGCTGTGGAGCATCTGTCACGTGAGCGCCTGGAGGCGGGATTGAATCAGATCCTCGACTCCCCGCCGGACCGCGGCCGCGTCGTCCTGGTCGTCCGCCGCCCGGACGTCGGCAAACGCGAACTGCCCGACCACGCGGTCCTCGACCCGCTCACCGGACTCGACGGGGACAACTGGCTCACCCGAGGCAGCAGCAGCACGCCCGACGGATCAGCCAGTCCGGACCGGCAGGTCACGGTGATGAACGCGCGGGTGGCTGAGCTCGTCGCCGGAGGAAGCGACCGGATGGCACTGGCCGGCGATCAGCTCTATGTCGACCTGGACCTCAGCACGGACAACCTTCCTGCGGGCAGCCTCCTGGCGGTGGGCCAGGCCGTGCTGCGGGTCAGCGAGGCACCCCACCTGGGATGCGCGAAGTTCGTCGAGCGCTTCGGGCCCGAGGCGATGCGCTTCGTCAACTCCCGGCTCGGCCGCCAGTTGCGGCTGCGCGGGATGAACACCCGCATCGTGGTGCCGGGGACCGTCCGGCTCGGCGACCTGGCCGTGAAGGCGCCGGCTGGGCCGGTGCGCTAGGCGCGCACGGTGCCGCGAGTGTCAAAGGCCATGGCGCGCTGTAGGGCCGCGGCCCGCAGGCCGGGCGGGATCTCGACCGGGCCGCCGAGGGCGCCGGCGTTCAGGCCGGCCTGCGCGGCTTCCTCGACGACGCTGCCGGCCTGGATCGCGAGGTCCGGGGTGCGGTGGAAGACCAGCACGCCGTGGTTGGCCAGCAGCACGGCCGGGACGCCCGGGATCACGGCGCTGCGGATGTTGGCGATCGCCTCGGCCGACCCGCGCGGCCCGTATCCCGCGACCGGGACGCCGTCCGCCAGCCCGAACATGGCCATGGCCTCGATCCAGCACCCGATGGGGCGCCGGGCGACCGCGTAGGCCGTGGCGTACGGCGAGTGCGTGTGCAGGACGCAGCCGACCTCCGGGTGATCGGAATACATGGCCGTGTGCATCGCGACCACGGCGCCCTGGATCGGCGGCAGGTCACCCTCCAGCAGGGTTCCGTCCAGGCCCACCCGCACGACGGCCGAGGCGGGATGACCGCGCAGCGAGGAGCCCGCGGTGTAGTACATCTCCTGTGCGCCGGGCACCAGGACGCTGACGTTGCCGTGCCCGTTGGCGGATATCGCCCCGCTGGCGACGACCCGCTGGGCGATGTCGGCTACCTGTTCGGCCAGATCCTTATCCATGTCCGGGGATGATAACTCGCCCGGCGCCGGCCGGGCCACCCGGCCAATCTTGCGGACCTCATCGGGACACCTCATCGGGACACGAGCCGCACGCCGGCGGCGTGCCGGCCGGCCAGGTCCCTGTAGGTGGCGGGATTGTTCTCTACCCACCACCTCGCCCCGCCGGTGACCTCCCCCACGACCCGCGCCGGGACCCCGGCGGCGAGCATTTCATCGGGGATGAGCATCCCCGGCGGGACCGTGGCGCCCCCGGCGACCAGCGCGCGGCGGCCGACGATCGCGCCGTCGAGCACGGTGGCGCCGTTGCCGACCAGGGCCTCCTCCCCGATGACCGCGCCGTGGACCACGCACAGGTGGCCGACGGTCGCCCCCTCCCTCACCTCGGTGACCGGGTCACTGCCACCGTGCAGGACCGACCCGTCCTGGACGTTGGCTCCGCGCCGGATAAGGATCGGCCCGAAATCGGCCCGCAGCACGGCTCCGTACCAGACGGACGCCTCGGCCTCCACGCGCACGTCCCCGACCAGGGTTGCCGTCGGCGCGATCCACGCGGCCGGGCTGACGTCCGGGCTGCGGCCTTCAAACTCGAACATTGGCATCCGCCCATGATGCACTAGTGGACCTAGGAGCCGGAGCGGGAGCGAGTGCGGTGGATGCGTGCCAGCCAGCCGCCGTGTCCCGGATGGTGCGGTGCCGCGGATGGCGACCACCGCATGCTGGTCGACGGACCGTTGTACAAGTAAGAACTGGTACGGCGGACCACCGACCAGGTAACCCTAAGCACGGGAAAGCCGCAAACGGCACAAATCGCCTCGTAGCAGGCTGGCCGGAGCGACGAAGGGCTATCGAACCACATTCCGGATCCTCGACACGCGGAAACTCACCTAATTTCGGAACCCCTACATGTTGACCAAAAACTCCACAAGAGCCTAATCCGCGCCGAGAAGGATGCCTGGCCTCGTATTTGTGAGCTAATTGATGCTTGTGAGCAGGAAGGTGTCCATAAAGGGGCCGAGATCGCGGTACCGGGCCGCATGGCTAACCGGGATGTGCCTGATTGCAGGATGAGCCCCGCTGCTTTCGGCTGGCTTATGCTGCACCTTATGTCAGGCTCAGCGGCGAGCACCGCGGAGATGCCTGGTCCGGTCCCCGACGGCGTGCAGCGCATCCAGGCGGTCGACCGGGCCATCGTGCTGCTCAAGGCCGTGGCCGCGAGCACCACGCCGCCGACAGTGCTGGAGCTGGCCCGCCGGTGCGGCATCAACCGGGCCACCGCGTGGCGGCTGCTGCGCACGCTGGAGCATCACGGGCTGGTCGACCGGGACACGGTCACGCAGCGGTACACGGTCGGCTACGGCGCCACCGTGATCGCGTCCGCCGTCACCGACGACGCGCTGATCCGAAAGGTCCGCCCGCTGCTGACCGACCTGGGGCAGCGCACCGGGGAAGTGGTCACGCTGGCCCTGGCCCGGCGGTTCAACCTGGTCTACGCCGACCAGGTGGAGCCGCCCAACATAATGGCGCCAAGCTGGCTGGACAAGCCGCTGCCGCTGCACGCCACCTCGGGCGGCAAGGCGTTCCTCGCCTGGCTGGGCCGCGACGAGCGGGACGCCGTCTTGCCCGCGGTGCTGCCGCGCTACACCGACCACACGGTCACCGACCGGGAGGAGCTGGAACGCGAGCTGGCCGAGGTGCGCCAGACCGGGTTCGCGCTGTGCGACCGGGAATACGAGGAGTTCTCCTCCGGCTCGTCGGCGGCCGTGCTCAACTCGCGGGGCTCGCCGATCGCGGTGGTCAACGTGTGGGGCCCGGCGCCGATGAACTCGGCCCGGCGGCTGCGCGAGATCGGCCGGGAAGCGGTGAAAACGGCGGCGGAGATCCGCGACCTGCTCGACTGACGCCGCCGGGCGGCGGGAACCACGGCGCGTTCTGGATATTGACCCGTGCCTAGCTGACCTATACGCTGCACATTGGTAACAAAATGTTCGTATCGTGAACGTGGGGAGGCTCGCTATGGCAGCCAAGGTAATCATCACGTGCGCGCTCACCGGGTCCGGGCACACCCCGTCGATGTCGCCCTACCTGCCATACACCGTCGAGGACATCGTCGACCAGGGCGTGGCCGCGGCCGAGGCCGGCGCCGCCGTGCTGCACCTGCACGCGAGGAACCCGGCCGACGGCAGTCCCTCGCCCGACGCGGCGCTGTTCGCCGAGTACGCGAAGGGCATCAAGGCCCGCAGCGACGTGGTGGTGAGCTTCTCCACCGGCGGAGGAACCGGCATGACCGTGGCCGAGCGTCTGCAGCCTGTGCTCGAGCTGAAGCCGGAACTGTGCACGCTCAACCTGGGCACGATGAACTACGGCAGTTTCCCGATGATCGACCGGTACCGGGGACGGTTCAAGTTCGGCTGGGAGGAACCGTACCTGGAGTCGACCAGGGCCGAGCCGTTCGTCTCGACCTACGCGGACATCGAGTACATGCTCGAGGTGGTCGGCCCGCAGACGGGCACCAGGTTCGAGGCCGAGGCCTACGACACCTCGCACCTGTACACGCTGGCCTACTACCTGGACCAGGGCCTGGTCCAGCCGCCGGTGTTCGTGCAGACGATCTTCGGGACGATGGGCGGCATCGGCCCGGACGTCGACCACATCGTGCACATGAAGCGAACCGCCGACCGGCTTCTTGGCGACGCGTACCAGTGGTCGACGTTGGGCGCGGGCCGGTACCAGATGGGCATCGTCACCGCGGCCGCGATCATGGGCTCGCACGTCCGCGTCGGTCTGGAGGACAGCCTCTACCTCGGCAAGGGCCAGATCGCCGAGTCCAACGCGAGTCAGGTGACCAAGATCAAGGGGATCCTCGATGCGCTGTCACTGGAGGTAGCCACCCCGGCCGAGGCGCGCGAGATGCTGGGCCTCAAGGGCCTGGACAATGTGGGCTACTGACCTCGATGACGAGGGCAGTGCCATTTGCGGACTTGATGGCGAGGGCCTTACCGACGTCGATGGCGAGGGCCTTACTTGGTCTGGCCCGGACGAGGCGGCCAGTGCCGATGAGGGCATTACCGGGGTCACGTTCGACAGCGACGGGCACCGCCTGGTCGGCGTTCTGTACCTGGCCCGTGGCACCGAGCCGAAACCGACGGCGCTGCTGCTGCACGGCTGCCCGGGCCTGGAGAAGAACCTCGATCTCGCGGTGCGGCTGCGCGACCGGGGGTGGAATGCGCTGCTGTTCCACTATCGCGGCTGCTGGGGCAGTGCCGGGCGGTACGACCTGCGCACGGTCCCGCGCGACGTGACCGCGGCGGTCGGCTACCTGACCGCCTGCCCACGGGTCGACCCAGGCCGGATCGGGGCGGTGGGCCACAGCATGGGCGGCTGGGCCGCCATCGTGACGGCATCCACGGACCCGCGGCTGCGCGCGGTTGCCGTGTACGGGGCAGCGCCCCGCCTCGGCGCCGGCTTGCTCCTGCGCCCGGAACGGGTGGAGCAGGAGTTCACCAGGTTCCTGGCCGTCACGCCGGAGGATTTCGCCGTGCAGCTGGCGACGGTCGGCGAGCAGATGGACGCGCTGGGCGCCGTGACCGCGATCCGGCCCAGGCCGCTGCTTGTGGTGCACGGCACGCGGGACCGGTGGGTTCCGGTGGCGCAGGCCCGCGAGCTGGCCGCGCGAGCCGGGCCATGGTGCCGTTACGTCGAGGTGGACGGGGCCAACCACGCCTTCTCCTGGCACCGGGCCGAACTGGCCGAGCTGATCGCCGACTGGCTGAGCGAGGGGCTGAGCTGATGACCGCTGAGCTGATGACCGCCGTGCAACCGGAGCAGGTACGCCGGGTAGGTATCGTCGGCGCCGGGGTGATCGGCGGCGGGTGGGCGCTGCACTACCTGCGCACGGGCTTCGACGTCGACGTCTACGACCCTGCGCCGGCGGCGCAGAGTGACCTGCTGCGCATGGTGGAGGCGAGCTGGCCGCTGCTCGAGCGGATGGGGCTGCGCGACGGCGCGAGCCCGGACCGGCTCACCTTTTACGATTCTTTGGCCGCCGCGGTCGCGGGCGCCGACCTGGTGCAGGAGAACGCGCCGGAGGACGGGCCGGTCAAGCGGCGGGTGCTGGCCGACGTGGACCGGTCGGCCCGGCCCGGCGTGGTCATCGCGTCGAGCACGTCGGGGTTCGCGATGACCATGCTCCAGGCCGACTGCGCGCACCCGGAACGCTGCGTGGTCGGGCACCCGTTCAACCCGCCGTACCTGATCCCGGTGGTCGAGGTGGTTGGCGGTTCCCTCACCGATCCGGCCGCGGTGGACTGGCTGGCGCGCTTCTACGCGAGCACGGGCAAGCGCCCGCTGCGGCTCAGCCGGGAACTGCCGGGCTTTGTCGGGAACCGGCTGCAGGAGGCCCTGTGGCGGGAGGCGCTGCACATGGTCGCGGCGGGCGAGGCGACCGTCGAGGAGATCGACGCGGCCATCGCCTTCGGCCCGGGCCTGCGCTGGGCGCTGATGGGGCCGTGCCTCACCTTCCACCTGGCCGGGGGCGGCGGCGGCATGGCGCACATGCTCGACCACTTCGGGGCCGCGCTGGAAGAGCCGTGGACCCGGCTGACCGCGCCGCCGCTCACGCCCGAACTCCGGGACCGGATGATCGAGGGCTGCCTGCGCGAGGCCGACGGGCGTTCGGTGGCCGAGCTGGAACGGCTGCGGGATGGGTTCCTGGCCGAACTGCTGGCGCTGGTGGAGCGGTACGCGGTCGCGCCGGGGGCCGATGTGATCCTTGACACACAACCGTTGCCATCTCTACCATCAGCCTAAATCACATTATGCACATTATGTTCGTATCGTGAACACATTGTCGTAAACGTATAGCACAACGAATACCGCAGCATCCGGACTCTTTAGCGGCCTCACCGCTTCGCGCATCGCCGGGAGCAGACAATGACATTCAGCCGCAGGGACTTCCTCAAGGCCGGCCTGGCCGGGTCGCTGGCCGCCGGAGCCGGCGGGCTGCTCAGCGCCTGCGGAACCGGCGACACGATCAAGGCGTTCACCACGTCCACGGCGGGCAAGCCGCGGCACGGCGGTCAGCTGCGCTGCGCCCTCACGGGCGGATCGACCGCGGACACGCTGGACCCGCTCAGCGCCGTGACGAACGTGGACTTCTCCAGGATCGACAACCTGTACGAGCCCCTGGTCGGGCTGACCCCGGACGCGCTGCCGCAGTACGTGCTGGCCGAGGAACTCACGTCCAACAAGGACGCCACCGAGTGGATTGTCCGGCTCAAGCAGGGCGTCACGTTCCACAACGGCAAGGACCTGACCGCCGACGACGTCATCTACACGTTCCAGACCGTCCTCAACCCGAAGGCGCCGGGTTCCGCCGCGGCCGGCCTGGCCTCCATCGACGCCAAGGGGATGACCAAGCTCGACACGTACACGGTGCGGATCCCGTGCAGCACGCCATTCGCCACCCTGGGCGAGTCGCTGGCCATACCCGGCTACTCGGACATTATCCCGGTCGACTACAACCCCAACGCCCCGGTCGGCACCGGCCCGTTCCGGCTGAAGGCCTTCAGCCCTGGCACGCAGTCCACCTTCGTCCGCTACGACGGCTACTGGCAGACCGGGCTGCCGTACCTGGACGAGGTCGTCATCACCGACTACGCCGACCAGACCAGCCAGGTGAATGCGCTGCTGGCCGGTCAAGTCGACGTGGTCAACCTGCTCTCGTCGGACGTGATCTCCGAGGTGCAGGGCCAGGGCAAGAACGTCCTGCTCTCCGACGGCGGCGGCTGGAATCCTTTCACCATGCGGGTGGACACCGGGACGTTCAAAGACGTGCGCATCCGCCAGGCCATGCGGCTGATCGTGGACCGGCCGCAGATGCTCGACCTGGTCTTCGGCGGCTTCGGGACCATCGGCAACGACGTGTTCGGGATCTGGGCCCCCGAGTACGACCACAGCCTGCCGCAGCGGCACCAGGACATCGACCAGGCCAAGTCGCTGCTGCGGGCGGCAGGCGCCGAGGACCTGCACGTCACGGTGATCACCGCCGACATCGGGCAGGGCGTCACGCTGGCCGCGCAGGTGCTCGCCCAGCAGGCCTCCGAGGCCGGCATCTCGGTGGACGTGGACATGGTCACCGTGACCGACTTCTACGGCACCAACTACCTGAAGTGGATATTCGCGCAGGACTACTGGTTCTACAACTTCTACCTGCCGCAGGTGTCGCTGGCCACGCTGCCGGACGCTCCGTTCAACGAGACGCACTGGGACAACTCCCGGTACAACTCGCTGTACTCGCAGGCCATCGCCACCACCGACGCGTCGCTCCGCACCGAGCTGGCGCACGAGATGCAGCAGATCGAGTACAACGAGGGCGGTTATATCATCCCGTTCTTCCCCCCGGTGGTCGATGGCTACGGCACCAACGTCGGGGGCCTGGTCCCGGGCAAGAGCGGCTTGTCGCTGAACGCCTACGACTTCAAGAATGTGTGGATATCGTGACGACAACTGCGACTGAGGCAGAGCAACGCATAGGGCCGCCGTCCAAGGCCGCCCGACCGCATCCGATCCGTGGGATGGTGCTGCGGCGCAGCCTGATCGGCATCGTCACGCTCGTGCTGGTGTCGATCCTCGTGTTCGCCGCGACGCAGATCCTGCCGGGCAACGCCGCCAGCGCGGTGCTGCTCAACACGGCGACGCCGGCCCGCCTGCACGCGCTGGAGACGCAGCTGGGCCTGAACCGGCCCGCCGTGCTGCAGTACTGGACCTGGCTGACCGGCATCTTCCACGGCAACTTCGGCAAGTCGCTGGCCAACGGGCAGCCGGTGAGCACCCTGATCGGCGGGCGGATCGTGAACTCGCTGGTTCTCGTCGTCCTGGCGGGCGTGATCGGCACCGTGCTCGGCGTGGGATTCGGCGTGCTCGCCGCGGCGCGCAGGGACAGCGTGCTCGACCACGTGCTGTCGGTCGGTGCGCTGGCCATCACCGCGCTGCCGGAGTTCGTCGTGGCGGTGATCCTGGTCATCTTCTTCGCCGCCGTGGTATTCCACCTGTTCCCCGCGGTCTCGGTATTCGTCGGCACCGCGCCGTGGTCGAACCCGAAGGAACTGGTGCTCCCAGTAGCGACCCTGGTCATCGTGATCGTGCCCTACGTGTTCCGGATGATGCGGGGGTCGATGATCGACGCGCTGGAGAGCGACTACGTGCAAATGGCACGGCTCAAGGGCGTGCCCAGGTGGCGGGTGCTGCTCTTCCATGCGCTGCCGAATGCCATCGCGCCGACCATCCAGGTGATCGGGCTGAGCTTCCTCTACCTGGCCGGCGGCGTGGTGGTGGTGGAGTACATCTTCAACTACCCGGGACTCGGGCAGGCCCTGGTCAACGCGGTCTCTGACCGGGACATTCCGACGATCCAGTTCATCGTGCTGGTCCTCGCGGCCTTCTATGTAGCCGTCAACATCTTGACCGACGTTATCTCGCTCGCCGTGAGCCCGCGGCGGCGACTGCCCAGATCCTGACAGCACAGATCCTGACGGAGGTGGCACATGGCGCGCAGATCCGAGGCAGTCGTGGTGCTCGGGCGCGCGGTCCGCACACCGCGCGGCGCCACCGGGCTGGTGATCGCCGGCTGCGTGATACTCGTGGCGGTGATCGGCCCGGCCGTCGCACCGTACTCAAGCACCGAGTTCGTGACCGCGCCGTTCGCCCGGGCCAGCCGGGCGGCATGGCTCGGCGGTGACGTCCTCGGCCGGGACGTGCTGACCCGGACCCTGAACGGCGGCTGGGAGCTGCTGGCCATGGCCGCGGTGGCGACCGCGCTCGGCGTCGGCGTCGGCGCCATGATCGGCGTGATCGCCGCCTACTACGGGGGCTGGTGGGACAACGTGATCATGCGCGCGGTGGACGTGATACTGGCGTTTCCGCAGCTGGTATTCGCCCTCCTGCTGGTCAGCATCCTCGGCCCGAAGATCTGGCTGATCGTGCTCGCCGTCGCCATCTCGCACGCGCCGCAGGTGGCCAGGGTGTCCCGGGCGGCGGCGCTGGACGTCAGCGAGCGCGACTTCGTCAAGGCCATGCAGATCCTCGGCATCCCCGGCCGCCGGATCATCCGCCGTGACGTGCTGCCCAACCTGACCTCGGTCCTCATGGTGGAGATCGGGCTGCGGCTCACCTACTCCATGCTGATCATCGCCGGACTGAGCTTCCTCGGCTTCGGCCTGCAGCCGCCGACGGCGAGCTGGGGACTGATGATCAACGAGAACCGGGTCGGCCTGATCGCCAACCCATGGGGCGTGCTCATGCCCGCCATCCTCATCGCGATGTTCACCATCGGCGTGAACACGTTCACCGACGCGGTGGCCCACGCCTCACTGGGCGTCGGCCGCCGCTCCACCGAGCCCGATCCGCTGGTCGGCCTCGTCGCCGAGGGAGCCACGACATGACCGCCCCGTCGGAAGACATCCCGGTGACGGCGGAGGCCTCGGTGGCCGCGCCCGCCCCAGGGGGCACGCCCCGGCTGGCGGTGGAAAACCTGCGGATCATCATGCGGCCGTCGCGCCACCAGCCGGAAGTGGACGTGGTCGACGAGGTCTCGTTCACCGTGCAGCCGGGGTACGTGCTCGGCCTGGTGGGCGAGTCGGGTTCGGGCAAGACGACGGTGGCCCTCGCCCTGCTCGGCCTGGTCAAGCGCGGGCTGGCGATCGGCGGCGGCAAGGTGCTCATCGACGGCCGGGACATACTCGCGCTGTCAGAACACGAGCTGCAGAAGCTGCGCGGCAAGACGGTGGCCTACGTCCCGCAGGACCCGTCCAGCGCGCTGAACCCGGTGCTGAAGGTCGGCACCCAGCTGCGCGAGGTCTTCGCCGTCCATGGCGGCGACGAGGGGCGGCTCACCGAGGTGATGGCCGAGGCCGGCCTGGAAGATCCCGGCCCGATCCTCGCCGCTTACCCGCACCAGCTGTCCGGCGGACAACAGCAGCGGGTGGCCCTGGCCATGGCCTTCGCCTGCCGGCCGCGGCTGATCGTGCTGGACGAGCCGACCACCGGCCTCGACGTCACCACCCAGCGCCGGGTCCTGGACACCGTACGCGGGCTGTGCCGCACTTACGAGGTGGCCGCGGTCTACATCAGCCACGACCTGGCCGTGGTGGCCGAGATCGCGGACCAGGTGGCGGTGCTGTACGCCGGGCGGCTGATCGAGATCGGCCCGGCTCGCGAGGTCTTCGCCACCCCGTCGCACCCGTACACCCGCGGGCTCATGCGGGCCGTGCCCGTGCTGGAAAGCACCTACGAGCTGCACGGCCTGGCGGGCAGCCCGCCCCGTCCGGGCAGCCGCCCGCCCGGCTGCTTCTTCCAGCCGCGGTGCGAGTTCGCCGTGGCCGAGTGCGAGCTGCGCCAGCCGGACCTCATCACCGTGTCCGGCACCGGGCACGCCGCGCGGTGCGTGCGCGCGGCGGAGATCACGGCGCTGTCCGCCACCCTGGCCCTGGCCAGCGAGCGGTCGGCGCCGTCGGCCGAGGAGCCGGTGCTCACCATCACCGGCGTGTCTGTCTCGTACACCAACAAGCCGGTGCTGCGGGATGTCAACCTCGTGGTCGGCGCCAAGCAGTCGGTCGCGATCGTCGGCACCTCGGGCTCGGGCAAGACCACGCTGGCCAGGTGCGTGGTGGGGCTGCACAAGGACTGGACGGGGACGATCACGTTCGCCGGCGCCGAACTCCCGCCCGGCGTCCGCGGCCGCACGCAGGACCAGCTGCGCCGGATCCAGTTCGTCTCGCAGAACCCGTACTCCTCGCTCAATCCCCGGCACACCATCGGCCAGATCGTCGGGGCGCCCCTCGCGCACTTCCACAAGCTCGGCGGCCGGGAGCACCGGCAGCGGATCGAGGACGCACTGACCTCGGTCGCGCTGCGCGCGTCCTTCGCGGCCCGATACCCCGACGAACTATCCGGCGGGGAACGCCAGCGGGTCGCGCTGGCACGCGCCCTCGTCCTGGATCCCGACCTGCTCGTCTGCGACGAGGTCACCTCGGCTCTCGACGTGTCGGTGCAGGCCGCGATCGTGGAACTGCTGCTGCGGCTGCAAGCCGAGCGGGGCCTAGCGCTGCTGTTCATCACGCACAACCTGCCGCTGGTGCGAAGCATCGCCGACGACGTGACCGTGATCAGCGCAGGGCAGATCTGCGAGCGCGGCCCGGTCACGCAGGTGCTGACCGAGCCCAGCCACGATTACACCCGGCAGCTGCTGGCCGACGTCCCCGCGTTCGGCACCGATGATCCCTTGACGGGATGACGGGACTGGCCACCGGCGGCCGGGCTGTGCCGCCGGAGTGGATCGACTACAACGGCCACATGATGGACGCCTATTACTTCGTGGCGTTCACCGAGGCGACCGAGGCGTTCCTGGACCACGTCGGCCTCGGAGCCGACTACCAGGCCCAGACCGGCGGCGGCATCTACACGGCGGAAAGCCACCTGTGCTTCGTCAGCGGCGCCACGGCGGGCGCGCAGCTGCGGTACCGGACCCAGCTGCTCGGCCACGACGAGAAACGCATGCACGTGTTCCACCATATGACCAGCGAGGGCAGCCTGGCCGCGACCTGCGAGCTGATGTTCCTGCACGTCAGCGGGGGCAGGGTGCGGCCCATGCCGCCGGATGCGGCCGCCGCGGTCGCGGCGCTGGCGGCCAGTCACGCCGCGCTCCCCCGCCCCGACCGTGCGGGCCGCCACATCGCGCTCGCCCGGTAACGAGACGGCGGTCATGGGCCCCAGGGCCACGGCGAGCCCCAGGTCGGCGGGCTCGTCGGCTGCGATCCCGTGCTGGTAGAGGGCGGCGGCCGCGTTGGTATGGGCCGGGGCGTCGGCCAGGGGGACGAGGACGACGGGGACGGCCGCGGAGACGGCGTATGTGTGGTCGGCCCGGGCGCGGACGGCTGGTATGCCGCCTGCTCGGGCTCGGATGGCGGGGGACTCGGCGTCGGCGAGGGGTCGGGCGACAGTGAGGGCGCCGCGGGCGGCGGCAAGGTCGGACTCGGGAGCGCACTCACTACCGCCGCGCGTGCAGGAGCCGCGGCCCGGTGGCCGCCACCCATCGTGACCGTGAGGCCGACGGCCAGCCCGGCGGCGGCCAGCACTACGGCGGCCGCGGCGATGCCCGCCCGGAAGCTCATCTCCTCCATCCGGGCGTAGACCGCGCGCCTGAGCCTGTCCAGCCGGTCCCGCCCCGCGCTCACGACAAAGCACGATACATCGGCGTAAGGTATTTTGCTGGGATCCGGCCGACTTGAACCGCTGGTAGGCCGATTCGGCCAGGTGGCCTGCTGGCAGGACCGCTTCGGAATTTTGGACAGAACGGGCCGTGGTGCTCGCATCCTGACCCACTCCAGTCGCGGCGGCCGCGATCAGCGCGGCACCGCGGGCGGTGAGCCAGCCGTCGCCGCCCGGGTATAGCGGTACGCCCAGGGCGTCGGCCAGCAGCTGGCGCCAGGCCGGGTGCCGGCTGCCGCCCCCGGCGAGCTGGATCGCCGCCGGGCTTACGCCGCAGTCGGCACGCAGGTCATCGAGCTTGGTCCTGAGTAGGAACGCCACCCCCTCGAGGGCGGCGCGCAGCAGGTCGGCCCGCTGGTGGGCCAGGGTCAGGCCGGTCCAGGCACCGCCGGAGCCGCGATGGTCCCAGCGCTCCCCGGCCAGGTAGGGCAGGAAGACCGGGGTGTCCGCCCGCCAGGGCCGGGCCGCCGTGCCGTACAGCTCCTCCCAGCTCGCGCCGAGCGTCCGCCGGACCCAGTCCAGCGCCACGCCGACGTTCTGGGCCGCGGCCAGCCGGTAGGTCCCGCCGTCGACAGCCCGGTACAGGTTGATGGTGCTGCCGGGCTCAACCGGATCCGGATTATCCGAAAATGGAGTATCCGGATTAGGGGAGGCGAGGGCTGGACCTGGGACGATCAGCTGGCCGCCGGTGCCGAGCGTGAGCAGGCCGGTTGGTCCCGGCGGGAGGCCCGGCGGTTGCGGGACGAGGCGGGCGGCCACAAGGGAGGCGGCCGTGTCGGCGGCGCCGGTCGCGACCGGGAGGGCGGGAACGGCGGGCCGGAGGCCGAGTTGCTCGGCGGCGGCGGGCAGCAGCGCGCCGGCGATCTCGGCGGGCGGGCGGATGGCGGCCAGGAAGTCGGCGCGCAGCCCGAGAGCCTCGGCCACGTCCGTGGCCCATTCCTGGCGATTTTGGTCGAACAGCAGCGTGCCCGAGGCATCGGTGGGATCGGTGGCGGCTTTGCCGGTCGGGCCCATCACGGTCGGGCCCATCACGGTCGGGCCCATCACGGTCGGGCCCATCACGGTCGGGCCCATCACGGTCGGGCCCATCCCGGTCAGGCGGTGCCGCAGCCAGTCCTTGGGCTGGAGCATCCAGCGGGCCTGCCGGTAGGCACCGGGTTCGTGGCGGGACAGCCAGAGCAGGATCGGGCCGGCCATGCCGGGCGAGGGGGCGTTGCCGAGCCGGGCGAGCATCTGTGCTGGCAGCCGCCGGTAATCCTCCGCTTCGGCCTCCGCCCGGCGATCGAGCCAGGTGATCGCGGGGCGCAGAACCACGGCCCGTTCAGTGCAAAGAAGGACGCCGTGCATCTGCCCGGCGACCGCGAGGGCCGCGACCTCAGCCGGCGCGGGACCTGCCGCCGCCCGGACCGCGGTGCACGTAGCCTGCCACCAGTCCTCGGGGTCGGCCTCGGCCCAGCCGGGGCGGGGGGTGCTGGTCTGGTAGCCGGCCGTGCCCTGGCCGAGCACCGTCCCGTCGGGGGTGCATAGCAGCGCCTTTACCTGGCTGGTGCCCAGGTCGAGGCCGAGTACGGCGGGCGGGTCGTCGGGGCGGCGCAGTCCGTCTCCTAGAGGACGACGTCGAGCATCATCGGGGTGGTGGGTCGCGCGCTGCCGCCTGCGGGTTCCGCGGTGAGTACGAGGTGGTCTCCCGGGCGCAGGCCCGAGGCGATGACCGGGCCGGACATGCCGTCGCTGCCCGCGGGCAGCATGCCTATGGACCGGGTCCCGGCCGGACCCATCAGCCACAGCTCGTAGCCGAGGGATGAGGGCAGCGGGTGCAGGCCCTTGGCGGTGAACACAAGCGCGTGCCGCGAGGAGGACATGACGATGGTGGCGGTGCCGCCGCCTGCCACCGCGCCGGTCATCATGTGAGCGTCGTGCGCGGTCAGCACCACCGCGATCTGCTGGCTGCTCGACTGGGCCTCGTCGAGTTGCTGTTGCATGCCGCCGTTCGACACGCCGAACACCGCCGCGATCGCGACCACGGCCGCGGCGGCCGCGGTGGCGAGCGCCAGCGACAGCCGGCCGGGCCAGCCCAGCGAGCGGAGCCAGGATCCGTGGTCCGCCGTGATTGCGACCCTCTCACGCCTTTTGCGCCTGGCCGGCTCCTCCGCGGGCGGCTGCTGCCTGGTGGTTGCCGCGACCGCCAAGACGCGTTCCTTCAGGCTCACCGGCAGGGGTTCGGCGGCGGCGGCGCCGAGCATGGCCGTGGCCTCGCGCAGGCTCGTGATCTCCCGCGCGCACTCCTCGCACCCGGCCAGGTGCCGCTCGAACCGCTCCCGGTCGCCGGCGGTGATCGCGTCCATCGCGTACGGCCCGGCCAGGGTGTGCGCGTCGCTTGGTGTGCTGGTCAGCCTCATTCCGCCACCCCCAGGCAGTCGCGCATCCTGATCAGCGCGTCGCGCATCCTGGTCTTCACCGTGCCGGTCGGCACGCCGAGCAGGCTCGCTACCTGGCCGTAGGTGTAGCCCCGGTAGTAGGCCAGGGTGACCGACTCGCGCTGCACGTCGGTCAGCGAGTTCAGGCAGCGCCGCACGCGCTCGCGCTCCAGGCTCGACTCGACCGCCTCGGCCACCTCGTCGTAGGGGATGTCCTCGGTCGCGATACGCCGCTCGCGTTCGGATTCCTTCTGCACGGACCTGACCCGGTCCACGGCCCGGCGGTGGGCCATCGTCATCACCCAGGCCGTCGCGCTCCCCCGGCCGGCGTCGAACTTGGCCGCGGACCGCCACACCTCGAGCAAGACCTCCTGGGTGACCTCCTCGGACTGGGCCGGGTCGCGGATCACCCGCTTGACCACGCCGAAGACCGACGGGCCGATCTGCTCGAAGACGGCGCCGAACGCCACGGCGTCGCCGCGGGCCACGAGGCCGAGCTGGGCCGCGAGCTGAACGCTCGCCGGAGCAGCCGGGGTAGTCGGCACGGCCGACCCGCTGGGCCTGTGCCGCGGCTGGTCCTTGGGTTCCTGGCCGCCGGTAACCGTCACAACTGCTATTCGTAGCACCAGTCGCGTTGGTTTGCCCGCGGGCTTTCATGATCGTGGCGCTGGAGGCAAACCGCCGGGGCGGCGGCACCGAATAAGGGGTATGGAGAGCATGCGGAGTGGGGGGGTAGCGCGGCGGCGGGCCGGCCTAGGGGCGATCGCGGGGATACTGGCCGCCGCCGCCGCGCTAGGGGTGGGGCAGCTGGTGGCTGGCCTGACCGGCGCGAACGGATCGCCGGTGGTGGCGGTCGGGCAGCTGCAGATCGACCACACGCCGGAATGGCTGAAGAACTTCGCGATCAGCGAGTTCGGTTCCAACGACAAGCTGGCCCTGGTGATCGGCATCCTCGTGGTGCTCGCGATCTTCGCGGCGGTGATCGGCGCGCTGGCCGCGCGGCGGCTCGCGTACGGCATGGCGGGCGTGGCGATCTTCGCGCTCGTGGGGGTGGTCGCGGCCGCGACCCGGCCCACCGCTGGCGCGGCCGACGTGCTGCCCACCCTGGTCGCGGCGGCAGCGGCGGCGGTGGCGCTGCGGGTGCTGATCAACCGGGTCCCCGTGGTCGAGGCCGGGCCGCAGGCCTGGCCGGACTCGCGGGAGGATGACGCGCTCGGCGCCGCGGCGGGCGGGCCCGCGGCGCCGGGCGAACCAGCCGCGCCGGGCGAGCCAGCGGCATCGGGTGAGCTGGCCGCGCCGAGAGAGCCGGACCCCTTGGCCCCGCCGGACCTGCCGGGCGGGATGGGGCAAGTGGGCGACAGGGGCGGG
>Ga0335075_10004949_pt1 | contig 20762 bp, 24 predicted proteins | sample Lox_Sample_24_FD_206723 | JGI IMG/M metagenome (GOLD analysis project Ga0335075, IMG submission 206723) | Soil microbial communities from Loxahatchee National Wildlife Refuge, Florida, United States - Lox_Sample_2.4 | ecosystem: Environmental > Terrestrial > Soil > Wetlands | place: USA...
GCTATTCTTCTCTCTGCTGCCCAACGCGGCGGCACCTGGCAGGTTGCCCGAGTGGCCAAAGGGAGCGGTCTGTAAAACCGTCGGCTCAGCCTACGTTGGTTCGAACCCAACACCTGCCACCACCTGCAAAAACGCCCCGCTAGCTGCGAATTCTCGTGCTGGCGGGGCGTTTCTTCTCTGTCCCATCGTGTGTCACCTTGTCGCGCTGTGAACCGGGTTGTTGCGGTATCCACGGACGCATAGCGGACGGGCGGGGGTGCCGCTAGGACGGTCGGTATGCACCGTCGGCTGTTTCACGGACGGCCACGGACGGGGGCCGCGACCACGGACGAGCCACGGACGAGGTCCGCGAAGGCCCATTGCGCTGGCTTGACGTTCGCGGCGGAGCTGAGCGTGCATATCCCTGCGTCCGCCCGCTGCCAGCCGGTTTTCCGCGGCGGGGCGGCCGGGGAAGGGCAGGTGCGGTGATGGCCAGGGCGGCGGTCTGGGAGAGCGTGACGCTTGCCGGGCGGGCGGAGCGGGCGCGGGCCGCCCGAGCATTCGTCTTTGAGGTACTCGGCCCCGGGCACGCGTGCGGGGATGTGGCTGTCTTGCTGGTGAGCGAGGTCTTCGGTAATTCCGTCCGGCATAGCGGCTCGGGTGCTCCCGGGGAGACGGTCACAGTTGCGGTCAGGGCCGGGGACGGCGTCGTCCGGGTCGAGGTTACCGATCGGGCCGGGCCGGGGACGCCGGAGCTGCGTCCTGCCCGTTGTGATGCGGAAGGAGGTCGCGGGCTCCAACTCGTCGCGGGCCTCGCGGCGCGGTGGGGCTGGCGGCGGCGCGGCAGGCGCATAGTGACCTGGTTCGAGATACGGGCTTTATTACAGTCGATGCAACATTCCACGGTGTCGAGTAAGGCTTGTATTCGCAAGATGTGAAGGTGTCGGGGTCGCGATACGCGGTGATTTCGCGTTGTTGAGCCGCGATGTCATGGCCGTTACTCTCCGTGCATCAATGTTGCGGCGGACGCAACGGGGTTTGCGTGAGAGCTGCGGAGTTATCCGCCTGCTGGCGATATCGTGGTGGGCCGGCCGGTCCCGTCGTGCCCGCCTGCTGCCCCCGAACCCGCTGCGGAGGACCGCCATGCTCCATGACCAGCCACCGGATACGCCTGCCCCGGCCGCCCGGGTCGCGGTGACCCCGCCGGCCGGGGTGATCATCCGGCCGATGCGGCCGGATGACGCCGGCCAGGTCTTGGCGGTCTACCAGGCCGGGCTGGACACCGGCCAGGCCAGCTTCGAGACGGCAGCGCCTGACTGGGAGGCCTTCGACGCGGCGAAGCTCCCGAGGCACAGGTTCACGGCGGCCGATGGTGACGGGCGGGTGCTGGGCTGGGTGGCCGTTTCCCCGGTTTCGGGCCGGCGGGTGTACGCCGGGGTGGTTGAGCACAGCGTCTACGTCCTGCCCGGTTACCATCGTCGCGGGATCGGCGCGGCGCTGCTGCGGGCGCTGATCGGCTCGACCGAGGCGGCGGGGATCTGGACCATCCAGAGCAGCCTCTTCCCGGAGAACACCGCCAGCCTGCGCCTGCACCAGCAGGCCGGGTTCCGGGTCGTGGGGACCCGGGAGCGGATCGCCCGCCATCACGGCCGGTGGCGGGACACGGTACTCATCGAGCGGCGCAGTGCCGCCGCCGGGACCGGGTGAGGCCGCACCCGGCACGCGCCGCCGGTCGCCCGGCCCCGCGGGTTCAGGCGGCGGGCGCGCGGAGCAGGTCGCCGGCCGCCAGCAGGGCTGCGGGGACGACCCGGTAGTAGTTCCACTTGCCGCGCTGCTCGCGGGTCACCAGGCCGGCCTCGACGAGCTGCTTCATGTGGAAGGACACGGTCGGCTGGGACAGGCCGACCGGAGCGGTCAGGTCGCAGATGCACGCCTCGCCGCCGTCGGCGGCGGCGATCAGCGACAGCAGCCGGACCCGGTGCCGGTCGCCGAGCGCACGGAACACCCGCGCGATCCGCTCGGCGGCCTCCTCGCCGAGCGCGCCCCCGGTCAGCGGCGAGCAGCAGGCGGCCAGGTCGCCGCTGAGGAGGGGCAGTACCGGTGTCGGCATGATCTCACTTTACCTGTCCGATTGACTTTTCTCGATGCATCGAGCATATTCGATGCATCGAGAAAAGTGAATGGGAGGCTGGGATGAGTGAACTGCCCGTTGTGGTGATCGGGGCCGGCCCGCAGGGGCTTGCCGCCGCCGCGCACCTGCTCGAGCGGGGGCTTGAGCCGCTGGTGATCGAGGCCGGCGACGGCCCGGCGTCCGCGGTGGCCGAGTGGGGGCACGTCCGGCTGTTCTCGCCCTGGCCGGAACTCATCGACAAGGCGGCGGCCCGGCTGCTCGCGCCCGGCGGCTGGGCAGCACCGGGCCAGGGCTACCCGACCGGGGCCGAGTGGATCGCCGGGTACCTGCGCCCGCTGGCGGACGCGCTCGGCGGCCGGGTCAGGTACGGGACCAGGGTGACCGGGGTGTCCCGCAAGGGCCGCGACCGCCTGGTCGACGCCGGCCGGGGTGAGCAGCCGTTCACTGTGCACGTCACCGGACAGGGCGGCGAGGAGAGGATCGATGCGCGGGCGGTCATCGACGCGTCGGGCACGTGGCGGCAGCCGAACCCGGCCGGCGCGGACGGGCTGCCCGCCCTGGGCGAGCGGGCCGCCGCGGAACGGGGCCTGGTCAGGTACCAGATCCCGGACTTCGCCGCCCCCGGGCCGTTCGCGGGCAGGCACACCGTCGTCCTCGGCGCCGGCCACTCGGCGGCCACCGCGGTCATCGAGCTGGCCCGCATCGCGCGGGCGAACCCGGGCACCCGGGTCACCTGGGCGCTGCGCCGCGCCACCGCGAGCGCCGCGACCGCCGGCAGCGCCACCGACCAGCTCCCGGAGCGCGGCGCGCTCGGCCTCCGCGCCGGGCAGGCAGTAGACGAGGGGGTCGTCGGCCTGGTGACGGGGTTCCGCACCGAGCGGATCCGGTGTGACGGCACGGACAGGGCGGTCCTGGTCGCCGAGGACGGGCGCGAGCTGGACCCGGCGGACGCGGTGGTGGTGCTGGCCGGCTTCCGGCCGGACCTGGGCTTCCTGTCGGAAATGCGGCTCGACCTGGACCCGGTGCTGCAGGCGCCGAGCAGGATCGCGCCGGCGATCGACCCGAACGTCCACTCCTGCGGCACGGCCGCCCCGACCCTGGCGGCCGACCTGGCGCAGCCCGAGCCGGGCCTGTACCTAGTGGGGATGAAGTCCTACGGGCGGGCGCCGACGTTCCTCGCGATGACGGGCTATGAGCAGGTCCGCAGCGTGGCCGCCGAGCTGGCCGGGGACCACGAGGCCGCCGCGCGGTCCGAGCTGGTCCTGCCGGACACGGGCGTGTGCGGGGGCGCGGGCCTGTTCGACGACCCGGACGGCGCCAGCGGCGGCGGGTGCTGCGCGCCGGCGCCGCAGGTGCTGCAGATCGGCCTCGCCGTGTCCCGCGGCTGACCCCGGTGGCGCAGGCCGCGGCGGCTGAGTCCCCGGCGGCGGGCGCAGCCGCCGGGGACGTGCCGGCGCCCGTCGGCGCCCGTCGGCGCCCGGCGGCGTGCCCTGGCGGCGCTGTGCGTGACCGAGGTCGTCTCCTACGGGGTGATCTACTACGCGTTCCCCGTCCTGGCCGCGCAGATCACGGCGGCCACGGGCTGGTCCCGTACCGCCGTCACGCTGGCCTACTCCGCGGGCAGCCTGGCCGGGGCGCTGGCCGGCGTCCCCGCCGGGCGGATCATCCAGCGCCACGGGCCGCGCCCGGTGATGACCGCCGGCAGCGTGCTCGGCGCCCTGGCGGTGGCCGGGATCGCCATCGCGCCGGGCTACGGCTGGTTCGTGGCGGCCTGGCTGGCCGCCGGGGTCGCCACCGCCGGCCTTTACTACCCGCCGGCGTTCGCCGCGCTGACCACCTGGTACGGGCCCCGGCGGGTCGCGGCGCTGACGACCCTGACGCTGGCGGCCGGGTTCGCGAGCACCATCTTCGCGCCGCTTGCCTCCGCGCTCGCCAGCCCTCTGGGCTGGCGCGGGACCTACCTGGCCCTGGCGGCCGTGCTGGCGGCCGTCACGGTCCCGGCGCACGCCCTGTTCCTGCGGCTGCCCTGGACGCCGCCGCCCGCCGCCCCGGGCAGGCCGGCGCGCGGCGGGGACCGCAGGGTGCTGGCCAGCCGGACGTTCCTGCTGCTCGTCACGGCGGCGACCTTGTGCGCGCTCGCCCAGTACGCCGCCCTGGTCAGCCTGGTCCCGCTGCTCACCGGCCGCGGCATGACCCCGGGCCTGGCGGCGTGGGCGCTCGGCCTCGGCGGTGCCGGGCAGGTCGCCGGGCGGCTGTGCTACGCCCGGCTCGCGCGCTGGCTCGGCCCCCGGGGGCGGACCGTCGCGATCATCGCGGCGGTCTCGGTCACCACGCTGCTGCTCGGGCTGCTGCCCGGCCCGGCCGCGCTGCTGGTGGCGGCGTCGGTGCTCGCGGGCGCGGTCCGCGGAGTGTTCACCCTCACCGAGGCGACCCTGGTGGCCGACCACTGGGGACCTGGCCGCTACGCCGCCGTCAACGGCGTGTTCAACGCGCCGCTCACCGCCGCCGCGGCGATCGCCCCCAGCGTCGGCGCGGCCGTCGCCGCTGCCGTCGGCAGCTACCCGCTCCTGTTCGTCATCCTCGCGGCTGCCGCCGCCGCAGGGGCGGCGCTGGCCGCAGCCGCGCCGCCACCCGGTCAGCTGAAGCGAGCTGCTGACCCGGCCAGGGTGCAGGGTAGCAGTCAGTAAAGACCAGGTACTTTCACCGCGAACGGTCCTGCGGGCGGGGTGCCGCCGCTCTGGCCCGGTCAGGAGGCAGCCGCCATGCGCGGGGCGAGCAGCCCGACGCGGCGGCTCAGTTCGGCGAGCGCCGCGTCGAAGCTGCCCGGGTCCCCGGCCGGGACGGGGTCGGGAACCGACCAGTGAACCGCCGCCAGGCCGCCTAGCTCCTCGTGCGCCAGGTCGCACACGGTGACCACCAGGTCCCCGTCGTGCCGGACATCGCTGATGTGCCGGGGATGAAGCGCGGCCAGCGGCAGCGCGTGCCGCTGCGCGGCGTCGAGCGCGCCCGGGGCGATCGCGTCGGCCGGGCGGGTGCCGGCCGATGCAGCCGGGATCCCGCTGGCCTGCCGCCACAGCGCGGCGGCCAGGTGCGAGCGCGCGGAGTTGGCGGTGCACACGAACAGCACCCGGCGGGCGCCCTGCCCTGCCGGGGCCGGAGGGCCGGCGAGGACGTCAAGCGCGCCGGGGACAAGCCGCAGGTAGGTGCGGCGCCGGTCGCCCTCGGACCGGTGGCGGCTGACCAGGCCCGCCTCCTGGAGGACCCGCAGGTGGTGGGCCAGCAGGTTAGACGGCATCGCCAGCATCCCGGCCAGCTCCGACGGGGACGCGTCCCCGTCGGCGAGCGTGTCGGTGATCCGCAGCCGGGCCGGGTCGGCGAGCGCCGCGTGCATCGCGGCCCGCCGCGCCAGCTCAGCACTTATTTCAGTGTTCATTGACTCAATCTTGACTGAGCTAACTGCGTACGTCAAGATGAGCCCTGTGACCAGGACACCTCTGACCCATCCCGCCGCGCTGTGGCGCCGGCTGGCCGCCGAGTTCCTCGGCAGCGCGTTCCTCGCCGCGATCGTGATCGGCTCCGGGATCGCCGCGCAGCGGCTGTCCCCGGCCGACACCGGCCTTCAGCTGCTGGAGAACTCGGCCGCCACCGCCGCCGGGCTGTTCGCGATCATCCTGATGTTCGGGCCGGTGTCCGGCGCGCACTTCAACCCGGTCGTCTCCCTCGCCGACGCGGCACTCGGCGGGATCTCCTGGCGCGACGCAGCCGCCTACCTGCCCGCCCAGGTCGCCGGCTGCGTCACCGGGGCGGTCGCGGCGAACCTGATGTTCGCCCAGGCGGCGGTGTCGATCTCGGTGAAGCACCGGGCGAGCGGCGCGCACGCGCTGTCGGAGGTGATCGCCACCGCCGGCCTGGTCCTGGTGATCTTCGCCCTGGCCCGGTCGGGGCGGCTGGCGAGCGCCCCGGCGGCGGTCGGCGCCTACATCGGCGCCGCCTACTGGTTCACCGCCTCCACCAGCTTCGCCAACCCCGCCATCGACGTCGGCCGCATGTTCTCCGACTCCTTCGCGGGCATCTCCCCGTCCTCGGTGCCGGTGTTCCTCGCTGCCCAGGTCGGCGGCGGCATCGCCGGGGTGGCCGTCGTGAAGGTCCTCTACCCCGGCCTCACCCCGGCCCAGGCCGCGGAGGCCGTTGTCCCGCACGAGACCGACGGCGAGGCGGCCGGGCTTGCCAGGGCCGACAGCGACGGGGGACGCCCGGCCCGCGCCGGGCGGGACTAGCAAGCAACCAGAAAACATAAGGGAAACGGGAGCTAGTCATGCACATGGTTGCCATCGGCGGGAGCGACGCGGGCATCAGCGCCGCGCTCCGCGCACGCGAAGTCGACCCGGGCACGGAGGTCACCGTCGTGGTGGCTGACGCTTACCCGAACTTCTCCATCTGCGGCATCCCCTACTACGTCTCCGGCGAGGTCCCGCACTGGCGCAACCTGGCGCACCGCACCATCGCCGACCTGGAAGCGGCCGGGATGGCCCTGCGGCTGGACACCACCGCCCGCAGCATCGACACGGCGGGCCGCAAGCTCCTGGTGACCGGCCCGGACGGGGCCGAAGGCCTGATCTCCTACGACCACCTGATTATCGGCACCGGCGCGGTTTCCGTCCGGCCGCCCGTCGACGGGCTCGCCGCGCTCGGCCCCGGCGACGGAGTGCACCTGCTGCACTCCATGGGCGACACGTTCGCGCTGATGGGCACCCTGGCCGAGACAGCCCCGGCCAGCGCGGTCATCGTCGGGGCGGGTTATATCGGCCTGGAGATGGCCGAGGCGCTGACCGCCCGGGGCCTGGCCGTCACCCAGGTCGAGCAGCTGCCCGAGGTGCTGCCCACCGTCGACCCTCAGCTCGGCGCCCTAGTCCACGCCGAGCTGGCCGCCCGCGGCGTGGAGGTCCTCACCGGCACCGCCGTCAAGTCCGTCGCCGTGGCGGCTCCCGGCGCGTCCGGGCGGCTCCGCGTCGAGGCGGTCGCCAGCGGCGGCGAGCCGGTTACCCGGCACGCCGACCTGGTGCTCGTCGTGGTCGGCGTCCGCCCCGACACCAGCCTCGCGGTCAGCGCCGGCGCCGCGCTCGGCGCGAAGGGCGCGATCGCGGTCGACCGCGGGATGCGGACCGGGCTGCCCGGCATCTACGCCGCCGGGGACTGCGTCGTCACCTATCACCGGCTGCTGGGCGAGACCTACCTGCCGCTCGGCACCACCGCCCACAAGCAGGGCCGCGTCGCCGGGGAGAACGCCTGCGGCGGCAACAGGGAGTTCGCCGGCAGCCTCGGCACCCAGGTCGTGAAGATCTTCGACCAGGCCGCCGCCCGCACCGGCCTGCGCGACCACGAAGCCGCCGCCGCCGGGTACGACCCGGTCACCGTCGGCGCCGAGGCCGACGACCACAAGGCCTACTACCCCGGCAGCCACCGCATCCACATGCGGTTCACCGGCGACCGCGCCACCGGCCGGCTCCTCGGCGTCCAGCTGTTCGGCCACAAGCACGCCGAAGTCGCCAAGCGCGTCGACATCGCCGCCGCCGCGATCTACCACGGCATGACCGTCGACGAGGTCAGCGACCTCGACCTGTCCTACACCCCGCCGCTGGGCAGCCCGTGGGACGCGGTCCAGATCGGCGCCCAGGCCTGGACCCGGCACGCCGGGAAATCCTGAGCCCGTCCCGCTCACGGAAGGGAAAGCCAATGCCAGCCAACGACGCCAGGCACGGTTCCAGATCCCGCCGGACCCTGGCCAGGGTCATCAGCGCCGCTGCGGCCGCGGCCGGCGCCCTCGCCCTGGCCGCGTGCAGCAGCACCACGGCGACGGCCCCGGTCGCGGTCGCGGCGACCGGGGCCGCCTCCCCGGGTACCCTGACCGGGGCAGGGTCGACGTACGTCGCCCCGTTCCTCACCCTGGCCCTGGCCAGGTACCACCAGCAGCACCCCGCGGTCACCGTGAACTACTCCCCGGTCGGCAGCAGCGCGGGCATCGCCGCGATCAGCGCCCGGCAGGTCAACTTCGGCGCCTCCGACGTGCCCATGAACGCCACCGAGCTGAAAGCCGCCCAAGGAGGCCCAGTCACCCAGGTGCCCGACGCCCTGGGCGCCGAGGGCATCGCCTACCACCTCAGCCTCCCCGCGGGCGCCCGGCTCCGCCTGACCGGCCCGGTCCTCGCCGCCATCTACCTCGGCCAGGTCACCCGCTGGAACGACCCGGCCATCACCGCCCTCAACCCCGGCATCAGCCTCCCGGGCGCGCCGATCACCGTCGTGCACCGCTCCGACGGCAGCGGCACCACCTACATCTTCAGCAACTACCTGTCCAGCGTCAGCCCCGCGTGGGCCAAGGCGGCCGGCGCCGGCAAGACGATCAGCTGGCCAGTGGGGGAAGGGGCCCAGGGCAACGACGGCGTGACCTCTGCCGTGTACCGCACCACGTGGTCCATCGGGTACGTCGAGCAGGCCTACACCCAGGGCCTGCTCCTGCCGTTCGCCGAGATCCGCAACCAGGCCGGGAACTACGTCCTGCCGACTCCCCAGACCATCGCCGCAGCCGCCGCCCAGAAACCCGGCATCACACCGGCCGACTTCTCCATCGTCAACCAGCCCGGCCCCCGGCAGCTACCCGATCAGCGGCTACAGCTGGGCGCTCATCTACACCCGCCAGGCTGACCAGGCCACCGGACAGGCCCTGGTCACCATGCTCAACTGGCTCACCCACGCCGGCCAGGAATACGCCCCCGCCAACCTCTACGTGCCCCTGCCACCCCAGGTCCAGCAGCTCGCCGCTTCTGCCCTCGCCCGAGTCACCAGCCCCGCCGGGACACCGCTCACCGGCTGACCAGCGAACGATGCGGCTGCCCGCGGCACCGCAGGCACCACAGGCACCGCAACCCGGCCACCCGCGCCGGGCCTGCCCGCACACCCGGATCCCGCACAGTAACCCCCGGCCGTCTAGGAGGCCACCGTGCTCCTCACCCGCAAGCGCATCGCCTGCGAGACCTACCTGGACATGCGCGTCGGCCTCACCCTCCGGCAGGAACCCGGCACCGGAACGCCAGTGATCGGCGAGCTCCGCTTCGGAGAACCAGGCCCCGGCCCGGCCGGCGCGCAGGAAGGGTGGCTTGTCGCGCTCGGCATCACCAACTCCGGATGCGGGCCTGTCCGGGGCAGCGACTTCAGCACCCCGCTGACGTTCACGTTCCCCGGCCGCGAGATACACGCCACCATCGTCAGCCCAGGGCCGGCGGGAACAGCCGCGAGCAGGGCACGGCAGCCGCCCGCAGCCCGGGTCTCCGCAGCGGACGGCCAGGCAGGCAGCCACGCTGCCTGCCTGGAGATCAGCGGCGACTTCCTGCTCCGCCCCGGCGACACCTACGCGGTCACGGTAATCCTCAGCGGCACCCCCGCAGCCAGTTCCGGCCACGTACGGCAGGAAGGCTCCCTGACAAGCGGGAAGATCATCACCAGGCCTGGCGCGGAACCCGGCAGCAGCTAACGAGTACACCCGAGACCAGCCCGGTCCCCCAGGGAATACCGCACGATCCGAATAAGTGCTCTCCACCAGTACTGTCGAGCACGTAGGCCAGGGGTTGCACGAGGTCGTCCGGCCCCACCCGAGTCTAGGCTCGATCGCAGTCACCTCCACGCGAACCGTCGGCTGGGTCTCACGGTCGCGGCTTCACGGCTTGTATGTCAGTGTCGGTCGGCAAGATACTGACATGGCAGTTGACGAGAAACCGGCCGGAACGATCCGCACGGCATCTGAGCCCTCCGGAACGGGCTACTACGCGCTGACGCTGTCTGCGGACAAGGCCGCCAACATCATCTGGTCGAGCGTGTCAGAGTGGGTCGCCGAGGGTTCAAAGCCTATGTGGCAGATGCGCGCCCCTAGCCTTATCGACCCGCACCGCGTGCAGATGGCCTGGAGCGCGGCCGGGCAGGACCACATGGTGGTCCGCGACCGTGCTTCGCTCGGGAGCTTCTTGCGGGCCGGGGGCAATGCCCTGGTCGCGCAGTACGTCGCCCGGCAGTGGCTGCCGAATGTCCTGCAGCCCGTCGAATGCGCCTCTGGGGACCCGGCCATGCCGTCACAGCCCCTTGAGGTCATCGCGCGGGCCAGCCTCGCTCATGCGCCGAACAAGAAACTGCGGATGCAGGTACTCCGCCGTGACGACTTCCGATGCCGGATCTGTGGTCGCCGTGCCGCCGACTACGTCGATATCGAGCTGCATGTCCACCACATCCGCCCTCACGGGATGGGCGGCCTGACCGAACTCGGCAATCTCATCACCCTTTGCCACACCTGCCACGGCGGGCTGGACCCCCACTACGAGGCGCGCTTGCTGGGCATGGTTCCCGGCACGGCGAGCAGCATGGCGGCTGACCTGTGCCTGAGCGGCTACGAAGAAGGAACGCGCCTGTATCGTCGGCTGTCTGTACCCGGCTCCCGGCTGACATGCGACGTTCCGGCAGCAGCGAACGTGAGCGCCGGTCCGGGGTCTAAAGCATGCCCGAGCCCCGAGGCGGAAGACCTGGCTGGCCTGGAGTCGCACTTCTTGTTTCAGGTGTGGCACAACACCTTGCGCAAGGTGGTCAGGCCTCATGAGACCTGTGGCGATGCCTGCGATTGACGGACGGGCTCGGGGTTAAAGGCGCGGCCCGCCAGATGCGGTCGGTCCGCGCTCGGGACACGGGCGCGGCGTAGTGTCCCGGACTGGCCCTGATTGTCATCTTTCCCCGGGCGAGAGCCGGGGGCATGCTAGCAGCGGCCATGTCTGGTGACGGGAAGGACGCGATGGAGCCCGGTTTCGCCGCTGCGGAGATCGACACGAGCAAGCCGCACCCGGCTCGGATGTACAACGCTTACCTCGGCGGGAATGACAATTATCCCGCTGACCGAGCGGCGGTCAGGCAGATCGTGCGCGACTTCCCGGAGGTGCCCGCGATTGCGAAGGCCAACCGGGCCTTTCTCCAGCGGGCGGTACAGTTCCTGGCCGCCGAGGCGGGGATACGCCAGTTCATCGACATCGGCACCGGCATCCCGTCCGCGGGGAACGTGCACGAGGTCGCCGGACGGGCCGCGCCTGATACCCGGGTCGTCTACGTGGACAACGACCCGATCGTCCACGTCCACGCGAACGCGCTGCTCACCGGCAGCGGCACTACCGGCATCGTGCTGGCCGACCTGCGCGAGCCCGCCGCGATCCTCGCCCACTCCGCGCTGCTTGAGCTGATCGACTTCACCCGGCCGGTCGCCCTGCTGCTCGTGGCGATCCTGCATTTCATCAAGGACGAGGAGGACCCGGCCGGGATCGTGGCCACGCTGCGGGACTCGCTCCCGGAGGGCAGCTACCTGGCCTTGTCGCACGGGACGCTGGACTTCCACCCGCCCGGCGACGCGGACCAGGCTGCTGCCGGGTACAAGAACGCGACCGCCCCGCTGGTGCTGCGCGGCCGTGACCAGGTGTCGTCGTTCTTCGACGGGTTCGACCTGGTGGAACCCGGGCTGGTCCAGGCCCCGCTGTGGCGCCCGGAGGGCAAGCGGCCCCGCGCCAGGGACCTAGAGAAGATCGGCATCTACGGTGGCGTCGGTCGTAAGGCTCCTGCCAGCTTCTGACTGCGCCCTCTTAGCCCAGTACGCTTGCGTCCGCGCTGATCGCGGCTGCGGGTGCTCGCAGGCTTATTAGCCTCCACACGGGGCGGCCACCTGAGCAGGCTCGCGGCTTTTGCTGCCAGGGCTGACGCGCGTCAGGCTTCCCGGGTTCTTTCGAGGAGGGGCCGGTTCCAGCGCGCGGAGTGGTCGTCGGCCTGGAGGGTGGTGATCCGCATGGCGAGTTCACGGCGGGCGAACGGCTGCGTGGGGGCGTTGCGGAGGTAGGTGCCCAGCCCGCTGACCTCCCGGACGGCTATCAGGGTCGCCAGGCCGGGCCAGTCGCGGGGGTCCCAGCCGTAGGCGGCTCCGAATCTGTCGAGGTCTTCTCGCGGGGGGTAGCCGAGCCGCTGGCTGGCGTAGAAGACCTGGGCGAGGTCCCACTCGCGCGGGCCGACGGCGACGTGGTCCCAGTCGCCGAGCACGACCGTTCCGTCCTGCGCCCGGATGAGGTTGCCGGGGTGGGCGTCTCCGTGGATCAGGCCGGGCGGGTGGGGGAAGCGCAGCTCATCCCACCTGCTGCGCAGTATCTGTACCTGGCCGGCCAGCCAGTCGCGTTGCTCGCGGGCCATGGCATCCGCGGGCGCTGCCTCCAGGGCGGCCGTGACGCCGGCGAGCGGGTCCGTGAACGCCTCCGGCGGGGAGGGCGGGAGTCGGCGGGAGTGCAGGTCCCGCAGCAGGCGGCCCAGGTCGGCGGCAGACGCGGGCGCGTCGGCTGCCTCGGGGATGTACTGCCAGACCGAGGCGACCTTGCCGGCGACCGTGAAGGGCTGCCCGGCGATGGGCGCGGGGACGGTGCACATGAACCCGCTCTCGGCTAGCCACGCGGTGACCTTCAGCGACTCGGTGATGCGGGCAAGCGCCGCCTGGCTGCCCGAGATCCGGATGACCAGGCCCGCTCCGGGGAACCCGTAGACCGCGTTGCCGTGCAGGTGCAGGAGCTGCGCCCCTGATGCCGGGATGCCGATCCGGCGGCAGACGTCGGCCAGCACGGCGTCGAATTCACGGCGGAACCTGTTGTCTTCCATGATCAGGACTGCCCGGAAGGTGTCATGCCGAACCGTTACCCGGGGAGGCCGGGCTGATGCCCCCGGGGGACGGGACTGGTCATCAGGACAGGGAGTGCAGCCCCGTGGTGATCGCGGCCCGGCCGAAGTCCTCGATCTGGTCGCCGAGGTCGCGGGCCTGCTGTGAGTCCCGGAAGACCGGCGCGGCAAGCTCACTGCGGACTAGGGCCAGCCGGGCCGTCAGCGTGACGAGCCGCTGGCCGGGCGGTAGGGCCAGGACCGGCGCCAGTGCCGCCGCTCCGGCGTCCAGCGCCCCGGACCGCAGCCGGACCATGGCCAGGTCGGTGCGGGCCAGCGCCTGCCCGGCGACCCCGTGGTGCTCGCCGGGGCGCGGGCCCTCGTCGTAGAGGAGGATGGCGTGTTCCAGTTCCCCGGCTGCCTCGTGCCCGTGGCTGGTCTCGGCGAGCGCGCTGCCGGCCATGGAGTAGGTGGCAGCCTGCGACAGGGCGAACTCCTCGCCGCCGATCTCGGCCAGGTCGTCGCGGTTGCGGTCCTCCCAGGCGGCGTGCGCGAGCCCGACCTGCTGGCGGGCCGCGTCAGGCTCGCCGAGCCTGGCCAGGGCACGGGCCTGCTCAAGGTGCAGGTTGGCGCCGACCAGGCCGCGTGAGGCGTACCGCAGGCCGTCGGCTGCCAGGTCGCGGCTGTCGGCGTACCGGCCGCGCCAGTACATGACGTAGGAGAGCCTCGCGCGCACCATGCCGCGCAGCGCGTTGTGGTCGATCACGTTGGCGTAGGCCCAGCCGGCCCGGAGCAGTTCCTCGGCGGCGTCGGGGTAGCCGAGGCGGTTGGCGGTCAGGCCCATCAGCTCCTGCAGGCAGCCGAGCAGGAAGTAAAGCTCGGCCTCGTCGCGGGGCCGCGCCCGCCGGTCCAGCAGCCGGTAGATGCGGTCGCGGACCTGGCGCATGTCCAGGAACGCGGGCAGCGGCGCGCCGGTATCGCACAGGCCCGACAACCGGGCCAGGTCAGCCCGGAGCTGCTCCAGCGTGGCCTCGCCGATGCCGTGGTGCTCGTGCTCCGCCGCGTGATCACTTCCCTCGTGCGCCGCCATCATGACCTCATGCTCAACCGCGAAATCCCGCAAAACGGGCTCTTGCCTTCCACGGTAGGCGACGCCGGCAGGCACCGGCAGGAACGGGCCGGCGGTTGCGGCGATGATGGCTGGGCGCTGGACCGGAACCGGGACGGCAGTGCCGGCCTCGGCGGAGAGGGTCGGCTCCGCGGCCTCTGCCGGTTGCCCGGTAATGAGGCCGAACTGGCTGGGGTGGATGCCGAGGGCGCGGCAGTAGTGGAGCTTGTGACGCTCGGAGATGCCGCCCTCGCGTTCCCAGCGGTGGATGTTATGCAGTATGCCGCTCAGCTCGGGGATGGCAGTGTCGCCGGCCTCGCGCCCTGCCTGGACAAGGCGGCGGGCCATCTCGGCCTTCGGCCAGCCTCGGTCCTCGCGCTGCTGGCGCAGCCACTCGGCCGTTTCGCTGTCCATCACGCCTCTATTCTCTCCCGGTCTCGGGGGTCGCGCCGGGTCTACGGCGCGGACATTCCCGGACACGCTCGTGTCCGGGGATGTCCGGCGCTCTTCATGTCAGGTGAGGAGGTCGTCGGCCAGGCCGGCCTTGGCCCCGGTGACGAAGGCGCGGATCTCGCCGGGCTCCAGGACCAGCGCGGGGCCGTCGGCGTCGGTGGACTGGCGCAGGGCGACCCGGCCGCCGGGGAGCTTCTTCGCTTCCAGGCAGTCGCCGCCGTTCGGGCTGCTCCAGGGCTTGACCCAGCCGTCGGTGCCGAGGTCGCGGGCGGGCATGCCGTTACGGGTTTCCATATATCTCATATCTCCTTGCGGATCTTCCGGAGGATTCCCGCCGTGTCCCTGGCGGGGGCGGCCTGGGCGCTGATGCGGTCCAGGGCCTGGGCGTAAAGCGCGGTCTCGTCGGGCTTGTCGATGTAGAAGGCGCTGGTCATCGACTCGCCGTAGACGATGTCGGGCTGCTCGTGGCCGTCGAAGTCGAACCGGAAGACCCGGAACGGCCCGTACGCCGCCGGGTGCAGCCCGGCGGCCAGCGGCAGCACCTGGAGGGTGATGTTCGGCCGTCCGGCGGCCTCGATCAGCTTGTCGACCTGTTCCCGCATGACCTCGGGTCCTGTGGTCGCGACGGGACGGGTGAGCACGGTCTCGTCGATGACCAGCCACAGCCGGGGCGGGTCGGGCCTGGTGAGGATGTGCTGGCGGGCCAGCCGCAGGTCCACCCGCCGCGCAACCTCGTCCTCGGCCGCGTCGGGGAAGCCGGTCTGGACGTTGGCGCGGGCGTAGCCGGGGGCCTGGAGGAGCCCGGGGACCGAGTGCGGGTCAAAGCCGCGGATCAGCGAGGCGGCCTCTTCCAGGCCGATCAGGGTGCGGAACCAGGCCGGCAGGACGTCGTCGTAGCTGTGCCACCAGCCGGGCCTGGAGGCGTCGCGGGCCAGGGCGAGGAACGCGTCGACCTCGCGGACGTCGGTGATGCCGTAGGCCATCAGCAGCGCCTTGACGTTCAGCGGCTTGAGGGCGCCCTCGGCGCGCTCCATCCGCCGGACCGTGGCCGAGGAGGTGTAGATCACCGCCGCCGCGTCGTCAAAGCTCATCCCGGCCTTCTCGCGCAGCGCCTGGAGTTGCCGCCCGAGGATCATCCGCAGCACGGTCGGGCCGCCGGGCCGGGTCTCGTTCATGCTCGTCGTGCCTCCCGCTGTGACGTCCGCGCACAGCGTGCCACGGACCCGACTTTACCGCAATACCGTCCAGGTCACTCTGTCACTGACTGGCCCGTTTCAGCTCTATCCCGTCACTGTCATTTTGCAAATGACACGGAGCATCCTTATGGAACCCGGCCGGTGCGCGGCCCGCGACCAAGCGTCATGCTCTCGGGCGGGCCGCGCACCAGGCCGGGCAGCGCCCGAAGAGCAAGGACATGAGAGCTACGCGGAAGGGAGTCCTCACGGTGAGCCAGGCCATCCGAGGGGCCACGGCGCAGGCGCCGGCTGCGGTCAGGCGCAAGGGGTTCAAGGCCGAGATGGACGGGCTGCGGGAGCGGATGCGCGCGCTGGGGTTCGGCTTTGACGAGGCCGCCGCCGAGGTGTCGCGCCGCTACCAGGTGCGCCCGCGCCAGGCGTACCGGCTGGCCCGGGGGTGGACGCAGGACCAGGCGGCGGCGCGGTTCAACGAGCTTGCGGCGGGCGAGGGGACCGACCCTGACGGCCGGGCGAGCATGACCGGCCCGCACCTGTGCGAGGTCGAGCAGTGGCCGAACAGCGACCGTCGGCCCTCGGTCTACGTGCTGTGCCTGCTGGCCAGGGTGTACGAGACTGACGTGCTGTGCCTGCTGGACCTGGCTGATCACGAGAGCCTGCCGCAGCAGGATCGGCTGGTGCTGATGCGAAGCCTGCCCGTGCCGGCCCGGCTGGGTGACGTGCCAGACGCGGGCGGGGAACTGGCCACGCTCGCGGACGCGGCCGCCCCGGGCGGCGGCCCTGAGCCGGGCCAGGTGCCGGGCGGGGCGGTCCCGGCCGGCGGGGGCATGTCGCTGACGCTGCCCTATGTCCCGGCTCGCCTGGTGATCGAGGTGTCCGGCCCGGCGGTCGCGGCCGGCCTGGCGGAGGGCGGCGGCGCCGGGGCGGCACCTGGTCGGCTCGCGCTGGTCCGGGGCGGCACGCGGCAGGCGGACGGGAGTGAAGCCGGATGAGCCACGCCGGGCCGGTGGCACAGGCACGAGTCTGCGGCTCCTGCCGCAAGACGCGCCTGTCGGGCTACAACCCGGACGATTTCTGTACCCCGTGCCGGCGGGCGCTGTTCGACCGGGAGCACCTCGCGGACCTGGGCGATGACCTGGCGGAGTGGGTGTGGGACACCGCGCCGATGCGCGAGGCCCTGGCCCGGCTGGACTTTCAGGCCGTCCTGGTTATCTACCGGGCGGCGGCCGGGGTGTCGCGGCGGGAGCTGGGCGAGCGGGCCGGGGTGTCGGAGAGCGTGATCTGGTACTGGGAAGCCGGCCGGCGGCAGGGTATCTACGACATCCGCCAGCTCCTGCAACTGACCGACGCACTGAAGGCGCCGCGCGTGGCCCTGCTCCCGGTGATCCTCGGCCAGCCCCGCGCCCCCGGCGACCTGCCACCTGGCCTGGCGGCCCTCCCGGCAGGAGGCGCCGGCCATGGCTGACCAGCAGGCAATGGCGCTTCCCATGGCGACGGGCGCGGCGGCGCGGGCGCTGGCCGGCCGGCTGGAAGCGCACGGCTACCAGGTGAGCTTCCCGCCGGGCCGTGACCCGGCCGTTTTCAAGGTGACCGGGCTGCCCGGCCGACCTGACGTTGAGGTCAGCGCCGAGGACGACGGCTCGGCGGCCTGCCACTACACCGGCTGCACCCAGGCGCAGGCCGCCAAGGTCATCGCCCGCCTGCCGGCCCCCGGCCGCTCCCAGGTCGCGCTCGCCGGCGAGACGGCGACCGCGGCCTGGGGCGGCATCGAAGTCGAGTGGCACTACCAGCCCCCGCAAGAGCAGCCCGGCGACCCTGCCCAGATGACGGCTGCGCTGCTCGCCCACCTCGCCGTCCTCGGCGGCCGTGACGACCGGAAGGACGACCCGGCGTGAACGCCACCTGCGTTGCCGGCCGTACCGTGCCGGGCGAGTTGCTGCGCCTGGTCGCCGACGGGCTGGCCGGGGCCGGCCTGGACGTCCGCCCGCCCGCTGACGCGGACGGCTGCCGCCTGGACATCGCCTGGCCGGGGGCGCGCTGCACGCTGGCGGTCGGCGAGGGCGGCAGCGCCGAGTGGGAGTTCTGGCCCTGGTCGGCGGACGACGCCGACCCGGGCCTGACCGCGGACCTGGCCACCGTCTTGCTGACCGGCCGCAGCGGGCCGCAGCCGCGCCTGGGGTCCGGCTACCAGCGGGAGAACGTCACGTTCAAGGGCATCGTCGGCCTGGAGCTGAAGGCCCGGGGCCTGGACGTGGAGCTGGCGGTCTACACAGACGAGACGGCCTTCGACGTCCTCGCCGAGATCGTCGTGACCGTTCCCGGGCGGGGGGACGGCGGCGGGCAGGTGTGCGTGGCCGACGACGGCGGCCTGACCTGGACGCGCGACTACCTGGCCGAGGCCGCCGCCCTTTCCGGGCCAGGCCGGTGCGGCGAGGCCGCCGACCCGGCCGGCATCGCCGGCCCGGTGGTGGAGGCGGTCACGCGGGCGATGGCGCTCCTGCGCCCCGCCGCGACCGGAGGGGCAGCCCATGGGTGAGGTGCTGACCGCGCCCGGTTCCAGGGTGCCCCACCACGGGCCGGTCGCCCGGGACTGCCCGGTGGAGTGCCTGCTGACGGTGCTGTCGATGAACAGCTTCAACGCCCTCACCCGTGCTGACGACGCGCCGTTCGCCGAGCCCCGCACCGTCGGCGACGTGGTGGACCTCTATACCCGCCGGCAGCTCCGCAAGATCCGCGGCCTCGGACCCCGCCGGGTCTCGGAGATCGAGGCCGCCCTGGTCCTGGCCGGGCTGAACCTCGCCGGCCACCACAAGCGGCCCCGGGCCGGGCGGACCGCCACGCGGCCCGGGGCACCATCGCCAGCGCACCCCCGGGAGGACCCGTGCCCGCAAGAACCGCCACCGTGACCGGCCCGCAGCGCCCCTGCCACGGACCACCCGGCCTGGGGCCGGCCCGCCGATCGTGCCAGGGGCCGGTCGCCCAGGTGCCGTCCCCGCCGCCTCGCGCCGTCCTGGACCTGGGCGCGGTCCGCACCGCGCCGCGCTGCGCCCGCGCCTGGACCCGCGAGATTCTCTGGGAATGGGGCGCGGCCGAGCTGGCCGACACCGCCGAGCTCCTCGCCAGCGAACTGGTGACCAACTCCCTGAACGCCTGCGCCGGCCTGGACCTTGCCGCCATCAGGCTGGTCCTCACCCTTGACCGGGGCGAGCTGGCGATCCTCGTCCGCGACAGCCACCCCGGCGTTCCCCTGGCCGTGCAGCCCGGCGCGGACGACGAGAGCGGGCGCGGCCTGCTGATCGTCGAGCAGCTCAGCGACCGGTGCGGCTGGTACCCGCTCACCGACCCGGAGCACGCCAAGGTCACCTGGGCGGTCCTCACCGCAGCCGGCCAGGCCGCGAGCAGACTGCCCGCGCCGGCGCTCCCGGCCAGGCGCCGCCCGGCACCCGCCCCGGCCCGAGCGGCGAGAGCGCCCAGGCCCGTCGACCCGCACATCCTGGCCAGGGTCAAGTCGGCGCTAGAGCGCCTCTAGCTGCGGAGCCCGCAGGCGCCACGCAACCGGACACCAGAACGCGCACCTCGCGCAAGGGAGAACCGCGATGTTCGACAGCCTCGGCGATGAGAAGCTGCGCGCGGCACACGACGCCGCGCAACTGCTGTATGACAACCACCGCGCGCTCGGGCTGGACCCGGCCGCGATCAAGCTGGACACGCTGCGCGTGGACATCGCCGTGGAACTCGAAAACCGGGGCAAGCTGGCCAGGCCAGCCACGCCAGCCGTCGATGGCACACGAGCCGGGGCATGATCCCAGACCTTCTGCACGAGGCTTGTGATGGGGAGACGTCCAAGGGCCTTGACGCCGGAGGCGTCTGCGCGGGACCGCTTCGGTGCTGAGCTGCGCCGCTGGCGGACGGCACGCGGCCTGACACAGCGAGACCTGGCGGCGCTGATCTCGCATAGCCAGGAGTTCGTGTCCAAGGTGGAGAAGGGCCAGCGGTGGGCAACCTGGTACCTGGCGACGCGATGTGATGCGGCACTGCGAACAGACGGCGTGCTCGCCGGGCTGTGGCCTGCGGTGGAACAGCAGCGCCTGGCGTCCGACCGCCGCCGCAAGCCTGGCGGCCGGGCATGTCCTGACCCTGGCGGCCCGCTTGCCGGCCAGGCCGGTTAGCTGGCCGCTGGTGCGCTGCTCGCCGTGGAAGCGAGGGCGGTGCCGGGGTCTTCCTCATCGAGCCACTGCCGCAGACGGCTGGTGACTTCGCTGATGTCACTGGTGCCCATCTTCCACTGGATGGCGGTGCCGCCCTGGCCGGTGAACGCGGCGCAGTTGTCCGCGCGGTCGTCGATGAGCACGGCGTCGGCGAAGCCGACCCCGTGCGCGGCGAGCCACGGCCCGAAGAACGCCTGGGGATCTTCGCTTTTCAGCGCTCCGGCCTGGCTGGAGCAGATGATGTCGTCGCAGATGACGGCCCAGTCCGCCAGCGTCTCCCGTTCGCGGCCGGGGCGGCGCCTGCGGCTGCGGGCGCGGGTGAAGGCGCGCTCGAAGCAGTCCATGTTGTCGGTGGCGATCACGACCATGGCCTCGGCGCGCATCACGCGCAGCAGCTCGAACAGGCCGACGTTGACTTTCATCCGGCCGCAGTCCAGGTCTAGGCGGCGGGCCAGGAAGTCGTCCATGAACCGGCCGCGGAGCTGGATGCCCATCTCGGCGATGACCTGGCCGGAGGACAGCAGGCCCTTCATCCACTCGTTGGCGGTGCTGCGGGCGGGATCGAATACCCCGGCCATGCCCGCCTCGAGTTGCTCGTGCAGGGGGTGGGTGGCGCAGTTGCGGATCGAGGTCCAGAAAGGGTCGCGGGAAAGGACGCCGTGCCAGTCGGAGAAGACTACCCGGCCCGACAGGGGCACCTGCTTCATAGGGCTCCCTCGATGGTCTCCTGTCCTGCTTCGCGCCGGATGCGCGCGGCTGCGAGCCGTGCCAGTGCCGGTAGTTCCAGGGTCGCATCAAGCCAGGCGACTTGCGGGGTTTTCCGGCCGGCGAGCCGCCGGAAATATGCGCGGACGGCGGCGTTGAAGTCCGGGTCGGTGTAGATGCTGCCGGGCGGGAACTTGCCCGGGTTCCGCTGCTGTACGGCGCCTTGCGGCAGGTCGAGGTAGAGCACCAGGCCGGGCCATGCCGGGACGGGGGAACTT
>Ga0335075_10004950_pt1 | contig 20753 bp, 16 predicted proteins | sample Lox_Sample_24_FD_206723 | JGI IMG/M metagenome (GOLD analysis project Ga0335075, IMG submission 206723) | Soil microbial communities from Loxahatchee National Wildlife Refuge, Florida, United States - Lox_Sample_2.4 | ecosystem: Environmental > Terrestrial > Soil > Wetlands | place: USA...
AGGACGTAACGAAGATGGCGGAGCTGACAATCCGGCCGGAAGAGATCCGGGACGCGCTCGAGCGTTTCGTCGAGGCCTACGAGCCAGGAAGGGCCGCCACCGAGGAGGTCGGCGTTGTTGTCGAGTGCGGTGACGGCATCGCGCGGGTGTCCGGGCTGCCGTCGGTCATGGCGAACGAACTGCTGGAGTTCGAGGACGGCACCAGGGGCATCGCGCTGAACCTGGACGTCCGCGAGATCGGCGTCGTCGTGCTCGGCGAGTTCAGTCAGATCGAAGAGGGCCAGCGGGTCAAGCGGACCGGAGAGGTGCTCTCGGCGCCGGTTGGCGACGGCTTCCTAGGCCGCGTGGTCGGGCCGCTCGGTGCGCCGCTTGACGGTCTCGGCCCGATCCAGGGCACGACTCACCAGCGCCAGCTCGAGCTGCAGGCACCGTCGGTGGTGCAGCGCAAGAAGGTGAACGAGCCGCTGCAGACCGGCATCAAGGCCATCGACGCCATGACCCCTATCGGGCGTGGCCAGCGCGAGCTCATCATTGGCGACCGGCAGACCGGCAAGACCACCATCGCGATCGACACGATCATCAATCAGAAGCAGAACTGGCAGTCTGGCGACCCGAAGAGGCAGGTCCGCTGCGTGTACGTAGCGGTGGGCCAGAAGGGCTCGACCGTCTCTCAGGTGCGGCAGACCCTGGAAGACGCCGGCGCGCTGGAGTACACGACGATCGTGTTTGCGGATGCGTCCGACCCGGCGGGCTTCAAGTACGTCGCCCCCTACACCGGCTCGGCCATCGGCCAGAACTGGATGTACCAGGGCAAGCACGTGCTGATCGTGTTCGACGACCTGACCAAGCAGGCCGAAGCGTACCGGGCCATCTCGCTGCTGTTGCGCCGCCCGCCTGGCCGCGAGGCCTACCCCGGCGACGTGTTCTACCTGCACTCCCGCCTGCTGGAGAGGTGCGCGAAGCTGTCGGATGAGATGGGCGGCGGCTCGATGACCGGGCTGCCCATCGTGGAGACCAAGGCCAACGACATCTCGGCCTACATCCCCACCAACGTCATCTCGATCACCGACGGTCAGATCTTCCTGGAGACCGACCTGTTCAACGCCGGGGTCCGGCCGGCCATCAACGTCGGCCAGTCGGTGTCCAGGGTCGGCGGCGACGCGCAGATCAAGGCCATGAAGAAGGTGGCCGGCGGCCTCAAGCTGTCGCTGTCGCAGTACCGGGACCTCGAGGCGTTCGCCTCGTTCGCCTCCGACCTGGACCAGGCGTCGCGCGCGCAGCTAGATCGCGGCGCGCGGCTGGTGGAACTGCTCAAGCAGCCGGCCTACAGCCCGTATCCGGTCGAGCGCCAGGTCGTCTCTGTGTGGGCCGGCACCGAGGGTTACCTCGACGACGTCCCGGTCGAGGATGTCCGCCGGTTCGAGACCGAGTTTCTCGACGAGATCCAGCGGTTGCACGCCGGTATCTACGACGCGATCCGCGAGACCGGCGAGCTGAGCGACGACACCGTCGTGGCGCTCAAGGACGCAATCGGCGAGTTCCGGAGGGGCTTCGAGAAGACTGGCGGCGAGCTACTGGTCGCCACTGAGCCGGAGGAGCCGGCGCCACCACTGAGCTCCTCGGAGGTTCAGCCAGAGACCATCCAGCGGCAAACGCCACCGCCTCCGTCGAGCCAGATCGTTTAGGGCAGGCTCCATGGCAGCACAGCTTCGCATGGTCCGGCGGCGGATCAAGAGCGTTCAGTCCACCGCCAAGATCACGCGCGCACAGGAACTCATCGCGGCGTCGCGGATTATCCGCGCGCAGCAGCGGCTTCACGCGGCCGCGCCCTACGCACGCGAGCTCACCCGCGCGGTCGAGGCCGTGGTCAGCATGTCCGGGAACGTCGACCACCCGCTGACGAGGCCGGAAGCCGACCCGCGCCGGGCGGCCGTGGTTGTCCTGACCAGCGACCGAGGCTTCGCCGGGGGCTTCAACGCCAACCTGCTGCGCGAGACGGAGCGGCTACGCGGGCTGCTGACGGAACGCGGGCTTGAGACGGTCACCTACGTCTCCGGGCGCAAGGGCATTACCTGGCACCGATTCAGGCAGATATCGGTGGCGGGCGAGTGGGGCGGATTCTCCGACACGCCGCGGCAGGCCAATGCAGCCGAGATAACCAGGACCCTGCTGGACGCCTATGAGCTGCCGGCGGACGAGGGCGGCGTGGATGAGATCAACATCGTCTACACCGAGTTCGTGTCCATGCTGACGCAGCGGCCGGTGGTGCGGCGGCTGCTGCCGCTGGAGATCAGCGAGTCGGACCAGGGCGGCCTGCTGCCGAGCTACGAGTTCGAGCCGTCGCCCGCGGATGTTCTCAACGCGCTGCTGCCGTGGTATGTGGAGAGCAGGCTGTTCCACGCGCTGCTTGAGTCCGCGGCATCGGAGATCGCGTCCCGCCGCCGGGCCATGAAGTCCGCTACCGACAACGCCAACGAACTGATCGAGAAGCTCAGCAGGGAAGCGAACAAGGCACGACAGGCTGAGATCACCCAGGAGATCAGCGAAATCGTCGGCGGGGCGAACGCGCTCGCCGCCGCCACCAGGGAGTAAAGAGAGCAGCACTATGAGCGCTATTGCAGAAACCACCGCCAGCGGCCAGGCGAGCGCGGCAGCCACTGGCCGAGTTGCCCGGGTGATCGGCCCGGTCGTCGACGTTGAGTTCGCGACCGAGGAGATGCCCGAGATCTACAACGCGCTGCACGTGGACGTGACGCTCGGCGACACCACGAAGACGCTGACCCTGGAGATCGAGCAGCACCTGGGCGACGACACGGTCCGGGCCATCTCGATGGAGCCGACCGACGGTCTGGTCCGCGGCGCTCCCGTGTACGACACTGGCGCGCCGATCAGCGTGCCGGTCGGCGACGTGACCAAGGGCCACCTGTTCAACGTGCTCGGCGAGCCGCTGGACGTGCCCGCCTCCTCGTTGAAGATCACCGAGCGCTGGTCGATCCACCGGAACCCGCCGCCGTTCGACCAGCTTGAGGCCCGCACCGAGATCCTGGAGACCGGGATCAAGGTCATCGACCTGCTGACGCCGTACGTGAAGGGCGGCAAGATCGGCCTGTTCGGCGGCGCCGGCGTCGGCAAGACGGTGCTTATCCAGGAGATGATCACCCGGGTTGCGAAGAACTTCGGCGGCGTATCGTGCTTCGCCGGCGTGGGGGAGCGGACCCGTGAGGGGAATGACCTCTTCATCGAGATGACGGAGTCCGGGGTCATCAAGGACACCGCGCTGGTGTTCGGCCAGATGGACGAGCCGCCGGGCACCCGCCTACGGGTCGCGCTGTCCGCGCTGACCATGGCCGAGTACTTCCGCGACGAGCAGCAGCAGGACGTGCTCCTGTTCATCGACAACATCTTCCGGTTCACCCAGGCCGGGTCTGAGGTGTCGACGCTGCTCGGCCGGATGCCGTCGGCGGTCGGCTACCAGCCGACGCTCGCCGATGAGATGGGCCAGTTGCAGGAGCGGATCACGTCCACCCGCGGCCACTCGATCACCTCGATGCAGGCGATCTACGTGCCAGCCGACGACTACACCGACCCGGCTCCGTCGGCAGTGTTCGCCCACCTCGACGCCACCACAGCGCTGTCCAGAGAGATCACCCAGAAGGGCATCTTCCCGGCGGTGGACCCGCTGGCGTCGACCTCCCGGATCCTGGCTCCGGAGTACGTCGGCGAGGAGCACTACGCGGTCGCTAGGGAGACGCAGCGGATCCTCCAGCGGTACAACGAGCTGCAGGACATCATCGCGATCCTCGGCATCGACGAGCTATCCGAGGAGGACCGCGTCACGGTGCAGCGGGCCCGCCGCATCGAGCGGTTCTTGTCCCACCCGATGTTCGTGGCCCAGCAGTTCACTGGCCAGCCCGGTGTGTTCGTCCCGCTGAAGGAGACGGTCGCGTCCTTCAAGGCGATTTGCGAGGGCCAGTACGACAGCTATCCCGAGCAGGCGTTCTACATGGTCGGCGGGATCGAGGACGTCGAGAAGAAGGCCAAGGACCTGGAGCGCAGATGATCGTCGTGGCGGAGCCGCGCATAGTTAGCACCGGCGCCGGGTCGGCCCGGGCGACGAAGGAGCAAGGGGGGACCCGGTGACGCTGAGCGTAGAGCTTGTCCAGCCCGAGGGCGAGATCTGGGCTGGGAACGCCGAAATGGTGGTCGCCAGAACGCTCGATGGCGAGATCGGCCTGCTGACTAACCACGCACCGGTCATCGGCATCCTGTATCAGGGCAGCATGGTCCAGATCCGGCCGGACAGCGGCGGTCCCGACATCTTTGCTTCGGTATCCGGCGGTTTCGTATCCATGGCCGACAACCGGGTATCGATCCTCGCCCGGGAGGCTCAGCTCGGTGAGGACGTCGACGTTGCCGCGGCGCAAGCTGCCCTCGACCGGGCGCTCGAGGCGGCCGGGCCGGCGGCCGGCGGGCCGGAAGAGCCGCCCGACATTCGCTACTACCGGGCTCTGCTGAAAGCCGCTGAGCAGTCAGCCAGCCGGGCCAGCTGACCGGGTATCGCGGACGACGCGGGTACAGCCGGAGTGTCGGGTCATCTCATTCTCGCGCTTAGCGCGATGTTGGCCGTGCTCGTGCTCGGGGCCGTTGCCTGGCTTGTCTTGCGCTTCTGGCTCATTACCAGGCATGGCGGCGTCGTCGAGTGCGCGCTGCGACAGCTCCCCGGCACGACGTGGCGGCAGGGCCTGGCCGAGTACCAGCGTGATCAGCTGTGCTGGCACCGGTCGGTAGGCATCCGGCTGAAACCTGCAGCCTGCTTTCCTAGGGCCGGCCTTCGGATTCTCCGCAGCCGACCGCCGACTGGCGCCGAAGCGGGCAGATTCGGCCCTGAGATTGTCATCGCCGAGTGCGAGACCAGACCCGCGCGGCCGGCCCGTCCTCACGAGGTCCAGCGGGTCGAGCTGGCGATGTCTGAGGCCGCGCTCACCGGACTGCTGTCCTGGCTAGAGTCGTCGCCGGAATTCCACCTGCGGGCAGGGTTAGCGGTCGCCGCCCGGCTTCCAGAGCAGGTCGCCGTCCGGCTGATTGACTCGTCGAGTCAGAATGAACAGCAGATCGGAAAGCCGGTTCAGGTACTTGGCGGTCAGCGGGTTCATGCTGTCGCCGTACGCCTCAAGCGCAGCCCAGGTGCTCCGCTCGGCCCGCCGCACGACTGTCCTTGCGACGTGCAGCAAAGCCGAGGCGGCGCTGCCACCAGGCAGCACGAAGCTACGAAGCACCGGAAGGCCCTCGTTGAAGGTGTCACACGCCTCCTCAAGCGCGTTGATATAGCTTTCATCGACGCGCAGCGGGGGATAGGCCGGATTCTCGGTGACCGGATTGCAGAGGTCGGCGCCGACGTCGAAGAGCTCGTTCTGGATACGGAGCAGCAACTGGCTGATGTCGGCAGGGAGCTGGCCCATCGTGACCGCCACCCCGATGGCCGAGTTAGCCTCGTCGGTGTCCGCGTAAGCGGCCAGCCGCGGGTCGGTCTTCCGAGCCCGGCTCATGTCCCCGAGTGCGGTAGTACCGTCATCGCCGGTCCGCGTGTAGATCTTGGACAGGACGACTGGGGTATCGCGATCTGAAGGCATGGGCCTACGGTATCGGCTCAGACCGGACGAGTCCGGCGGGGGCCGCGCGGATGCCTGCTGCGTAGTGGAACTGCGCCCTGGACCTCGAGCCGGGCGCACAGCCGTACCCGAGCCCGGCGCACAGCCGTACCCGGTTTTGTTCGCGGCAGAAGCTGCGATTTCCGGCCTAGCCCGACTGATCTTGTCCGAAATCGCTTGCCGCATCCCGCTTGCGGAGCGGATCTCGCGGCATCGCCTACGACGCAAGATTTTCCTGTGGTTAGCGTCCCTGACCTGGGGGTATTCCGTATGCGAACACGATCTGACAATGTCTGAACACTGAGAGTGACAACACTGGTGTCTCGCTGTTACCACGAGGCGAGACTTTTTGATTAGAGGAGCTTGGGCCTGTCTGGGCCCGGAATGAGCCGCTGAGCGGCTCGCGGCCTGACGTAGTAGTTCGGCGGTTCTCGGGGGCCCGCCGGATTACGGGGCCGCACGTGTGGGGGGAGCGCGCTCCCGGTCTTCGGACCGGGAGCGCGCTGACGTGTGGGGTCTGCCGGTCGACCATGCCACTGGCAATCGCGACCGCCAGCCCCGCCTGCCCCAGCACACTGTGATCCTTTGAGCTCTACCGTGACTCTTAACGTGAAAATCGCGCCCGGATTGCACCCTTTGAACCCGCCGAAGGGTTGCGGTGAAGCGAGTGCGAGCGGCCGTCCTGGGTCTACGGCTCGCTACACACGGCGGAACTCGATCCGGCGGGGATGTGGGATGTGGCCCGGCAAAGGCGCTGTGCCGCTCTTTCCGGCGCGCCGGCCCTCCGGAAAGCGGAAAGTCGGAATGTAGTAACAGATCACGCTCGAATTGCGAGAGCGGGGCACAAATACCCCGATACGCTTACTGGCGACGACATGCCTACGCAGGCACGCCCCGGCCCAGGCGTCGGGTATTCAGCTGTTTCCAGGCGGATCTTGGAGGACTGGCCGTGTATGACTATGTCATCGTCGGCGCCGGGAGCGCCGGATGCGTGCTGGCCTCGCGGCTGAGTGAGAATCCGGCTACCCGCGTCCTGCTGCTGGAAGCAGGGCCGCCGGACAGCGCGGACGAGATTCATATCCCCGCTGCGGTCAACCTGCTGTTTCAGACCGCCTATGACTGGAATTACCAGACGATCCCGCAGGACCGGCTCGGCGGTCGCTCGATCTACTGGCCCCGCGGCCGGGTGCTGGGCGGCTCGTCGTCGATCAACGCCATGATCTATATCCGCGGGAGCCGGAGCGATTACGACTCCTGGCGGGACGACTACGGCTGCGACGGCTGGGGATACACCGACCTGCTGCCGTACTTCCTGCGCGCGGAGGGCAATGCCCGCGGCGCGTCCGCCTACCACGGCGCGGCAGGGCCGCTCAGCGTGCAGGACCTGAAGTTCAAGAGCAGCCTGACCGGCGCGTTCGTGGCCGCTGCCCGCAATTGCGGCCTGCCGGCAAACGACGACTTCAACGGACCTTCGCAGGACGGCGTCGGTTACTACCAGGTGACTCAGAAGGCCGGCCGGCGGTGGTCGGCGGCTGACGCTTACCTGCATCCTGCCGCTGACCGGCCCAACCTTGCTATCCAGACCGACACCCTGGTGACTGCGATCGAGATCGAGGCGGGCCGGGCGACCGGGGTGCGCTACCTGCGCAGAGGAGTAGAAGAGCTGGCTCAGGCCGAGGCGGAGGTGATTGTGGCTGCGGGCGCCATCGGCAGCCCGCAACTGCTCATGCTGTCCGGCATCGGCCCTGCGGATCACCTGCGTACGCACGATATACCCGTGCTAGCCGACAGCCCCGGCGTCGGGAGCAACCTGTCGGATCACCCAGTCGTCACCGCGATGTGGAACGCTCCGAAGGGGCGCAGCCTGTGGGAAAAGGCCGGCCCGAAGAATCTGGCCCGCTGGCAGATGACCCACACGGGCCCGCTGACCACCAACATTGCTGAGGCCGGCGGATTCAGCCGGAGCGATCCGGCGCTGCCCGCTCCCGATATCCAGTGGCACGTGCTGCCGGTGCCGTACGTCGACGGTGGCCTGGCCGACCCGGCCAGCCGCGCCCTCTCGGTCCTCATCACCCTCGTGTCCGTGGGCAGCCGCGGCAAGATCCGGCTGCGCAGCGGCGATCCCCGGCACAAGCCGTCGATTGACCCTTCGTACCTGTCCGACCTAGCTGACCTTGATCCGCTGGTGAAGGCCGTGGGGATGGCGCGCGAGTTCGCCGCGGCCAGGCCGCTCAGCCGGCAGCTCAGGTCCGAGATTGCGCCCGGCCCTGGCATCCGCAGCGATGCTGACCTGCGTGAGTGGATCCGCGGCAACCTGTCTACCATCTACCATCCCGTCGGCACCTGCGCCATGGGCGGCGACTCGCGGCTGGCGGCCAGCAAGCTCACTAGCGTCGTCGACCCGCAGCTCCGGGTGCGCGGCGTGGACGGCCTGCGCGTCGTGGATGCGTCGGTGATGCCCACCGTGCCGCGCGGCAACACCAACGCACCCACGATCGCAATCGCCGAGCGGGCCGCCGACCTGATCCAGGGCCGCGCTCCGCTAGCTCCGCTGGACCCCGCTGATTCGCTGCTCGCAGCCGCGGCCCACTAACGGCAGCCCGGTGTCGCTGCCGCGGCGCCGTTACCTGTAACGCCGTCCATGCAGGATCGTGACTACGTTCAATATCTTCTTGAGGTCCTGGTCGGTCCGGCCGAATGAAGTCAGGTTCACCGGCGGCTTCAGCCGCTGCCGGGTGATCGACTTCGGCCGGGCAAACTCACGCAGCCCATCCGCGCCGTGAATCCGGCCGAAACCGGAGTCTCCCGAGCCGCCGAAGGGCAACGCCGGGACGCTCGCGAACGAGATGACTGAATTGACGGCGGTCATTCCGCTGCGCAGCGAGCGGGCCGCAGCCATGGCAGCCTTCTTGTTACCGGCGAACACCGTGCCGCCCAGACCGTAGCGGCTGGCGTTGGCCCGCTCGACGCCCTCAGTCAGGCTGGCTACCTTCGCGACGGTAATCGTGGGCCCGAAGGTCTCCTCGGTGACTGCCGAGCTCTCCTCGGGTACATCGGCCAGCACCACTGGGCCGATGTACGGGCGCCGGATGCTGGCGATGCCGCCCACAACTGGCCTTCCGCCGCGAGCCAGCGCATCGGCGATATGCCGCTCGATGATCTCGGCCTGGCCAGGCAGTGTCATCGGGCCGTAGTCGGCTTCGCGGTCGTCTCCGGGCCGCAGTCGGCTGACCCGGTCGGTCAGCTTCTCAAGGAACTGGTGGTACACGTCCTGAACCACATAGACGCGCTCGACACCGACGCAGCTCTGCCCCGCATTCGAGAGCGCACCCCAGGCGCATGCGTCGGCGGCTGCATCCAGGTCCGCATCAGCGCCGACGATGAAGGCATCCTTGCCGCCGCACTCGGCCACGAGTGGCGTGAGGTTCTCCGCGCAGGCAACCATGACTTTCCTGGCCGTCGCGGCCGATCCGGTGAAGGCAATCTTGCCGACGCCACTGCGGGCCAGGTGATCACCGGTCTGGCCCATGCCAGTGACGAGCTGGAGCACTGGCTGCTCGGGCACTACCTCGGCAAAGGAACTGACCAGCCAGGCGCCTACCGCCGGCGTCAGTTCACTGGGCTTGAATACCACCCCGTTCCCCGCAGCAAGGGCGTAGGCAATCGAGCCCATCGGAGTGAAAACCGGGTAGTTCCACGGGCCGATCACGCCCACTACGCCGAGTGGCTGGTACTCCAGGGTCGCCGCATGGTTGATGGCAACTAGTCCGCTCCGCACGCGGCGCGGGCCGAGAACCCGGTGCGCGTTCTTGGCGGCCCAGTCGATGTGGACGATGGCGAGCAGGATCTCCAGCTGAGCGTCGGCGAGCGGCTTTCCCGTCTCCGTGTGCACGAGCTCGGCCAGCCGCCCGATGTACCGGGTCAAGTGCGACTTCCAGGCGAGCAGCTTCTGCCGGCGGGCCCTCCAGCCGAGGTCGGCCCACCACTGCGCGGCCGCATGAGCCCGCTCAACTGTGGCCGCGACGTCCTGGGCGTTGAAGATCGGGTAGGTCCCGATGACCTCGTTCGTTGCCGGATTCAGCGTGTCGAAGGTCTCCGTGGACCGGACCTGGCCATAGCTCCCGAGCGTGGCTGTCATGTCGTGCACCGCCGTTCTGCGCTATTTGGCTCAGATTGTATGTGCGACCGCCTAGGTGCCCGGCCGTTCAGGAGTAGTAAACCACTGACTGGCCGGGGGAAGATCACGTCAGGTACCGTGGTCAGTCGTGACCCAGCCAGGTAGCTCCGGCCCAGCCGGTCCCGACGCCGACCGGCACTGGCTGCTGGAAGCAATCAGCCTGTCCCGATTCTGCCCGCCGTCAGCGACCGCTTTCTCGGTTGGCGCTGTGCTGGTCGGAGCCGACGGCACCGTCATGTCGACCGGGTACTCCCGCGAATGCGCCCCGGCCGATCATGCCGAGGAAGTGGCTCTCGCCCGGATAGGCCTGCCGCCCGCCGCTTCGCTCGGCTCGGCCGCCGCCCAGAACGGGGTGGATCTGGCTGGCGCGACCCTGTACAGCTCCCTCGAGCCATGTGCCGCCAGGGCATCCAGGCCGACGCCATGCGCTGACCTGATCATCGCCAGCGGCATAGGCCGGGTAGTCATCGCCTGGCGAGAGCCGCCGATCTTCGTGCCAGGCGGCGGTGCGGTGCGGCTACGCCAGGCCGGCCTGGCGGTGACCGTCGTACCGGAGCTGGCCAGCTCAGCCCGAGCTGTTAACGCCCATCTGCTCGGCGGTTAGCCCCCTGCCTCCGGGCGGCTGAGGTGATACAGCACGTGCGGGCGGATTGGATGTCCGGCCGGGATTCGCGGATGCTCGAACCTGCTGACCTCGGTCATCCCGATCCGGCGCATGACGGCCATAGATGGCTCATTGAGCAGTGAGGTAAAGGACCAGACTTCGGGCAGGCCGACGCCATCGAACGCCACCGTTAGCGCCGCCCTGGCCGCCTCAGTCGCGTAGCCCTGGTGCCAGGCGTGCCGGGCCAGCCGCCAGCCGATCTCCAGTCCGCTGGCTCCGGGCACATCGTCCGGCACGGGGCCCAGACCGGTGAAGCCGACGAACTGGCCGGTCGCGGCGATCTCCAGCGCCCACAGGCCGTAACCGTGCTGGTCGAATCGCGCCTCGATGCGGTCGACGAGCGCATCGCTAGCGGCCTGGTCCATCGTCTCAGGGAAGAACCGCATGGTCTCGGGGTCGCCATTGAGCGCCGCGAACGGCGCCCGGTCGGAGTCGCGCCACCGTCGCATGAGCAGTCGGTCGGTACGGATGGTGTCGAACCTGCCTGTCGGCGCTGCGTCAGTCGTCTTACTCACGTCAGCAGTCTGCACAGCCTCAGCCCCTTCGGCCTGGAAACGTTCGTCCAGGATCACGCCATGCCAGAAATCCGTCAAACCGCTTATTTGGTGCGCCGAGGCCGCCTACTATGGGAGTCAGGCGCTAGAACAGCCCGCCGACCGCGCTCGCGGAATAAATCGCCTTCTCACGTCCATGCGATTTGGTGCGGCTAGCTGACCAATTTGCCCGCTTTGGGGGCAGGAAATCGCATGGATGTACGTGGCCGCGTACTCGGGGATAGCGTCGGCGACGGCAGGCCACCCGGGGGCTAGGCCTGGTCAGCACCTCACGCTATGTGCCGGAAGAACGTGATGACGCCGGTGATCCAGGTGTGCACGGTATCGCCGGCCGATGCGGGGTTAGAGACAATCCACACGATGATCAGCACCGCGACGATGATCCCGAGGATCCGTCCCAGCAAAGTTCGCTCGCCTCCCTAGCCGGCCAGGCTGTGCCGGTGCCATTCCACCCAGCCATTGTTACTCCGCCATACCCAGAATGCCACGAACAACGTCAAGTGTCGCAATTGCAATGCGCTCACCGCGCTCCTGGTTTGGGCGCGGGTGTCAGAACAGCCGGAGCGCCCCGTCGTCGATCCCGCGCATCGACTCGTAGTCGAGCGTGACGCAGCGAATACCACGGTCCTCCGCCAGCACCCGGGCCTGCGGCTTGATCTCTTGGGCAGCGAAGACGCCTTGTACCGGAGCCAGCAGTGGATCCCGGTTGAGCAGCTTGAGGTAGCGGGTGAGCTGTTCGACTCCATCGATCTCGCCGCGTCGCTTGACCTCGATGGCAACGCTCATCCCATCGGAATCGCGGCACATCAAGTCGACCGGACCGATGGCCGTCGGGAACTCGCGCCGGACGAGTCGCCAGCCTATTCCGAGTAGCTCGAGCTGAGCGGCCAGCAGTTCCTGCAGATGCGACTCAACACCGTCCTTGATCAGGCCAGGGTCCACGCCCAGATCGAACGAAGAGTCGCTGATCAGATCCTCGATAGCGATCGTCAGCGTCTCACCCGATTTCCCGGTGACGACCCACTGCGTTGCCGCCTCGGTCACGCGGCAGGGCGGCGACATCCAGTTCAGGGGTTTGTAGGAGCCCGAGTCGCTGTGAATGGCGACGCTGCCATCGGCCTTGATCATGATCAGGCGGGTTGCCAGCGGCAGATGAGCTGCGAGTCGTCCCGCGTATTCGACCGAGCACTTAGCGATCACGAGCCGCACAAGTAGCACTATAGGGAGTCCTGGTCTTCGCTGCGCGCAGGTTGCCGGCGGGCTCGTGGCCGAAAAGCAGGCTACGCGGGTGCAGTCCAGATCGAACGCGTCCGCCAGCCGCCTAGCTGTCCAGGTCCGATCTGGATTCAGGGCCCGCTGAGGTTGTCTGCCTTGGCGGTGCGCGTGTAGATCACATGACGTCCTTCCCTGCGTGCGGTGACAGCGCGGCCCTGCGCAGGACGTGCAGGTGATCGCTCACCCCTCCGGCGCTCACCTGCATCGGCTGGGCGAGCGCGAGGGTCGATGCGGGCCGGTCCAGCTCTCGTAGAATCTGAGCCCGGCGCTGACCGATCAGCGCAGCCAGTGCGTCGCGGCTGCCAGTCAAGATCGGCGGCAGCGAGCCAGCCTGACCAGATTTCGATTCTCAACAAGCAACGGAGAGTTCATGAAGGCGAATCAGCCAGGCACTACCCCTGCCCTGGCCCGGCTGGGAGCATTGACGGGCGAGTGGACTCAGCAGGTCGACATGACCGGGTCCCGGCGGGTTGGCCTTCGGCGACGGGAAACTGACACTCCTCCGCGATACCGAGGACTTCGCGCCGCTTGAATTCGCGCAGAGGTTCACCGGAATCTTCGAGGATGACCGCACGATCAACGGAGCCTGGGAACATTCATCGGACGGGGTCACGTGGAAGCGCAGCTTCGGCGTCTCATTCAGGAAGATCGGTTAGCGCTCGGCGGCGCCGGCATCGGCAGTCATCCGGTCTCGCTGCCTGGGCTCATGCTGTCGGGTAGCTGGCCGAACCAGCGCAGCACCGCGGTCTCGTAGCCGATTCCGAACGCCAGCGTCACTCGCTGTTCCGCGGGCACGCCCGCTGTGGCGAGCTGCCGGTCCATGGACCGGTAGGCCTCGAGCCTGCGCTGGTGAACGGCGTGGTGTTCAGACAGCATGGACCGCAGTCGGTCAGTCTCGATTGCGTCGGCGAAGGCGAGCCGCAGCAGCAGGGGGATCCGCAGGTTCTCAGGTTCGGGGCTGGTATTGACCCACGTGCGGAATGCGGCCCGCCCGGCGGCGGTGAGCCGGTAGGGCTGCCGGTCGCGCGGGCCGGTTGCGCCTCGGTCGAGCAGTCCGCGGTCGGCCAGGGCGGACAATTCGCGGTACACCTGGCTGCGGGTGATGGTCCAGAAGCCCCCAATCATCTCCTCGGCCGCCGCTACCAGGTCGTAGCCGGAGCGCGGACCGTCGCGGAGCAGCCCGAGCAGCGCGCCTGCGGTCGCGTTGAGCCGGTCGGCCATCTCAGCCCCCTCCTTGACAGACCACTGTAGACCGTCCACTATGGACTATAGCGTGAGGAGACGAGGTGGCGATGCCCGCGACACTGCTGCTACTGCCTTGGCGGCGGACCGGTGAGCCTGCTGCGAACAGGGCCCTGGCCTTCGCGAGCAGGTTTGACGGCACCGGGCCTCGCCGCGCCTGGCTGCTGCTCACAGGCGGCGTGCGCTTGTATTTTGCGGTTCTGCGCGCGCCCGGCGCGCTGGGCGTGAGCCTGTACGCTCAGCCGCTGCTTGGGCACTATTACACGCTGTCCCTGTGGCGGGACGAGGAGAGCCTGCTAGCGTTCGCCCGCGGTCGCGCGCATCAGCGTGCCGTCGGCCGCCTAGCAGAACTCGGTCCGGTGCGCGGAGTGCTGATATCGCGGGACGCCGACCCGCGGCAGCGCCCCAATTGGCGGGACACCACACGCTGGCTCGCTGTGATCGACCCTGGCCCGTACCGGCACCAGCCAAGCCCAGCAGGATCAGATTCCGTCCCGCCGGCATCTTGACGCCGCGTTACACAGCTAGCTGGTGCGGAGCCGGACGAAGGCGTCTGGGGCCAGGTCATCGAGTAGTGCAAGGCCGTCAGCGCGGGTCAGGTTCTCGTCGTGGACGACTGCAGGTACCGGCTTGCCGCGGCTTTGTGCCAGCGCTACGCAACAGTGGAAGGCTGCCTTGCCCAAGCCGCGGAGCGCAGCTCCGGGGGCCGGAACGAGGCCCGCATAGGACGGCACCGGCTGCGGTGTCACTTCGGGCCAGTCGTCCGGATCACGCGGCGCTTCAAGCGACAGGACCGGGGACAGCTCAGCCGCCACTGCGTCGCGGCCAGTGAGCGCCCCGCCGAGCTGCCAGCGCCTGCGTAGGGTAGCGATGACCGAGGTGTTGAGATGCACGGACGTCACGACGGTCTGCGCCGGGATCCATGCCGAGATCGCGAAGGCGGGCACCCGGACGCCGGCCCGGTCAAAGCGGAACCCCAGCTCCCCGGGCGGCGCGCCCGGATCCGGCGCCGGCGCCAACAGCGGCGGAACGTGGTCGTAGGTCCCGCCGTGCTCGTCAAAGGTGACGACGAGCAGCGTGTTCCAGGCGTTTGAGCCGATGTCCGACCTCGATGTCCGGATTGCGTTGTAGATCTTTGCCAGCAGCGCCTCGCCGCCGAGCAGCGAGGACGGGGGATCGATGGCCGTGCCGGGGAAGAGTGCGCCGAACGCCGGATGCATGTCGTTGTGCCCGTACAACAGGTTTGGCTCGATGAAGGAGTAGGCCGGCAGGCTGCCGTCCGCGCAGTCCTGCAGGAACTGGTCGGTCGTGACGAACCTGGTGGCGAAATGCTTCCACAGCCGCGGCGCGTGGATGATTCCGGTGAGCGATAGGCGACTGGGCGGGTCACAATACACGCGCCAGCTCAGGCCGTTCCGCTCCAGCCGCTCGAAGATCGTCTCCGCGGTGTTGTGTAGCGGGAACGAGCCAGCGGGAGAAAGGTTGTTGACGAATCCCGACGAACTTGCCGCGTGGAAGAACGAGCGGTTGGCGAACGTCTGCGACGGAACGTCGCAGAACCAGTGATCGAAGGTGGCGAAGGCACGAGCAAGCGCCGAAATGACCGGGACCTGCGCAGGCAAGTAGCCGGTCATGATCTGCGCGTATTCCTCGTATCGGGGCTCGCGGCCTATCTCGGCCTCGAACGCGCTGATGTAGTCAGCGATGAATCCGTTCATCGGCGGGGGCTGTCGTTCATCGGCAGGCGCGTTATACGGGGCGGTCATAGTGTTGGCCAGCACGCCACGGTTGGCGACCGGATTGATGAGGCCGAACAGTTGCGTATTGACGTGCTGGTATTCCTCGCCCGGATCCGGGCTCGGCGTATTGGCGCTCGCCGAGATCCCGAATTGCAGGTGCATGCCGCCGGGTCCGCGATCCTGCGCCCAGTCCGGGATCGGGTTCGTCAGTTCCTTGCCGAGGACGCCCTCGAACGACGCCACCTCACCCGGCTCATACAGCCGACCGAGAAGGTTGTCGAATGAGCGGTTCTCGAACATGAGCACTACGACGTGATCGAGTGAATTGCTCCGGTCCGAACGCGGCATTGTGGCGGCTCACCCCAGATTGAATTGTTCCCGCATGGTGTACCCAGGATGGACAGCGGGTGGCCTTAGGATGGCGTAATACTGCCCGCGGCGCCAGGTGATCATCGCGTGGCGCCCCGACTGGTGGGCGCTTCGGCCCGACAAGAACCGCGACTGTAATGTCGCGGCCATGGAGATTCGCGAAGTCGCGGTCGTCGGCCTCGGCACTATGGGCGCCGGGATCGCAGAGGTGTTCGCGCGAGCCGGCATCGGCGTGGTCGCGATCGAAGTTGACCCGGAGGCCCTAAGACGGGGCGTCGGCGTACTGGATGCCAGCCTGTCCAGGGCGGTGAACCGAGGCAGGCTCGCTGCTCAGGAGCAGGCCGAGATCCGAAGCCGGGTCCGGCCGGTTGAGGCGTTCATGGAGGCCGCCGCGGTAGATCTGGCCATCGAGGTTGTGCCGGAACGACTGGAGATCAAACGGCAGGTGTTTGCCGAGCTGGACAGGGTCTGCAGTCCGACGGCGATTCTCGCCACCAACACCTCTTCGCTGTCGGTCACCGCCATCGCAGCAGCCACTAAGCACCCTGGCCGGGTCATCGGCATGCACTTCTTCAACCCGGCCCCGGTGATGCGCCTCGTCGAGGTTGTGTCCACGGTGCTCACCACGGAGGGCCTGCCTGCGGCGGCGTCCGACCTGGCCCGTCGCCTGGGCAAGTCACCGGTGCGCGTCAGCGACCGAGCCGGGTTCGTGGCGAACGCGCTGTTGCTGCCTTACCTCAATCACGCTGTGAGCCTGCTCGAGACTGGCTACGCGAGCCGGGAGGATATCGACCGCGCCGCTACGGCCGGCATCGGCCTGCCGATGGGCCCGCTGGCGCTCCTCGACCTGATTGGCTTGGACACCGCACTGTCGATCATGGAGGTCCTGCACGGTGAGTTCGGCAGGCCGAGGTATGCCGCTGCTCCGCTCCTTCGCCGCCTCGCCGACGCGGGCCGGACCGGCCGCAAATCGGGCGGCGGCATTTACGACTACGCCGATGCGAGCGCGGGCAAGTCAGATCCGAACAGGAACATAGCTGCCTCGGCAGCCCCCGACACTGTCACGCTGATCGGGTCCGGGGATGATGCGGAGACCGATCTCGCCACCGCGCTCGCCACGGCAGGCATCAATGTGACCCGGAATGCAGCGCATCCTACTGACCTAATCGTGATCGCGGCAGCACCCGGACGGCCGGTCCTGCCGGCCGCTCTTGCGACCGGCCGCCCGGATCAGGCGGTCGGGCTGCACTCGGCCAGCGGCGAGCTGGCCGAAGTTATCCAGACGAGCCTCAGCTCCGGGCGGGCAGTAACAAGCGCGCTGGCTCTGGCTGCCCGCCTCGGCTACACGGCCGTGCGAGCTCCGGACCGGCCCGGCTTCCTCGTCGGCGCCCTGCTCTATCCACACCTGGCTGATGCAGTCCGGATGGTGCAGGACAACTACGCCAGTCCGGCTGACATCGACACCGCGATGACGCTTGGCTGCGGTTACCCGCAAGGCCCGTTCCAGTTGCTTGATGCGGCCGGGCCGGCTGCCGTACTTGCCGGACTTGAATTCATGCACGCTGCCTACGGTGATTCGTCGTTGGCGCCGCCAACATTGCTGGCCGAGCACGCCGTGACCGGGATCGCCTTCGGCGGTAGCGGCGAGCCGGCCGCTGCCGGCCCCTCCAGCGTCGGCACCGCCCGCGCCGGTACCGCCGGTGCAGGGTCAGCCGGCTGACGGCCGCAGGCGGTGCTCGTGAGCCCGCGCAAGGCGCGGCGGCTGCCGACGGATGCGCCCAGCAAGCCTCGCCGAGCTCGCCGTGTCCGCCCGGCCGCGCAGGAGGACGAATCCTCCGTCCGGCTCGGACCGCCGCAAGTCCAGGAGTGGCCGGACGGCGACTGGGTGGTCCGGCAATTGCCCGGCGCGGCCGCGACCAAGACGTACCGGTGTCCCGGCTGCGACCAGGAGCTGCAGCCGGGCACCGCGCATCTGGTGGTCTGGCCTGCGCACACGCCTGGGCCCGAGGAACGCAGGCACTGGCACAACGCTTGCTGGCAGCGGCGCCCACGACGGCCAGGGCCGGGACCCCAGACGCACCGGTAAGGATTCGATGAGCGAGATCAGCGCGAGCACGGTGCTGCCAGCGAGGCGGGAGGACGTCACCTTGGTGACCTCGGACGGGCTGACCCTGGTCGGTGAGCTCGCCCAGCCGCCGGACGGCCCGGCCATCGCGACCCTGATCTGTCTGCACCCACTGCCGACACACGGCGGCATGATGGATAGTCACGTGCTGCGCAAAGCCTCCTACCGTCTTCCGGCCCTGGCTGACCTGGCGGTGTTCCGGTTCAACACCCGCGGCACGGTCTCGGATCGTGGCCGGAGCGAGGGGGAGTTTGGCGACGGCGAGACAGAACGGCACGACGTTGCGGCGGCTATCGGTTATTGCGCCGATCGTGATCTGCCCCGGCTCTGGCTGCTGGGCTGGTCGTTCGGGACCGAACTCGCGCTCCAATGGGGAAACGACCCCGACGTCGAGGGCGCGATTCTGCTCTCGCCGCCGTTGCGTCGCGCCGGGGATGCCGCGCTCGACTACTGGGCACGGAGCGGCAAGCCATTGCTTGCCCTGGTGCCCGAGCACGATGATTACCTGCAGCCTGCCGAAGCCTACCGGCGCTTCAGCCGGGTGCCCCAGGCCGAAGTGATCGGCGTACCGGGCGCGAAGCACCTGTGGGTGGGGGAGCGCTACGTCCGGATCGTGCTGAACGAGATCGTGCGCCGGGTCAACCCGGCGGCGTGGCCGTTGCCAACCGAGTGGAAGGACTAACTGTGAGCCTGTTCGACCTGACTGGCAGGAACGCTTTCGTCACCGGCGCGTCGCGTGGCATCGGCCGTGTGATCGCGGTCGCCCTTGCTGATGCCGGCGCCGACGTGGCGCTGGTCGCGCGCAGCGCCGACGGGCTGGCCGAGACCGCAGAGGCGGTCGCTGCGGTCGGGCGTAAGGCCGTCGTCATCCCTACGGACGTGACCAGCTACGACGCTGTTGCCGAAGCGGCCGCTACAGCTATCGACCACCTTGGCACGGTGGACGTGGTAGTGAATAACGCCGGCGGCTCGAACTTCATGGTTCCGTTCCGCGACCTGCGACTGTCCGGCTGGGACAAGCTGCTCCAGCTGAACCTGAGCTCTGCCGTGTATGTCTGCCACGCATTCGCCCAGCACCTGCTCGAGCGTGGCCGGGGCTCGGTGATCAACGTTGCCTCTGTAGCGGGCGTCGCGGCCGCTCCGGCCATGAGCCCGTACGGCGCGTCGAAGGCGGGATTGATCTCGCTGACCAAGTCACTGGCCGTCGAATGGGGTCAAGCAGGTGTGCGGGTCAACGCGCTGTGCCCAGGCTGGACCGCGACGGAGCTGAACCGGACGCTGTGGGAGGACCCGGTCGTCGGGCCCGCCACGGTGGCATCGTCGGCGATGAAGCGGTGGGCGTCGGCCGATGAGATGGCCGGTCCCGCGCTGTTTCTCGCCAGCGATGCCTCCTCGTTCATGACCGGTCAGACCCTGGTCGTGGACGGCGGCCAGACCATCGCGGCCTGAACGGCGCCGGCCGCCCGTCCTCCCTAGCTTTCGGTGTCAGCAGACTGAGGGGCCTCGCCGCTTCCGCGACGAGGCCCCTCAGCTATCCGGCCTGGCAGGCTCGCCTGCTTACTCGGTCCACCATTCGTCGTCACCTTCGGCCTGCTTGCCGTTCGCCGTCGCCTTGGCGGCGCCGTCGGCAGGCGCTCCCGCCGAGTGGCGCGCGGCCGCCGGAGCCGACGTGGCGACCGATGCGGGAAGCGGCTCGGCCTGCGGCGCTGCGGTGACAGCCCTGGCAGGCGGAGCAGCAACGGCTGGCTGAGGAGCTGCGGGCTTGAGCGCATCAGCCAGGCCCGGCATAGTCCCGCCAAGGAGCTGGCTGATCTGAGCCAGGTGAGCGCCGACGCTCTCCTTCTGCTTGTTGAGCTCGTCGACCTGGCGCTGCGCGTGGCTCCGGATGCGCTCGGTCTCGGCCTTGGCGTCAGCCAGCAGCTGGTCGGCCTGGCTCTTGGCCTGGGCGACAATCCCGTCGGCGTTCTTCTTGGCGTTGCTGACGAGCTGCTGGCTGTGCTGGTCCGCCTCGCGCCGAGTTTGCTCGGCCTGCATGCTGGCCTTGCCCGCCCGGTCCTCGGCCACGGCGGCCCGCTGCTCGGCCTCGGAGACCATCTTCTGGGTGGCCTCCTGAGCCTTAGCCAGCCGCTCAGTCTCCTGCCGCTCAGCCTCCTCGCGTCGAGCGGCCAGGTGCATCTCGAACTCGGACTCAGCCTGCGCCCGCGCCGCCTCGCTGTCCTCGAACGCGCGCTGCGCCTGGCTGCGCATCTCGTCGGCCTGGCGCTTCGCGGTGGTCAGGATCTCGTCCCGGTCCCGCTTGGACGACGCCCGCATCTGCGCGACCTCGCGCTCGGCGGTGGTGCGCATCTTCGCGACCTCGCGCTCGTTCCCCGCGCGCTTCTCCGCCACCTCGTGGTCAGCGGTGGCCCGCAGTTTCGCCACCTCGCGCTCGGTGGTCGACTTCAGCTCGTCGGCCTCGCGGCCCGCCTTGGTCCTGATGGCCTCGGCCTCGCGTTCGGCGGACGAGCGCTGGTCGTCCGTCTCGCGCTTGGCAACGGCGCGGAGCTCGGCGGCCTCGTTCTCGGCCGACGCGCGAGCCTCAGCGGACTCGACCTTCGCTGCCGCGGTGAGATCGTGGGCCGCCGACCGCGCTTCGCCGATGTGCTCGGCGGCCTGCTCCTCAGCCAGCCTGAAAAGCTGCTCGATCCGCGAGCCAAGGCCGGAGAGGGTGGGCTGTTCGATCTCCTGCATCTGGCGGTGCGCGTCAGCCAACTCCCGCTGGAGAGCCTGCGCATTCTCCTGATGCTTGCGTACCTCAGATTCCTTGTGCTTCAAGTACTCGTTGACCTGGTGCGGATCGTATCCGCGCATGACCCGGGCGAAATCGGGTAGCGGGGCGTCCTCAAAGAAGTTGCTGAGCTGAGCATCGATGTCGGGCTGCATGTCGCCTAATCCTGTGTCGACGGGAGGTTCGCGCACCG
>Ga0335075_10004951_pt1 | contig 20751 bp, 18 predicted proteins | sample Lox_Sample_24_FD_206723 | JGI IMG/M metagenome (GOLD analysis project Ga0335075, IMG submission 206723) | Soil microbial communities from Loxahatchee National Wildlife Refuge, Florida, United States - Lox_Sample_2.4 | ecosystem: Environmental > Terrestrial > Soil > Wetlands | place: USA...
TCAGGAAGTCCATGTTGCCGCCGACGTTGAGCTGCATGGTGCGGTCGAGTTGCACGCCGCGGTCCTCGAACAGCTTGGCCATCACGCGGTGGGTGATCGTCGCGCCGACCTGGCTCTTGATGTCGTCGCCGACGATCGGCACGCCGGCGTCGGCGAACTTCTTGGCCCACACCGGGTCGGACGCAATGAACACCGGCAGCGCGTTGACGAAGGCCACCCCGGCGTCGATCGCGCACTGCGCATAGAACTTGTCGGCCTCTTCGGAACCCACCGGCAGGTAGGAGACGAGCACGTCGACCTCGGCGTCACGCAGCACCTTGACCACGTCGACCGCCTCGGCGTCGGACACCTCGATGGTGTCGGCGTAGTACTTGCCGATGCCGTCGAGCGTCGGGCCGCGTTGCACCGTGACATTGGTGGGCGGCACGTCGGCGATCTTGATGGTGTTGTTCTCCGACGCGAAGATCGCCTCGGAAAGGTCGAAGCCGACCTTCTTGGCGTCCACGTCGAACGCGGCGACGAACTTCACGTCGCGCACGTGGTATTGGCCGAACTTCACATGCATCAAGCCGGGCACGGTGCTGTTCGCGTCGGCGTCGTAGTAGTACTGCACGCCTTGAACCAGCGAGGACGCGCAGTTGCCGACGCCGACAATGGCGACCCGAACCTCGGGCTGCGCTTCCGGCGCCTGTGTCGGCTTGTGCTCACTCATGCGACGTTCTCCTTAACTCTGTATGTGTCGTGATCTGGTTGGATTGGTGGATGGATCGACCCAGGTCTAGGCCTGCTCAGCGTGGCTCTGCGCTATGCGTTCGGCAGCGATCAGCTCGTTGAGCCAATTGACTTCCCGTTCGCTCGACTCCAGCCCGAGTTGATGTAACTGGCGGGTGTAGCGGTCGAGGGAGCTACTGGCGCGCGCTACTGCTTCACGCAGGCCTTCCCGACGTTCTTCTACCTGGCGACGACGCCCTTCCAAGATGCGCATCCGCGCCTCGGCCGGAGTTCGGTTGAAAAATGCCAGGTGTACGCCGAAGCCGTCGTCGGTGTAGTTATGCGGACCGGTGTCGGCCACCAGTTCGCTGAAGCGTTGCCGGCCGGAATCGGTCAACTCGTACACGCGCCGGGCACGTCGCACCGGCGTCCCGGCCGGGGCAGCGTTCTCGGCGATCAGCCCGTCCGCCTGCATCCGTCGCAGCGCGGGGTAGAGCGAACCGTAGGAAAACGCCCGGAACGCCCCGAGCAGACCGGTGAGCCGTTTGCGCAGTTCGTAGCCATGCATCGGTGACTCGAGCAAGAGTCCCAGGATGGCGAGCTCTAGCACCGAGTCACCTCCTTTGCCTGATTTGCTCGGTCCGTTACAGCGAGATTTATGTCGCGCAACAGCCTCGCGCCATAGTATCGTCCCGATATATTCGGCACCACTCCAGCTGGTGTTGGCGCTCCGTTTAACCGCCCGCAACCATCACGTCGGTGCTGTTCTCGGGGTCATGATTACCGCTGCTCAGCGCCCCCGCACGCGCCATGTTTCACGGGTAACCGGCCGACGCGAGCGGTTCGGCTTGTAATCGCAATGGTCGCAAGCCTGTGCGCAGCGATTGCACGTGTAGCAAACGCCGCTATTTGTCGCGACACGAGCATTCCCGCCCTCGTACTCGCCGTTAGTTGCGGCCCAAGCGGGTGAGGATGGCGGCGGCGGCGACGGCTGCGGCGATCGAGGCTGATCGGGCGTGCTGGGACACCCACAGCTGTGGGGACCGCGCGTGCGAGCGCTTGTCGAAAGTTCCGTGCGCTCCATAGTCGTCGCCGGCACGGGAGTCGCGGGGCTCCCACAGGTTGTTCGGTCGGTTCGGGCTCACCGACTCCTTGGTTTGTTGGGAGGCGTAGCCGGTTCTTGCCAGGTAGCGGTCGAGCAGCGCGGGGGCGAGTTTTTGGCCCAGGATGGTGGCGGCAGTGCTGGCGCCGACCCAGTATTGCTTGCGGCGGGGGTGTTCGGCGGCGAACAGCACCGCGCGGGCGACGACGTCGGGCTGGTAAATGGGCGGCACCGGTTGTGGATGTTTGGGCAGGCGGGAGAGCACCCAGGAGAACTGGGGCGTGTTGACCGCGGGCATCTGGGCGACGGTGATGTGGATGTCGCTGTGCTCGTGCATCAGTTCGGTGCGCACGGATTCGGTGAATCCGTTGATGGCATGCTTGGCGCCGCAGTAGGCCGACTGCAGCGGAATGGCTCGCGACCCGAGCGCGGAGCCGACCTGCACGATGGTTCCGTGGTTGCGGGGCCGCATGCGCTGCAGCGCAACCATGGTGCCGTACACGTAGCCCAGGTAGCTGACCTCGGTGACGCGGCGGTATTCCTCGGCGGTGATCTGATGGAACGGGGAGAACACGGAGGTGAAAGCGTCGTTCACCCACACGTCGATGGGCCCGAAAGCCTCCTCGAACTGGGTGGCCGCCGCGTCAACCGCGTCATAGTTGGCGACATCGGTGGCGATCGCCAACGCCTGCCCCCCGGCGGCCTCGACATCCTTGACTGCGCCTTCGAGTCCGCCTTGCCCCCGGGCGAGCAGGGCGATGTTGTCGCCTCTGGCGCCGAATGCGCGAGCGACGGCGCGCCCGATCCCGGCGCTGGCTCCGGTGATGACGACGTTCCGTGGTGCTGTCATGGAGAACTTCTTTCTGTGTGACAGTGTTGCGGTTATTTAGTTCCGTTGGCCCTCGGCTCGGGTGCGGTAGCGTTAGCAGCACGCGTGATTGGGGCATCAGACCCTAGGGGACTGGACCCGCCGGCGGCGCGTTTGGCTCTGGGCGGTGCCGAGTCTGAGTTGCCCGGCGCGGAACCCAATCCGGCCCCTCCATCACGTCGGGGATGAGCCAGTACAGGACAGCAAAATTCGCCACCGCCAGCACGCCGTGCAACACGATGTCGCGCGGTTCGAAGCCGAGCGGTCCAGGCACCTGATGCGCCGCGAAGATCGCGCCGATGATCACCAGAGCGACGAAAACCACTGCGCTGAGCGCAGTCACGATGATCGCTGCGCGGCGCTGGAGAACGCCGAAGACGGCTAACACCCCGAACCCGAACAGTATCGCGCTGTGCCACGGCGTCAACGCGAGTACCAGCACCGGGGCGCCGGTGGGTGGGGCATCGGGATGCGTTGCGGCGCAGATGAATCCGGCGGTGCCCAGCGCGACCAACAGCACGCCCTCGGCCAGTAGGAACCACCGGCCATTGCGGAAGTGGCTCGGGTTGCGGCTGACCAGGCGTAGTCCAGACGTCAAACGCCCCATAGGGCCTTGGGTGACTGGCGACATCGCTCAACCCTCGCGCCGGGGCGGGGGCGTTCCCGCAGTCGCCGGAACCGGCCAACGGGCTGCGTCGACGCCCAAGACCGGCGTGGCCCTCAGAGCATCTGTGAGAGTGTCAGACGTATGGATCATCTCCGATCAGCAGTGCCGCTGGGATCGTCGGTGCCTAGCCATCGGCGACCCTGCGGTGCTCATCTCGTGTCTGCGACTACATACCCAATTCTGTTCGCTAACACCGCGGCCCGCGAAACTCTCAGCGACATCCCAGGTGGCTGGCCGCGGTGGCAGGGGCCGCGCTTACCACACCGGCGTCGAAAACGGCGCTGTGTGGGCGGTGCTCTACATCGCGGCCGTCATCGGGCCGGCGCTGATGTCGGGCTATCGCTCCATCGTCGCTTTCGGACTGCTCAACCTAATGGGACTCATCGTGGTCGCCGTGCTCTACAGCCGGGGGTTCGCCTCACTGTGGTGCGTCTACGCTGCGGCGGCGTCGATTCTGGTACTGCTACATATGGTGCGTCGCAGACGGTTACCGACCCGCATCGCTACCGCGGCGCAACCACGTCACGGCGGGTCGTCGATGCCGGCGTCGGCGAGGCCGACACGTATCGCCTCGCCGCGGGGCCGGTCGGCCCGCACGACCGTGATGCCGCCGAGCTCTTCGTAAAGGACATACTGGAGGGCGTCTAGGTCAGGCTGCCCGGCCTGACGCAGCAGCCGGTACACGTCGCGCGGGGTCAAACCGGCAGATCGCAGGGCCGGTGCTTGCATGCGCCCCTGGGCCACCAGTACCAACGGGCGCCGGTCCAGCAGCCCGGCCAACAAGCCGCGTCGGCGCAGTGTCGCGACCAGGCGATGCGCCACCAGCAGGGTGACCAGGGCGACCAAACCGGTGGCAAACGACGTGGTCGACGACGTTGCGGTGCGACCGATGACAGCGCCCACGGCGACGGTCACCGCGAAGTCGAAGACGTTGAACTCGGCGAGCAGGCGCCGCTCACAGAGCCGCAGCCCGATGACCGCGATGGTGAACAGCAATATCGCCTTCAGCGCGGTCCACCCCAGTTCTGTGTAACCGCCGATCAGATGAGACATGTCTGCCTCCTTCACACGTCGTGATCACTCGCTTACCCCACCGGTTGTCCCCATCGCCCTGCTCGGTCGGCGTCGACCCGTTTTAGCAAGACCGTTCCTCCTGGCGCGACGCGCAGCACGATCCGGGCCAGCCGATCCCGCCGCCGTTGGTGTGACGGAGGTGTCGGTGCACTCCGAAGCAGATCGCGATAGCCGGCTCCAGCCCACAGACCCGCGACGGCGGTGTCGGTCAACCCGGCGCGGGCTCGGGAGCGGTCAGCACCAGCGAGCCCCAGCGCGGTCAGCGCGTGTACGGCGTCCACCCACACCCCCATCGCGAGCACTTCGGGGCTGGGCCGCAAACCGGACAGGGCAGCCTGGGTCAGCTGGCGCGCGCCCAGGATTCGGGCGATCACCACGCTCTTGGTATCGACCTTCACCTGGTGGACGTTGTCCATCACCCGGCGCGGCGCAACGAGTAGGGCAGCCCCCCACGCCGCGCGAAGCAGCTCGATCTGCCTAAATGTCGTCGCGCGGGTGGTCATGGCTTCCTCTCGCTGATTTCGTGCTCACCGGCGGTATTGACTGGCGCTGGTAGCGACCGACATCCCGTGACCGGGGCCGTTCGTGTTGGGGGTAAGCGCACCGTTCGCCGCCGGTGGTAGCCCGTCGAATAGTTTCGGCTCCAGGCGGGTGTGGTCGATGAAGTACTCGACGTGGCGCAGGTTGGTGACGGCGGCGGCGACCGGGGCGTGCAGTGCTGGTGCGCAGTGTGCCGACACCTGCAGGTTGTGCGAAGCGGCGATCGCAGCACCGGCCAGCCAGCCGGTGTACCCGCCGCAGCGGGTGGCGTCGAGTTGCAGGCAATCGACCACGGGTGCCAGCCGGCGCGCGTCGTAGCGGTCGGACACGTACTCCCCGGCGGCGACGTCGCACCGTACGGCGTTTCGGACGACGCGCAGGCCGTCGATGTCGTCGCTGCTGACCGGCTCCTCGAACCAGACGACCCCGAGGTCGTCGAGGGCGGCGCCGGCCCGGCGGGCCTGACCCACGGAGTATCCACCATTGGCGTCCACCATGAGCTCGACGTCATCGCCGGCCAATTCCCGCATGTGGCTCACCCGGTCGAGATCCCGCGTCAGGTTAGCGCCCCAGTCCTGACCGATCTTGATTTTCATCGACGTGCACCCGGCCGCCTGCCAGGTGGCGACCTGTTCACCAAGCTGGGTGTCGTCCAGGGTGGTGAAGCCGCCCGAGCCGTAGATCGGCACGGTTGGACGGGCCTGTCCGAACAGCAGGGAAAGCGGCTCGTCACGCAGCCGGGCCTTGAGATCCCACAACGCGATATCGACAGCGCTGAGGGCCTGCATGACCAGCCCGCGTGTGCCGACGTTGCGGCAGTGGCGGTGCATGGCTTCCCACGCACCGGTGATGTCGAAGGGATCCCGGTCGGTAACGACGCCCGCCAGCTCCTCGGTGATGACGGCCGTCGCCGCCGGGGAACTGTAGGTCCACCCGAGTCCGGTGGCCTCGCCGGCGTGCGCGGTCACGACGACGGCGGTGGTCGCGCCCCATTGCAGGGTTCCGTCCGCCTCGGGTTGGGGGGTGTCGACGGTGTAGGTTGCGACTTCGACGGCATCGACGCTGGCGGACGTCATGGTCGGATCCGTGACTGCTCTCGCGCGCGGGTGCGCCCGGCCGCGTGGTCAGCCATCAGGTCCGCCGCACGCGCGGCCAGCGCCATGATAGTCAGCGCCGGGTTGGCCGAGCCCTGAGTCGGCATGGTGCTGCCGTCGACGACGTAGAGCCGGTCGACACCGAAGACCCGATGCTCGGCGTCGATGACGCCGTCTTCCGCGCGGGCCGCCATGCGGGCGCCGCCGACGAGGTGCGCGTAGCGCTCGATGGCGATGACCTCCTCCGCGCCGGCCGCGCGCAGGATCTCCTGCATGATGGTCGTGGCGGCTTTGATCAGCTGTTTGTCGTTGTCGCACTGGCTGTAGGCAAAATGAGCCACCGGCAGGCCGTGACGGTCTTTCTCGTCGGACAGCGTGACGCGGTTGTCGGGTCGGGGCAACAGTTCGCACAGCGCGCCCAGGGTGGCCCAGTGCACGTAATCGCGCATGTATTCGCGCAAGGTCTTGCCCCAATGTCCCTGCGCGATGACGTGTTCGGCCCAGGTGATCGGCAGCGGGCTGACGGTTTGGATGGACCAGCCGCGTTTGTAGGGCTTAGCGGGGTCTGTTTCGTAGAACGCCTCCGAGCTGACCTCGGGCGGCGGTGATTTGTACATCCGGATCTCGTCGCTGAACCGCCCGGCGGTTTGGGGTGCGCCCTGCACCATTAGGTAGCGCCCGAGTTGATCATGGTCGTTGCCCAGGCCGCGCTCGTAGCGGGTGGTGGCCGACAGCAGCAGCAGGCGCGGCGTCTCGATCGAGTACCCCGCGACGACGACCGCGCTGGCGCGTTGCCGGCGCACGACTCCGGCGCGGTAGTACTCGACGCCGCTCGCGCGCCCGGTGTTGTCGTCGACGAGCACCCTCGAGACCTGGGCGTCGGGCCGGATCTCGGCACCGTGGGCCAGTGCGTCGGGGATGTGGGTGATCAGCGGGCTGGCCTTCGCGTTGACCTTGCAGCCCTGCAGGCAGAAGCCGCGGTAGATGCAGTGCGGGCGATTGCCGAAGCGGCCGTTGGGGATGGCGACCGGCCCGACCCGCATCTCGATCCCGAGCGCCGCGGCGCCGCGCAGCGCGATCTGACCGTTGCCGCCGACCGGGTGCGGGCTGTGCGGGTAGCGGTGTGGATCGCCCCAGGGCCAGTCCTGTCCGGCGACGGGCAACTCGGCTTCGATCTGCTCGTAGTAGGGCCGCAGCGTGTCGTAGCTGATCGGCCAGTCCGCGCCCACGCCGTCGGCGGTGTGGGTGCGGAAATCGGACGGGTGAAACCGGGGGGCGTAACCCGCGTAGTGCACCATCGAGCCGCCGACGCCGCGCCCGGAGTTGTTGGAGCCCAGAGGGATCGGGTCGGAGCCGCCGATCTGGCGGGAGTCTGTCCAGAACAGGCCGTGTGACCCACGCTCGTCGCTGACCCAGTCGGTGTCCGGATTCCAGAACGGGCCGGCGTCTAGCACGACGGTGCGCCACCCCGCCCGGGCCAGCCGCTGCGCCAGCGTGCCACCGCCGGCGCCGGCACCGACGATGACGACGTCGACCTCGTCGCGCTCGTCGTAGCGGCGCATGTCGGCGCGTAGCTGGTGGTTGACCCGCGAACCGTCGTTCGGGATCAGCCAGGCCGATTCGTTGCGGGCCCGGATAGTTCGGTAGTCACTCACCGGACCGACTGCCCGGCAGGTCGTCGTCGGCTTTGCGGGCCCGCTCCACCCGCCGTGCGAACGGGACCGGGTCGACGTCGTCGTGGTCGGCGACCTCCCACTTCTCGCGGGCGTTGATTCCAGGGTTGAGGTAGCCGCGTGGGTAGGCCGGGCCGGCGAACCCGATCTCGTTCCACGCCCAGGGATGCGAGTAGAACGCGGTGCAGGCGTATCGCGTCCACAGGCTCCAGACACCTTTGGCCATCAACCCGTGCCAGGATCCGCCGCTGGCGGCGAGGTCGGCCACGTCCTGCAGCAGCCGGGCCTGCTGCGCGGTGCTCAGTTCGGCGTAGCCGGCGTCGTGGCGCGCATGGGCGTCCTCGTCGAGGTGGGCCAGGGTGTCGCGCCAGGCCTGGCCGTCTTCGGGCAGGTCGTCGTAATGCCAGCCGTCGGTCTCACCGATCGAGAGCCGCTCGTCGATTAGCGCCAGCACTGGGACCCGCGGCTCGCTGTCCTGGTCCAGCAGCAGGTCGAGCATCGGTTGGGCGACCCCGACCTCGTGCGGGGTAAAGAACGACAACATCTTGGGCAACGTCAGGCGTGCAAGCACTACGCCCGCGGTCACGTCATCCCACATGTGCGCCTGATCCAGCACGTCGAACCCCGGGAATCGGCCGTGACCCTGTGGGGTGATCGCGCGCTGCGTCTCCGGGCGGAACGGCATTAGACGTCCTTCCCGTCACCGCGCAGCGGCAAGTCCTCGCGGCGCAGCAGCGCGGCCAGCAGGCCCATCCCACCGACCAGCGACGCCAGCAGCGGCGCGAACGCGGGCGGACCGGACTCCATGTTGTATTTCGTGAAGCCGCCCGGCCGCTGCCTGATCCCGCGCATATGCAGATAGAAGCCCTGCAGCCCGTTGATCACTATCGCCGCGCTGGCCACCGGCAGAACAGTGCGGGCCGCACGCTGGGAGAAGAACCCGGCCGCCCCGGCCGGGATGGCACTGGGCACGACCACGATCGGCCACCACATCATCTTGTTGCCGAAGCTGGCGGCGTCATGCGAGAAGTAGATTTCCCCGGCGGTCACCGCGGCGCCAGCAGCCGTGAGCGCCGACAAGGTGCGCTCGAAGCGCCCTGTGCGGATGTCGTGCAGGGCCTCACGCGCAAACGTCATCGTCGGTCGTCCTTCTTTTCGCCGGGCAGGTACTGCTGCACCTTCTGCTTGACGCCCTGTTTGATGAAGCCGGCCGCGTCCTCGTCGCCGCCGAGCACCGCGTGTGCCAGCGACGTGGCCTCGGCGAAGGTCGCGTGCGGCGGGATGGGCGGAACGTCGGGGTCACAGCGCACGTCCAGCACGGTCGGGCGGTCCGCCGACAACGCGCGTTCCCATGCACTGCCCAACTCCGCGGCGTCGTCGATGTTCTGGCCGTGCAAGCCCAGACTGCGGGCGAAGCCCGCGTAGTCGACGTCGGGCAGCGACTGCGACGCCTCGAACTTCGGCGAGCTCTCCATCGCCCGCAGCTCCCAAGTCACCTGGTTGAGGTCGTTGTTGTGCAGCACGGTGACGATCAACCTGGGGTCCGTCCACTGCTGCCAGTACTTCGCGACGGTAATCAACTCGGCCATTCCGTTCATCTGCATCGCCCCGTCACCAACGAACGCGATGGCCGGCCGGTCCGGGTGGGCCCACTTCGCCCCGATCACGTACGGCACGCCCGGACCCATCGTGGCCAGCGTGCCCGACAGCGACCCGCGCACACCGGCGGTGAACTTCAGGTGGCGGGCATACCAATTCGCTGAGGAACCCGAGTCGGCCGTGACGATCGCGTTGGCCGGCAGCCGCTGCGACAGTTCGTGGAAGATCCGCATCGGGTTGATGGGGTCCGCATCGGTCATCGCCCGCCGCTGCACCGTGTTCCACCACTTCGCCACATGCTTTTCGACCTTCTCGCGCCACGACCGGTCAGACTTGCGCTGTAGCAACGGGATCAACTCCTGCAGCGTCGCCTTCGCATCGCCGACGAGATTCAGCTCGTACGGGTAGCGCATCCCGATCCACTTACCCGACCGGTCGATCTGCACCGCACGGGCCTGATCGAGCTTCGGCAGGAACTGCGTGTACGGAAAGTTGGACCCGACGGTGAGCAGGGTGTCGCAGTCCATCATCAGATGCCAACTTGCCGTGGTGCCGAGCAAACCGATGGAGCCGGTGACCCACGGCAGGTCGTCGGGCAGCACGTCTTTTCCCAGCAATGCCTTGGCCGCGCCCGCCCCGAGCAGATCGGCCACCTGGGTCAGCTCCTCGACGCAGTCCCGCGCTCCCTGCCCGACCAGCATCGCGACCCGCTCACCTGCATTGAGTAGCTCGGCGGCCTTGCGCACCGCGCCGTCGTCAGGGGTGACCTGCGATCTGCTGAGCCCCAGGCTGGAAGGTACCTGCTTGAATGCGTGCCCAGGCGCCTCGTACTTAAGTTCCATCACGTCGGAAGGGAAGATTAGGCAAGTCGGGCATCCCTCGCTGACCGCCACCCGGATCGCCCTGTCGATGAGGTTTGGTAGCTGCTGGGGCACCGTGCACATCTGCACGTATTCACTGCAGACGTCCTTGAACAGGCTGATCAGATCGACCTCCTGCTGATAGGAGCCGCCCATCGCCGAACGCTCGGTTTGGCCCACGATGGCAACCACCGGCACGTGGTCGAGCTTGGCGTCGTACAGGCCGTTGAGCAGGTGCACCGCCCCCGGCCCACTGGTCGCGACACAGACCCCGACTTCGCCAGAGAACTTGGCGAACCCGACCGCCTCGAACGCCGCCATCTCCTCGTGCCGGGCCTGCACGAACTGCGGCTTGTCGCCGGCGCGCTGCCACGCGGCGAGCAGACCATTGATGCCGTCGCCGGGAAACCCGAAAACTTGCGCCACCCCCCAGTCCCGCAGCCGGGCAAGTAGAACGTCAGCGACGGTGTCAGACACGATGCATCACTCCCATTGCAAGGTCAGGTAGCCGGCGGGTCAGCTGTCGGTGCTCGATCCACCGCCAGCCGTAGTACCCGTTTGTGGATCGCACGCATCGCGAAGTCGGAAGCTCTCAGCGATCACCCAGCTGCTTAGAACCTGTTGCTAAGTCTTTGTCGGCGCCGGGACTCCGCCGTGGCGCGCTGCGACGGTCCGCAACGCGCTGGACGCCCGGATGAACGCGAGGTGACTCAGGGCCTGCGGGATGTTCCCCATCGATTCGCCGGTGCCCGCCACCCGCATCTCCGACATCAGGCCCAGCGGACTGGCGACGACCGGGTCCAGTCGTTTCATTAGGTCGCGCGCCTCGTCGAGCCGGCCGACGCAAACCAGGGCATGCACTCGCCAGAAAGCGCAGGCGGTGAACGTCTCCTCCTCGTCGCAAACACCGCTGTAGCGGTAGAGCAACGGACCCGCCCCAAGTTCGGCGCCGATGGCGTCGATGGTCGACGACATCTTCTGTCCCTGGTCGAATCCGAATTCGGCGGCCAACAGCACCGAGGCGTCCAAATCCTCGCTGCCCGCGTAGAAGGTGTAGGCCTGTTTGGTGCCCGACCAGCAGTGCTGTTCGACCCAGCTCTTGATCCGTTGTGCTTCGGCGCGCCAACGCTTTCCAGTGCCGGTCAGTTGCCCGGCCTCAGCGAGACGAGCCGCGGCATCAAGCGCCCGCCAGCAGTTCATCTTCGAGAAGCTGTAGGGCCTCTCGGTGGGTAGTTCCCAGATTCCCGCATCGTCGCGGCGCCACTCGTCCGCGCAGCAATCGGCCAGGTCGGAGAGTTCCCGGGCGGAGCCGACGTCGAGCAGATGGCCGCGGAAAACCCAGTCGGCGACCGTGCCGAACAGGTCGCCGTATACGCCGAGCTGGGTTTGGGAGGCGGCGTCGTTGCCGACCATCACCGGTCGGCTGCCTCGGTAACCGGGCACATCCGGTCGACGCACGATGTCGGGAATTTCGCCACCCAGCGTGTACATCACGTGGATGTGCGGCCCGTTGTCGCGGACGGCGTGCAACAGCCAGGCAACGGCGGCGTGCACCTCCTCCTGCAAACCCAGTACCGCCAGGGCGTCGATCGTCAACGCCGCGTCACGGACCCAGCAGAATCGGTAATCCCAGTTCTTCGGGCCACCGACGCGCTCAGGCAACGAGGTGGTTGCCGCGGCGGCGACCGCACCGGTGCCGGCGATCACCAGGGTTTTCAGCGCCAGAGCACTACGCACAATCCGTTCTCGGCCGGCGCCGGCCCACTGCACCTGCCTCGACCACCGTCGCCAGTTCTGCGCCGTCGGATCGATGCGCTGATCGATGGAATCAACCCCGCAGAAAAACAGCGGATCCTTTTCCGATGCAACCACCGCCGCGATCCGGCGCTCACCTTCGGCCACCACGAACGTCGCCTCGACTCCTTCGAACCGCACCGTCACTGTGACCTGCGAGCTACAGCGCACGCCCATTGTCAGTGGCCCGGCGTGCAGGATCGGGCCGCGTTCATCGTCTTCGACCCACGGCTGCCATCGGCAGAGACCGTCACCGGGAGTCACCGCGAAACGCAGCTCGACCGAACCACTGATTCCATCGACACGTCGGGCGAGTTCACTCCACGGCAAAGCACCCGCGTTGCCCGAGTTCAGGCAGTCCGTGATGCGCACCTGCCCCGTCGCCGTCGTGAACGTGGTTTCTACCAGGTTGGTGTCGGGCAGGTATCGACGCGTCGTCGTGGTGGTCTCGTTGTCCGTCGGACGCAACTCGATCCGGCCGCCGCACTCCGGGTCCAGCAGCGCGGCGAACGGCGGCGGCGAATCCAACCGCGGCACTGTCCACCAGTCGATCGATCCGTCGGCGGCAACCAGCGCGACACCTCGGCCGTCGCCCAGCACCCCGTAATCGCCGATCTCGGCAAAGCCATCAGAGCCACGGATGTCGCGCACACGCCGCTCGCCGCCCATCACCGCATCTTGCCAGAACCAGCACCCGACCCCGTGAGCGTTGCCTTCGCTCGTCTCCGCGTTGGTCATGGCGGTGCTGCTGCCAGGATCAGGTCGGCATGGTGTGGGCGTTCGGCGTGGTCCGCGCGTGGTTCTACGCCGCACAGGGAACACTTTTCGCATCGTTGTTTCCCACCCGCGTCCGCTGTACGGGGCTGTCGACGGTCTATCAGTTGTCGGTGTCTACGCCTCGGGCATCACGCCCCTGGTGCTCACTGGGTTGGTCGCGGTCGACCACGGCTGACCCTGGTACGCGTGCACCTATCTTGCGATGACGGCGGCGATCAGTGTGGGCGCGACGGCGCTGCTCAAGCCGAGCGCATCGGAAACGTGACCAACCTACATCTCGGCATCGGTCCCGCGGACGTACTCTGGTCATCGTGCGATTGCAGCGACAGGTAGTCGACTATGCGCTTCGGCGGCGCTCACTGCTGGCCGAGGTGTATTCCGGTCGGACCGGCGTTTCGGAAGTGTGTGACGCCAACCCGTATTTGCTGCGCGCTGCGAAGTTCCACGGGAAGGTCAGCTCGGTGATGTGTCCGATCTGCCGGAAGGAGCAGCTCACCCTGGTGTCGTGGGTGTTCGGTGATCACTTGGGCGCGGTGTCCGGCTCGGCGCGCACCGCCGAAGAGTTGGTCTTGCTGGCATCGCGCTTCCAAGAGTTCTCCGTGCACGTGGTGGAGGTATGCCGGACCTGCAGCTGGAATCATCTGGTCAAGTCGTATGTGCTCGGCGCGGCGCGCCCTCCCAAGGGCACCCGGACGGCGCGCAACGGCGCGCGCACGGCCAGTGAATAACGAAGGGCACCAAGACCACTCGGCCGCTGACACCCCGAACGGGGCAGGGGCCGGCAGCGGGCCCAAGCAGCCAACCGGTTCGCCACGGCCACGATCCGCGGTTCCGCCCGACGACCGGCTGACCACAATCCTGCCCCCCGTGCGGGACGACGCGCCGAATCATCTTCGCGATCCGATCGAGGCGGTCAAGGCAGCATTGGACAGTCGGCCGGGGCCGAGAACGTCGGAGCAGCGCGACCCGCTCGAGATGGCCACGGCTGCGCTGGAAGGCCGCTCACCGACTCCGCACCGGCAGCCGGCCGGCGGCGGCGGCGGCCCACGCCCACCTCGTCCGCCACTGCGCAAGCCGCCGCTGCCCGACTGGGGCTGGGTCCAGCGGATCGACTGGACGTGGCTGGACCACGTCAACTGGCGATGGGTCCGTCGTGGACTCTTGGTCACTGCCGTGGTGGTGCTGCTGTTGCCGATCGTCACCTTCGCGATGGCCTACTTCATCGTCGACATCCCCAAGCCGGGTGACATCCGCACCAACCAGGTCTCGACGATCCTGGCCAGTGACGGCTCAGAGCTGGCCAAAATCGTTCCGCCGGAAGGCAATCGCGAAGACGTCAACATCAGCCAGGTGCCGGTGCATGTGCGCCAGGCGGTGATCGCGGCCGAGGACCGCAACTTCTACTCCAACCCCGGCTTCTCGTTCACCGGCTTCGCGCGGGCGTTCAAGAACAACATCTTCGGCGGCGACACGCAGGGCGGTTCGACAATCACCCAGCAGTACGTGAAGAACGCGTTGGTGGGTGCGCAGCGCGCCGGAGTCGGCGGCCTGGTCCGCAAGGCCAAGGAACTCGTCATCGCCACCAAGATGTCGGGGGAGTGGTCGAAAGACGATGTGCTGCAGGCCTATCTCAACATCATCTATTTCGGTCGCGGCGCCTATGGGATATCGGCGGCGTCCAAGGCCTACTTCGGCAAACCCGTCGATCAGCTCACGGTGGCCGACGGGGCACTGCTGGCCGCGTTGATCCAGCGTCCCTCGACGCTTGACCCCGCGGTGGACCTCCCGGGTGCAGAGCACCGGTGGAACTGGGTGCTCGACGGGATGGTGGACATCGGCGCACTGTCGGCGAAGGACCGGGCGGCTCAGGTGTTTCCGCCGACGTTGCCGCCCGATCAGGCCCGCGCGCAAAACCAGACCACCGGACCCAACGGGTTGATCGAACGGCAGGTGACCAGAGAGCTGCTCGACCTGTTCAATATCGACGAACAGACGCTGAACACTCAGGGTCTAGAGGTCACCACCACCATCGACCCGCAAGCGCAAAAGGCCGCCGAGGATGCGGTGTCGAAGTACATGGAAGGCCAGGCGCCGGACATGCGCACCGCGGTCGTCTCCATCGATCCGCACAACGGCGCGGTGAAGGCCTACTACGGCGGCAACGATGCGCATGGCTTCGACTTCGCCCAGGCCGGGCTGCAAACCGGGTCGTCGTTCAAGGTGTTCGCGCTGATCGCTGCGCTGGAGCAGGGCATCGGTCTGGGCTATCAGGTGGACAGCTCGCCGCTGACGGTCAACGGCATCAAGATCACCAACGTTGAGGGCGAGAGCTGTGGAACCTGCAATATCGCCGAGGCACTCAAGCGGTCGCTGAACACCTCCTACTACCGGCTGATGCTGAAGTTGAAGCACGGCCCCGACGACGTCGCGGACGCCGCACACCAGGCGGGTATCGCGACCAGCTTCCCCGGGGTGGCGCACACACTGTCCGAGGACGGCAAGGGCGGCCCGCCCAACAACGGAATCGTGTTGGGCCAGTACCAGACTCGGGTGTTCGACATGGCTTCGGCGTACGCCACGCTGGCCGCATCGGGGATGTACCACCGACCGCATTTCGTGCAGAAGGTGGTCAACGCCGAGGGCCGGGTGCTGTTCGACGCCACCAACTCGGACAACGCCGGCGAACAGCGGATCCCCAAGGACGTCGCCGACAACGTCACTTCGGCGATGCAGCCGATCGCCCCGTATTCGCGCGGCCACGCGTTGGCCGGTGGGCGGCCGTCCGCGGCCAAGACCGGTACCACCCAGTTGGGTGACACCGACGCGGACAAGGACGCCTGGATGGTCGGCTACACCCCGTCGCTGTCGACTGCGGTATGGGTGGGCACCGTCACCGGCGACAAGCCGCTGGTCAACAAGTGGGGTTCGCCGGTCTACGGTTCGGGTCTGCCGTCGGACATCTGGAAGGCAACCATGGATGGTGCGCTCAAGGGCACCAACACCGAATCCTTCCCCAAGCCGGGCGAGATAGGTGGCTTCGCCGGGGTGCCGGCAGCGCCGCCGCCACCCCAGCCTCCGCAGATGCAGGTCATCCAGCCCACGATCGAGGTGGCACCGGGCATCACGATCCCGATCGGGCCGCCGACGACGGTCCCCGTCGGGCCGGCACCAGTGCCAGCCCCGCCGGGCGCGCCCGAGCCTGCTCCACCACCGCCGCCGTGATCGGCGCCGAGACGAGCCGTCCCACGATTTCGCCGCGGCCGTTGGCCGCCGACCTGCGCTCCGCCGACGACCGCGACTGTCCCAGTCGCACCGACTTTCTAGGCGCGGCGCTGTCGAACGTCGTCGGCGGCCCGGTGGGCCGGCACGCGGTGATCGGACGCACGGCGTTCCTGACCCCACTGCGGGTGATGTTTCTGATCGCACTGGTGTTCCTGGCGTTGGGCTGGACCACGAAGGCGCCGTGCCTGCAGAGCACCGGAACGGGGCCGGGTGATCAGCGGGTCGCCAACTGGCAGAACCAGCGCGCCTATTACGAGCTGTGCTACTCCGATACCGTGCCGCTGTACGGCGCGGAGTTGTTGAGCCAGGGCAAGTTTCCGTATAAGTCCAGCTGGGTCGAGAAGGATGCCGGCGGCAAGCCGCAAACCCGCTATGACGGCCGGCCCGCGGTGCGCTACATGGAGTATCCGGTGCTGACCGGGGTGTATCAGTACGTATCGATGGCGTTGGCCAAGACCTACACCGCGTTGAGCAAGGTGACCTGGCTGCCGGTCGTCGCCGAGGTAGTGGTCTTTTTCGATATCGCCGCACTGGGGTTGGCGTTGGCTTGGCTGACGACGTTGTGGGCCACCGCGCGGCTGGCGGGCCGGCGGGTGTGGGATGCGGCGCTGGTCGGCGCGTCACCGCTGGTGATCTTCCAGATGTTCACGAATTTCGACGCGCTGGCGACGGCGTTGGCAATCGGCGGGCTACTGGCATGGGCGCGGCGGCGACCGGTGTTGGCCGGCGTGCTACTCGGGCTCGGTGTGGCGGCCAAGCTGTATCCGGCGTTGTTGTTGGGACCGCTGTTGGTGCTGGGCATCCGGACCGGGCGCCTGCGGGAGGTGGCCCGCACCGCGGCCATGACGGTCGCGACGTGGCTGGCCGTGAATCTGCCGGTGATGGTGCTCTTCCCGCGGGGCTGGTCGGAGTTCTTCCGGCTGAACGCCCGCCGTGGCGACGATATGGATTCGCTGTTCAACGTCATCAAATCGCTCACCGGCTGGCAAGGCTTCGACCCGAACCTAGGTTTCTGGCAGCCGCCGCAGAGGCTGAACGAGGTCGTTCTGGCGCTGTTCGTATTGTCCTGTGCGGCAATTGCTTATATCGGACTGACCGCACCGCGCCGGCCACGCGTGGCACAGCTGGCGTTTCTGGTGGTAGCGGCGTTTCTGTTCACCAACAAGGTGTGGAGTCCGCAGTTCTCGCTGTGGCTGGTGCCGCTGGCGGTGCTGGCGTTGCCGCACCGCCGAATCCTGTTGGCGTGGATGACGATCGACGCGCTGGTGTGGGTCCCGCGGATGTACTACCTCTACAGCGTGCCCGACCGCGGGCTGCCGGAGCAGTGGTTCACCGCCACGGTGCTGCTACGTGACGTCGCGGTGCTGGCCCTGTGCGCGCTGGTGGTCCGCCAGATCTACCGGCCCGAGGAGGATCTGGTGCGCTGGGGCGGACGGGTGGACGATCCGGCGGGCGGGGTGTTCGACTGGGCCGCCGACGCGGCGCCCAGGTGGCTGGCGCCTCGGCTGCGTCCGGCTCGGAGCCGGGCCGTCGCCGAGCGTGCAGCCATGGCCTCGAGCGTGCGCTGACGGCGCGATTTACGAACTCTTCGCCCTGAATGCACGCTCGGCGCCCTCACCGCACACTCGACGCCGGATTTCACAAGCTCAGCCACCGTCCGGTAGCCTGATGCGGTTGCCGACGCAGGCGACCCTCCTGCCACGGACAAGACCGTGGCCGCACACGACCATAGGAGGTGATGAGGTTCCCATGCGTCCATACGAAATCATGGTCATCCTTGACCCCACCCTTGACGAGCGCACCGTAGCCCCGTCGTTGGAGACCTTTCTCAACGTCGTCCGCAAAGACGGCGGAACCGTGGAGAAGGTCGACATCTGGGGTCGGCGCCGGCTGGCGTACGAAATCGCGAAGCATGCCGAAGGCATCTACGCGGTGATCGACCTGAAGGCCGCGCCCGCGACGGTGTCCGAACTCGACCGTCAGCTCAGCCTGAACGAGTCGGTATTGCGCACCAAAGTGATGCGCACCGACAAGCACTAACCGGGCCTGTTGGCGAATGACCGCGTCGCGTCCGTGCTGTTGCGTAGGCTCGGCGAGGAACCGCCCATGATCATTCGCCGATTCCGGCAGACCCACAAGGACCCAGGAGGGCACAGTGGCTGGTGACACCGTCATCACGGTCATCGGAAATCTGACCGCCGACCCCGAACTGCGTTTCACGCCGTCGGGCGCGGCCGTCGCGAACTTCACCGTCGCGTCGACGCCGCGCATATTCGACCGTCAGACCAACGAGTGGAAGGACGGCGAAGCGCTGTTCCTTCGCTGCAACATCTGGCGCGAGGCCGCCGAGAACGTGGCTGAAAGCCTGACTCGGGGCTCCCGGGTGATCGTGCAGGGCCGGCTCAAGCAGCGTTCGTTCGAGACTCGCGAGGGCGAGAAGCGCACCGTCATCGAGCTCGAGGTCGACGAGATCGGCCCGTCGCTTCGCTATGCCACCGCGAAGGTCAACAAGGCCAGCCGCAGTGGCGGCGGCGGTGGCGGCTTCGGTGGCGGGGGATCCCGTCAGCCGGCTGCCCAGCCCACCGGCGGCGGATCCGGCGATGACCCGTGGGGCAGCGCCCCGGCATCGGGTTCGTTCGGCGGCGGCGACGACGAACCACCCTTCTAACGACTTTCAACGACAGAACGAAAGAGACAGACATGGCCAAGTCCAGCAAGCGGCGACCGGCACCGGAGAAGCCGGTCAAGACACGCAAGTGCGTGTTCTGCGGCAAGAAGCAGCAAGACATCGACTACAAGGACACCCAGCTGCTGCGCACCTACATCAGCGAGCGTGGCAAGATCCGCGCCCGTCGCGTCACCGGAAACTGCGTGCAGCACCAGCGTGACATCGCGCTCGCGGTCAAGAACGCCCGTGAGGTGGCGCTGTTGCCGTTCACATCTTCGGCGCGGTAAACGGCTTAAGCAGCACGGACCAGAACGGAATTGACGAAAAGATGAAGCTCATTTTGACCGCCGACGTCGACCACCTCGGTTCCGTCGGCGAAACCGTTGAGGTCAAGGACGGATACGGCCGTAACTTCCTGCTGCCTCGCGGCCTGGCGATCGTCGCGTCGCGCGGCGCTCAGAAGCAGGTTGAAGACATCCGTCGGGCCCGGGACTCCAAGCAGGTGCGAGACCTCGAGCACGCCAACGAAATCAAGGCGGCGATCGAGGCGCTCGGCGCCGTTGCGCTGCCGGTGAAAACCGCCGGCGACTCGGGCAAGCTGTTCGGGTCGGTGACGTCGGGCGACATCGTCACCGCGATCAAAAAGGCCGGCGGACCCAACCTCGACAAACGCATCGTCCGTTTACCCAAGGGGCACATCAAGGCCGTTGGCAACCACCCGGTGACGCTGCACGTGCACCCGGACGTGGACGTCGAGATCGCACTCGACGTCGTCGCCGAGGGATAAGGCGTAGATACAACACCCCGGTTCGGGCCTTTGCGGCCCTGCCGGGGTGTTGGCGTTGCTGCCTATGCTGGCGAACTTGCACCCGAATGCGATTCTTAGCGAACGTAACCGTCCGTTAACGCCGCGAATCATTGCCTGAAACGCAACACGCCCGAAGCGGCAACCCGGCCCGACACGCCGAAGAGATTCCCATCCACACGAAATGTGTAGTCGTGTGGTCCGCTTATCAGCAGTGATGTCGTAATGCCGCAGATTGCTCCACAAGTTCTCCACACCCCCTCAACATCGGCGCTGACGGATATGCACACACGATCCACAGGTCTATGAACAACGTCGTTTGGAGTCCTCGCCAGCAACCTTTAGCGTCGTTCCGGTCGTGGGGTGATCGCGGTATTGACGCAAGCGGTGTCGGGGGCACGGTTTAACGTCAAGTCACCTGTATCGAATGCACGTTCGAGCGTTGCGCCAGAGGAGGTGGGGAGGTCAGTGGCAGTTGTTGACGATCTCGGCCACCCCGGTATGGATGCACCCAGCGAGGATTTCGGTCGTCAGCCGCCGCAGGATCTGGCAGCCGAGCAGTCGGTGTTGGGCGGAATGCTGCTCAGTAAGGACGCCATCGCCGACGTGCTGGAAAAGCTGCGGCCGGGCGACTTTTACCGCCCCGCGCACCAGAACGTCTACGACGCGATTCTGGATCTCTACGGGCGGGGTGAGCCGGCCGACGCGGTGACGGTGGCCGCCGAGCTGGATCGCCGCGGCCTGCTGCGCCGCATCGGTGGGGCGCCGTACCTGCACACGCTGATCTCGATGGTGCCGACGGCGGCCAACGCCGGCTACTACGCCGAGATCGTCGCCGAGAAGGCACTGCTGCGCCGCCTGGTCGAAGCCGGCACTCGGGTGGTGCAGTACGGCTACGCGGGCGCGGAGGGCGCCGACGTCGCCGAGGTGGTCGACCGCGCGCAGGCCGAGATCTACGACGTCACCGATCGGCGGCTCTCCGAGGACTTCGTCCCGCTGGAGGACTTGCTGCAGCCGACCATGGACGAGATCGACGCGATCGCTTCCAATGGCGGTCTGGCCCGCGGGGTGCCCACCGGGTTCACCGAGCTCGACGAGGTGACCAACGGTCTGCATCCGGGTCAGATGATCATCGTGGCGGCCAGGCCGGGGGTGGGCAAGGCGCTGGCGCTGAATACGCCGCTGCCGACACCCCATGGCTGGACGAGGATGGGCGACGTCGCCGTCGGCGATCTGT
>Ga0335075_10004952_pt1 | contig 20750 bp, 16 predicted proteins | sample Lox_Sample_24_FD_206723 | JGI IMG/M metagenome (GOLD analysis project Ga0335075, IMG submission 206723) | Soil microbial communities from Loxahatchee National Wildlife Refuge, Florida, United States - Lox_Sample_2.4 | ecosystem: Environmental > Terrestrial > Soil > Wetlands | place: USA...
ACACGGGGCGGGCGGCGAGCACCGAGAGCGCCGCCCCAAAAACGAACCCGAGGAGCGCCGGGACCGCCTTGACGCCTTCGGTCCGGACGCGGGCGAGGTGATACGCGCCAACGCCGACGCTGGCCGCCACGCCGATCTCCGGCGAGACCATGAGGGACGCGAAGACGGCGGCGATGCTGCTTAAGGCGCTGGCCACCTCTGCGAGCGCGGGAGCGAGCGGGAGGCCCCGGATCTTGTCGACAGCGAGGAGGGCGACGAAGGGTGCGATGAACCTCAAGACGCTGTCGTTGATCCCCATCAATAGGGGCGCGGTCAGCACGGCCAGAAGAAGAAACACCGCCTTGCGTCGGCGACCGAGACCGATGCTGTCGACCACACAGGCGAGCCCAAAAACTCCCGCGGCGTCGATGAGCGCGACGGCGAGGAAATAGGCCTGCTTTAGGGAAAGGGAGGCCGTTTGGAAAAGAGCCGCGATCGCGGCGGGAAGATAGAGAAGAAGCGGACCGTAGGCGTATTCGAAGTCGATCCGCGGCGTTTCCCCGCCGAGGGCCCGCTCTATCCGCCGCAAGAAATAGGTCGCCTCGGCGTAGCTCGGGTCGCGTCCGGTGAGAAGATCGACGAGGAGGATCACCGCGAGATGCGCCGCGACCCCGATGATGACGATCTTGAGGGGAAGCTGGCCGGTCTCGGCCGCGCCGAGCGCCGCCTCTCCCGGGCGCCAGGCGCGCAAGCCTGAGATGATGGCGACCGCGAGCGTCAGGATAGCGACCGCGGCGGCGTTGACGTAGCCGACCTCGTAGGAGGTCGAGATCACCGGCGCGCCGGCCGGAACGTGGAACGGGACCCAGAAGACGGCGATGATCGCCATAGCCGCCGTCGCCGCCGCGAGATTCGGCACCGAAACGCCCGGGACCGCGCGATCAGGGCTCTGGAGCGAAACGTTCAGTTCCGGGGTCACGCGCGAGCTCCCGCGCCGGGGCGTCCCCAGGTGAAGATCGACGTCATCGAGTAGTTGAAGACGGAGCCGACGATCGCTCCCGCCAGGCCCGAGAGCCACCACGACCGGCTCGTTCCGAAGAGGAAGGAAGCGACCCCGACGTTGGCCGCCGCGCCCAGGCTGCAGACAAGGGCGAAGCTGGCGAAGCCCCAGAGGAATGTGGCTCCCTTGAGGCGCCTGTCGCGGTAGGTGAACAGGTTGTTCACGACGTAGTTGAAGGCCATGGCGACGATCGTTGCCGTGGTCTGGGCGGGAGGAAACGCGAGGCCCACGAAATGAAAGGCGGTCCACAGGATGGCGAGATGAACGCCGACGCCCAGGCCGCCGACCAACGCGAAGAGCAGGAACCGCACCGGGACGACGCGGCCGAACAATTTGTCCGCGAGAAGGGCCAGGTATTCCCAGACCACCAGAGCGTCGAGCTTGCTCTCGCCGGAACGCCTTGTGCGGAAGACGAAAGGAAGCTCTCTGAACCGCAGCGGCGTCGGCGAGGACGCGAAATAGTCGATCAGGATCTTGAACCCCTGCCCCGACATGCGCCGGACGGCGGCGAGAAAGCTTTCCCGGCGGAGCATGAAGAATCCGCTCATTGGATCCGAGAGGTCCGCCTTCACTACGAACCGGCTGAGCCGAGCCGCCAGCGCGCTGATCCGAACGCGGGCCGCATTCCAGTCGCCGAGCCCGCCGCCTTCGACGTAGCGGCTTCCGACGACCACGTCGACCGGCTCCGTCTTGAGCGTCGCGAGCATCCTCGGCAGCAGCATCTCGTCGTGCTGCAGGTCCCCGTCCATCACCGCTACGTAGGAGGCCGAGCTCGACAGGATGCCTTCCACGCAGGCCGTTGTCAGGCCGCGCCGACCGATCCGATGGATGCATCGGACGCGGCGGTCGCGCCGCGCCATCGACTGCACGCGCTCGAGCGTGCCATCGGTCGAGTCGTCGTCGACGAAGACGACCTCCCATCGGATACCGGCAAGAGCGGCGGCAAGCGCCGTCACAAGGGGGACGACGTTGTCCGCCTCGTTCTTCGTGGGCACGATGATGGATAGCTCGATGGGGGCGTCCCGCCCGGAAGGGAGGGCGCGACGCGCGGGGTCCTTCTCGGAGGCCGTCACCGGGTCAAAAAGCGTGGCGTCCTGAATCACCATAGGGGGGCCTCTCAGGGTTGTGGCTGGATCGGGGCTCGTGGACGAGCTTCAGCGCTTGGAGGATGCGGACGAGGTCGGCGTTCTGCTCCGCCCGTTCTTGTTCCGGCGCGGGCCGGGCGCCTACTTCGTCGTCGGAGCTTGCGCCCTTGGCACCGCGGTCGACGACGATGAATCCGTAGGTTCGGGCGGCCTTGGCGATCATCCCGGCTGAGCTCGATCTCAAGCCCGAGCCTGGAAAGACCGACGTCGCGGGGAATGGCGAGACGCCCGCCCATCGGCAACGCGCCTGAATAGCGCTCGTCGGTCGTCGTCTGCGAGCTCCGGTCGAAAGCGTAGGCCGGATAGGCGTAGCGCGGCGCGAGGACGCTGCCCGGCAGCTCGACGCTGATCGCATGCTCGATCGCGCCGGCCTCCAGATCGGCGTTCCGCAAGATGCCGGCGTAAGGCGGAACCATCGACGCGATGAGTTCCATCGCCCGATGTAGGGCGCGCGCGCCAGCGGATGCCCGTGTTGCGCGCGCCGGCGAGGCCTCGTTTTTTCTGGCGGATGAGGCGGACGCGCGGATCTGGATTCCGGCGACAGCAACGGCACGTCTTCGGTCATTTCCGAACGGCCTCCAGCGGCGGCATCTCGGACGCGCCGGCGCAGCCGCAGAACGGATGCGCCGAGCTGTAGGACGCGGCGTGGTATTTTGCGGCGTCGTTGTGGGGACGGAAAGGGCGGTGGAGCAAGGGCCAGGCCAGTGAGGCCGCGGCCCGCCGCAACGGCCCGTAGTCTTCGACGGGCGGGGCCCCTGCCGCGGCGTCCCAGCGCCGAATGCGGATCTCTCCGGTGGTGGCGTCCCCAGTGACCGTCCAGCGCGTCTGGGGGATATCGATCCGGTAGCTGCCGCGCTCGATCGGAAGAGGCTCCTCATTCGAGGTCCACAAGGGGGCCTCAGGCGGCGAGAGGAATGCGAGCACGAGGGAACGGAGCGACCAAAGGCAGCTGCCCGGCCCGGAATAGTTGTCGAGGATGCGCAGGTCCGTGCCGCAGTAGCCCTGGGTCGGGACGCCGTCCGCGACCGCGCCCTTCGCAATGAAATAGCGCCAGACGGCGTCGAGCGCCCGTCGCGCGAGGCCCGGGTCGACGGCGGGTGGCGCGCCATCCTCGGGCATGGCCGCGGCGATGAGTGGGGCCGGCGCGGCCATCCGATAGCAGATGCTCCGCCCCATGATCGGAATGCCTTTCGGGCCAACGAGATCGATATAGCTCGAGACGAACTCCCTCATTGCCTCCCGCACGGGCTCTCCGCCGAAGCCCGGGGAGATGCGCCGCAGCCAGAAGAGCTCGTAATGAATCCCCCAGGCGTTGTAGAAGTCGAAATCCGCCCCGGGTCCGTCGCTGTACCATCCGCCGCCGCGATAGAAGGCGAGGAATCGCTTGAAATGGGCGTCGATCGCGGCCTGATCTGCCGGCTCGCCCAGGCTCTCGAGAACCTTCCCGATCAGCACGGGGTAGAGATGCCAGTTGTTGTCGGGGACCTTGCGGTGGAGCGCGCCGCGAAGCCACTCCGCGGCGCGTCGGATCTCGTCGGGGGTGAAGACGCCGAGATCGCGGACCATCCAGATCGTCCGCGCGACGTCGGCCGCCTCCACGATCTTCTGGTCGAGATCGTGGATAGGGCCCCAGTAGGAGGGGCCGCCCGGGGTGGTTCCCGCGACGATCCCGTCGTGGAGCAACTTGCGGAGGTCGAGAGAGCGTCCGTGGAGGTCGCGGACGACGGCGGGACGGCCGCTCGCGAGCCACGCCGCCACGAGCGGCGCGGTCCGGGCGAAGCTTTCGAAACCGTCGGAATCGGCGCCATTGACGCTGGGCGCTCCCGGCTCGCGGGCGCGGCTCCCGCCGTCGATCGCGCGGTCGTGGAACGCCGTCACGAAATAGACGAAGACATCGTCGTAAGGGGTCTCGGCGCGGCGGTGCGGCCGAGCGAAGTCGGCCCGGAGACCGACGTCGTAGGAGAGATTCCACCGGGTGGCGGCGTCCGCGCCGGTCGGCGCGTTTGAGAAAGCGTCGATCCAAGCGCCGGTCATGAGCGCGAGCCCGGCGAGCGCCGCCGGGAGCCAAAGCCGGCGCCAGCGCATTCCGGCGCGGTTCCCTGCGCCGTTCATGCTCCAGAGCTCCGTGCGTGGCGGGAGTTCACGGCCTCGGCGAGCCTGTCGTGCAGGCTTTTGGGAAGAGAAGATATGTGGCGAGGATTGCGGGCCAGGCCCGCTTGTCGCGGGCGAGCGTCCCTTGGTGATTGAGCCACGCCTGGCCCATGAACCAGAGCGCCGCGCGGATGTCGCTCGCTTTGTAGGCAAGGTAGTAGGACGTGAAGAGCGACGGTGGCAAAGATCGTGCGGCGCGAAGGCGGTGCACTCGCCTGGACCGTCGGCTCGGCCTCGATCGTCGGGGCGCGGGCAAAGGCGAGCGTCGCCGCGCCGACCGCGAAGATCAGCAGGGCAGTCGCGTTGTCGTATTCGACGGCGTAGGAGGTCGAGATGACCGGCGTCGACCCTGCCGAGAAGGGAAGGACGAAGACCGCCATGATCACGGCCCCGATGCCCGCCGCGATCGCCGCCCTTGGAGGGGCGCCGGAAAGAGTGGGCGCAAGGTCCGTCAAGGACGGCGTCACGGTGCCCCTTCCGATCGCTCGTGAGTTCCGACGACAAGACGTAACGCGCCGCGGATCCGCTGGAGGTCGGCCTCGACCGCCGGGTCGCGGAGCGCCCGGTCGCCAGCCTGGTCCTCGAGGGTGATGCCGCCGCCGCCGCGATCCACAACGATGAGCCCATAGGCTTGCGCGGCTTCGGCGATCATGCGGCCTAAGCTCGTCTCGAGCCCGAGAGTTGCGAGATCAACATCGCGTGGGATCGCGATCCGGCCCCCCATTGGGACGATCCCGGCGTAAGGTTCGCCGGCGCTCGTCCGGGGATTTCGGTCGAAGGCGAGCGCCGGAGGAACATAGCGGATGGCGAGAAGGCTTCCTGGCAGCTTGACGCTGATGGCATGCCGGACGACGCCCGCGGCGATGTCCAGGCGAGTCAGGACGCCGGCGTAGGTAGGGATCATGGACGCGGTGAGACCGTTCTGCCGTCCGTCGCCGCCGGCGGCGGGGTCGGTGAACCGGTAGGCCATGCAGACGATGCCTCCACCCGAGAGGACGATTGTGGCGTAGCTTTCGAACACCCTGCCGTCCGGCTGATAGACCACGAGCTGGCCGTCGTAGCCCGAATTCGGCCGCGCGCCTGTAGGCAGGCGGATGCGAACAGGCGGATGCTGGGGGTTGCGGAAGCGGTGGTAGGACTCCGGCAGCCGCCACGCGGTCGCCGATTGGCTGGAATAGATGTTACCGGGATAGGGAAAGGAGGGGCGCGCGCCTGCGAGCATCCGTGTCTCGATCGGAAGCGGGTTGTCGAAGCGCCGCCACTCCCTTGTCACGACCTTGTCGTAGGCATCTGAGTCATAGAGGACGGGGACCTCGGGGTCGGCGTCGGTCGCGCGGTAGATCGGGACCGCCGTGGTGTCGCCGAGCCAGGAGGCGAGCCCGACGTTCTTCGAGAGCAAGCCGGGCACCGGCGCGTAGCGTGCGCCGCGCTCGATCGGCCTATTCCAGAGGCTCCCAGGATTGAACGGCGGCTCTTCGGCTGTAGCAAGGCAAGGCAGGGCGATCAGGATCGCGAGAAGGGCCGGAAGAAGTCTGCTCATGGCGCGGATGCCGGCGCCACTTTGCCAGCGCCGCTGGCGGCGGCGCGGCGGGCGGGGCGCAGGAGCGAGAAGGGCGGCCCTACCAACCCGGTGTTGCCGACAAGATAGAGAGCGTCGCCCGCCGCGAAGGCGGCCTTTCCCGGCGCGAGCCAACGCTCGCTGAAGGACACCCAGCAATTCGTGCCGAACACCAGGAGAATGCCGAGGCCGCGGAGCCCCTCCATTAAGGGATTGCGGCCATCGCCACCGGCGATGTCGGGGAGGCGGGTCCAGCGGAGACTCAAGCGGCGTCACCCGCGCGCGTCGGGCGGCAGGTCATCCCCGCGCCAATCCAGACGAAGAGGGCAAGACAGCTCGGAACGAGGGCGTACATTCCTTCGCCGTAGCACAGCATGCCGACGGCGGCCCAGAGCCCGAAGGCGACCGTCGCGAAGCGGCCGCCTCCGCGAAGGCGCGACGCGAGGACGACGAGCGTCGTCACGTACGCAAGGGCGATAGCTCCGAAGGTCACGACTCCACCCGTGTAGAGGGCCCCGTAGAAGGTGGAGTGCGAGCCCAGGCGAGCGGGCACGCTCGCGCTGTAGATCGGGCCGATGCCGCCGTGACCGAGGATGGGCGCATCCAGAAACCCGCGCCAACTCGCCTTGTAGATCCACTCTCTCGCTTCGGACGAGCCTTCGCGCGCCTCGTTGAACGCGGCCATGATCTTTCGGGCGAGCGCGGCGAAGTCGATCCCGCTCGCGATCGCGACGTTCAAGGCGGCCGCGGCCGCCGCGGCGATCGCAAAGCGGAGGCGCGACCCGAGCCGCGCAAAACACATGAGGGCATAGGCAACCGCTGCGGCGACCAGCGCCGCGCGGCTCAGGCTGAAGACGAGGCCGAAGATCCCGCCCGCGACCCCGTTGGCGCGCCAGAAGGCGGACCGGTCGCTCAGGGCGACGGCGGCTGCGGCCATACCCGCCATGGCGAGGCCGGTGGACCAAGGAAAAAACAGTATCAGCCGCGGGATTCCGCCCTCATCCATAAAGGCGTCGTCGGTTATGAGGAAGCGGATCGCGAACTGTTGGTGCATGTCGTCGGGCCTCAGCGGAACGAGCATTGCGACGGGCGAAGTCATCTCGAGGTCATGCCTGCCCGTGGCCACGGCGACGATCATGGCGCCGAGTCCGAAGAGCAGCATGAAGGATCCGTAGACGCTGGCTGCGCGGACGATTCTCGCAGAGGCGAGGCGATATTCTGCACCGACGCCGATGGCGGCCCCCAGGAGAACCCAGCCGGTTACGGGCATGGAGGCGACCCGAAACGGCAGCTCGGTGAGGGCCTCGCCGTTGGAGACCCAGGCGACGAGGCCGGAGGCGGCCTGAGCCGCGCCCGCGAGCATCCATGCGAGCGCGCAGGCGAGCGCCGCTGGGTCGCGCGGCGGCCGTCGGAGAAAGAGCGCCATGGTGCCGAGCGTCGCAAGCGGGGCCAAGAGGCCCAGGAGCCACCAGAGAGGCGTCAGGACGAGAAACCAGTAGAGGCAGCGCTCGCCAAGGTCGTCGCCCGCGCGCGCGACCGTCGTCGTCGGGAGCGGAAAGAGAGCGTCGGTCATCGCGCCGCGCTCCGCTTGAGAAGGGCGAGGCGAGCGACGCTGTGAAGGATTCCGTGAGCGCGGCCGCCGGTGAGGATGAGACAGAGGGTGGCCGCGACGCGCGGGTCGGACAAGGGGAGCCACGGGGCGAGCGTCACGGCGCAGCGCAGATAGCTCGCAGCTTGGCTGCTCCGCCCCGCCGAGGCCGCCTTGCGGCTCGCGACGCGATAGAAGGAGGCGAGGCCTTCGCGGAAGACCCAATTAGGGATCTCCGGCATGGTTTGGCGGAGGATCCGGTTCGCGAGCTCCCCAGACTGCAAGAAATTGTCGAAGCTCATGCTGAGGCTTCCGGAGCGGATGCGGTAGAGCGTGAGCGGCTCCGGCACCCGCACGAGAGAGCCCCGACCATGGCGGCGCAGGACCCGGCACCACATTTCGTAGTCCTCGCCGTTGGTGCGCAGACGTTCGTCGAAGGGGCCGACGGCGCGGACGGCGGCAGCGCGCAGGATGGGCGTGCTGCCGTTGCCTGCGTGATTGCGCCGGATCATCTGGCGCAGCGTCGGCCGCGCCATCCGGGAGACGAGATATTCCCCGGTCGGCCCTCCCCTCTCGTCGACATAGGCCGAGTGGCAATAGGTCATCGCGATGCGCGGAGAGCGGTGCATCACAGAGATCTGAACCTCCGCCTTGCGCGGCGCCCAGAGGTCGTCACCGTCGAGAAATCCAAGATAGACGCCGCGCGCCACTCGAATGCCGGCGTTGCGCGCGCCCGCGAGGCCTCGATTCTCCTGTCGAACGATTCGAAGCCTGTGATCTTGAATCGCGGCGGCCGCGGCCGCGGTATCGTCGGTCGATCCGTCGTCGACGACGATGACCTCGAGATCGGGCATGGTCTGAGCGAGTGCCGACCTCGCGGCCGCCGCGACGAAGCGCTCGACGTTATAGGCGGGGATGACGACGGAAAGGAGCGGATCTTTCATGACCCGCTCCCGGCCCGCGCGGCCGCCGCGCCCGCGCAGCCGCAGAAGGGGTGGCCGGAGCTGTAGACGGGGGCGTCGTATTTCGCCGCGTGATTGTCCGGACGGAACGGCCGCCACAGCACCGCGGTCGCAGCGCGGCGCCAAAGCACATAGCCCTTGAGCGTCGGAGCGCGGCCGACGCCGGCGCCGCGCACAATGCGCACGTCTCCGGTCGCTTCCTTGCCTTCGATCGTCCATCCGATCGCGGGGATTGCGATCCGATAGTCGCTCTGCTCGACGGGCAGCGGCCGGCCCGGCGCGGTCCAGAAGGGGGCTCCTGGTGGGGCGAGGAACGCGAGAGTGACAGAACGGAGCGCCCAGAGGCAGCTGGCCGGTCCCGAATAGTCGTCGAGAACGCGCAGATCCGGACCGCAATAACCCTGCGTCGCGACGCCGTCTGCTACCGCGCCGTGAGCGATGAAATAGGACCACACGTCGTCGAGCGCGTGGCGCGCGAGCCCGGGATCTACGTGTGCATCGTCCGGTGCCGCGGCGGGCAGGGCGGCCGCAACCAGCGGGGCCGGCGCGGCCATCCGATAGCATACGCTGCGACCGAGGATGGGAATCCCTTTGGGTCCGAGGAGGTAGGGAAAACTCGCGACGAAGGCGCGCATGGCCTCTGCGACAGGCGCGCCGCCGAAGCCTGGGACGATGCGCCGGAGCCAGAAGAGCTCATAGTGAATGGCCCAGGCGTTGTAGAAGTCGAAGTCCGCGCCGGGCCCGTCGCTGAACCATCCGTCGCCGCGATAGAAGTCGAGAAATCGGCGCCAATGCGCCTCAATCGCTTCTCGGTCGTAAGGCTGGCCGAGTTGCGTCACGACGGTTCCGATGAGGACCGGATAGAGGTGCCAGTTGTTGTCCGGGACGCCTAGATGCTCCGATTGCCGAAGCCATCGCGCCGCCTGGGCGACTTCCGGCGGGGAGAGCACGCCGAGCGACCGAATGATAAAGAGTGTCCGGGCGACATCCGCCGCTTCGACAATCCGCTGGTCTAGGGAGGACATCTGTCCCCAATAAGCCGGACTGTCCGGCGTCGTGCCGTCGACGATGCCGTCGTGGAGAAGCCGGCGTAGATCGACGTCTTTGGCGCGAAGGTCGCGGATAACGGCAGGGCGTCCGGAGGCGAGCCATGCACCGACCATGGGCGCGAGCCGCGAGAAGCTCTCGAGGGCATCGAGGTCGCGTCCATGCCTGCTCGGGGCTCCCGGCTGGTCCGCCCGGCTTCCGCCTGGGCGCTCGCGCTCCACGAAGGACGTCACGAAATAGCGGAAGAGCAAGTCGTACTTGGCTTCATCGTCGCCGGGCGCGGCGAAGGCGCGCCGCAACGCGCCGTCGAAGGCGGGGTTCCAGAGCTTGGGGTGGAGGTCGGGTCGCGACGCCGACGCGGCGATCAGGGAGACCAGAAGCGCCACGACGACCAGTGTGGCGGCGAGAGCGATCTCGATGCGGGTGCAGCGCGCCATGATCAGGCCCGCGCTTTGCGGGCGCGCCACGACTTCACCGTCTCGGCGAGCACGCGATGGGATTTTGCCGGCAAATGTGTCGCCAGGATCGCGGCGGTGGTGAGCCAGGCCCGTTTGTCGCGGGCGAGGCTCGCGGGATGCGCCGTCCACGCCTCGCGGATCAGTCGACGCGCGGCCGCGACATCGCCGGCCTCGTAGGCGACGTAGGCGTGATATCGCGTCCAGCGGGCGAAGGCTTCGCGTTGGACGGCGGCCACCTGCTCGGGCGCGCGCTGGGCGGCCTTGCGGATGACCACCTCTAGATTGGAGCGCATGCGGGTCCAGTCCTTGGTGATCTGCCCCGACCGCATTCGGTAGGAGGTCAGGATCTCAGGGACGAGGGCGACGTTGCCCGGTCGTAGCGCGGCGAGCCGCAGGAGTAAGTCGAGATCGACGTTGGAGCGGAGGCCTGCGTCGAAGCCGCCGACGAGGCTCAACGCTTCGCGCCGGCAAAAGGTGGTGCTAAGCGTCCCCGTAAAGTTCTCGATGAGAAGGCCGGCGAGGGTGAGCCCGCCGGGTATCCGGCGCGCGGGCAGCGTCGCGCGACGGCCCGTCTCGCGCCCGGCCTCGTCGATCACCCGCCACCAGCTGTAGCTGATGTCGATGCCGGGAGAAGCGTCCATCAGCTCGATGTGCCGGGCCGCCTTCTCCGGCTCCCAGAGATCGTCGGCGTCGAGGAAGCCGACGTAGGCTCCGCGCGCGAGCGCGAGCGCGGCGTTGCGGGACCCGGATGGGCCCTGGTTCCCCTGGAAGACGACGCGCAGGCGCGGATCCGCGGCGGCGAGATGCTGAAGCACGGCGCGGGTTCCGTCCGTCGAGCCGTCGTCGACGGCGATCACCTCGAGGCTGACGGCCCGCTGGCCGAGCGCCGAACGGATCGCGGCGCCGACGTAAGGCTCGACGTTGTAGGCAGGCACGACCACGCTGACGCGCGGATTTGATGGGTCATTCATGCGAGATCTCCGAGCGGCGGGAGCAAGCCAGGCGCAAGACGTCCGGCGCGGCGGCGGTAGAGGTATCCCGAGACTGCCGAGAGAAGGGCCGCGGCCAGGATCGCGCCCCAGAGTCCGAAGGGGGCAGCGAGCGCGGCGGTGAGGGCGATGGAGAGGACGAGCTTCAGCAGCGCGAGCTCGAGGCTGTCGCGGATCCAGCCGCCGGCGCGCATGATCTGGTCGCAGAGGTGGTTCATGTATCTGGCGGGCAAAGCGGCGAGCAGGATCGCCATCGCCCCCGCCAGGACGGGCTCGCGATAGACCAGCACCGCTAGGACGGCGGACGCGGCGAGCGCCGCGACGGCGGTCGCCAGGGCGAGACGGGCGTTGCCGCGCGCCACGACGGGAACGGCCTGGAGGCGGCTTTCGACGATCCTCGGATAGTGGGACTGCATGAAGGACCAACCGGGCGTGTCCGCAGCGGTCACGATTTGACGCGCGATGCCGACGATCCCGAGATCGCCGCGCGCCAGGAGGCCGGAGAGCACCAGGATCGGGAGCTGCTCGCTCAAGAGCGCGACGACGTCGATGGGCGCGTAGGTCGTGCCGGCCGCCACGGCGGCGCGGAAGCACGCGAAGCTCGGGCGCCCGTAGCGCAGCGGCAGCGCTCCCATGGCGTTGCCAACCGCGCGGGCGGCGAGGAGCGCCAGCGCGAAGTGGGCCGGCGTCGGGCAAAGACAGGCCGCAGCGGCGATCCCGAGCGTCACGGCGGCTTGCGGCGCCAGCGCCGCGCCCGGTCGGTTCTGCAGGATCTGTAGCGTCTGAAGGACGTTCGTCTGGCCGATGAAGAAGCCGCCGAGTGCGAATGCGGCGATAGTGACGGCTTCGGTAGGATTGGAGGCCGTGCACCAGGCGTAGAGCGCCGCCCCGACTGCGGCGGGCGGCAGGATCGCGAGAGTGACCAGAAGGCCGGCGGTCGCCCGTTGCGGATCATCGAAGGGGAGTCTCGGCAGGGCATTTGCAAGGCCGAGGCCGGCGATGAGCGCGATGAGCGCGAGGGCGACCGAGGCGACGGCGTAGCTGCCGGCGGCCGCGATGCCGTAGTTACGCACGAGCACGACGGAGACGAGAAATCCGTTAGCCAGCTGCAGCGTGCGCGCTGCGAGCAACATTGAGAAGCCTGGGTTACGGGCGCTTGCGGCGCAGGCCGCCGCGATCCGCCTGGAGAGGATGGATCTCATTCCGCGGCCGTGGCCTCTATCGGAGAAACGGCTAGGCCGTCGATGGCGAAGCGGTCGTACCATTCGGCCAGCACGACGAGGTTCCAGAGCTGGACGTGCGCCGCCTTGGCGTTCCGGTGGCGGCTGCGGTGGGCGGCCAGGAGCCGACGTGCTGCGTCGCCGTCGAGGATGCCATCGCGGAAGATGCTCGCGCGCGCGATGCGGCTCTCGAAATAGCGGCCGACGCCGCCGCGCAGCCAGGTCGCGATCGGGGTGGAGAAGCCGGACTTCGGGCGATGGCGGATCTCGGCCGGAACCAGATCGGCCACCGCCTCCTTGAGGAGGCGCTTCGGCACCCCGCCCTCCGCGCGCAGGGAAGAAGGGATCGACAGGGCGTATTCGACGAGGCGATGATCGAGAAACGGGGCGCGGATCTCGATGGCGTGAGCCATGGACATCTTGTCGACCCGCATCAGCAGCTTCTCGGCCATGCGCATGCGGGTCTCGGAAAAGCTGATGATCCCCAGCGGATCGTCCCTGAGGCGCGCGGGCGCGCTCGCTTGGACCGCCGCTGCCACCGGCGCTGACGGATAGGCCTCGAGGACGGCTCGACTTGAGGGACCCAAGATCGGCCACTTGTCGACGTCCTGGAAGAAGAGCTCGGTCCCGAGGAAGAGCGCCTCGTCACACAAGGCGCGTCGGATCAGATCGCGATGGATGCCGGCGCCCAGCACCTCGAGCGCCGCCCCGCCCAGCGTCTCTCCGATCCGACGCACTGGGCGCGGAAGGCGGGAGAGGCCCCTCAAGGCCCGGGCGAGACGCGCGAAGCGCAGGTAGTTGGGATAGCCCAGGAAGATCTCGTCGGCCCCCTCTCCCACGAGCGAGACGACGACTCCTTCTTGGCGTAGGCGCTTCGATGCGAACCAAGTATTGAGCGCAGCGGGATCGCTGACCGGCTCGTCCATGTGCCAGACGATCTCGGGAAGCGTGGCGACGGCCTCGCTCTCGGAGACGGCGACGCGGTGGAAGACGGCTCCGACCTCGCGGGCGACGCGTTCGGCGAAGCGGGATTCGTCGAGCTCCGGCGCGTCTTCGTTTGCCACCGTGACGGTTTCCACGGGGCGGCCGGAGAGCCGGGACATGAGGGCCACGACGGCGCTGCTGTCGAGACCACCGCTCAAGAACGCGCCGACCGGGACGTCCGCCGCCATGCGGTCCTGCACGCTCCGCTCGAGCAGCGTGCGCAGCGCAAGGGCGTGGTCGGCGGGCGGCGTGCACCGAACGACGTCGACCATGTCGGGATCCGCCAGGGCACACCAATACGAGAATCGTCGGACGGCGCCGCGCTCCACGACGAGCGCCTCGCCCGGGGCGAGCTTGGAGATGCCGGCGAGCAGCGTTCTCGGCGGCATCGTGAAGCCGAAGGTGAGGTATTGCGAGAGGCTTTCGGGGTCGATGCGCCGCGCGCGGCCCGAGGTCTCCACAATGGCCTTGATCTCGGAAGCGAAGACCAGGGTCTCGCCCTCCCAGGCGTAGTAGAGAGGCTTCTCGCCGCAACGGTCGCGCGCCAGGACGAGGAGATCCTGTCGCTCGTCGTAGACGGCGAGCGCGAACATGCCTTCGATGCGCTCGAGGAAGCTGAGCCCCCATTCCTCGTAGGCGTGGACGATCGCCTCGGTGTCGGAGCGCGAGCGGAAGTCGTGCCGGACCTCGAGCTCCTGGCGGAGCCGGCGGTGATTGTAGATCTCGCCGTTAAAGGCGACCCAGGCGTCCGCGGTCTCGTTGGCGAGCGGCATACGGCCGTCGGACGAGAGATCGAGAATGGCGAGGCGACGGCTTGCGAGCGCGGAGCGCCCATCGGGCGATGCCCGGACCCCGCCGTCGTCCGGCCCGCGGTGACGGATGAGAGATGCCATGCGCTCGGCGCGGCCTCGGTCCGCGTTGCCGCCCCTCGGCGCAAGGATGCCGGCGATGCCGCACATCGCTCAGGCCTCCATCCGCCGGAGAAAGGCTTCCCGATCGGCAAGATCCCGATAGATTTCGTCGTGGAGCGCCGCAACGGTGTCCCAGCTGCATTTGGCCCGCGCCGCTTGCCGTACGCGTTCCGTCATGGCGCGCACGCGCGGCTCGTCCGCGAGCAGCGCCGCCAGGGTCTCCCCCAGGTGGCCGACGTCTCCGACGCGGAAAACGAAGCCGTCCTCCTCCACGACTTCGACGTTCTCCCGGATGTCGCTCACAAGCGCGGGGACGCCGTGCGCCATCGACTCGAGGAGGGCCACCGAAAGGCCCTCAAGGTGAGACGGCAGCACGAAGAGGTAGGCGTGGCCGAATAGCTGCTCCAGCCGGCTCCCAGTTACGTGCCCGAGGAACAGGACCTTTTCCGGATCGGCGGCGCGCTTGAGGCCCGCGACGTAGTCCGCCTCGCCCGCTCCGGCGATCACGAGGCGCTTTTCGGTCTTGACGAGGCTCCAGGCGTCGACGAGCTCATGGCATGCCTTCTCCGGAACGAGGCGGGCGGCGAAGAGGACGTAGTCCCGCGGGCGAAGGCCGAGCTTTAGGACCTCGTCGGCGTTCTCTGGAGGAGGCTTCGGCGCGAGCCCATTCGGGACGCGTACGGTGCTGCGGCGGTAGGCGCGATAGAAGTACTCCGCATGCGCCTTCGCAAGCACGATGATTTCGTCGACGCAGTGTACGGCGACGCGCTCGGCGGCCCGGATCGACAGCTTTGCAACGCGGCCCCATTTCGCGCGCCGCCAGTCGAGCCCGGCCGTGGTGACCACGGTCGCCATGCCCGCGGCCTTGGCGAGCGGCGCAAAGATCGCCGGCGCCTGGTGGGTGAAGTGAACGACGTCGAAGCCGCCCTTGGCGGCGAGAGCGACGGCGAGCGCAGTCCGCGACAGCGTCTCGCCGTGCTTGCCCGACAGCGCAGGAACCTCGACGATCGCGACGCCCTCGTGCCGGTCCGTGGCCTTTCGCCTGTCCGCGATCCGGCCGCCGAAGACAGCGACCTCGTGGCCTCGCCGTACGAGCGCAGGGCCGAGATGAACGAGGCCGCGCTCGATGCCCGAATAGTCGGACAGGAGATGCCTGCAGCCGATGAAGGCGATCCGCATGTCTTTCCCCCCGCGCGATCGTCTACGCGAGAAGAAAGGCTGCGATGCCATCGAAGATCGCAAAGAGCGTCAGGACGGCCCAAACGAAATCGCCATGTCTTCCGATGTCGGTCGCCATTTTATAGTTCTCCCTGATGTCGGTCTCAGTAGGCGTTCTTGTCTCCGAAGGGGACGCGGAGTGTTCGCAGCAGGATCTTCACGTCGAGCGCCAGCGACCAGTTGTCGATGTACTCGAGATCGAGCTCGATGCGCCGGCGCATCATGTCATCGGAGGCGGTTTCGCCGCGCATTCCGTTCACTTGCGCCCAGCCGGTGAGGCCGGGCTTGATGCGGTTGCGGGCGAAATAGTTGTCGATGCGCCCGGCGAACCGGTCGCCGAGCGGCAGCGGATGGGGGCGGGGCCCCACGAGCGACATCTCGCCGAAGAGGACATTGATGAGCTGCGGCAGCTCGTCGAGGCTGGTGAGACGGAGCCAACGGCCGACGCGGGTGACGCGTGCGTCGCGCCGGGTCGCTTGCCGCGCGTCCGGATCGTTGCCGGCCGCTTCGACCATCGTCCGGAACTTGTAGACGACGATTGGCTGGGCGTCGAAGCCGGTGCGTCGTTGGCAGAAGAAGGCTGATCCCCGCGTCTCCGCCTTGACGACCGCGGCGATCACCAGCATGACTGGGGCGAGTGCGACGAGAAGCGCAGCGGAGAGGACGATGTCGAAAGCGCGCTTCGCCACGCGCCCGAAGCCCCGGAGCGGCCGACGCTGTAGAAGGCACGTCCGCAGCGCCTCGGGCGCGGCACCGGGCTCGACGAGCAGAAGGCGGACGTCGGCCGCGGTGTCCCTGAGCTGCCGGATCGCCTGCGCCGCCGCGCCCGCGTCGCCCGCGCCGACTGCGACGATGATCTCGTCGAGCGGCGCGGTCCAGCTCCGGCGCAGCATGTCCTCGACGCTCGACGGATCGCGCGCGACGTCGTACAGCCCGGCGACGCGGACCTCAGTCCAGGACGCGACGGCGCGCCTGACGGTCTCGGCCATCGGGTCGCCGGACATCAGGACGGCGACGCGGCGGTCCAGCCTGCCGTGCGCGGCGAGCCGGGCGCAGACCGCCCAGAGCGATGTTCGAGCGAGGCTCGCGAACGCCGCCGCCGCCGCGGCCCCCGCCAGGGGGCGGGTGCCGTCGGTCGCGGCGACGAGAAGGAGGCAGAGGCCGAAGGCGTACAGGGCGATCAAGCCGAGGCGCGGAAAGCTGAACTTTAGGCAGTCGGCGCCCCAAAGGCCGAATTCGCGGCCGGCGAAGCCGTAGGCGAGGCCGCCGAGCGCGCCGAGCGCGATCCCGTGAAGATCGATGGTCCCCATGCCGAAGACGAGCGCGGCAGCGACGGCCGCGAATTCCGCGCATCCGCCGACGGTGCGCAGCCGAAAGTCGAGCTCGTCCGCGCGTCGGACGGGGCTTGCCTCCGCCTCGGAGGCCCGCGCCTCGCGCGCGAACGCCGAGATCCGGTAGGGATCGTCTTCGGCGGTCGGCGTCCGCAGCCAGGCCGCAGGCTCTGTCGACCGGGTCTTGGATGCGCCGTCGGCCATTTTCGTCTATCGCTCCCGGGGTTCCCTAGGGGCGTTTCCGCTCAGGCCTCGCGTTCCCGAGCGCGCAGCGCGCTGGCGCGGGCGTATCGCTTCCGGTATCGGGCGCCGTAGCGCTCTTCTCCTCCCGGCGGTCCGCGCCTGGGATCGAGACGGGTCAACACGAAAGTCATGGAGCGCGCGCCGGCTCGCTGGAGCTGCTCGGCTGCGCTGCGCACGAGGCAAGCGGGGGTCTCTCCCGCGCGGATCACGAGGACGACGAGATCGCTTCTCTCGGCAAGGAGAAAGGCGTCGCCGACCGCGAGAACGGGCGGGGCGTCGATCACTACCGCGTCGTAGTCCTTGCGCAGGTTCCCAATCGTCGAGCGGAGCGCCTCGGCGTCGAGGACCGCGAGAGGCTCGCGCCCGCAATCTCCCGCAGGCATCACGTGGAGCCCGGAGGCGCGGTCGACGACGGTGACCGCCCGAGGTTTGGCGCTGCCGGCAAGCACGTCGCAGAAGCCCGGCCCCTCCTGCGCGCCGACGGACTGAGCGATGGACGGCTTGCGGAGGTCGCCGTCGACGAGCAGACACTTCCTCCCAGAGAGCGCCAGGGTTCGCGCGTAGGAGAGGGCGAACGTGGACTTGCCTTCGTCCGGCGCGGCCGAGCCGACTAGCATGACCTTGCAAGATCGACCCTCTCCGACCTGGAGCCTTGTGACCATGGAACGGAGCGCCTCGCTGTAGGGACAGAAGGGATCCTGCACAGGCAATTCGACAGCCTCGCGCGAGCGGCGGAGAAGAGGTAACCAGCCGAGCCCGCCCATACCGAGAAGGTGCTGAGCCTGGCGCATCGAGCGGACGGGCCCGTTCGCCTGCTCGAGAAGCAGCGCAAGCACGGTTGCGAGGGCGAGGGCGCAGATGAAGCCGCCCGCGCCGATGAGGGTGACGTCGGGCGACGCCGGCTTTCCGGGCACCAAGGCTGGTGACACGATGCGCACGTCCGAGCGTTGCGCCTGGTCGAGGTCGTCCGTCGCCTTCGCCTTCTGGAGATAGGAATCGAGGAGCGCGCGGTCGGCTTGCGCCTCGCGCTCATAACCATCGAGCTGCACGTCGTCGAAGTTCTCCTGGGACATGCGCCCCCTCAGCGCCTCGACGTCGGCGGCGATCGCGTTCTTCCGCGCCAGTGTCGCGTCGACGCGGCTCTTGAGCCCGATGAGGATGCGCACGGTCTCGTCCTGGATCTTGCGGCCGTTCTCGGCGTTCGCGGCGCGCAGCTGCGCGAGCTTCGGATAGCGCTCTCCGAAGCTCTGGGAGAGCTGGGCGGCCTGTCTCTCAAGGGCCACGTTCTCCTCGCGCAAGGCCTGGATCACGGGCGAAGCCATGACGTCGGGCGAGCTGTCGAGCATGCCGCTGCGGGCCGCTTCCTGCGCCTGATCGAACCGAGAGACCGCCTGCGCATGCTCGCTGACCGCAACGGTCAGCTGCGTATTCAGGTCCGAGAGCTGCTGCTGGGCGACCGACGGTCCGTGTTCGCCGTCGAGCTGGTGTTCCTGGCGGTAGCTGGCGACCCTGTCCTCGGCGGCGGTCAGCGCCGCCCTGAGCCCGGGCAGTTTCTCGTGGTACCAGGCGTTGGCGCGCTTGAGGATGTCGGCCTTCTCCTGAACTTCGGACGCGACGTAGGCGCGGGCGACGGCGTTGGCGACGGCGGCAGCCTGAGCCGGATCGGAACTGCGATAGCGGATACGCACCGTGTAGCCGTGCGGCTCGTAGGCGACGTCGAGATTGTCGAGAAAATGATCTATCAGGGCCTGCTGGTCTTGAGCGGGGCCGCGCTGCGACTCGGCTGCGGGGAGCGGGAGCCAGGGATGGAGACGTTCGGCGAGACCATTCCACAAGGCGGCCAGAGGCGAGGTGTCGAAGAGACGCCTGAACTCCGGCGTTCGGTCCAGGCCGAGCGTCCGTATCTGGAGCAGGGCCGATGCCGGCGAGCGGATCGCGCTCACCTGGCCCTCGATGACCTTGGTTTCGGGATTGAGCGGCGCCACCGGATCTTCGCCGTCCAGAAGCTTGCCGGTGGCCCGGTCCTCTATCTCGACGATCGCTTCCGCGGAATAGCGCTTCGGCAGGAAGGATGCGCCTGCAACATCCGCTGCAGTGATCGCCAGGACGAGCGAAAGAATGAGGCGCTTTCGATGCCAAAGCGCGTCGACGGTTCCTGTCATGCGTCCGCCTCCTCCCGGACGGCGCGCGTCCGAGGCGAGTCCGAATTCCACGTTGCGATGCCTTTGGGAGCGCCAAGCGCCTTAAATTCGGGCGCAGTGCCTGCGGGACCGCGGCGATTTCGACGGCCGCGGATGTCAACGGCGCCTTGCCCGGTCATGTCGAACGCAGCACTTTCCGTGTCCATGCGTTCGCTCACGGGCAAGGGATTCGCGTTTGCGCGTTCATCTTCGAGTCATCCTGTTGAGTGGGGCCCTACTTGCCTTCTCCGCCGACCAGAGTTCCTCGACCGAGACAGCTTCCAAGCGTCGATTCTGATCTTGTCGAATTCACTCGACGGATAGACTTCCGGCGTGAGCATCAAATCGATATGAGGCCGGGGCATTGCGGTGCATTCGGATGCGCCGCGTTCGTAACTTGGGCTGGCAAGCCATCAAAGTCTTCGCGACGACGCCGAGGCCAAGGAGCGGCGACCATCCCCGGATGTACTCAACGTCGATCTGCCTGCGCATCGCGTCGAGCGTACCTCGCTCTCCTCGCGCAGTGATGCCGGGTCTGCAGTCGAAAGCGGCGGCGATATGCAAAAGTTGCCTAAGACGAACTTTTCCAATTTCCATCTTCCTGCCGAAAGTGGATTATCTGGCTAGACGGTGCGAACGGATCGGATACGACGCGAATGCAGCTCGCTTGTAACGGATCGTAACGAAATGCAACGAACCTCATCGCGAATATCTCACTTTGCAACAGAAGGGCAAATCATCAGCGCGGGTGATGAATTAAAAAAAATATGTGCAACCAGCAGTGGAGAATAGGGGCGTGACGTCATTACCGCGGACGGGCGCTTTCGGCGCGTCCCTCGCGCAATACGTTCTCGATGGGCTGCACGACGCAATCTTGGTTGTGGACGCAAATTGCATGGTCCAATTCATCAACCGTCACGCACGGGAGCTTCTTTCAATGCTGCCTGGATTGAAGGTCGAAGACGGGCGGCTCGTCGAGAGGGCAGGGGCGCGCGGCCCTCGTTTGACCGGCTGCATCCGGGAGGTCATCGCCGGTCCCTGCGGCCGTCGCTTCATCGCTTTCACCCGGACACGTCGCATCAATGCATGCGTCGAGAGGGTCGAAGGAACGTCGTCAGTCAAGTGTGCCGCTGTCGTTCTAGTGGACGTCGACGCTCCTGTTTGCCCGTCGCCGGAAATGCTGCGCGACCTTTACCGCTTGACACCGGCGGAGGCGACGTTGGCGAACCTATTCTATTTGGGGAAGACCGCCGCGCAAATTGCCGCCGAGAGACGGGTGAGCATCAATACCATACGCACGCAGCTCAAGAGCATACTGTCGAAGACCGACATGCCGGATCAGCTCTGCTTGATGCGTCTCCTGGCGCGGCTCCCGACGCTGACGTGACTCGGTGCTGCCTGTCCCTGCAAACCGCTTCGCTGTGTACGCTCTGTGCGACGCGGCGCCGACGCCAGCTGCTATCTCTCGCAGTGCACCGCGACCTGGCCTAGCCGGAGCGAGCGCCGAGCGCATCATAACCTCGCGCCAGCGCGCAGAATTGCGTCACCGACAGCTCCTCGGCCCGCGCCGTCGGCTCGGCGCCGGCGGCGGCGAGCAGGGCTTCGACATCGCGGCCGAGCGGTTTGAGGCTCTGGCGCAGCATCTTGCGGCGCTGGCCGAAGCCCGCCGCGAGCACGCGCTCGAGCGCCTCGAAGCGGCAGGGTGCGAGCGGCGCGGCGCGCGGCA
>Ga0335075_10004954_pt1 | contig 20749 bp, 16 predicted proteins | sample Lox_Sample_24_FD_206723 | JGI IMG/M metagenome (GOLD analysis project Ga0335075, IMG submission 206723) | Soil microbial communities from Loxahatchee National Wildlife Refuge, Florida, United States - Lox_Sample_2.4 | ecosystem: Environmental > Terrestrial > Soil > Wetlands | place: USA...
GCATCGTCTACCGGGCGGACAACCCGCGCCTGGGGAACGTGATCGCGCTGAAGGTGATGGCGCCCGAACTGGCCGACGACGATGTTTTCCGTGCCCGGTTCCTCGAGGAATCAAGGATCGCGGCGGGCCTGAATCATCCGAATGTCGTACCCATTCACGACTCGGGCACGTGCGACGGGCTGCTTTACGTCGCCATGCGCTACGTAACGGGAACCGATTTGCGGCAGATGCTCAAAGAGCGCGGGCCGGTGCCGCCGGAAACGGCGGTCTTCCTGCTCAGCCAGGCGGCCCGGGCGCTCGACACCGCGCACGGCCATGGCCTGCTGCACTGCGACGTCAAGCCGGGGAACCTGCTCGTCGAGCAGACAATCGACGATACCGACCCGTACCACCTGTACCTGACGGGTTTCGGGATCACGAAGCACGTACCGGAGCACACGGGGCTGATCGCTACGCGGGGCTTCCTCGGGACCGTGGATTACATCGCGCCGGAGCAGATCCGCGGCCTGTCGGTGCTCGGCATGGCCGACCAGTACTCGCTGGGCTGCGTGCTGTATGAGTGCCTGACCGGGAGGGTGCCGTTCGAGCGGGACCTGAACACGGCGATCCTGTGGGCGCACGTCGAGGAACAGCCGACTCCGCCGACGACGCTGGATCCTGGTCTGCCGCGCGCGGTCGATGAGGTGTTCGCCCGGGTGCTCGCCAAGCAGCCGAGTGACCGGTACGGGAGCTGCCGCGAGTTCATGGCCGCGGCGCAGGCGGCGCTCGAGTACCCGCCGCACCCGTCTTATCCGGCCGAAGTCCAGGGGCGTCACCCGGCCGAAATCACCCACGAGCCGGCCGACGTGCACGGTGACGGGGCCGAGGACATCGCGGGGCTGGTCTGGGCCAGGAGCGATCAGGAGGACGAGCCTCGGGTCGGCGCCCCCGCGCCGGGCCCGGATACGGTGCTGGGCGGAGCGGACAGCTCGCCGCCCCGGGAGCGCCCGCCCTGGGAGCGCCCGCCCGATGCGGGCCGGGGGCGGGGCCGCCGGCCTAGTCCCCGCCGGAGGGCCAGGTGGCTGGTGCTCCTCACGGCGGTCGCGGTGGCCCTAGCGGCCGGGGCCGGCATAGCGGTGGCCAAGATGACCGGCGGCGGCACCTCTACTGTCACGCTCGCCGGCAACGGAGCGAGCGCGAGTCCGTCCGCGAGCACGCACCCGAGCGCGACCACGCACCCGAGCGCGAGCCCGGCCCGGAGCGCGAGCCCGGCACCGAGCACGAACATGGGCGTGGAGGTCGGCTCGGGCGAATCCGGGCCGGGCACGCTCGCCGGAGTGCTCGCGGCGGCGAACAGCAGCGAGGAAGGCAAGGGACTGCTCCCGTTCGAGAAATGCGGCGAGTACCAGCAGAACGCGAGCGGGCAGGTCATCTGCACGGCGCCAGTCCCTGGTGTCGTCGAGGTCTACTACCAGAACTATTCCTCGCTCACCGCCCTCTACCAGGCGTACGAGACCGAGATAGCCGAGCTCGACGGCGGCGTCTTCCGGCAGAACACCGGGCACTGCGGCAACGGCGCGGTGTCCTACGCGGAGTTCGGGTGGAACCAGGAAGAGGGGCACCCGCATAACTTCACCGTCGCGCAGATGGTCTCCGGGCAGGTCCCGCAGATATTCGCCTCCGGGCGGATGGCCTGTTTCGCGACCCGCACGCCGCACGGCGTCTCGCAAGACCTCGTATGGACCATCAATAATGGCCCGGCGATGGGCGTCGCGATCGGGACCGGGTCGCCGATGCCGGTGTACCAGCTGTGGGCGTCCCTGCACCACGCCGTCCTCTTCCGCGGGACCGAGATGTGCGGCACCGCCGGCCGGATGAACATGCACGACATCCCGACCGGGAACCTCAAGGTCGTGCCCGTCTGCCCGCCAGGCGTCCAGGCACTGCCAGCGTCACCTCCGGCATGACACCCTCCGTAATTCGGCCAACTACTGGCAACATCCTTGAGGTCCTTGGCCGGGCGTTCATAGGCTTCCACCAGCCGAAGCTGAGGAGGCTCTGATGATCGAACCGACCATCACGAGGGAGTTCTATGAGGCCTTCCAGCGGGTCGAGTTCGGCCGCTGGGATGCGATCGTCGCCGAGGACGTCTTGGTCAACAGCCCTGCCGGTTTCGGCATGCGGGGCCTGCAGACGTTCAAGGAGTTCGCCACCCAGTTCACTGACCTCGGGTACCGGATCGATCTTGTCGACGAGCACGTGGCGCTTGACGATCGGGGCACCGGCCGCGGGTTCTTCACGTTCTGCCTGAACTGGAAGCACACCAAGGACTTCGGCGGGCTGTCGCCGACCGGCCGCGAGGGCACCTCGGTCGAGACCCTGATCTTCACAATTGCCGAGCACCAGATCACCCGGATGGATGTCGCTGACAACACGCTTGACCTGGCGATCTACGAATGGCAGCGCGGCTGGCCGGTCCCGCAGAGCGTCCACCCCGACCCGCTCGTCATCGGCGTCGACCGCCGCGGTCGCGATGAGCCAGCGAGGGGCAGCTAGTTGCCGTACTCATCGTGCCAGTTCCACCACTCGTACGGCGGAGTCTGCGGATAGCCCTCGGGCGAATCCTCCCCGTCCTCCTGGCGCCCGAGCGCGGTCATGTCGAGGTAGCTCCAGGTGCTCCCCAGGGCCTCATCGCCGCGTTCGTTGATGAAGTACGTCCGGTAAACGCTGTCGCCGTCGCGGATGAACGCGTTCGTGCCGTGCCACTCGTCCACGCCGAAGTCGGCGTCGAACCCGTCGAGCATGGTGTACCAGGGGATCATCGTCCAGTCCATCCGCGCCTTCACCCGTTCGACATCCGGCTGCGGTCCACGGGAGACGAAGGCGAGCGTAGTGTCCCTGGCGTTCAGGTGAGCAAGGTGGGCGACCCGGTCGGCCATCATGGAGCAGCCGACGCAGGCATGCTCGGGCCAGCCGTGCACGCCGGGTTCGAAGAAGGCGCGGTAGATGATCAGCTGGTGACGACCCTCGAACAGACCGGGCAGGCTCACTGTGCCCTGGGGCCCGTCGAACTCGTACTCCTTGTCCACGGCCAGCCACGGCATCCGCCGACGCTCCGCCGCCAGCGCGTCCCGAGCGCGGATCAGCCTATTCTCCTTCACCAGCAATTCCTGGCGGGCAGCCTCCCACTCCTGCGCCGATACGACCGGTGGTGCCTTCATTGTGGTGTCCGCCTTCCTGTTCAAGTTCAAGCTCATGCGACAGCCCTGGTTTCGGGCCGCTGCTTATCCCGTGACGGGCGCTTGTGCGAGCGCTGCCAGCTGGTGCTCGAGCGTCTTGGCCGCGCTGTTGCGCCAGCCCTCAGCCAGGGACTGGGACATCGGATCAGGGAAGATGTCCTCCTCGTCTTTCTCGAGGCCGTCGAAGATGGCTCGCGCGACGGACTCCGGGGAGGCCTTAGGCAGGTCGACGCTGCGGGTCATGTCGGTGTCCACGAAGCCCGTCAGGACGGCATGGACCCGCACGCCGCGGCCGGCCAGCAGGGCGCGCAGCGATTGCGTCATGTTGAACGCGGCCGCCTTCGAGATCGAGTAGGCCGGGATCAGCGGGAACGCGGCGAGGGCGTTGGTCGACAGATTGTTGACGATGGCCCCGCGGGAACGAGTCAGGTGAGGCAGGAAGGCCTGGGTCACGCCATGGGTGCCGAAGAAGTTGACGGCGAGGGCGCGTTCAAGCGCGGAACGATCGCTCAGGTCGTCGTAGAGCGCGATGCCGGCGTTGTTGATGAGGATGTCGAGAGAGCTGACCGTCCCGGCAGCTTCCTGGACCTGCGCCGTGCTGGTCACATCCAGGGTTAGCGGCGTGACGCGCCCGTCGGCGTGGGCCAGGGACACCCGCGTGCCGGCATACACCCGCTTCGCGGCCCGGCGGAGCGCTTCCTCGACCAGCGCCTGGCCGATACCGCGGTTGGCCCCGGTCACCAGGATTGTCTTACCTTCGATGATCATGTCCGTTCCTTCGGTCGTGGTACGTGATCGGGCGGGTCAGGTGAGCCCCTGGCACTGGCTGGGCTGGTGAGAGCGTATGAACGCCCCGCCGCGAACCTCAAGAATGTTGCCGGAAGTTGGCGGAATTACCTGCGGCTGAGGTCGCCCGCGGCGCGGCCGATGAGCTCGCGCGCACCCTGGCCGTAGACTGCCGCGCGCTGCAGCAGGTCGAAGACCTGCGTGTAGAGGCTGATCTCGGCGGGCTGGGAGATATCCAGCCCGGCCGACACGGTTTCCACTTGGACCCGCGTCTGGTCGAATATCCAAAAGCCGCCCTGAGCCAGGGCGTACCTGTCGCCCGTGCCGGGGATAATCCCGAGGCTGATCGTCGGCAGTGACATCAGCGCCAGCAGCCGGTCGAGCTGGCCTGCCATCACCTCCGCGCCGCCCACTCGCGTGCGAAGAGCTTGCTCTTCAATCACGAACAGGAACCGCCGTTTTCCCGCGTACAGGACGCTCTGCCGGTCCATCCGGGCGGCCACAGCCGTCCCCATGTCCGCCGGCAGGCTCATCAGCCCAGCCCAGAACCCCACGATCGCAGCCGCGTATCCCGCGGTGTTGAGCAGCCCAGGGATGAGAGTGGGCTCGTAGACACGGAACAGCCGCGTCTGCTCGTACAGCGGACGCACCGAGTCCTGGAGATACCTCATCCCGGTGCGCGTTTGCGCGCGCCACTCGGTGTACATGGCGTCAATGCCGCGGGCAGTGGCGATCAGATCGATCACCTGGTCTTCTGCCCGACAGCACCGGCACCAGGCGCGGATGTCGTCCGGCGACGGCCGGCGGGTGCCGTGCTCCAGCTTGCTGACCTTGGTGAAGTGCCAGCCAGCCAGCTGAGCGAGGGCCCGTGCGGTCAGCCCCGCGTCCAGCCGCATCTCCCGGAGCCGGGCGCCGAGGGCCTCGCGGGCTTGCTGGGAGTGGCCGGGCACGGCAGCTACCGTGTCCGGGCTGACTCGAACTGTGCTACCCGGCGCTTGACGAGGACGCGACAGACGGCCGGCTGATGCGCTGCCTGCGAGGTTGTCATCGGCATCGTGGCCGGGCCTCCGGGAGATGGCACATGAGTTCCTTGGGCACCCGGATCACCAACTCGCCGGGCGGGACGTCACCGACCTGGGCCAGGGTGTCCGGGTCCAGCCCGAAGCCCTGAATCACGTACTGGCCTTCGTCGGTATCCCATACCGCTGGTGAGTTGCTGGGGGAGGAATGTTTTCCGAGGAATCGTAGCCGCATGACACGCCTTCCGTCCGCAGTTATTCGCCGGTATGGATCCGGCTGGCCCGCGGAATTAACTGCTCCTCCCCCGGTGACTTTCGGTCGGCGAGTTCCTCTGGCGGGACGCCTCGATCACGCGAGGCGTCCCGCCAGAAATGGTGTCAGGACCCGTCGCCCGGCAGCCCGTACGCCTGCGGGTGGAGCCAGCGGGCGATCGCTGTCACCGCTTCGGCGTTGCGGACGCCCGGGGTGACCTCGTCGTAGGCCAGTGGCAGGAAGCAGCGGTTCTTCACCGCCGTGAGGTTCTTGCTGATCGGGTCGGTTTCGAGGAACTTCTCCTTCTGGGCGGCGGTGGGGGTTCCGTAGTCGTTGATGACGATGCACTCGGGGTCCGCCTTGACCACCTGCTCCCAGGAGACCGTCGTCCAGCTCTGCTTCAGGCTGGCGAAGATGTTGACTCCGCCGCCCAGGGCGATCTCGGCGGTGGGCATGGCGAGACCGGGACCGGTGACGGGCGCGGACGTGCCGCTGTCGTAATCGAAGACGGTGACGGGCTTGAGTCCGGCGACCTTCTGCTGCGCGGCCGCGATCTGGGCTTTCATGCTGGCGATGAGCGCGTCGGCCTTGGATTCGACGTTGAAGATCTTCCCGAGGTTGGCGATATCGGTGTAGGTGTCGTCGATGGACACCGACCCGGTGGACTGGACGTGGGCGCAGGATTCGGTGAGCACCAGCGTCTTGATGCCGTAGGTGGCGAGGTTTTGCGGGGTCAGGTTGGTGCCGGTCTGCAGTCCGTAGTTCCAGCCGGCGAACAGGAAGTCCGGGCGCAGGGCGACCAGCTGCTCCAGGGTGAAGTAGTTGTCCGGGTTGACGTCGCGCACTTTACTGAAACCGGCCAGGTATTCGGCGGGAACGGGCTGGCTGACCGGTCCGTCGCCTACCGCCCCGAAGGTGCCGGCCATGTGGGATTCCAGGCCGAGGGCGAGCATGTCCTCGGTGGTGTTGATGTCGTTGGACACTGCCCTGGTGGGTGCCTTTGTGTAGGTATAAGGCACGCCGCAGCTCGTGACCGTGACCGGATAGGCGGCCGTGGCCGTCGCCTTGGCACTGGAGCTGGCCGCGGCCGCGGACGAGCTGGAGCTCGAGCTGGAACACGCGGCCAGGGCCGTGCAGGCGGCAATCACCGCGAGCGCGACGCCGATAGGGCGCCGCGAGCGGTTATGGGTGAGGCGAAGGGACACAGGAATCCTTTCAAATATGGGCTAAGAGGCGGCTTCCCGGCGGCTGTGGCGAGGGTGCGTCTCTGGCGGTTCGGCGCGGGATAAGGTGCGGCGTCCCAGTCTCGGGATGCCGGACGATCAGGACGTCAGCGCCGTAGGCGTGGCGGATCGTCTCGGTGGTGATGACCGCCTCCGGCCGCCCGTCGGCGATCACGCGTCCGTCCGCCAGGAGGTACACGGTGTCGCAGAACAGGGCGGCCAGGCTCAGGTCGTGGAGGGCGGCGAGCACGGTGATCCCCAGCGAGCTCACCAGCTCGAGGATCTCGATCTGGTAGCGGATGTCGAGGTGGTTGGTCGGTTCGTCGAGGATCAGGTGGTCGGCGCCCTGGGCGATCGCGCGGGCGATGAGAACTCGCTGCTTCTCGCCGCCCGAGAGGGTGTTGAAGCTGCGGTGGACGAGCCCCTCGCAGTCCACGCGCCGGATGGCGTCGGCCACGATCGCGTGGTCGTGTTCGCTGTCGCGCTCGTAGGCCCGCTTGTGCGGGGTGCGGCCGATCATCACCATCTCGGAGACGGTGAAGTCGAACTCGACGACGGTTTCCTGCGCCAGCACCGCGACCCGCCGCGCCGCCTCCCTGGCCGGCATGGCTAGCAGGTCGCCCCCGTCGAGGAGAATGTGGCCCGTCGCCGGGCGGTGCACCCGGTAGAGGGTTTTCAGGATGGTGGACTTGCCGCTCCCGTTCGGCCCGAGCAGACCCACGAAACCGCCGTCGGGGACGGTGATGTCGATGTCCGTCACGATCCGGCGGCGGGCGATGTCGACCGACAGCCCGCTCAGCTCCAGGCTCACTGGGTCGCCCCGTACAGGTAGGGCCGCCGCCTGATCAGCACGATCAGGGTCGGCGCGCCGATGAACGCGGTGATCACCCCGATGGGCATCTCCTGCGGGGAGACGATGGTCCGGGCCAGCAGGTCCCCCAGGACCATGAACGCCGCCCCGAACACGACCCCGACCGGCAGCACCCGGCGGTGGTCCGAGCCGACCATGAGCCGCACGATGTGCGGGACCACCAGCCCGACGAACCCGATGACCCCGCTCACCGCTACCGCCACCCCGACCATGAGCGACGTCACGATGAACAGGTTGCGCCGCAGGCGCTGCACCTCAACCCCGAGGGACGCGGCCGGCTCGGCTCCCATCGCCAGCGCGTTGAGAGCGCGGCCCTGCGCGACCAGGTAGACGATCGCCACAACCAGGGCGATGGCCGGAATCGGGAGCTGGGTCCAGTTGGCGTTCCCGAAGGAGCCGAGCAGCCAGAACAGCACCGCCTGGGTGGCCTGCGGGTTGCCCCTGAAGATCAGGAAGCTGGTCACCGACTCGAAGAGGGCGGAAAGCACCACCCCGCACAAGATGAGGTGGGTCGGGGACAGCTGCCGGCCGGTGCGCGACACGAGAAACACGGCCGCCATGGCCGCCACGGCGCCGAGCACGCTGCCAGCCGAGATCGCCCATACGCCGAGCGCGGCGAACGCCCCGAACAGGAGCACGGCGGTGGCCCCGACGCTGGCGCCGGACGAGACTCCCAGCAGGAACGGGTCAGCGAGGGAGTTGCGCACGAGCGCCTGCACCACGGTGCCCGCCGTCGTGAGCGCGGCGCCGACCACGGCCGCCAGCAGGACCCGGGGCAACCGGATCTGCCAGACGATCGCGTCGGCCACCGTGTCCTGCGGATGCCCGCTGAGGTGATCCACGATCACCTGCCACACCGAGCCCGGGCTCAGCCCGACCGAGCCGATCGCCACGCCCGCCGTCATGACGGCGACCAGGAGCACGAGGCAGATGGCGAGCACGACCGGCAAGGGACGGCGGCCGCGCTCGCGAACAGAACGCGCGACCGGCTCGGCGGGGCCGCTCGATGGTGCCCGGGGCGTCTGGCGGGGCTCGTCCTGACGCCCGGTCACCCTCATGGGCGGGTCCGAATCGCTTGGGCGCACCGGTCACCTCCGACGAGCTTGCGGAGGATGAGAGATCAGTGGCCGCCCCGGACCCACACGAACCGCCCTTCCCCCGAGGGCCATGTCGTCGGCACAGGACAGGCGACCGGGCTCGCCCCCGAAGGGGACCACCGTTGCGGGACAGCGCCGGGATCACACCGGACTTCGCTGTATCTGTGCTACTCCGGTCACACGACCGGGGCGCTGATACCGTAACCGCGGCCGGGCATATCGTCAAGGCTGATCAGATCAGCAGATATGCGGTCCGTGGACCGCTCCGGGCCGCGACACCCGGTCTTGCTCCAGGCCAGCGCGCATAGTAGAACAGGACCGTGGGAAGGCAGGCAACCGTCGTGGTCGTGCTCTACGTGGTCGCGCTGGTAGTCGTCGTGGTCGGTGTGGACATCCTGTTCTTCAGGGGTCAGCACGTGTGGGAGCGGCTGGCGGCGAACGTCGGGATTGTCCTGGTGTTCGGGGCGTTCTATTTCAGGTTCCTGAAGCGTCCCTGACGAGTGCGGCTGGCTGCAGCTGTCACCGCCCCAGGAGAAGACGCCACTCCGTTTCTCCGTCTTGGACCTGGCCGGTGGGGGCGAGCCCAGCCGCGGCGGCGATAGCGGCGGATGCGTGATGGCCGGGGTGGATGCGGGCGATGACAGCCGTGATTGACTGCCTCCCGAGCCAGGCCACGAGCGCCCGGGCAGCTTCGGTGGCGATGCCCTGTCCTTGCCACGGGGTTCCGACCACCCAGGCGACCTCGGCTGCCGGCTCATCGCCGGAGCTGATCGTCGCCTGGACCGTGCCTGCCAGGCATCCTGGGTCGTGCAGCCGGATCACCCAGTTGCACCAGGACACGGCGGGGTCGGGGGACCCGGCGATCCAGCGTTCGTAGCGTGCGCGCAGCTCCCGGCGGGTGGGCGGAGAACCGCCCATGAATGCGTAGAGCTCTGGGTCGGCCAGCACGGCGGCCATCTCGTCGGCGTGCCCGGCCGACAGCGGCACCAGGGTAAGCCGGCGGGAGGTGACCGGCTCGGCTGTTATGGGGCTCATGCGCCCGACTCGATGAGCTTGAACGCCATTGGTCAGCCCAGGCTGGCCTGATCGCCCGGCGCCTTGCGGATCGCCCTGGTGATCTCCGGTGCCGTTTTGAGCGTGGAATGACCGTGCGGGCACTTGATGTCGTAGAACCTGTCACCCGCGTTGCGCACGATGGCATCCAGCCGCCGCTTCGCCTCCGGATAGTCCTCCGCGGCGGCAGATGCGACGCGCTGCTCGGCGGTCCGCAGCAGCAGATCGCCGCTCACCGGGCTCAGCAGCCAGCCCTCCGGCGTGGTGATCCGCAGCCCACCGAAGACCCGCCACATTGCCGTCGCCATCACCTGCCCGCACTGCGGGCAGATCAGCTGCTTAGCCGTACCAGCCATATGGGCGCCCTTCCAGCGCCTCACCGTATCGCGCCTCGCGTCCTCCGGACATGACAACGCCCCCGGGAGCGAGTGCTCGCGAGGGCGTGCCGTGGCCGCCGCGCAGGTCGCCTCACGGCGAAAGGCGCATCATGGCTCCAGCCGGACGGTATTCCATGAAGGCAGTAATTTGAGCCCGGGGGACACTAGCGCATCGGCCAGGGGTATGAACGCGAGGGCCGCCAGGGCTATTCCAGCCGCGAAGACAGAAGTCCCGATTCTCGGGCCCGCCAGGCCGGGAGAGCCTTGCTGGTCGTTCAGGGGTAGTAGTCCTTGCCGTTTAGCGCCCGGTACACGAACCGGGTGATGATCTCGACGGCCTCCTCTTCGGGCATCTCGGGCCACATCTGCGTGAAGCCGTCGAGCAGCGAGGTCAGGACCGTCATGCTGACCTCGGGTGAAGCCGGCAGGCCGGAGACGCGATCGAGGTGGTCGCGGATGGTGTCGGCCTGCCCGCGCCCGAACTCGCGGTAGGTGCGGGCGAAGTTCTCGTCGACCAGCGCGGCCTGGCGTAGCGCGAGGAACGTCGCGGCGTGCTCGTGGTAGACGTGCCAGTAGATGGCGACGTGATACCGGATCGCGTCCGGATCGGAGAAGTCCGCCTTGTGCTCCGCCGCGCTGGCGTACCGGTCGCCGGCCGCGGAAACCTCCTCAAGCAGCGCCGCGAGCAGGTCCTCCTTACCCGCGAAGTGCCGGTAGAAGGATCCCGCGGCCCGCCCGGCCTCGGTCGTGATGTCGGTGATCTTGGTGTTCAGGTAGCCGCGGCTGACGAACAGGCGCTTGGCCGCCTCGATCAGCGCGGCCCTGGTCTCGGCCGCCTGCTCTGCGCGCGTCACCAGCGTTCCCTTCCCTAATCCCTTGACAGCGCACGGTATCAGGCAACATGATGAATCTAAATTCAGTGAATGGAGATTCATCGTGAAGGTGCTGATCGCGGGCGGCGGGCCCACCGGGCTGACGCTCGGCATCGACCTGGCCCGGCGCGGCGTCGAGGTGCGCGTCGTGGACAAGGCGGACAGGTTCTTCGGCGGCTCGCGCGGCGATGGGATCCAGCCGCGGACGCTGGAGGTCTTCGATGACCTTGGGGTCATCGACGCCGTGCTGGCCGAAGGGCAGGGGCCGAAGCCCATCCGGGTGTACCTCGACGGCCGCTTCGTCGTCGAGCGGTGGATGACCGACCCGGCCGAGGCCACGCCCAGCCGCCCGTACCCGACGACCTGGTTCCTCGGCCAGTCGCAGCTGGAGGCCATCTTGCGGGCGCGGCTGGCCGAGTACGGCGTGCGCGTCGAACTCGGGAGCGAGCTGGTCGGCCTGGAGCAGGACGAGGAGGGGGTGACCGCGCGGCTGTCAGCCGGCGAGACTGGCCGGTTCGACTACCTGGTCGGGGCGGACGGCGGCGCCAGCTTCGTGCGCAAGGCGATCGGCGTCGCGTTCCCCGGAACGACCGACGAGTCCTTCCGCTTGCTGCTCGGCGACGTCGCGGCCCCCGAGCTGGACCGCGGGTCCAGTTACTGGTTCGCCGCCGCCGAGAGCCCGGTGACCGGCGTCGGCATGACGCCGCTGCCCAGCACCGGGTACTTCCAGTTCGGCACGTCGCTGGGTGAGGGGGAAGACGCGTCGCTGGAGACGTTGCAGGCGATGCTCGACAAGTTCTCCGCCGGGGTGCGCCTCACCAGCCTCGGCTGGTCGACCGTATGGCGGCCGAACGTGCGCCTCGCCGAGCGGTACCAGGCCGGCCGTGTCTTCCTCGCGGGCGACGCGGCCCACGTCCACCCGCCGACCGGCGGCCAGGGCATGAACACCGGAGTGCAGGACGCGTACAACCTCGCCTGGAAGCTCGCGGCCGGGACCGCGCTCGATACCTACCAGACCGAACGGCGCGCCGTCGCCGCTCGCGTCCTCGGCGTCAGCACCGACCTGCTGGACAAGTACACGCAAGGACATCCGGAGGCGCACAAGCGCGGCGAGGAGAGCTTCGGCCTCGACATCACCTACCGCGCCCCGGACGCCACAGGCCCGCTCGTCACCGGGGACCGTGCCCCCGACGCGCCGGTGCTGGACGCGAGCGGCGCGCGCATCCGCCTGTTCGACCTCTTCCGCGGCCCGCACTCCACCCGTCTCGTCTTCGGCGCGCCCGCCCCGGCCGAGGAGCACGCCTACGCCGTCCTGCGCCCCGGCGACCACCCGGCCAGCGGCGGGCGGCACATCACCGACGCGGAGGGCCACGCGTTCGCGGCTTACGCGGCATCGGCGGGAGACAACATTCTGATCCGCCCGGACGGCTACCTGGGCTAGCGGCCCGCCGGGAACCTTACCAGCCGCGCCGGTGCCACGGGCGGCAGGGCGAGTCACCACGGGTCCGTTCGGAATAATGGACCACAGCCAGCCCGCGGCGGCCCGCGGCGTCACGGATGCGGCTGGGCGGAGCGGTCGCCGGCGGCGGAGTACAGGTGGTTGTCGCGGAAACCGCTCGCGGCTTGACAATTTCAGCGAAATCCTCTACCCATCACTGGAACGTCGTGTGCGGATAAACCTGGCGATCTGACGGCCGCCGATTGGGCTGCGGACGACGGCGCGAGGTTTCATTATGGTCGCCGATGGCGGACGGGATCACGGGGGTGATGGGGGTTGACCGAGGAGACTCAGGAGCCTGCGCCAAAGGGCGCAGTGCCATTGTCAGCGGCAATCGCAGCGCTGCGCGAAGAACTTCTACGGGCATGTTGGGATTCCAGCCAGCAGTCGCTGCGGTTCAAGCCGTCTCCTGTGGAACTGACCTTGCAGGTCGCGGTGACCTCGGCGGGCAAAGGCAAGGCCGGCGTGCATTGGTGGCTGATCGAACTTGGCGGCGAGGCATCACGGGAGTCAGCCGTCACTCAGACGGTGAAAATGAAGCTCGAGCCAGTCATGTTCAGTGAAAACGGGCAGCCGGTCGAGCTACTGATCGATGCTCCTGAAGCTATCGGGGAGCGGCGCATCAGCGGGGAAACACCGCTTGACGCAGCTGGCTGAGTCAGGTCAGCCGCGATGTTGAGCACCAACCGGGCCGTTCTGATCCGATACCAGCGCGGCAATACGGTCCGCCGTGGATCAGGACTGCATGTGGGCGGGCGCTACGTCCTGACAGCCGCTCACTGCGCCGTCGGCACCGACCACGTTATCGTCGTCGAAGGAGCCCAGTATCCCGCGACAGTGTGGGTTCGGAGCGGAGACGCGAACGTTGACATCGCCGTGCTGGAATGCCCTGAACTGCATCCGGTGCAGCCGCTTCAGTGCGCTGCCGTCGGCTGGGAGACCGCCGGATGGGTGCGTGACTGCCACGCACTGGGGTTTCCGCTGTGGAAGGACGGTAAGGAAGGACCCTTGCTCGCCCAGGTTCCAGCCGACATTCCGGTTGGGGAGGGAGTGGCGCCCTTGGCGGGGCCCGGTGCGATTCCGCCGCTGAGCATCAAAATCACCAATCCGGCGATCCGTGAGTATCCAATTCCAGTAGGAGAGCTAGACCAAGCCGGAAGCCCGTGGGCGGGAATGTCAGGCGCGGTCGTTGTCACGAGAGATGACTTCGTGGTGGGGGTCATCCGGGGACACTCCCCGGCGGAGGGGAGCGGCTCATTGATCGCTACCCGGCTTGGGGCGATCGCCGCCCTCCCCCCGGACATCGCGGAACGCTTTCTCTCAGCTCTCGAAGTACCCCATCCCCGGCAGTGGCGCAGGCTGCCTGCGCCTGACGCTCCTGGCTTGAAGACAGAGGGGCAGGTGGTCGTGGGGGAAATTCCCCGCGAGCCCCCGGCATTTGTCTCGCGGGAGGCGGTCCGCCGGCTGGCAGAGGTAGCAGAGCGCGCAGGAATCGCGTTGGTAAGCGCGGTGACCGGGCTGCGAGGAGTAGGCAAGACACAAGTCGCGGCGGCCTACGCTAGGACGCGCGTCACCGATGGCTGGGAACTCGTTGGCTGGGTGAATGCCGAAACCCGTGACTCTCTGCTCGCAGGGCTGACACGGATTGCCGAACGGCTGGAGATCGCGGACCCGGATGGCGATTCACTGGAGTCCGCTCATCGGCTGCGCGAGCATCTGCAGACCGACACCAAGCACACCTTGCTGGTATTTGATAATGCAGCCGACCCGGATGAGTTGCGAGCGGTTCTGCCCGCTACCGGCTCCGCCCAGGTGGTGATCACCAGCACGGACCAGGCTTTTGCCGACTTCGGCGAGCCGGTCGACGTCTCCGTGTTCACACGAGCGGAGTCGCTCCGTTATCTGGGGGAACGCACCAGACTTCGCGACGATCCAGGTGCCGATGAGGTCGCGCATGAACTCGGTGATCTGCCGCTGGCCCTCGCCCAGGCCGCGGCCACCATCCGCCGCCAGCGCCTTACCTACCTGAGATATCTTGAGCGACTGCGGCAGGTGCCGGTACGTGACCTTCTTGGCCGTGCGCCTGGCAGCGACTATCCGAACGCCACGGCAGCAGCTCTCTTGCTGGCCATTGAGGCCGCCGAGGCCAGCGACCCGACCGGCCTGACCAACTTGGTACTCCGGGTGCTCGCAGCACTGTCCCCAGACGGAGTCGGCAGGGATTTCCTCAACGGTCTCGGTGGCAGCGCTGATTCGCCTGCCATCGACGAAGCCCTCGAACGCTGCGTTACCGGATCACTCGTGACGTGGTCATTGAGCGGCGACACAGTAGTGATGCACCGACTGCTGGGCCGTGTACTGCGTGAGCGCGATCGCGCGACGGGAACATGGCCCAGCACCGTCACCGCAGCACTGGACCTGATAGAGACTCAGCTGTTCCCTCGCGAGCAAGCATGGGCGCGGCGTAGCGATGGCACGCATCTCATTGCCCAGATCGAAGCCTTGTGGCAAGCCGACCAAGGAAAAGAACCCGGCATCAGGGAACTCCGTCTCCGCCAGCTAAGCGCGCGTTCCTGGGCAGTGCATCAGTTGCGCATGGTGGCTGACCTCAGCCTGGCCGTCGATCTCGGCAGGCGAGCCGCAGCGGACAGCGAAAAGCTGCTGGGTCCTGACCACGAGCAAACACTTGACTTGAATAACGAACTCGCTTTCACATACCGGCCGGCGGGACGGCTAGAGGACTCAATCGCCCTGTTCGAAAGAACCGTGGCCGATCGGCAACGCGTGCTGGGCAAGGACCACCCCGATACTCTGCACTCGCGCAGCGGTTTGGCCGGCGCCTACCGGAGGGCCGGACGGGTATCTGAAGCCATCACTCTGTATGAGCAGAACTTGGCTGACCGGGAACGAATCCTTGGACCTGACGACCCGAGGACCCTCAGCTCGCGCAATGACCTTGGCATTTCGTATATGGCGGCCGGGCGGCTATCTGAAGGCACCGCACTGTATGAGCGGAACTTGGCTGACCGGGAACGAGTCCTTGGACCTGACCACCCAGAAACGCTGGCGTCGCGCAGCAACCTGGGCTACGCGTACAGGACGGCCGGCCGGCTCAACGAAGCCATCGAGCTGTACGAGCGAACGCTGGCTGACCGGGAAAAAGTTCTGGGGCCGGACCATCCAGAAACGATGACCTCGCGCAGCAACCTGGGCTACGCGTACCGGACGGCCGGCCGGCTCAACGAAACCATCGAGCTATACGAGCGGACGCTGGCTGACCGGGAGCGGATCCTCGGACCAGATCATCCGCAGACCGTGCTCTCCCGAAATAACCTCGCGGGAGGCTATCGGGCAGCGGAACGATTCACTGAGGCCATCGCGTTGCTCGAGCGCACGGTGGCTGATAGAGAGCGAATTCTGGGCCCTGATCACCCGCAGACCTTGCTCTCCCGAAACGGACTCGCTAGCACTTACGCTTCGGCAGGACGGCTCGGTGAGGCTATCTCCCTTTTCGAGCGGACGCTGGGTGATCGGGAACGGATTCTCGGCACCGAGCACCCGCACACAATGACTTCTCGCAGCGATCTCGCAGGGGCCTACCTGGACGCGGGATACAAGGAAAAGGCGATCCAACTACTCGAGCGGACGCTGGCCGAGCGGGAGCAAACCTTGAGCGACGACCATCCAGACACGGTTGACTCACGCAACAATCTCGCGCGCGCGTACGAGGCGGCAGGCAGACTCGATGAAGCCATCGTCCTGTACGAGAGGGCGCTTAACGATGGCGGCCGCATTCCCGGTTCCGATCATCGGCAGATCGACATCATCCGGACGAATCTTGAACGCGTTCGCGCCGCGCGCCGGGGCTCTTAGCCATACCGGCGATGTGAGCGCCCGGCGGCGGGCGGAGCCGGACATGACAACGCCCCCGGGAGGGAGTGCTCACGAGGGCGTGCCGTGGCCGCTGCGCAGGTCGCCTCACGGCGAAAGGCGCAACATGGCTCCAGCCGCCAGGCCGGAAACGCCCGTGCCGAGGCTGGCCGCGGTCCACTATCCCGAACGGACCCGTGATGGCTCTGCCTATCGCACGTGCCACTATCAGGCTGGCGCGATGTTGTGGTTAACCCGGAACATGTTCGCGGGTTCGTCTCCTGTAGATGGCATCCCGCTGTGCGATTTCGATGCCCGGTGAAGAGAACTCGGATATGTTCCCTTCACCAATTGTCCTGATCGCCGTCCAGGCTTCCTATCCCAGTTTTATGGGAAATGCGGGGTGTCACTCCCATATTTGTTGGGGGTGACACAAGCCGGGGACCACGGTGACCTCAGCGATTACCCGGATTAGCTGCTTTCCGTTGTTTTCGCGGGAGCCGGGTTTTCCGCGACGGCGGGGCGCTGGGGGTTATGTGAGGGCCACCAGACATGTTCGCCGATGAGGACGAAGCTGGCTGGTACGAGGATGGTGCGGACCAGGAGGGTGTCGACGAGAAGTCCGATGACGACGGCGATGCCGACTTCGGCGACCAGGACGGAGGGCTGGATGGCCAGGACGAGGAAGGTGCCGGCCATGACGAGCCCGGCGGCGGTGATGACGCCGCCGGTGACGGCGAGGCCGCGCAGCGTGCCGTCCCGGACGCCGTCCCGCCGGGATTCCTCGCGGATGCGGGCGGACAGGAAGATGTTGTAGTCCACCCCCAGGGCGACGAGGAAGATGAAGATGTACAAGGGCAGCTGCGCTTCGGTGCCCTTGAAGCCGAGGCCACGCCAGGCCAGGCTGGCCAGGCCGAAGGAGGCGCCGAAGCTGAGAGCGGTGGTCACGACCAGGATCAAGGGCGCGACGATGGCCCGCAGCAGCAGGGCGATGATGATCAGGATGACCAGCAGCACCAGCGGGATCAGCAGCAGGGTGTCGCGGTGCGCGGCCTGGGATATGTCGTACTGGATGGCCGGGCCGCCGCCGACCAGGGCGCCCGGTGCGGCCCGGGCCAGGTTCTGGCGCAGGGTCTTGATCGCGCTGGTCCCGGCGGTGCTGTAGGGCGAGACGGACAAGATGACCGTCGCGGAGTCATACCCCGCGACCGGGGCGCCTTGCGACACTGACGCGACGCCCGTGCTCCGCAGCGCCGCCAGGCCGGCGGCGCGGGCCTGGGCGGGCGGGGCCAGGATGCTGACGGGGCCGATGTCGCCGATGGGGTAGTGCTCGATCAGCAGCTGCTCTCCGATGGCGCTGCCGGTGGTGGTCTTCACCGCCGAGATCGGGTCGCCGTTGGTGTAAAAGACGGCGAGCCCGGCGCACGCGGCGGCCAGCAGCACCACCGAAATGGCCGTGGTCCACGCCGGGTGGCGGGAGGTCCGGCTGCCGACCCAGGACCAGACGCGGGAGTCTTCCCGGCCGGGGCTCCCGTGCCGGGGGATCTGGGGCCAGAACACCCACCGGCCGCAGACCAGCAGCAGCGCGGGCAGCAGGGTCACCTGGGCGATCAGCGCGCAGACGATGCCCACCGCACCGATCGGGCCCAGCCCGTGCAGGGATGCGGACTGCGCCGCCAGCAGGCACACCATCCCGATCGTGATGGTCCCGGCCGAGGCCAGCAGGGTCGGCATGACCTTGCGCAGGGCCTGGGCCATCGCGTCTTCCTTTCTCGCGTGATGGCGTAGCTCATCCCGGTACCGGTGGATCAGCAGCAGCGCGTAGTCGCTGGCCGCTCCCAGCACCAGCACCACCAGGATCGAGGACGACAGCGTGCTCACTGTCAGGCCGGCGTTAGCCATGCCGTGCGCGGCCGCCTTGGCGACCGTCACCGCCCCCAGCGAACCGATCAGCGGCAGCAGGAACAGCACCGGGCTGCGGTACACCAGCAGCAATATCACCGCCAGGATCAGCACTGCCCGCAGCAGCAGCACTGTCGAGTTGCCCGTGCCCCCCGAATCGGCGCTCGTCGCCGCCGTTCCGGTCACCTCTGCTTGCAACCCTCCGGCCGCCGCCGGACCCGCCACCGCCCCGCGTACCGCTTTCACCGCGGCGGTGTCCCGCTGTGCCGACGTCTTCGTCGTTGATGTCACCGACACCGTGAACTGCGCCGCTTTCCCGTCCCGGGACGGTATCAGCGACCCCGGCGCGGTCAGGCCCGCCACCTGCAGCCGCCCCACCGCCGCGCGCGCTGACGCGGCCGCCGTTAGGCCACTGGTCCCTAGCACCGATCCCCCGGGCCGGACCATCACGACCGTCGCCTGGTCGCTCACCGCCCCGCTGGTCCGCTGTTCGAGCTCCGCCACCCGCGTTGACGCCGCCGATGCCGGCAGGAAAGCCTGCGTCCCGTTATTCACCACCTGCGACAAGCCCGACGACGCGTGGCTCAGGAACAGCACCAGCAGTACCCACATGAGGAGCACCGGCCAGCGCAATCGACGCAGCCATACCCCCAGCCGATCCCGGTCAGCAGACATCAGCCGTTCCGCCCTTCACAACCTCACGCCGGACCCCTGCCCGGGCCGCCCGGACAGGTTCTTTCACCGGATTGCTGGCCCCGGCATCAGCAAGCTTCGGCCGGACCGGCGGCGAGGGCGTCAGCCCTCTGGGCTGATTGCCGGTATGAGGCGGAGTACTAGCCGACGGCTTGTCATACCGGAAAATCAGCCCGTCGGGCCGGGCTTCCGGCGCTGCTTCCCGGCGGGGATCCGGGGATAATGAACGCGTGCTGCAGGTCGTTAGCTTCACGGTCCGGGCAGGACTACTCGTGCTGACGGTCGCGGTCGCGTTCACCTCTGGCTGGCCTGGCCCGGCCGGGCTGGCCGCGCAGATCGTCGCCTTGGCCATCTCCGTCGTGCTGCTGGCGTGGTGGGTGCCGGCTGACCGGAGAGCGCCGCTTCGGGTCCGGTACGCGCCGCTGCTGCCCTACGGGCTGGCCGCCATGATCATCGCTTGCGGCATCGCCTCGGCGACCCGTACTGGCGGGGTGTTCTACCTGCTTGGCAGTTTGGCCGCCTTCTCGGCGGGCAGCGACACCGGCCCGGCGGCGGGGTATGCGGTCACCGGGCTCGGCATCGCGGCCACTGAAGTGACCGGCATAGCGGTCGGCACCGGGGCGGACGCCATGATCAAGTACCCGCTGAGCCTGGTCGTCGGCCTGGCCATCGGGTGCAGCCTGCGCGCCAGCCGGGTGCAGGCTGAGCAGTCCGCCGTGCTGCTGGCCCAGGCCGGGCAGCTGCGCGCCGAGCAGGCTCAGGTGGCGGCGCTGGACGAGCGCGCCCGTATCGCCCGGGAGATCCACGACGTGCTCGCCCACTCACTCGGCGCCCTCGGGCTGCAGATCCAGGTCGCCCGGGCCATCCTCGCCGAACGGCACGATGAGGAAAAGGCCGATGAAATCCTCAGCCAGGCGCAGCGGATGGCCGACGACGGGCTGAGCGAGACCCGCCGCGCGATCCAGGCCCTGCGCGGCCAGACGCTCCCCCTGCCGGAGGGGCTGGCCGAGCTCAGCGCCGACCACGAACTCCGCCACGGCACGGCGGTGAACTTCACCATCTCCGGAGAGCCCAGCACGCTGCCGGCCGACGCCCAGGTGGCCATCGTCAGGACCGCCGCCGAAGCCCTCGTCAACGCCGCCAAGCACGCCCCCGGCCAGCCCGTCGAGATGACCCTCGACTACCGTAGCGGCGGCACCGCCCTCACCGTGCGCAACCGCCTTGGCGGCGGCGCAGCGGCGGGACGCGGCACCAGGTTCGCCACCGCCGACGGCCGCTACGGGCTGGCCGGGATGCGCGAACGGCTGCTGCTCCTGGACGGAACCCTGGCTGCCGGGCCAGACGGCAGCGACTGGGCCGTCACCGCCACGGTGCCCTGGTAAACATGGTGCCCCGGTGAACGAGCCCGCCTCCCGCCCGCTGCCGCTGCGGGTCGTCGTCGCCGATGACCAGGCCACCGTGCGCGACGGACTGGTCGTGCTGCTTGGCCTGGCCGACGGCATCGAGGTCGTCGGCTCGGCGGCCAACGGGCAGGAAGCCCTGGACGTCGTCAGGCAGACCCGCCCCGACGCGATCCTGCTCGATCTGCGGATGCCGGTCCTGGACGGGATCGAGACCACCCGCCAGCTCACCAAGCATCACCCAGAGGTCGCCGTCGTGGTCCTCACCACCTACGCCGACGACGCCTCGATCATCGACGCCCTCGAAGCCGGGGCGCGGAGCTACCTCACCAAGAACGCCGACCGGGCCGACATCGCCCAGACCCTCCGCAGTGCCGTCACCGGCCTTTCCGTCATCGACCCGGCCGTTAAGGTCGCCCTGCTCCAGGCCGCGGCGGCCCGGCGGCGCAGGCCGCCCGAGCGCATGTTCCCCGGCGAGCTGCCCGACGGACTGACCCAGCGGGAAGCCGAGATCCTGTCCATGATCGCCCGGGGCAAGACCAACCCCGACATCGCCGCTGAGCTGTACCTCAGCACCCATACGGTGAAAACTCACATCAACCGCATCTTCGCCAAGA
>Ga0335075_10004955_pt1 | contig 20748 bp, 24 predicted proteins | sample Lox_Sample_24_FD_206723 | JGI IMG/M metagenome (GOLD analysis project Ga0335075, IMG submission 206723) | Soil microbial communities from Loxahatchee National Wildlife Refuge, Florida, United States - Lox_Sample_2.4 | ecosystem: Environmental > Terrestrial > Soil > Wetlands | place: USA...
ACGCGGTGACCTATCTGCTCGGCGGCGCCGGCCGCGATGGCGTCGAGACCCGGTGCGCCGCCCTGGCCGCCGCGTCCGGACTCGATGAATCCAGGCTGCTCGAGTGGTGCCGCGCCATCGCGCCGGTGGAGGCGATCCTCTACCTGAACCGGCCAGGAACGCAGCCGACCGTCGCTAAAATGCTCGAACTCGTGCGGTAGCACGTATGACGAAGGGCACCGGTGATACAACTGGGCCGGGTAGTGGGGCATCGGTGTATCACCGGTGCCCTTCGGCGGGGCCCGGATTGGAACGGCATCGCCGTCTGGCCGGGAGGGCGGTGCCGTCCTCGACGGGGCCTAGCCGCCGAGGAGCGGTGGAGGTCAGGTCCCGAGCAGGCTCTTGATGCGCGACTCCCGCAACGCATCATCCCGGGCTCACACTGGTTCTATGACAGATGACGCCACCAACCGGGTCCTCGGCGCTTTCGTCAGTGCCATCCAGCCGGTCGTGCCACTGGTTTCGGTGTGGGCACACGGGTCGCTGGCTGGAGGTGACTACCAGCCGGGACGCAGCGACCTCGACCTGATCGCCATCATGAGCCGACCGTGCACGGCAGCCGAGGAGCAACGGCTCGGGGAGGTGCACGAAAACCTGGGGAATGCCTTTGGCCTCGCATCGAAGCTCCATTGCAGCTATTGCGCCGTTGGGGAGCTGGATGATGTTACGCGCGTGCACCTTACGTGGGCGCACGAGGAGTTGATGCGTCGGCGCGTCACCCCGGTGATCAGGCGCGAGCTGTCCGACTTCGGGCTCGTCATGTATGGCGAGGTACCAGCGGCCTTGCTTCCGCCGGTGACCGACGAGCAACTCGCCGAGTTCGTGATCCAGGACATGGAAAGCTTCTGGCTGCCGTCCCTCGACCACCCCGAGCGGTGGGATCGTGACATCTGGGTGGACCTGGGCTTGCTGACCTTGGCCAGGGCAACGGTGACTTTGCGGGATGGCAAGCTGATCACCAAGGCCGAGGCTCTGAGCGTGCTTCGTGAACTCGGCGCCCCGCCAGAGGTCGTAGACGACATCAGTCAGCGCCGGTACGGCGACCCCGGTCCAGCCTCACCGCGCTGGTTGGCCCGCCGGGCCGAGCTGACGCTCACCTTTCTGCGGCCAGCGATCGAACAGCTCGTCTCACAACGGCCGCCCAGGCCCTAAGGAGGTGTCGCACATGAAGCGGAACCGATACGGGCGAGTTCAGGCGATGCTTGACGGCTTCTAGGGCTGACTTACAGGACGCCGCAGCCGCTGGGCATGACGTGGCCGGCCAATGGTGATCAGGTCCTCTACTCCAGGGATTCCGTGCGCCAGGGTGCGGAACGGCCTTGGATCTAGCCGATGGCGCCGTGGGTACTGCATGGACAGGCCAGCGATCTTGCCTTCTTGATCCAGGGCAACCCGGCCAAGGCCGTGGCCAGCCTTGAATGTCACCGGAACTTCCACCAGGGTGTATCCGCCGAACTGGCGCGCGGACGGCTCACCCGCGCGCTCGAAACCGCCCGTGGGCTGGCCGTGTGCGCCCACCAGTGGGCGATGTGGCCGACGACATCCACCCGGCCGCGCATGTCCTGGTGAAGTTTCCCGCGCGCCTGCTCCCAGCGGCCTTCGGTGAAGTCGCCGAATAGTGCGCGTGCCCGGTCGATGGCATCGGGCGGGACATTGGGCATTGACGATCGCCTCCAGCTGCTGGGGGTCTTGACAGCCGCTCCGCTTCCGGCATTCCCGGACCGGTGCCAGTCAACGCTAGTGCCGCGGCAGGGTCAACATGGAGCGTTGCCGAGCCGAATCCGGTCCGTCCTCCTGATAGGCGCCGGGTCTTCCACGGCAAGAGAGTGCCGTTGACGGCACCGCAGCCGCCGTTCTCCCCTAGGTCCCGCTGGCGGTGCCCCCAACGGAGCTGCCCTGCGCGGCGTCGACCTGGGAAATCCCCACGGATGATGGTGGCGAGCCCGAGCGCCGACCCGGCATACACCTGGGTGCGACCCGGCTGGCGGCGTCCGCTCGCAGACAAGCGGGCGTGCCGTTCACTGCTGCTGCCTCGGGATTCACCCGCCAGGTCCACGGCGGGTACACGCGAGGTCGGTGCCAGGTACACCGCCGGTACACGCACTGCGGTAACGCAACGCACGTCCCTAGAGTGCATAGGGCTGTCGCCCAGGCGGGTCCGCTGCAGATCGCGGCGGGCCAGGCGTCAATCTGGGGGCCGGACCGCGGATTTCCTTACCGTCAGCGATCCGCGGCCGCGGGGCCCCACCGCCCATGGCAGAACCAGCCCGCACGCCCGGCTTCTCGCCGGGCCCGCCTTCGTCGGCGGGGCCCCGTGACTGTGCCGGGGTCTCCGCGATCGCCGTGCCCGTCACCGTCTGGCCCGCCATTCCCGGACCCGCCCGGTGCCCGGCCAGCCCCGGCCGCCTGCCGTGCCCCCGCCGTTACACCAGCGCGGGCGCGCAGTCGGTAATCAGCGCCCTGTCGCGCCGAGGTGACCTGGTCGCCGCGCCAGGGCCAGGAGATGAGGTGTTCCTGGTGTTGCCCGTCGTTCGGCATGAGCGTGCTGGCGTCGTTGGTGGTGAGCGTGCGCGGACATCAGGAAGCCCCGCCGGCGGGAGCTGGCGGGGCTTGGGGTTCAGGCTGTCGCGGTGGTGCTCATTCTGTCGTGACCTCGGTGACAGCGGCGCGGGCGGAGGATTCGTCGGCGATGGCCTTGCCCGCGGTGAACGCGGCGAGCAGTGCGGCGACGGCGCGGGGGTAGCCGCGGGATGTCTGGTGGATCAGCGCGGCGGCGTCGTCGGAGAACAGGGTGTCGGACCGGCCGGCCAGGGCGAGGTGGTGCTTGAGGTAGCTGCTGGTTTCGGCCAGGGTCATGCCGGCCATGTGGTAGCGGACGGAGATCCGCTGGTCGAGGGCGGCGAGCTGGCCGAGTTTGAGCCGGCGCCGCAGGTGGGCTGGCCGATGAGCAGGCAGGCGAACACGGCGGCGGAGTCCATGGCGTGGATGGTGAGCATGCGCACGGACTCAAGCTGGTCGGCTTGCAGGAGGTGGGCTTCGTCGATGACCAGCACGGGGGTCCGGCCGCGTTCGGCGTGCTCGGCGGCCAGCGCGCCGGCGGACTGGGCGGTGAGCGCGGCGGTGCCGTGGGCGGGCCGGCCGCCGAGGGAGGAGACGATGGCGTGGTGGATGCCGCGGACTCCGACGGTGGGGTCGGGCAGGTAGATGGTGGTGTGCCGGGAGGTGTCCAGGGCGGCCAGCGCGGAGCGGGCGGCGGCGGTCTTGCCGGCGCCGACCTCGCCGGTGATGACGCCGAGGGCCTTGTCGGCCACGCACCAGGTGATCCGGGCGGCGGCCTCGCCGTGGGCGGCGTGCCGGTGCAGCATGCCGGGGGCCAGGTCACGGCCGAACGGCATCCGGGTAAACCCGTAGTGGGCTTGCAGACGGTCGATCACTGTTCCTCCCCGGCGGCGCTGCCCAGCGCTTCGTCGATGGTTATCTGGCCGGGCAGCTGGTCCGGGCCGGGGCTGTGCGGCCCGGGGCTGCTGCCCAGGAGGGCGGCGTAGTTGATCCGCTCGCCCAGCTGGCTGTCATGCGCGGCGCCGATGAGGTTGAGGTAGCTGATCCCGGTCGGCTCGGGGGCCTGGCCGGGTTGCTCGGGCTTGGCCTTGGGGTGGGCGTGCCGCCCGATCGTGAACGGGACGGCCGCGCCGAACGACTGCCCGCGGTGGCGGACCTCGATTCCGGTGAGGTCGAACGGGTCGAAGACAAGCTCGACCTTGCGGCCGGCCAGCAGCTGGTCAACCTGGTAGGTGTTGCCGTGCAGGGACACCGTCGCGGTCTTGGCGACAGTGCGGAACTCTGACCACAAGAACGCCTCGCGCAGCTGCGCCGGGGTCGGCAGGGGCAGCGGCACCGGCAGGCCGTCCTGCCAGCGGCGCAGCGGCGGCTGGCCGGTCTCGGTATGCGGGGTGAGGTGGTAGACGGTCTCCGTCCAGGCGGCGAGCATCTTGTTGAGCTCGGCCAGGCCGCTGATCTGCGCGGCTATCTCCGGCGTGATCTCGGCCAGGAACTGGCCCCGGACGGTCCGGAAGAACCGCTCGATCTTGCCTTTCCCCTGCGGCCGCCGCGGCGTGGAGTGAATCAGCTTGATGCCCAGTACCGCGCACGCTCGCAGCAGCCACGAATCGACGAAGGCGCTGCCGTTATCGACGAAAGCCGACTCGGGGACGCCACGGGAGGCCAGCGCCGGGCGCAGCGCGGCGGCCAGCCGGACGGTGTCCTCGCTGAACCCGAACCGGGCGGCCATGACCGCCCGTGACCTGTCATCGATGAACGCGAACAGGTAGGTCTTGCGGCCGGCGATGACCGGGCCGTGCAGCGCGTCCCCGGTCCAGATCTCGTTGCACCGGTCTGCCTCGAAGCGGCCGAACACGGCCGGGGCGCCGGCAGCGGGCCGGCCGGTTCAGCTCCAGCCGCTCGAACAGCCGCTGCACGGTCCGGTCTGAGGGCGCCCAGCCGGCCTGCGCGCGCAGGATCCGGGTCACCTGGGCGGCGGTGCGCTGCGGGTTTTCCTTCTTCAGCGCCGCTGCCAGCGCGAGTACCTCAGCCGGGGTCCGCGCGCTGACCCGCGCCGGGGACGGCACCAGCGCCTCGAACCCGCCGGCCCGCCAGTCCCGGACCCAGCGGCGGATCGTCTGCTCCGACACCGTGATCTTCTGCCCGGCCGGCCCGTCGTGCACGCGGCCGGCCAGCTCGCGGACCAGCGCGCCGCGCTGCCCGGCCGATAGCTGCAGATCAGTCACCTCCTGGATCAGCTGGTAGCGGAACAACCCCGTCAGCCGGGCCCGCTCGGCCCGGCGGCGGGCCTCCTCAACTGCCTCAGCCACCTCGTTCCTCCCTGTGATGCGGTTGCAGATAGTCCCGCACCGAAGGGTGGCCGCCAGAGCCCGCGGCTCACCAGGGGCAGCTGGTGTTGATCATCTGCACCGCCGTGCCGGGGCCCAGCAGCAGGCCGCAGGTAACCGCCGAGGCCAGCTCCCACGGCGACAACGCAGACGCCGCGCCGCCCCAGCGCCGCGCCGCCGCCACCGCCGCGGCCACGATCGCGGTCACCGCATCGGCTGCCGCCGACCCCGACGGCCCGGGCAGCAGCGGATCAGCATCCAGCGCGCACGCCAGCACGGTGAACGCCGACCGCAGCGCCTCCGCCCGCGCTGCGAACCGGCGCAGCCAGCCCCGCACCGTCGCCGCCGCCCGGCCCACCCGCACAGCGATCGTCCGGCATCCCAGCCCGGCCGCCGCACCCGCCAGCGCCGCGCCGATCACCGCGACTGAATCGGCCCGCCGGGCCAGCATCCCAGCAGGCAGTAACACATGCGTCCGCCCGCAGCCGTCCTTCCCGCCGCAGATCGCCCGCCGCGGCCGGACCCGCCAGTCAGTCCCGCCGGCCAGCCGGATCAGCCGGGCCCGGGCATGCCCCCACCCTCGCAGCCGCCCGCCGCATCCGGGGCACTCCAGCAACCCTCCGGCCAGCTGCCGCTCGACCTCAGCCCCGTCCTTGCCTACCGTGAGCACAGGGTGCCTCCGCGCACCTAGTGGCCCTCCCGGCGGCTCGGCCAAAAGACGACCGGGAGGGCCCGCCTCTACCAGCCGTGCTCACGTTGTCGTCGGACACGAAAAAGGGCAACCCGGATCCGGTTGCCCACGCCACGCTCAGAACCGATGACGCTCGCTCAAAGACCGCGCTCATACGGAGCGACGCTCAACACCTGGCCGCCGCGCCGCCGGCCCGGTCGAGCACCGCCGTACCGGCGCCGCTGACCTCGCCGTGATCTGCGCCTGCCCGGCACCGGGCTGCCGGGAGCCCGGCCCGGCCGCCGGCGACGCTGACCAGGACGGTGATCCCGGCCTGCCGTGGCCGGCCTGCCAGCGAGCACTGCGCCCAGGCGGCCTGCTCGCCGTCATCACCACCGCCGTCTGGCGACCCGGCTGGGCCGGCCAGCTGATCGCGCACGCGCGCGCAGCGGGGCTGATGTACGCCCAGCACGTCATCGCCCTGCACGCCCCCATCCGCGATGACCATCTCGTCAGCCCCCAGGCGAATCCCGGCGCCCCTGCTGCGGCCAGCCCCGCCGACGCCCGGCACCTGCCCGTGCACACCGACCTGCTCCTGTTCGCCCAGCCCGGAGGCCCCCGCCATGACTGACCCCGCCCAGCACGCCACCGGAGCCGCCGGCAGCCAGTGGCCCGAAGTCAGCAGCGACCGCGATGCCCCGCCGCTGTCGGTGTGGACCACAGCGCAGCGCGACGCCCGCGCCCAGCGCGCCGGCCGCTACCCGCCGGCCGCGCTGGCTCACCCCGGCAAGATGCTGCCCGCCATCGCCGCCACCGCGATCACCCGCTACACCCGGCCCGGGGACCTGGTCGCCGACCCGATGTGCGGCATCGGCACCACCCTGATCGAGGCCATCCATCTCGGCCGCCACGGCATCGGCGTCGAGTACGAACCCCGCTGGGCCGCGCTTGCCGCCGAGGGGATCACGCTCGCCCGGCGGCAGGGCGCCACCGGGCACGCCGAGGTGATCCGCGGCGACGCCCGCCAGCTCCCTCAGCTTGTCCCCGCGGAGGTAAGCGGCCGGGTGGCGCTGGTAGTCACCTCCCCGCCGTATGGGCCCAGCATCCACGGCCACGTGCGCGCGCGGCCCGGCAGGGTGGCCAAGTACAACAACCGCTACAGCACCGATCCGGCCAACCTCGCCCACACCGGCCCCGCCGGCCTGGCCGACGGCATCACCCAGATCCTCGCCGGGTGCGCCGCGCTGCTGCGGCCCGGCGGGATCGCCGTGATCACCGCCCGGCCCTGGCGCCACCACGGCGAGCTGACCGACTTCCCCGGTACCGTCATCGAGGCCGGCCGCGCCGCCGGACTGATCCCGGCCGAGCGGTGCGTCGCCCTGCTCGCCGGGATCCGCGGCGGCCAGCTGATACCCCGGCCGTCGTTCTTCCAGCTCGACAACACCCGCAAGGCCCGCGTCCGCGGCGAGCCCTGGCACCTGATCGTGCACGAGGACGTCCTCATCTTCCGCACGCCCGCCGGATCACCAGGACCAGCGCAGCCCGACCGGCTGGTCTCGCAGGAGGCGGCCGCATGACCCGGCGGCGGCTTGACCCGCCAGGCCAAGGTGAGCGCGGATGCGCACGGCGCCAGGCCCCGGCACCGGTCGGCGGATCCAACCGGCTGCTGACCACTGCCGAGGTGGCGGACCACCTCGGCGTCCCCGTCAAGACCATCTACGCCCGCTGGCAGGACTGGGGGCTGACGGCCTGCCGGGTCGGACGGCACCTGCGATTCCGGCAGCGCCACGTAGAGGACTGGCTCGACCGGCAGGAGCACTAGCAGCAATGACCACCACCCGGCCCGGCGGCACGCCGGCACACCGACACCCAGGCCGGCGATGGCCACAGTCCTGAAGCGCTGCGGCTGCCCCGACACCGACTGGAAAACCTGCCCCCATGCGTGGGTGGTCCGCTACCGCACCCTCGGCGGGCGGGCCAGCCGCCAGCAGGAACGATCCTTCGGCGCTAACCGGCGCGAGGCCGACAACTTCGCCCTCAAGATCGAGCACGACAAGCGCGCCCGCGTGTTCATCGACCCGGCGGCCGGCGACGTGCTGTTCCGCGCCTACGCCCAGACCTGGCTCGCCCGGCACCTGGGCGCAGACAGCACCGTGGCCGGCTACCGGTCCGTGCTCAACGCGCATGTCTTCCCGGCGTTCGGGCACCGGCCGCTCAGCAGGGTCCGCCGCGAGGACGTCAAGGACCTGATCGCCGTGATGCGCGGCAAGGGGCTGAGCGCCGGCCGGGTCCGCGAAGCCCACCTGGTCGTCGCCGCGATCTTCAACGAGGCCGTCCGGGACAAGATGCTCGCGGTGTCACCGTGCCTGTCCATCGCGCTCCCGGAGATCACGGTGAACAGGGACTTCATCGTGCCCACCGCGGCGCAGGCCGACGGCCTGGCCGCCGGGCTGCCCGGCGACTGGGCCGCCACCGTCTGGCTCATGCACGGCTGCGGCCTGCGCGTCGGCGAGGCCCTCGCCGTCAGCGAACAGTGCATCATCAGCGACAGGACCGTCCTGCGGGTCAGCGAGCAGGTCAACCCGCAAGGCCAGCTACGGCCGCTGAAATTCCGCTCCGCCGGCGACTACCGCGACACCCCGCTGCCGCAGTACGTCTCTGACGCCATCGACAAGCACCTGGCCGACTACGGCACCACCGGTGACGGGTACCTGTTCCGCGGCCGGCGGCAGAAGCTCGTCGTGCGCCGCACCTAGCAGGACGACTTCGCCCGCGCCGCCCGCAAGGCCGGCCTGCCGCCGCAGTTCATCCCGCGCTCGCTGCGGCACTACTTCGCCTCCACCGCGCTGACCCGCGGCATCCCGATCACCGACGTCTCCCAGTGGCTCGGCCACCGCAGCATCGAAGTCACCTACCGCATCTACCGGCACCTGATGCCCAGCGCCTGGGACCGCGCCCGCACCGCCCTGGACCAGGCCTACCTCGAGGCCATGGCAGCCGGCCCGGCCTGACCTCGCTCCCGAACCCGGGCCGCCCGGGTGCGTGCCATGAGATTGCTTGACTAGTCGAACACATGAGCGAATACTCGCGATGTGCCGAAGGACGCTCCCTGGTGCCCGCCGATCGTCCGGATGGGCGACACAACGGTTGCTCACCTGCTGGCCTGGGAGTACACGGAGGTCGAAGGCACGTGGTGGGCGTGGGTGAGCTGGATCAGCGAAGCCGACGGCAGACCTCAGCACAAGGTCGTTACCGTCAGAGCGTCGCGGCTCCAGCCTCTTGACGACCCCGAGTCCTACGAGCAGGTGCCGCGCCGGGTGCGCGGCCGCGACGGCGTGATCCGGCCGTGGAGCGGCGAAATCACCTGACGGCTTGCGGGCGCCGCACCGACGCCGCCGGAGAGTTTGCGTCCACCAGCGTCTGCTGAGCGGCGGCTATTCGGGGGCCCGCCTTGCGACCGCATTCCGGTGCGCGGCACCTCGTGATTGTGGGAGGCTGCCGGCCATGCCGCGCAAGTCCGGCACACAGCCGCCGCTGATCGAACCAGGTCCGCGGGTGATCGGCCCGCACTGCGGCGGCTTAGTCACTGAATGCCAGGCCGGCGCTGGCCGCGGGTGCACGTGCGCCTACTGGTGGGAGTGGCATGACAGCGTGCTGACTAAGCCCCCCGGACTGCGGCCAGTCGGCGGCGAGTGCCCTGTCGTTGAGCGCACCGGCGGGCCCTGCTTCACGGCGCCGTGGCATCCGGTCCGCGTGTTCGCGCTGACAGCCGGCGACGGGACGCCCCGCGACACCGACCTGTGCGCGTCCGCCCGTAATCGCGCCCGCGATGAGGCCGAGCGCCAGGCGAAACGTGACGCGATGCGATGCGACTGGTGCCGGCGCCCGGCTGGCCGCGCGCCGCGCTGGGCTCTCGGCTGCGCACCCCGCGAGCTGCCGCCGGATGTCGAGCAGTGGCGGCCGCACTTCTGGAGCACTCAGGGCCGCAATGACCTGCACATGGGCTACATCTGCCCGGCCTGCGCAGCGATTGAGGATGCTGCGCACGCCGAGGGCCGGCCGGGTCGTGGTGACCCTGACTGATCCGCCTGTCGTGTCGATGGGCGCGCGTTGTGCCGGTAAGGGACCTGGTGAGCCGCGATGACACTCAATCAGCGCGCGCTGGCCTGCGCCGGCGAGATTGCCGCATCGGCCCGGCCGCCTGCCGGTGCGCAGCGCGACAGCCTGGACCGGTGCCCGGGCCAGGGGCACGATGGGACCGGCCACGACGAAGGTACATAGTGAGATGCCCGGCGAACTGATCGTGACCGCGGCTAACGGGGTCCGGTGGAAGCGCGACCCCGGCGCTACCAGCACGCCGGAGCAGCTCTTCGCGGCACTGCAGCTCCTGACGGCGGACTGGCCCCAGCGGCAGTGGAACTGGTGGCGTGACGGCCAGATCGAGGCCGAGGAGGGCAAGGCCCGCGACGTCTTGCATGAGTGGGATCACGCAGAACCTCCGCCCGGCGGCTACCAGTACGGGGGCAGCACAGACGAAGCCGTCGCGGCCATGGAGGCAGAGTGGGACGCCCGGCGGGCCGACCGCGAGCGGGCACGCCTGGCCCGCCAGGAACGATTCGACGAGGAGCGGTCGAACGCTCGGATCACCATGCTGCAGAACCAGGCGGACGCCGGGTTCATGCGTCATGTTCTCGCCCATCCCGCGACCGCGGCGCAGCGAGCTAAGGCCGAGGAGAAACTGGCGAAGCACGAGCACGAAGCAGCCCGGCTCGCCGCAGAAGTCGGAGACCCGGACGAGGTGGCGGATCGTCACGGCGACCTGCCGCCCGACCGCCGCACCTGGCACCTGTCCGGGCTCCTGACATTCCGCCACCACCTGCTGCGGGAACTTGACGAGCCACGGCAGCGGCAGAGGTTCAGGACCATACTGGCGATGCCATCGCCGGACGCCGCAGACATGTGCTCGGAGTGCGAGGCGCCCGCGGTCTGGCACACCCGGGATGTGTCCCTGTGCCTGTACCGCGGGAAGCCCGAGCCGGGATCTCAGGCCGAGACGATCGCGCGTCTAGTGCCTGGCTGGTGGGAGCGCTGCCACGTGAGCATGACATACAGGCTTCACCACACCTGGGGTCTCGATCCTCTGCCCGACTTCGACGGCGAGCAGTGGATAGCGATGCTCCCCCCGCATCTGCGCGCATGGCTCGGCGTTGACGGAAAGCCCAGGCCAGACCCGCGGCCCAAGCCCGACCCACGTGCTGTGCTGGAACGGCAGCTACGGCGGGCCGAGGCGCAGGCCAAGGAACTGCGCCGCCAGATCGCTAGCCTGCCGGCACAGCCGGTCGACGACCATGAAGCCGGGTGACTTAGCCGAGCGGGGCAGGCAGACGTATACCTCCCGGATGGTCCCGCGGTGGTCTGGGCCGCAGCTGTCGGTCTCAGTCTGCTGTCTTCAGGGCGGTGCGGACGGACCGCCGGACGTCGTGCCTCAGCTTGGCTCGCAGGTTCTCGTGCCGTGAGTTGTCTGGCAGGTGAGCTGCCAGACTGCGCCGCACGTTCCCCGATGGGTCGGCGGCGAGGCAGTGGCCGACGTCGGGTGGCTGGGCGTCTGCGGTGGCCCAGACTACTGCGGCCAGACAGCGGATCCACTCGCTCTCGTGTGCTGCAAGCGCGCGCGGGTCAAGCAGCGCCCGGCCAGCCACCGGCAGCAACGCCAGGGCCTGGGCTATGCGGTTCGCCTGATGCGGGCGGGCTTGCGGCATGAGCTCGTAGGCGAGGTCGATGACCGACTGGTACTGATCGGGCGTGCTGGCGAGCGCGGCGGAGGCAAGGATCCCGTCGAAGCCGAGGGTGGGATCCCCGAGGTTGATCCGGGACCGGTTGAGCTGTCCGCTGGGCAGAATGTCATCATCCTCGGCGCTGTCCAGGCTGCCGCGGGCAGCCTGAAGGGCGATGGGGAACAGCCGGCCTCGGTCGGCATCGCTGAGATGTCGCCCGACGGCGGCTAGAGCCGCCAGCGCATGCTGCCGGTTCCACCTAGGTTCGTCTGTGTCCGTGACGACTGCGGTCATGGCGTCACCGAGCCGGGCGCGGTCGGCAGGCTCCAAGACGGCGGCAATGGATGCCGTCTCCTGCCAGCCGCCCGTGAATTCCGTGAGCCCAGGAACGTGTATCCGCGGGGCAGCCGCTACGTCGAGCAACTTCCGCGCGGCGGAAATGGCGGGCGCGGCGTCCGTCCCAGCGGCGATGATTGCCAGCGCCGCGTACAGATTGCCGCTCCGGGCTGGCTCCGCGCACAGCGCGGAGACGATGCCGGGCTCTGCCCGCAGGCTGGCCGTGCCGGTCGAGAGCACGATCTGGGCCATGCGCTGGTCGGCGATCAGTGCGCGGCACATCTGGATGACCGCTTCCTGCCGTAGCGCGGAGTGAGCGGCTGCTATGGCGACGAGGGCTTCGGCGTGGGCGGCATCGGTGTGCCGGTAATGATTTGGTTCTCGCTCCACCCAAGGGGCGGCGTGGTCAAGGAAACGGCGTGCCTGTTCGTCAGTGGTGGCCCTGGCTAGGTGGCCGAAAGCCTTGCACGCCTCAAGTGCAGGAGCGCTTCCCGTGATAGACGGCACCGGCACGGACTGCGTGAACTCATCCAAGGCAGCAGTTGCCCAGCTCGCTGCGATGCTGTCGGGCAGGAGATCGGCTGCACTGCTGGCGATGACGTAGAAGGCTGCCCGTTCCCAGCGCGGCAGGTCCGCCAGGTTCGCAGGCACCGGCAGCGCAAATGGCTCCTCGGCGAGCTGCCCGGCTACCTTGGTCAGCCGCTCGTTCTCACCGGACGCTATATAGAAGCTGATCGCGGCAGCGGGCTCGCCCGCAGCCGCGTAGACGTCACCCAGCCGGGTGCATGCCTCACGCTCGGCCCGCCAGTCGGCCAGCGCCACCGCGTGCCGCCGGTGTCGGCGCAGCGCCGCAACCGCGTCGGGGAAGCGGCTGTCAAGGAGGTCCGACAGGGCCAGGTCGAGCGCGGGCGACGGCGAGGGGATCACGCTGTCGTCACCGGCTGCCCGCGAGGCCTGGGCGAGCCGGTACGGCTCGTTGAGGTCAGCCAGCGTCCCCACACTGTAGGTGACCCGGATGAGGCGGATGGCGAACTGCCAGTCGGCTGCATCGGCGAACGTGCCGGCCTCGCATGCCTTCTCGATCGCGTCGTTGTACCGGTCGATTGCGGCTTCCGGCTCCTGCGTGATCGCCAGGTGCCGGCCGTGCCGTGCAAGCAGGAGCGCAGCTACCTTCGGCGGGTAGCCGGTCTTGGCCGTCCGGGTCAGAGAAGCCCAGTCCTGCGTGGCGTCGGCTATGCAGGCCCGCAGCCGGGCGTCTGCCAGCCGCCCGGCCTCGTCCCGGCCAGCCGAGTCGGCGATGCCGTTGAGGACGTCGGCCCGTTTCTGAACAATGTCGTGCCGCCGGGCAGCTATAGCGTGTTCCGCTAGGAGGGTCGCCGTGAGCATCCGGTACGGGTCTTCTGGCTCGGTGGCGTCGAAATCGTCCGCTGCCGAGTCCAGCGTGGCCTTCGGGTTGTGCTCGTAAGCGGCGATAGCCGTCAGCGCGTTGACCGCACGGACCAGGGGTTCAGGGACATCCGGCTGCTGGCGTGCCAGCTTGTCCGCGGTGGTGAGCGTGAGACCGGGGTCGCCGGTAGACAAGGCTGTTGCCATGAGGGCCAGCTCAGAGGTGACGGCCTTGGCGTTCTCGCCGGCAGCGCGAAACGCGTCGGCTTGCCGGGCGCGGATGCGAGGGGCATGCGGGGCATACGGTGAGCTCTGCAGCTTGTCAGCGACCAGGCCGTAAAGGCCGGCGGCTGCGGCTGGGTCGGTGTCGTACTTCTGGTCGGCTTCGTCGAGTTGTTGCGCCAGGCCGAGATGGGCCACCGGCCCGCGCAGCATGGCGTCTGCGGAAACGCGGGGCCGTGAGCGCGGCTGCGGCTGGATGAGGGGTGTTCCCAGGTCAGCGCGTAGCTGATCCGCGCTGACGTCGGCTCCCGTGCTGGCGTATTGCCCCGCCAGCTCAGCGATCCGCGCGAACAGGTCGTCGCCCGCGGCTGCTGTCCCGTCAGCGGTCAGGAGCCTGAGCCTGCTGACCGCGTGCGTCCGGTCGGCGACGTCTCCGCCTTCGAGTCGCAGCACCCGCACTTGCAGACAGTGGAGCACTCGCCAGGTGAGGACCCCGGTCCCGATGCGGCCGGCAGCGTCCCCCGCTTGCTTCGCGGCGGATGCGATGAGTGCGTCGATATGCACCAGGCGATTCCTTACGCCTTGGTCGACGCGCCCGGCACGGCCCACTTCAGTCCGGAACGCCGCGTCGTCGATGGCAGCGCCCGCGACAAGCGTAAGTTCGCGCAGTTGAGTGATGGCCGGACTGGGAACGGCGACCGCGAGGTACAGCCGCCATCGCCCGGCCCTGATGTCTTCCCAGTGCTCGGCCACCATCTGGAGGTACGCAGCCAGCAGCCGGGCTGTCTTCTTGTCGCTCTTCGTCAGGTCCGGTGCCCGGCGGACGCCGATCGAGACCCGCCGTTCCTCCCCTCGCGCGGAGCCGGACACGATCAAGTCGTCGACCGCGCTTAGCGTGCGCCCCTGGAACCGCACGGAGACGGGCGTTGCGTCGTCCCCCAGCTCCGTGATCGGATCGCCGGTAAGCAGGCTCGAGAGAAGCACCGCAGCGTAAAGATGCTCCAGAACAGTTCCCCCGCCGCCCGACGCATACGGTGCAGTTGCTTGCTCACTGTCCGCGTCGATCACGGGCCAAGAATATGAGGACCAAGCGTCACGTTAGTAATCAGGCGAGCGAATCTCAGGCAGCTGCTAACTGCGCGAGACGAGAACTGGCAAGAAGTGATTCGAGCATGAAGGCAGCGGGCTGGCTGGCTTCGACAGACGGCAACCGGATGTCCGCTCGCAGCCAGCGCCTTCCGTCGGCCTCGACGCCGACCGTTTTCTATCTGTACGCGTCTGGCCCATAGGGGCTCCAGCCGTTCAGGAATGGCCGGAGGTCCTCCGGAGAGGGGTCGCGGACCGCGGGCATGACCGGCGACTGGCGGAACGGGTCGATCTCCTGCCGGTAGCCGGCGATCCAGTCGATCCACTCGAGTGCGGCGGCGGGCTGCTGATGTTCGGCGTCCCGCAGGACGGCGCGGAGTCCGGCGAGGTACTGGTCGACCTCCGCTGCCAGACGCCGGCGCTCCAGTTGCCTGGTCAGCTCGGCAGCAAGGGCCGCCTGCCGGAAGTCGTGCCGGGCGAGTTCCATGGCCTGTTCCCAGCGGCGGCGCTTGGCCTCGGCCTTGCGCTGTTCTTCCTGCCGCCGCCAGCCGTCTTCCAGGGCCCGGATCTCCAGTTCCCGCAACACCGCGGGTAGCCGGTCTTCGAGCGGGCGGGTCTTGGTGTCGCGGAACTCGGCTGGGCGGGTATCGCGGCTGTAGCCGTGCTCGATGATGATCCGCAGGCGGCCAGTCGGGACGAACGTGGTGGTGCGGGCGGCGCGCCAGCGGGGCAGGCTCCGGCCGCGGTCTCCGCCGTAGGGAATCGGGGTGCCACCGGGTCCTTGCTGCTCGCGGATCCGGATGGCGTAGCTGAATCCGTCGATGCCGATGGCCAGCTGGCCGTCTTTGAGCGAGCTGATGAAGGCGGAGTTGTACTGGAAGGGGCCATGGCGCGCGGGGGTGACGTCGTGGCCGCGGCGCTGGGCCTCGGATGCCAGGGCGTGAAGCAGCCGGGTGGCCCGGGTGAGGGAGTCTCTGGACACCTCGTGCCGGTCGGCGTCATCCCGGTAGGCCGCAACGGCCGGGTGCAGCGGCGTGACGCGCTGCGGTACGGGCACCGGTTGCTCGGCGACCCGGACGGAGAAGTCCTCGTCCAGGTAGACCTGGCGGGCTGGTGAGTACACGCTTCGGCTCCGCAGCCGCAGCTGCTTGCCGAATGGCAGGCCAGGCGCGTGCCGGGACGCGGCCACCAGCCGCTCACCGGCGGCGCCGGCCAGGCTGTCATCGGCTTCCAGGACGCCGCCCGCGGCCACGACCCGGGCGACAAGGTCGGCCGCGAGCTCATCGATGGCCTGCACCCGCGCGGCTGAGCCAGACGGCTCCGGCGGACCGGACGGCCGATCCAAGGCCTGCGGCCGGGCGGGCGTAAACCGGGCCAGCGCCGGCTCGGCCGCACGGCGATCGCGGGACGGCGGCTCGCGCCATAGGCCCGGCGGGTAGCAGCCATGATCGAGGTAGTACCTGCCGACGTCGGTGAGCTTTGCCCGCCAGGCACCTGCCCGGACTCCGGCTGTCACCAGCCGTCGTCCCTGCAAGGCCTTCGCCGTCGTCTTGTAGCTGTAGCCGGTCATCACGCCGTCCGGGCAGCCATCGGCGACCCACCGCAGGATCCCAACCTGACGGGGACTGATCGGGGCAGAAAGGCTCACCATCGGATCAGTTGATCACGTCCTGCGCCCGCAGCCGGGCCGTTTCTGGCCGGGCAGCGGTGCCGAGTCTCCGTGATCAGGGCGACGTTCTTGGTGCCCGCGCGCAACCCGCGTTCCTGGCCGCCGCTAGATGACAAGGCTCCAGCATGGTGCCGGAGCGCGGGCTGGACTGAGCGCGGCGTGCCAGAACCTCTGCGGATCCCACGCGCGCCGCGCGACGGGCGTCGGCAGTGTCGGTTATGGTCGCCCGAGAGGTAATGGAGCCTCGGAACAGGAGCGACGCTCCCATGGGGCCATCGCAACGGCAGGGAGCCGCTATGGGTTTCCTGTGGCCCATCACGCCATGGTCGGAGCAGTCCGCGACGCCCGGATTTCGCCCCTTCTCGTATCATCGAGCCATGGCTCGTCCGTTGTGTGACCTGGTAGCTGGCATGCTATCGAATACGTGTGCGAGCCAGCAGGGAGACGCGCCATGACCGTCCGCGTCCCCGTCCGCGCCGCGCTTCTGGCCTGGGCGAGACAGCGGTCCAGAATCGCTCCGGAAGAGCTTGCGTCCCGCTTTCCGGATCTGCACGCATGGGAAAACGGCGAAAAGCAGCCGACCCTCAAGCAGCTCGAGAAGTTCGCGACCGGGACGCACACCCCGGTCGGATACCTGTTCCTGCCGGAGCCACCGGAGGAACATCTGCCCGTGCCCGACTTCCGGACGATGGGCGACGTTGAAGTCGGCACAGCAAGTCCGGATCTCCTGGACACGGTGTACCAGTGCCAGCAGCGCCAGGACTGGTACCGCGACTACGCGCGGGTCCGCCGCGAGTCGCCGGTGCCGTTTATCGGCAGCCTCACGACCAACACGGATGCCGTCGAAGCGGCCCGCGCGATGCACACGGCGCTCTCGTATGCACCGGAGGACCGCGGGCCGACATGGGCGGAGGCTCTGCGTCGGCTGATCGAGGCGGCCGACCGGCGGGGCATCCTCGTCATGGTCTCGGGGATCGTCGGCAGCAACACGCACCGGAAGCTCGACCCGGAAGAGTTCCGCGGGTTCGCTCTGGCGGACGATCTGGCGCCGCTGGTGTTCGTGAACGGCGCGGATACGAAGGCTGCGCAGATCTTCACGCTCGCGCACGAGCTGGCCCATCTCTGGCTCGGTCAGTCCGCCGTGTCGGACGCGGATATCGAGGCCAGCTCCGGCAATGCGAGCGAGCGTTGGTGCAATCGGGTCGCGGCGGAGTTCCTGGTGCCGATCGACGAGCTGGACGCCGACGCCGGGCAACCGGACCTGACTGGCGAACTGGAGCGTATTGCCCGCGTCTTTAAGGTCAGCACTCTTGTCGTCCTGCGCCGGATCTTCGACGCTGGCCTGCTCCCGGAAGAGCGGTACCGAAGCGCCTACGCCCGCGAGAGGGAGCGCGTCCTTACGCTCATGGACCAGAGGCCGGCGGGGAGCGGCGGGGGCGACTTCTACAACACGCAGCCGGTGCGCGTGAGCAGGCGGTTCGCGCGGGCAATCATCGAAAGCACCCGCGAGGGCCAGACACTTTACAGCGATGCCTACCAGATGCTCGGCTTCAAGAAGCACGCGACTTTCGAAGAGCTTGCGACACGGCTTGGGGTCGCGTGATGCCATACCTTCTCGACTCGGACGTCTTCATCCAGGCAAAGAACCTGCATTACAGTTTCGACGTCTGCCCCGCGTTCTGGGAGTGGATCGACGTCGCCCACGAGCGAGGGCTCGTCTTCAGCATCGAGAAGGTCCGCGGCGAGCTGATCGCCGGCGACGATGAGCTCGCGGCCTGGGCGAAAGCACGCGGCGATGAGTTCTTCCTCGCGCCCGACAACGCCATCCTGCCAAGTCTCGCGGCGGTCAGCGCCTGGGCAGGCAGCGGAGCGTACGAGCCGGCCGCGGTGAGTACGTTCCTGCAGGTGGCCGACTACTACCTCGTGGCGCATGCGCACGCCCACGCGTTCACGGTCGTCACGCACGAGGTGGCAGCGCAGACAGTCAAGAAGATCAAGATCCCGAACGCCTGCATTGGGCTCGGCGTTACCGTGATGTCGCCGTACGAGATGCTGCGGATCGAGAAGGCGCGCTTTGTTCTGGGCGGGACGGTCGCCGGCGGGGCGCCTGCGAGCGGAGGCGGGAACAGCCAGGCACCGAGGCAAGAGGGTCTCTGGAGCGATCCGTAACGGCTCGGCGCAGTCGCGCCGCCGCGGGAAGGCTCCATAATCAAAACACGATCGCCAACCCCCGAAGGTGCGTCCTTCCGTCATGCCTGTCCACTCGCAAAGCATCACCGTCGGCAACCGCATCGTTGGCGCTGCCTCGATCGATGGCGGCACCGTGCGGGGCGATGGCGGTCCGATCCGCCCGCAACTCGTCGTTCCGCTGAAGCTCCAGCTGAACCCCACGCCCGAGAACGCGCAGCTTGCTGTCTGCTACGTGTCCGCGCTGCTGCGTACAGACCAGAACGCATCGCCGCACGCGGCCGTCTGCCAGCCGGTCTCCGCGACTCTGATGGATAACTTCAACGCCCGCTCGATTCCGCACGGGCCGGTCGATCACACCGTGCAGCTCAGGTTCCTTCTGAGCCTGGCAGAGGTCGAGGATCTCGAGCGCAAGCGTCACGCCGGCGGCGACGTCTTCGCGCTGTACTGCGGCCTCGATCTCGTTGTCGCCGGGCTCAAGACCTTCAACGAAGTAAGGCCGGGCCAGGCGCCGGAGCCGACGCCCTGGGATCTCAACTTCGGCCTGTTCTCCCAGGTCATGCCCTTCTGGACGACGCGGGTGCAGCCCGTCGGGGTGCAGATGGAGCAGTCGACGTGGGTCCGGAGCGTCCTTCCGGGCCTCGGATATGACCGCGTCCGGCTCTTGGAGCTGACATTTCCGCCGCCGCTGCCCGACAACGGACGGGCGGTGCGGCAGTTCGACAAGGCGCGCCAAGCCCTCGACGGCCGACGCTACGGTGACTGCATTCAGGAGTGCCGCGGTCTCCTGAACAATGTGGGAGCGGCAGTTCAAGTCGACTAAGGCCAGGCGGGTCGCCGACATCGTCGCCAGCGACCGGCACTGGCCAGCCGGGGATATCCGGCGCGACCTCCTCGATGTGCTGTGGAAAGAGGTCGGGGACATCGCTAACGCGCCCCACCACCCGGAAGGGGATGTCGACGCGGAACTGCTCGACGAGAGAGACGCAAGACTCGTGCTGCTGCTGACGGTTGCGCTCTCGGAGTACATCGAGCCCAGTTGAGGGTGGACACCGACAAATCGCTGCCATCCGCTTTTCGGCCCTCGGCGGCCAAATATCCGGGCGAATCTAGGAACGGCTGCGCTCGCGATTGAACCCTTCCTGGAAGAAGATCATGTCGATGATCTTCGCCCTGGAGTAGCGGCGGTCGGTGTTGCGCCCGCTGTCGAGATCCAGCGTGAACACTCGGTGGGCATCGATAGCGGCCTGATGCTCGCGATAGAAGGTGCCGATCCTCACGAGAGCGTCCGAACAAAGGGTCTGGCAGCCGAAGCCCAGACGGAAGTAGCGGTCGAAGGCAGGGACGCAGCCGAAGACGCCAAGCTTGGTCTTGGTGACCAGGATGTCGCTGGCGGGAATCGTGAATGCTCGCCGCACGCGGCGGCTGAGGGCAAGCACGTCCGGTGTATGCGTGGCGAGGCAGTGCGCGTCGAACTCCCATGTCGACGTGGGCTCCGAGGAGATCATCTCCACGACCGGCAGCAGATCCCGAACGCTGCGCTGATAGAGATCCCCGGAACCGCGCATCATGCCCCAGCTCGCGAGAAAGAAGCCGAGTTGGAAGCACGAAAGCATACGGTGCTCACGATCAGCCAGCCGCGCGGTGTCTCCTGACTCGCGGGCCTCCTGGAAGTAGTTGAAGCAGTAGTCAAACGAGGCGTAGCGGGCTTCTGGTGTTCGATAGCGCATGAAGGCCGCGAGGTTCGCGTCCACATCGACAGTCATGGAAGCAATCTTGACTGGTTCTGTCCGTGAGTTTTGACTGCGGTTGCTCGTGGGTTTTGACCGCGGTGGGCGGCGCAGCCGCCGGGTTTTGCTCGTGAGAGATGACCGCGGCCGGGCGGGGTCAGGGCGGGTCGTCGCCGAGGAGGAACTCGCCGTCGTTGCCGCCGAGCAGGAAGGCGAAGCGGTCGAGGTCGGCCCGCAGGGCGCCGAGGTTGGTGGTCAAGGAATCGCCGTCACCGGGCGCCGGCTGTGGCCGGGCTCGGGATGCGCGGGTTCCCCGCGCCACCAAGGGCTCCAGCGGCGTGGGCGGGACCGGCCCGGCTGGTCGTGTTCACCCTCGCCAACCCGGATCTGTGAAGGAGCAAGGCTCCCACGGTCCCGCCCGCCTGCCGCCCGTCCGCGGTGACGCCTCCCATCCCTTTTCACAAGCCCCGCAGCGCGGGGCGGGAGGTGCTTCCACCCATGCAACGCAAGCACTCCTCGCGGTGGTGCCGACGTCCCCGTCAAACCCGGTACGCACCGCGCCGCCCTCCGCAAGGCCCGTGATACGGTGCCGAAGTCCGGCCAGCCGCTGTAGAGGAACGACGGAAATGACCTCGTCGATCTTTACCGGTACCGCCGAATACTACGCGCGATACCGCCCCGTATATCCCGACGGGATGCTGACCGACCTGGTCGATCTCAGCGTGGGCCCGCACGGACGGCGGCTGGTGGACCTCGGCTGCGG
>Ga0335075_10004956_pt1 | contig 20747 bp, 17 predicted proteins | sample Lox_Sample_24_FD_206723 | JGI IMG/M metagenome (GOLD analysis project Ga0335075, IMG submission 206723) | Soil microbial communities from Loxahatchee National Wildlife Refuge, Florida, United States - Lox_Sample_2.4 | ecosystem: Environmental > Terrestrial > Soil > Wetlands | place: USA...
CACATTCTCGTATTGTGAGAATATGACGAAATGAGAACAGCTAGCAGAAAGCGCTAGCAGGGACAGAAGAAACGCGCCTCCCCCGGTTCACACGCATCACATAATTGCCATTCGCACCTTTAGTGCCATTTGTGATTCGAATTCAATAATGGTAATCGCTTACGGGGCGCGGGCGGCGACGCGACTACCGGCCGGTGCGCCGGGCGGCTCGGATCCGTATGCTGATCGCCATGACGATCCCGCTCACGGGCACACAGTACGAGATCGAGGCAGGCGACTACCGGGCGACGGTCACCGAGCTTGGCGCTGGCCTGCGCGGCCTCCGGTTCGGCGACACCTTCCTTGTCACCGGCTACGACGCCGATGAACTTCCGCCGCACGGCGCCGGCCAGTTGCTGACCCCGTGGCCCAACCGGGTCGACGGCGGCCGCTACGCCTTCGACGGGGAAGACCTCCAGCTTGCCCTCTCCGAGCCGGCCCTCGGGAACGCCATCCACGGCCTGACCCGGTGGGTGCCGTGGACCCGCACCGCGCACGATCAGGGTGAGGTGACGCTGCGCTGCCTGCCGCACGGCGGGCAGGGTTATCCCTTCGCCGTGCAGACCGACGTCACCTACCGCGTCGACGCGGAGTCCGGGCTGCACGTCACCGTCACCGCGACCAACAAGGGAAGCCGCCCGGCGCCCTGGGGCGCGGGAGCGCACCCCTACCTGACCGCTGGTACCCCGAGGATCGACGAGTGCGAGCTTGAACTGCCCGCCGACCGCTGGCTGCCGGTCGACGACCGGCTCATCCCGTCCGGCCCCGCGCAGGACGTGTCGGGGACCGGCTTCGACCTGCGGACCGCGCGCAAGCTGGCCGGCGTCCACCTCGACACCGCGTTTACCGGGCTGCGCAGGGAGTCCGACGGCCTCGCCTGGGTCAGGCTCACCGGCGAAACGCTGACCACGGCCATGTGGATGGACGCCGCGAACGGCTGGTTGCAGGTCTTCACGAGCGACCCGCTCGAAGAGGCCCGCCGCCGGGCGGCGGTCGCCGTCGAGCCGATGACCTGCCCGCCGAACGCGTTCGTCACCGGCGATGACCTGGTTGTCCTGCAGCCGAAGGAGTCGGTCACGGTCCGCTGGGGCGTCCGCGCGGAGTAACCCGATCTTCCCGCGGACCCGTGCTAGGTCCTCGGGGGTGTCGATGTCGTCGGGGCTGCCCGTGTCGCCGCACTCGACCAGCGTGACGAGCTCGGGGTGGGCCCGCAGGAACGGGCGCGCCCCGGCATCCCCGGTCGCCATCGTGACGACGGCCGCCCAGTGAACCCGGTCGATCAGCACCGGGTTGCGGGGCTTGCCGTCGTAGGCGGCGACCGCGACGGTCGCGCCGGCGGCGTGGGCGGCGATCAGGCGGCGGACCGCCTCCGCCGCGACAAGCGGCTGGTCGGCGAGGGCGATCACGGCCGCCGCGGACCCGCTCGCCACCGCCCGCAGCCCGGTCGCGAGCGAGGATCCCATGCCGGTTGCCCAGTCGGGGTTATGCACGCTCGCCACCCCGGGCAGCGCGACCGGGACGGCCCCGGTCACCACGATCACGGGATCGGCCCCGCCCTCCCGCAGCAGCGCCACGCCGCGCTCGGCGAGCGTTGACCCGGCGAGATCGACGGTCGCCTTCGGCTGCCCGAGCCGGGACCCGTCCCCCGCCGCCAGCAGTATCCCCGCCACGTGTTCGGCCACGTCTCAATCCAATCACCGCCACCAAGCGCACCGCCACCAAGCGCACCGCGACCCGTCCCCGGCGTTCGCGGACCGACGAGGGAGAAAACACGGCCTTCCGGCCGCAAGGACTAGCGGCAGGCCGGCGAGACACGTGAGCGGGCCAGGGTCAGCCGCTTACGTTCGGGATAATGCCTAAGATCCTGGGCATCGCGGACCGTGAGCCTGGCGCGGCGGCCGGCCGGGCGCGACCGTCAGGCGTGGACCCGCTCGTCGTGGTGGATGCGGCCCTCGGTCCTGGTGAGGGCCTGGCCGCTGCCGCCCCAGCGCAGCTGGATGAGCTCGGCGGCGATGGAGACCGCCGTCTCTTCCGGCGTGCGGGCGCCCAGGTCGAGGCCGATCGGCGAGCGGAGCCTGGCCAGCTCCGCTTCTGTCATGCCGACGGCGCGCAGCCGCCCGAGGCGGTCCTCGTGGGTGCGGCGCGAGCCCATCGCGCCGATGTAGCCGGCCGGGGTGCGCAGCGCGACCTCGAGGACGGGCACGTCAAACTTCGGGTCGTGGGTCAGCACGGCGATCACCGTGCGCGCGTCCACCTCGGCGCCGGCCAGGAACCGGTGCGGCCAGTCGACCACGACCTCGTCGGCGTCGGGGAAGCGGGACCTGGTCGCGAAGACCGGCCGGGCGTCGCAGACCGTGACGTGATAGCCGAGGAACTTGCCGACCCGGGCGACCGCGGCGGCGAAGTCGATCGCGCCGAACACGAACATCCGCGGTGGCGGCGCGAACGAGTTCACGAACACCGCGAGCTCGTCGCCGCGGCGTTCGCCGTGCTCGCCGTAGCGGCGGATGCCGGTCAGGCCCTGGGCGAGCATGCCGCGCACGTCGTCGTCCACGGCGGCGTCCAGCCGGTCGCCCGCGCCCAGGCCGCCGGTTGACGCGCGGGCCGCGTCGCCCCAGATGACCCGGCGGGCGCCCACCTGGCCGGGACCGGAGATCACGGTGGCGACCGCGACCGGCTCGCCGCGCTCCACCGCCTCGAAGATGTCGCCCAGCTCGGGGAAGGTCGCCCTGTTCACCGGCTCGACGAAGATGTCCAGGATGCCGCCGCAGGTCAGGCCCACCGCGAACGCGTCGTCGTCGCTGAAGCCGTACCGCTGGAGCACCGGCTGGCCGCTTTCTGTGACCTCCGTGGCCAGCTCGTAGACCGCGCCCTCGACGCAGCCGCCGGAGACGGAGCCGATCACTTCGCCGCCGTTCTCGACCGCGAGCGCGGCCCCCGGGTCACGCGGCGCGCTGCGGAACGTGCTAACGACCGTGGCCAGGCCGAACGTCTCGTCCGCGGCCCACCACTTGGTGATCGTGTTCAGTATGTCCCGCACAACCCACCTCGAAGTCTCACTGGTACTAGTAAGTTACCGGGCCACGCCCTTGTCGGCTACGGCGCCTTTAGCTAGTGCTTAACTTGCTAAAACCCGCGGCGATCGCCGTGTATGCCGCCTACCCGTGGCTTTCTGGCCCACGCGCGGCGGCGACGGCCAGCCGCATCAGCCGGGGCATCTCCGGGTCGACCAGGCGCTCGGGCCTGAGCTCGAGTTCGTCCGCGCTCAGCCACGCGTGCCGCTCGATCGTGAGCCGCTCGATCAGCGACTGGTGCTCGAAGCTCACCGCGACGTCGTCGACCGCGACCGCGAAGTACGTCTGCCGCTGGGTGACCGGCAGCAGCCCGAACAGCAGGTAGTCGATCACGGTGGTGCCGATCGGCTCACCGAGCGCGGCGGGTTCTACGTCGATCCCGGCCTCCTCGCGCATCTCGCGGGCGCCCGCTTCTGCCAGGGTCTCGCGGCGCTCGGCGCCGCCACCGATCGTGAGCCAGAAGCGGTCGCCGCGCCGGTGCAGTTCCCTGCCTAGCTGCAGCAGCACGCGCCCCTCCCGGTCGACGGGAAGGACGCGGGCCGTGTCGCGTTTGACCCTGAGCTTCACTACTCCACGATCTTAGAGATCGGGATCTCGAGTATGTCGTGCGCGCCGGCCGCCTTGAGCGCGGGGATCAGCGTGTTGACGCCGCGCTTGGGCACCACGGTCTCGACCGCGTGCATGCCGCTGTTGGCGAGCGTCGTCACCGTCGGCGAGGACATCGCCGGCAGCATCCCGGTCACCGCCGCGAGCTTGTCGGCCGCGACGTTGAGCTTGAGCAGGACCTGGCCGCGGGCCTGGATGGCGCCGCGCAGCAGCAGCGCGATGTCCTCCATGGCCGCCCGCTTGTCCGGGTCGGCGTAGGCGGCACCGCAGGCCACCAGCTCGGTGTAGCTGGTTAGCAGCGTGCTCAGGATGCGCAGGCCGTTCTTGCGCAGCGACGACCCGGTCTCGGTCAGGTCGACGATCGCGTCGACGATGTCCGGCACCTTGGCCTCGGTCGCGCCGTAGGAGGGGACGACCATCGCCTTGACCCCGTGCTCGGCGAGGAACCGCTCGGTCAGCGAGGGGAACTCGGTCGAGATCCTGATGCCCTCGGGCAGGTCGGCGACGGTCTCCCAGGGCGCGCTGTCCTGGACCGCCAGGATGACCCGGACCGGGTTGGATGTCGCCTTGGAGTACTGAAGCTCGCCGAGCGAGACGACGTCGGCCTGCGTTTCCGAGATCCAGTCGCGGCCGGTGATGCCGATGTCGAACAGGCCACGCTCCAGGTAAGACGGAATTTCCTGCGGGCGAAGGAAGCGCACGCGGTCGATCCGCGGGTCGTCGATCGAGGCGTGGTAGTCGCGGTCGGACGCCCGGCGAACGGTCAGGTCGGCGGCGTCGAAGAGGTCGAGGGTGGCTTTTTCTAGCGAGCCCTTAGGCAGAACCAGTGACAGCATGGAGAAAGTCCTTTTTATCCGGAACGGGTGCGTGGTTTCCGACGTAGCGAAGCGCCAACATCCCCGGACGTGATGGCGCGCAGGGGCGTGCGCCATCTCACTGGCCAGTGAAACACAGGGACGCGGCGCTGTTAATGTCGCGCGCTGCGGAGGGTGCGGAGCAGGGTGGCGGTGTCAAGCGCGGCCACGACTGCCTCCCATCCCTTGTCCTCGCTGCTGTCCGGCAGCCCGCTGCGTTCGCGGGCCTGCTCAATCGTGTTACACGTTAGCACGCCGTTGCCGACCGGCGTGCCCTCGTCAAGCGCGACGCGGGTCAGCCCGGCGGTCACCGCGTCGCAAACGTACTCGAAGTGCGGCGTCCCGCCCCGGATGACCGCGCCGAGGCAGACCACCGCGTCGTAGCGCCTGGCCAGCTCCTGCGCGACGACCGGCAGCTCCACCGCCCCCGCGACCCGGACCACGAGCGGTTCCGGCACCCCGCAGGCCTTGGCGGCAGCGCTGGCGCGCTCCACGAGGGAGTCGGTGATCTCGGCGTGCCACCGGGTGGCGGCGATGGCCAGCGTCAGGCCGGCGGCGTCGACGGCGGCGAGCTCGGGGCGCCCTTCGCCGCTCACGCTGTGTCACCCGCTCGCTTCTTGGCGCCGCCCTTCATGCGCTCTCTCCTTCGAGGTCGCCAAGCTGGTGGCCGAGGCGATCGCGCTTGGTGGTGAGGTAGCGGAGGTTGTGCGGCGTCGCCAGCGGTGGCAGCGGGATGCGGGTCACGCCGAACCCGTGGGCCGCCAGGGCGTCGACCTTGGCGGGGTTGTTCGTGAGCAGCTGAACGGAACGGACGCCCAGGTCGTCGAGTAGCTGCGCGGCGACCGAGTACTCGCGGGCGTCGACCGGCAGGCCGAGCTTGAGGTTCGCGTCCACGGTGTCGGCGCCCGCGTCTTGCAGCTCGTAGGCCTGGAGCTTGGACAGCAGGCCGATGCCGCGGCCCTCGTGGCCGCGCAGGTAGAGGACGACGCCGCGGCCGCGCTCGGCGATCTTGGCCATGGCGGCCTCGAGCTGTGCGCCGCAGTCGCAGCGCTCGGAGCCGAAGACGTCGCCGGTCAGGCACTCGGAGTGGACGCGGACGAGGACGTCTTCGCCATTGTCCTGGCCGCTCTCAAGGCCGTCCTTGGGGTCGCCCTTGGGGTCGTCCTCGAGGTCACCGAGGACGAGCGCGAGGTGCTCGGCCCCGTCGATGTCCGAGCGGTAGCCGTAGGCGCGCCACGCGCCGTGAGCGTTCGGTATTACCGTCTCGGCGACCCGGGTGACCAGGCGCTCGGTGCGGCGGCGGTACTCGATCAGCTGCTCGACGGAGATCAGCGCGAGCCCGTGCTCGTCGGCGAACTCCCGCAGCGCGGGCAACCGCATCATCGTCCCGTCGTCGCCGATGACCTCGCACACCACGCCGACCGGCGGCAGCCCGGCGAGCACGGCCAGGTCGACGGCGGCCTCGGTGTGGCCGCGCCTGCGGAGCACGCCGCCCTCGGTGTACCTGAGCGGGAACACGTGCCCCGGGCGCACCAGGTCGACGGGGCCGCTCGCGGGGTCGGCGAGCAGCTGGATGGTGGTCGTGCGGTCCGCCGCCGAGATGCCCGTCGTGATGCCGTGCCGGGCGTCCACGCTGATCGTGAACGCGGTGCCGTGATGCTCCTGGTTCTGGCTGGTCATCTGGGGCACGTTCAGCCGGTCGAGGTCGGGGCCGAGCATCGGCACGCAGATCAGTCCGCGGCCGTAGCGGATCGTGAAGGCGAGCAGCTCCTGGGTGGCCTTGGCGGCGGCGAAGACGATGTCACCTTCGTTCTCCCGGTCGGCGTCGTCGACCACGACCACGGGACGGCCGTCCGCGATGTCCTTGATCGCCCGGGCGACCTCGTCGAGCGGGGTGGCGGAGAACTCCGTCGCGCCGGCGTCTGCGCCGGCGTTATCGGAGCCGCGGGGGGTGAATTCCGGGGTGGATTCCAGAGAAGATGACAGCATGGCCAGCCCATTTTGCGTTGTTTGGTGGGTTTCGTTGGTTGAGGTCGCTCGCCGGGTCACCGGGTGCCTCCCAGTAGCCGCTCGACGTACTTGGCGATCACGTCGACCTCGAGGTTGACCTCGGCGCCGGGCTGCTTCAGGCCGAGCGTGGTGCGCCTGAGCGTCTCGGGGATGAGGCTGATCTCGAACCAGTCGTCGCCACTCGCCGTTTCTGTTCCGGAGGGGCTTGGGGGGGTCGTCCCCCCGGTGGACAGGGCGGAGACCGTGAGGCTGACGCCGTCGACCGTGATGGAGCCCTTGTGCACGACGTACCGCGCCAGGCCGGCGGGGAGGCTGATGCGGACGACCTCCCAGCGCTCCTGCGGGTCGCGGCTGATGATGGTGGCCGTGCCATCCGTGTGCCCTTGGACGAGGTGACCGCCGAGCCGGTCCTCGAGGCGGACCGAGCGCTCCAGGTTGACCTTGGTGCCGGGAGCGACGGACTTGAGGCTGGAGTGGCGGAGGGTCTCCCCCATCACGTCGGCCGCGAAGCCGCGTGGCGCGGGGCCGGGGGGATCAGGAGTCTCGCCCGCCGGCCGCGGCCGGGAGGTGATGAGCGCCGTGACGGTCAGGCAGACGCCGCTGACGCAGATCGAGTCGCCCGGCCGGGCGTCTTGGGTCACCGCGGTGCTGCGAATATGGATGCGGGCGAAGTCGCCGAGATGCTCGACCGACTCGACCTCGCCGAGGTCCTCCACGATACCGGTGAACAACCGCGTCCTCCTCCGGTCTGGCTCCGGGGGACGCGACTGCTGGCCGCTTTCTGCCGTGCCCTTCGCACGCGACGATGCAACGCCGCCGGGCACGGCCGGCGTCGGCCGGCCGCGCGCGTGCTGCCTCCCATCCGGACTTTAACCGTCGGTCCCGGAGTTCCACCGGGTCAGCCAGCCGCGGTTGCGGCCGGGTCGCGGACTATCACCGCCGGTTCGGAGTTTCACCGACCCCGGAGCACGCTCACTTCCGCCAACTAGTGTGCCACACGAGATATTCCGACCAACAGCCGCGATGACGTGACGCGTATCTCAGATCGCGAAATATCGGTTATGTGGGCCGCGGGCTGGCGCGGACGGGCGGACGGACGGACGGACGGGCCGCGGGCTGGGGGCTGGGCGGCCTGGGGCCGCTTAGACCTAACGATATTGGCCCTGGGTACCGCGGGGACGTGCCCGTGTTGGCCCAGGGTGCCACAAGGGCGTGACCGTATTGGCCTTGGGTGCCCCTGGGGCAGAACAGTATTGGCCCTGGGGCACCGCGGGCCAATAGAGGTGTGCTTGGGTGCCCCCGGGCCAGGTCGTTTTGGCCCAGGGGGCCACATTGGCAGAATTGAGGTGCTCCGCGTTTCTCGGACAGGGAATTTGCGGTTAATTCACGCTGCTACCTGCCCGCTCAGGAACTCGTCCATGACTTCCTGCGGAGTCCGGTAACCGAGTCCCGAGTGGAGACGGGTCTTATTATAGCGCAGCTCGATCCACCGCGCGATGTCTTTCCGTGCTTTTTCTCGGGTCGCGTAGACAGTCCGGTGGACCAGCTCAACTTTCAGCGTCCCGTTGACGGATTCCGCCAGGGCGTTGTCATAGCATATGCCGGTCCGGCCGACTGACTGGCGTATCCCTAGCGTGGCCAGCTCCCGTGCGAACTCCGCAGACGTATAATTGCTGCCGCGGTCGCTGTGGAAAACGGATCCCTCCGGAAGTTTCACGTTCCGGGCCGCCATCCTGACCGCGCTTGTGATGAGCGGGGTCTTGTAATTATCGTCCATCGCCCAGCCGACTATTTTCCGGGTAGCACAATCGATAACCGTCGCAAGGTAAACCCAGCCCTCCCACGTCGGGATGTAGGTAATATCGCCGACCATCTTCTCACCCGGCCTTTCCGCGGTGAAATCGCGGTTCACCAGGTCCGGGATCGGGCCGGCCGCACCCTGCTCGGTCAGCGACCGCCGCCACGGCCGGGGCTGGCACGGCACCAGCCCCAGCTCGCGCATCAGCCGCCGGACGAGCTCAGGGCTGCACAGCTCGCCGCCGCGGGCCAGCGCGGCGTGGACGCGCCGGTACCCGTACTCGCCGTTGTTCGCGTCGAACAGCGCCTTGATCTTTATTTTCAGGAGTTCCCTTCTTTCCGCGGTTGCTGATTTCGGACGAGATTTCCAGTCGTAAAACCCTGACCGTGAGACTTCAAGCCACTGGCACATCTGCACGACCGTAGGAGCGCATGCCGGATCCCCGGCACGGGCGGCGTACTCCGCATCGATAAACTCGTACCTCTGGATTACCGATGCTCCGCCGCGAAGTACGCCGCGGCTTTTGAAAGGAACTCGACCTTCATCTTTAGCTCGCGGTTCTCCCGCTCGAGCTCGCGCAGCCGCGCACGCTCCGACACCGGAAGCCCGGGCTCGTCGCCCGCGTGCTTTTCCCGGTACTCTTTCACCCAGTTACCGAGCGTCGTCTCGTTGACATTCAGCTCGCGGGCAACATGCGCAATAGGCTGGGAAGTCTCTACCACCATCTTGGCGGCTTCCTCCTTGAACTCAGGAGAAAACTTCCTCCGATTCCTGGCCACTCGATCCCGTTCCTTTCCAAAAGAATCCTATGGGATCCCCTGTCCGGGAACCGTGCGGCACCTCAGAATCCGTTCGGGGTGTGCGGGCCGTTCGGGGGTGTTCGGGCGAACGTAGTGCGAGTGGTGGTGCGGTGGTGCGGTGGTGGTGGTGCGGCGGGCGGGGCTCAGCCGGAGAGGCGGGTGACGGCGCGCATCTTGTTGGTCGCGTCGAGGGCGGCGACCTTGTAGGACTCGGCCAGGGTCGGGTAATTGAACACGGCGTCGACCAGGTAGTCGACCGTGCCGCCGCAGCCCATCACGGCCTGGCCGATGTGGATCAGCTCGGTGGCGCCGGTGCCGAACACGTGCACGCCGAGCAGCGTGCGGTCCTTTGGGGAGACGAGCAGCTTGAGCACGCCGTAGGAGTCGCCGACGATCTGGCCCCTGGCGAGCTCGCGGTACCGTGACACGCCCACCTCGAAGGGGACGCAGTCGTCGGTGAGCTCGGCCTCGGTGCGGCCGACGAAGCTGATCTCCGGTATCGAGTAAATGCCGATCGGCTGCGGGACCTTGTTGGCGGACACCGACTCGCCGAACGCGTGATGGGCGGCCAGCCTCCCCTGCTCCATCGACGTGGCCGCCAGGGCGGGGAACCCGATGACGTCACCGACCGCGTAGATGTGCTCGGCCTTGGTGCGGAAGAACTCATCGACGGTGATCCGGCCACGTTCGTCGGCGGTGAGGCCGGCGGCGGGCAGGTTGAGCCCGTCGGTCGCCCCCTGGCGGCCGGCGGAGTACAGGACGGTGTCGGCGGGGATCTTCTTCCCGCTGCGGAGAATCGTGATCGCGCCGTCGGGGTGACTCTCGACCGACGCCACCGTCTCACCGAAGCGGAACGTGACGGCGAGGTCCCGCAGGTGGTACTTGAGCGCCTCGACGACTTCCTCGTCGCAGAACTCCAGCATGCGGTCGCGCTTCTCGACGACCGTGACCTTGGTTCCGAGCGCGGCGAACATGGACGCGTACTCCATGCCGATCACGCCCGCGCCGACGACCACCATCGAGCGGGGCACCGTGTCGAGGTGGATGATGCCGTCGGAGTCGATGATCGTCTTCTCGTCGAAGGCCACGCTCGACGGCCGCGCCGGGCGCGTGCCGGTCGCGACCACGATCTTCTCTGCGGTGACCTTGCGGATGCGGCCCGCGCCGTCGTCGATCTCCACCGCGTGCGGGCCGACGAAGTAGGCGAGGCCGCCGATGATCGTGACCCGGTTGCGCGCGAGCTGGCTCCTGACCACGTCGTTCTCCCGGCTGACCACGTGCCTGGTCCGCGCGGTCAGGTCGGCGACCGTGATGTCGTCCTTGACCCGGTAGGACTGGCCGTAGATCTCCCGCTGGTCCACCCCCGTGAGGTAGAGGATCGCCTCGCGCAGGGTCTTGGACGGGATCGTCCCCGTGTTGACGCACACGCCGCCGAGCATCTCCGGGCGCTCCACCACGGCGACCCGACGGTCCAGCTTCGCGGCCGCGATGGCCGCCTTCTGCCCGCCCGGTCCCGAGCCGATCACTACCAGGTCGTAGTCATACACGGTACAAGTCTGACTGGTGACGGCGGGAAACTAAAGTCACGTAACGCAGCGTTCACGGTTGTCTTCCGCCGGGACGGCTGCCTTCCGCTCACGGCTGCCTTCCGCCGGGACGGCTGTCCTCCGCTCACGGCTGCCTTCCGCCGGGACGTTGGCCGCGAAAATCGTCAGCGGGTGAAACCGCTCCGGGGACGCGGCCGTCTAAGTGGTGTCCCGCAGAAACGAGGCACCGAAATGAGCACACCGATCTCATCAAGCGCACTGGCCTGGGCGGTAGCCCGGGCCGGGCGGTTCGCCCTGGCCGGCGCCGGCCGCCGGGCGGCGGCCCTCGCCGTCCCGTTGCTCGCCGCAGGCGTGCTCGCGGCCGGGTGCGGGAGCGCGCACACGGCGGGGCCGGACGCGGCGGCGGCCCATGCGGCGGCGCCCGCCACGGCTGGGTCGGCGACCCCCGTGCCGACGGTCAGCGGCGGTCAGGTCGTGGCCGGCCAGCCCGCTTGCGTCGGCTGGCCCACGGACGCGACGAGCGTGTCGCTGCCGGTCTCGTTCGTTCCCGTGAGCGTGGAGCGGTGCGTCAACGGCGCCCAGACCATCCCGGGCAAGGGCCTGTGGACGACATCAACTCTCCAACGGGCGGACTCCGGGCTCGCGGCGCTGATCAACGCCCTGCGCCAGCCCGCCGTGGCGCACCGGCCGGGCACCGTCTGCCCCGCCCTGGCCATCATCCCGCCGCAGGTCGTGCTCATCGGGGCCGACGGCAAGAAGCTGATACCGCGGCTCCCGGTCACCGGCTGCGGGCTCATCCAGTCCCGGGTGCTCGCGGCGCTCGACGGGCTGCACTGGCAGACGGTCTCCGTCCGGCTGATCGCCAAGGTCCAGGGCGCGACCACGCCAACGGTCACCGGGACCGCGGCGCCGGTGCCCGGCAGCACGCCGCACTCCATGCAGACGGTTGGCGCCGCGGTGCCGCGGTGACCGCGCCGGCGAGAACGTGACCGCGCCCGGCGGTAAGCGGGTCGGCGCCGAAGGTCAATCGAGTCGGCGTTGTCGGCGCCGGTCCGTACGATGTCGTCCATGGCGGTTGCGGCGGTTATCTTCGACTGGGGCGGAACGCTCACCCCCTGGCATGACATCGACCACGAGGCGCTCTGGCGAGACGTCTGCACGCCGCACTTCCCGCAGGCGGACGCCGCCTTGGCGGCGGCGGCGATCCTCGCGGCCGAGAAGGACTTCTGGCGGCAGTGCGAGACCGCGCATCGCAGCGCCACGCTTGAGCACGTCTTCGCGCGGGCGGGGGTAACCCCGCACGCCGACCTGCTCGACACGTACTTCCGCGCCTGGGAACCGCACACCTACACCGATCCCGACGCGGCGCCGCTGCTGCGTGAACTGCGCGGGCGCGGCATCCGGGTCGGCGTGCTCTCCAACACCATGTGGCCACGGGAACTGCACGAGCGGGTCTTCCACCGGGATGAGGTGCTCGGGCTGATCGACGGCGCCGTCTACAGCAGCGAGATCCCGTGGACCAAGCCGCACCCGGAGGCGTTCCGCGCGGCGATGGCCGCCGTGGGCGTGTCTGACCCCGCCTCGTGCGTCTTCGTCGGTGACCGGCCCTATGACGACATCTTCGGCGCTCAGGGCCTTGGCATGCGCGGCGTCCTGATCCCGAATCCCAGCGTGCCCGGCTATCCGGGAGCGGTCCCCGACGCGGTCATCACCCGCCTCAGCGAGCTCCTTCCCCACCTAGACACCTGGTGACCGCCAGCGCCCCGCTTTGCCCCGCGTCTGCGCAGACCAGACCAATGATTGTGTTATTTTTGCGCGCTACCGCGCGCTTAAATAACACAAAGGAAAATCCTTCCTAATCATCGCGCCGGCCAGCGAGTGCGTGGCAGGGACGGGGCCTTTCACGGCCCTCAAACGGGCGGTGGCCCGGGGCCTTTCACGGCCCCTCATAGGGATGGTGGATCGTTGTGTACCCCATCGCGTGCACAACGATCCAGCGTCTTTGCGACGCACCGCCATTTGCCCGATTTGCCGGAACCGGCCCAGGCCGGTTTTGCGCCGGCCCTTCCTTGAGCCTCATCTAGCTGCGAAGACGCAGGTCCCGGGCGCGGCGGAAAAATTCTTGAAAAAATCCGGGAAAAGTTGTTGGTGGCGCGGGGGTTCGGCCCTCATATCTCCGTAGGACGGGGAACGGCGGGGCGCACGGGCTGACGGCTGAGGGGACGGCAGGACGGCACCCGCGCCGGGACCTCATGGGGGGAGCCGGCAGGACCCCCGGGCTGGGGCACGAGGGGGTTCCAGTCCGGGCCCTGCCGGCCGGCCGCGAGGCCGAGGGGGACGGCGGGCACCGGGACGCTGCGGGGGCAGCGGCCCGGTCCCGCGAGAGCGAGCGGGGGACTCGGCGGGTCCCTGGCTGACGCCGGACGGGGGCGCCAGGCGGGGACCGGCCGGAGAAAACGGCCTGGCCCGAGGGGAACCGCCAGGCCCGAGGGGAACCGCCAGGCCAGACGGAAACGACAGGCCAGAGGGAAACGACAGGCCAGACGGAAACGAGCAAACCCGAGAGGGAAACGAGCAAGCCGGGGCGGTAGACCGCCGCCGCGCCTCCCAGGCGGGGCACGGGCGAACGGCCCGGCCGGCGCCAGACAGGGGCGGTGCCGGGCGGGGGGGCGGCCCGAGCGGAACGACTGGGGGGAGACCGGGCGGCGACCCGGCCGCCGGGTGGTGCGGCGGTGCGGCGCCAGCCGTCCGGACCGCGGATCGCGGCGGGTGCCTGAGGGGAGCACCCGCCGCGGGCCGCGGGCGGTCGCACGGGGGCCGGGACGAGGGCCGGGGGCCTTCGCCCCGGCCCTCGCGCGCATGGGCTCGCTTTTTACCAGAAAGGAGGCACAAGCCAAAGGGCGCGGAGGCCGGATGCGGAAACAACGCAAAGCGCGAGACGCCAAATCGCCGGCCGTGGAAGGCATTAACAGACGGGAAAGGAGGACCGATGCGAATCGCCGCACATGGCGTCCCCGGCCCGTCAGCCAGGCCTTACGTAACCAAAGTAGGTATACCGACAATGCACCCCCTCTCATACCAATACCAAAATTACGAAAGCGCCGTTAGCGTATTCATATGCGAGATACCGAGGTTGTCGCGTCTATCGTGGCCGGCGATCCCGAAGGACTCGCCACGGCGTACGACCGGTACGCCAACTCTCTGTTCACGTACTGCCGGTCGCTGCTCGGCGACCCGGCGGACGCCGCGGACGCGGTGCAGGACACGTTCGTCATCGCCGCGTCCCGGGTGGACGCGCTGCGCGAGCCCGAGCGGTTGCGCGCGTGGCTGTACGCCGTGGCGCGCAACGAGAGCCTCAGGATCCTGCGGTCGAAGAAGGGGACGTCGGCGCTTGACGAGGCGCCCGACGTGACCGATGACTCGGCGGACGTCAGCGAGCACGCGCACCGGGCCGAGCTGCGGTCCTTGTTCGAGGACGCGGCCGCCGGCCTGAATCCGGGCGAGCGGGAGGTCATCGAGCTGCAACTGCGCCAGGGGCTCGAGGCGGGCGAGGTGGCCACGGTGCTCGGCGTGTCAAGGAACCACGCGCACACCCTGCTGTCGCGGGCCAGGGACCAGCTTGAGACCTGCCTCGGCGTGCTGCTCGTCGGCCGGGCGGGGCGCGACGAGTGCGGCGAACTCGGCGCGCTGCTGGCCGGCTGGGACGGACGGCTGACGGTGCTGCTGCGCAAGCGCGTCCACCGGCACATCGAGCACTGCCCGACCTGTGCCGCGCGGCGCGCATTCGAACTGCGCCCGGCCATGCTGCTCGACCTGTCCCCCGGCGCGGCCATGGCCGCCGGGGCGGCCGAGTCGTTCCGCCTCGCGTTCGGCGCGCCGCCCGGGCTCAGGGCGCACACGATCGCGCTCGCCATGGGCCACGGCCCCGGCGCGGCGGCGCATAGCACCGCCGTGCTCAGCCGGGCGGGCGCCTTCGGCAGGCAGGGGTTCCCCAAGCCGTCACCCGCCGGCCTGGCCGTGCGGCACGGCGCCGGCCACGGGGTCAAGGCGCTGCGCTCCTCGCCACGGGGGCAGGCGGCGGCGGCCGCCGCGGTCGCCGTCGCGGTCGCGATGGCGGCGGTCGCGGTCGCCCTCGCGGGCCGCGACGAGCGCTTCAACCCGTCCGCCAACCCGAGCCCGCCGGGCTCGGTCCCCGCCGAACCGCCGTCGGCCACCCCCGCGTCCGCGCCGCCGCTGTCGCTGCCGACCGTGTTCTCGCCGCCCGCGAGCAGGCCGCCCGGCGGCCGGCCACCCGTGTCCAAGCACGCCTCGAGCGGGCCGCCCTCCGTGACGCTGACGACGCGAAAGCCCTCGACCCCCCCGGCGCAAGTCTCCACGGCGGCGGCACCGGCGCCGGCTCCGCCGGCCACCGCACCGCCGCCACCGGTGCCCGTCAGCACGCCGCCGACCACCGCCCGTCCTGCGCCGACCGCCCGCCCCGCGCCGACCGCCCGCCCGGCGCCGACCGCGCGCGCCGCGCCCCCGACCCCGGCCCCGACGCGGGCGCTGGCGCACACCACGGCGCCGCCGGCGCCGCCGGCGGCGGCGCCGAGCAGGTCAAGCTCGCCGCCCCCGCCGAAGCCGAAGCCGCCCGCACCCCCGCCCTCCTCGCCGCCACCACCGCCCCCGGCGCCACCGGCGCCCCCGCCAAGCCCGCCGGCACCAGGCACCCTGTCGGTGCTCCCCGACGGCGGCACGGTCGTCGTCACCCCGGGGCTGGGCGGCTCGCTGCTCTCGCTGCGCGCGTCGGGCGGCACCGTCACCTGGTCGCTGTCCGTGGTGAACGACCCGGACCACGTCGTCAGCGTCTACCCGGCGGACTCCGGCACGCTCACGCCGGCCGATCCTGCCATCACGCTGACGATCAGGACCAGCCAGTACGTGCGGTGCGGAGCCGGCACGGGCACGCCGTGCCCGGCGATCATGATCTCGCCGGGCGGCGCGACGCTCGCCGTGTGGACCGGCTGGACGCTCCCGGGCGCGCCGGGCGAAGGCCGTCAGCCACCCGCTCCGCCGGCGGGCCCGGCCGGCGGGACGCACGGCCCGCCGCCCGAACCCGTCGCATAACAATCCGTTGATAACGAGTTACCCATAAGTACCTTCTTGCCAGGGCGAAACAACTACGGTGAGCGCATGAGCGACAGCGAATTTGTCGCATCGATCGTGGCGGGGGAACCAGAAGGTCTCACGGCGGTGTACGACAAGTACGCCGGCGACCTGTACGGCTACTGCCGGTCGCTGCTGCACGACCCGAATGACGCGGCGGACGCGGTGCAGGACACGTTTGTCATCGCGGTATCGAAGCTCGGCGGGCTGCGCGACCCCGAGCGGCTGCGCCCCTGGCTGTTCGCCGTGGCACGCAACGAGTGCCTGCACCGGCTGAAGTCGCGGCGCGCGGCGCTGCCGCTGCAGGACGCGCCGGAGCCCGCGGACGACACCGTGGACATCGGCGGCGAGGCCGAGCGCGCGGAGACCGTCGCGCTGCTGCGCGCCGCGGTCGGCGGGCTGAACGACGGCGAGCGCGACGTGATCAACCAGCTATGGCACGGCCTTGACGTCCCCGAGGTGGCGGCCGTGCTCGGCGTGTCGCGCAACCACGCCTACTCGCTGTTCTCCCGTGCCCGCGACCAGCTTGAGGCGTCCGTCGCCGTCCTGCTCGTCGGCCGGGCCGGGCGGGGGGACTGCGCGACGCTCGACAGCCTGCTCGGCGACTGGGACGGGCGGCTGACCGCGCTGCTGCGCAAGCGCGTTCACCGGCACATCGACCGGTGCGAGGTGTGCTCGGACCGGCGGCGCCGTGAGCTGACGCCGGCGCTGCTCTACGGCCTGTCGCCGGCGGCGCTGCTCGCCGTGGCCGGGCTGCGCAAGGTCTCCGTGCTCACCGCGGGCCGGCCGGGCGGGCCGCTGTCGGCGGTGCGCGCCGCGGTGCTGCACTTGTCCGCCGATCCCGCCTCCCACGCGACGGCGTACACGCAAATCACGGGGCGCGGCACTCAATCGTTCGGTATCAACGGTTTTCCTAAACCACCGCACCACGGCTTCCTCGGCCTCGCGCCGTGGCCGCACCTGCCGTTCACCGTGGCCGGCGGCACGGCGGTCGCGGCCGCCGCGACCGTCGCGGTGACGGTCGTCGTGCCGCACCTGCACCCGACGCACCGGCCGCCCGGCGGCGGGCTGGCGCTCGGCGCGCCCGTGCCAGGCGGCGGGCCGTCGTCTGCCGGCGGCACCGGGGGCGCGCCGTCGAGCGGCACGCCGGCCGGGTCACGGACGGGGAGCGGCACCGGGGCCGCGTCCGGCTCGCGCGGCGGGACCGCGAGCGGGCGCACGGACGCCGCGCCGCGGGCAGCGGGCACCGGGTCGGCCGGGGCAACGGTTGCCGCGACCGTGACCGCGTCGGGCCCGCCCGCCACCGCGGCGGCCGGGGCGCCCGCGGTGACCACCGCGGCGACCTCCGGCGCCCCGAGCGCGGGGACGCTGTCCGTGGCGCCGACGACCGTGCTGCTCAGCCCCGTGCTCGGCGGTACGCTGACGCTCACCGCCGACGGCGGCCCGGTCTCGTGGTCGATCTCGGAGCCGGCCAGCCTGATCGGCACGATGGTCGTGTCGCCGATGTCAGGGACGCTGAGCGCGGGCGGCAGCGGCACGGTGACGATCACCGTGTCCGGGCTCGTGTCGTTGGACACGCAACTCACCGTGCAGCCGGGCGGGCACGCGGTGACCGTGCTGCTCGGGCTCGGCTAGGACCGCGCCCAGGCGGCCCGCGCCGTCGCCCGCTGCGCCTGCGCGCGCAGGTCACGCACGGCGCGCACCGGATCCTGGGCGCCGTAGACGGCCGACCCGGCGACGAACACGTCCGCGCCCGCCTCCGCGCACCGCTCGATCGTCTCATCCGACACGCCGCCGTCGACCTGGACCCAGATGTCGCGGTCTTCCGGCCGCTTGCCCGCGGACCTGGCGGTCAGCAGGGCGCGGGTGCGGCGGATCTTCGGCAGCACCATGTCAAGGAACCGCTGGCCGCCGAAGCCGGGCTCCACCGTCATCAGCAGCACCATGTCGACCTCTTCGAGCAGGTCCACGTAGGACTCGATGGCGGTGCCCGGGTTGATGCCAAGGCCGCAGCGCGCGCCGGCCGACCTGATCGCCCGCAGCGTGCGCACCGGGGCCTTCGCGGCCTCCGCGTGGATCGTGACGTTGCGCGCGCCGGCCTCGGCGTACGCGGGGGCGTACCGGTCGGGGTCTTCGATCATCAGGTGGCAGTCGATGGGCAGCGCGGCATGCTTGAGCAGCGCCTCGACGACCGGCAGGCCGAGGGTGAGGTTCGGGACGAAGTGGTTGTCCATCACGTCGACGTGAAGCCAGTCGGCGGCTTCCTCGACGGCCCTGGCCTCATCGGCGAGCCGGGCGAAGTCGGCGGACAGGATGCTGGGCGAGATCTGAACGGCCATCGGTCCCCTCCCGGGTGTGCGCGCCCCGGAACGTCGTACATCGTGGTTAGCATTCTTCACTAGGCACGAGCACCGCCCGGCGAGCGGACCACGGGATGGTGTCGCAGGCCTCAGGGTATCGAGGTGCCTTACGTTATCGAGGTGGAGGTTTGTTGGTGGACGCCGATCTGCTTGACCGGGTGCGGAAGCTCCTCGCCAAGGCCGAGGCCGAGGGCTGCTCCCCCGCCGAGGCCGAGGCGCTGACCGCGAAGGCCGCCGAGCTGATGGCACGGTACGGCATCGACCGCGCGCTGCTCGGGGCGCTCCGGCCGGAGACCGACCGGCCCGCCGACCGCGTGTTCGCCCTGCCCAATCCCTGGGGCGACGTGAAGCGGCACCTGCTCGCGGGGCTCGCCATGGCGCTGCGCTGCCAGTGCGTGCAGACGCGGTCCGACGCCGGCACGCGCTTGCACGTGTTCGGCTATACCTCCGACCTGGAACGGGCGGACATCCTGTTCACCTCGCTGCTCGTGCAGATGGCCAGGGCACTCGCGCAGCAGGCGGTGCCCGGCTACGGCGGCGAGGCGAGGGCGTGGCGGCGCTCGTGGATGCTCGGCTACGCCGCGGCCGTGGTGGCGCGGATCCGCGCCGCCGAGGAGGCGGCGGCGTCCGCTGCCGACGGCGCGGCGACCGAGGGCGCCGCTTCCGTGCAGTCGGCGGCGCTGGTGCTCGCGGACCGGTCGCTGGTGGTGCGGCGGCAGGTCGCGGCGGCCTACCCCCGGCTGCGCAAGGCGCGGGTCACGTACTCGGGCGGCGGCTACGGCGACGGGTACCGCGAGGGGCAGAAGGCCGACATCGGCAGCGCGCTCCGCTTGCCCGCTCGCCCGCACACCAAGGCGAGCTCGAACCTAAGGTCGCGCGCGGCCGGGGCACTCGGCCGCTGACGGTCCGCGCCCGGTACCGCTCGGCCGGATACGGAACGAGTTCGGCCTGCTCTTAGCCCGTCCACGGTCTCGCGCAATCGGGCTCGCCGTTTCCAAGAATTCAAACCTTCTCAAACATAAACGGCTATTCCCGCTCGCGATAGACCGACATTAACGCACGACAATTACTTTAACTAACCTGGCGTCCTTTTCGCACTATTCTTGTTACACCGACCCTGGGGTGGCAGGAATAGAGGAGCGATCGTGGCCAACTTCGGCGAGCGGTACGAGCTGATCCGCCTGCTCGGCTCCGGTGGCATGGGGGAAGTCTGGCTGGCGCACGATGAGCAGCTCGCCGGCCGGCCCGTCGCGATAAAGATCATGCACCCGCACATGCTGCCGGACCAGGATGACGTCGCGCGATTCGAGCGCGAGACGCGATTCGCGGCGATGATGGACCACCCGAATATCGTGACCGTCTATACGACGGGGACCTGGAACGACGCTCCCTTTATGGTGATGGAGTACTTGCGGGGACAGGACCTGGAAAAGGCACTTCCCGGTGGCGACGCCGATCACGTCGCCGCAATGGGCCGCGATATCTGCGGCGCACTCGCGTACGCCCACCGTAAAGGCGTGCTGCACCGGGATATCAAGCCGAGCAACCTTTTCCTGTGCGAAAGCGGGCGGGTTAAGGTCACCGACTTCGGCGTCGCCCGGGCGGTCGGCGGGACGGCCCTCACCTCCGCCGGCGTCCTCGTCGGCACGTTCGCTTACCTGCCGCCGGAGCGCTGGCGCGGTGACGTGCCCGCGTTCAGCAACGACATCTGGGCGGTCGGGTGCGTCCTGTACCGGCTCATCTCCGGCCGGCTCCCGCGGGTGCTGCCCGCCGTCGCCGACTACGCGGCCGCGGCGGCGCGCGGCGACCCGATCCCCGACCTGCGCGACATCACCGACGCGCCCGCCTGGCTGACCGGCGCGGTGATGGCCATGCTCGCCAGCGACCCGGCCGGCCGGCCGACCGCGGGCGACTGCGTTCAACTGCTCTCCGGTGCGCAGTTCGCCGTGCCGGTCCGCGGCGGGCGGGTTCGCCGCCGGCTCGCCACCGAAGCGACCGACCCCGGCCATTCCGGCCCTGGCCTGGTCACCGGCGCGCCAAGCGAGGACCCGGCCGGCGCGGGCCCGCCCCGGCCGGTAGCCGGGCGGCCGGCGGCCGGCCGCCCGTGGCGCCCGCGCCGGGGCGCCTTCGCGCTCGGCGGCGCGGCCCTGCTGCTGCTCGTGGGGTCGGTCACCGCGTGGCGGCTCACCGATTCACCGCGCTCATCGGAACTCGCGGCGCGCAGCGCGGTGACGTCCGCGCCGGCCAGCCGCGGCGCCGGCGTGACGACACCGGGCACTACCGCGGCGGCGCCCCGGCCGAGCGCCGCCGCGCCGACTCCGGCCTCCGGCTCCGCCCCCGGCTCCCCGGCGACGTATCGCCCCGCCTCTCCCGCGGGCGCACGGTCCTCGGCGGCCGGCGGTTCCCGCTCCCCGGCCCCGGCGAGTTCACTCCCCGCCTCCCCTGCCTCCCCCACGGGCACCGCGGGTACCGGCACGGCCAGCGCCCCGGCCAGCACCACGCCGCCCCTCGTGG
>Ga0335075_10004958_pt1 | contig 20745 bp, 18 predicted proteins | sample Lox_Sample_24_FD_206723 | JGI IMG/M metagenome (GOLD analysis project Ga0335075, IMG submission 206723) | Soil microbial communities from Loxahatchee National Wildlife Refuge, Florida, United States - Lox_Sample_2.4 | ecosystem: Environmental > Terrestrial > Soil > Wetlands | place: USA...
CAGCAACTGCTTTTTCGCTTGGCGGCTGGCGAGAGCCTGGGCCCTCAGTTCGACTCTTGAAAACCGCCCTTGTTGCGTCGTTTGCGGCGTTGCGTGCACGCGCTGCTCCCGAAAGCGCTCGAGATCCGATCTGAGAAAGCGAATGTTGCGGCCCATTACACGCAAATGTGGAATGCTCCTTCGTTCAACCCATAGATAAACAGTCTGAGGGCTAACCCCGAGGAACTTGGCCGCCTCTCTGACTGTCCAAGGATTTTCGTCTGCCGACTCGACGGTTGGTTGACCCGTACGCACGTCTGCACTTTGAGAGCCCACTTACGGATTTACGCGCCGATCGATGTATTTGTATCAAGTCGAAAATAGAAGACCAAATTCGAACGGCCATTCGCGTGAGCAAGTGTTGGAGTCAGGGTTGGGGTGCAGGATGCGAGCTCAAAGCTCGACTCTGTTTTGGCGGCTGGTATTGCAAAGCAGCCGCTTGACATGGAATTGATGAGACGAAAGCACCTGCCTGCTGAGCACACGATCGGGGCTCATGTATTAATGGGGGTCGCATGCCTCGGAGCCCGCGGCTCGTCGTCCCGACGATTACGCGAATTTGAAAGCGCGAGCTAGGTTCCTGAGTTCCGGTCCAAGGTCCTTTCAGGAATGCATCTACACTCGCGGTTCGCTACGGTCTATTGCGAGCGTTAATGAAGTCCGATGCCGTACCTTGCGTCTCCGGATGAGACGCGAGCGATAAGGGTTCGGCGCCTTTTGGGCGGGTCAAAGCGTCCACCCCTTGCACGATCTCGTGCTGCATCGAATCAAGCCCATATTGGGCTTGGTTGACCGTGATGCCGGAAATGAAGGTTCTCGGTGTAGCCACGTGCTTCACACTTTTAATCGTCTTGGGAGTATCAGTACGAGGAGTCGTCTCAGAAAACAGCCCGTCGAAGGTTGCTGCCGTCGCCACGCGGTTGGTGAGCTGTCCACGCAATTCGAACATCTTCATAACCGTCGCGAGCACTGAGGTATGTCGATATTCCGTCGATTCAACCCTGCAGGGCGAGACCCACGGAGACACAATGAGGGTTGGCACGCGGAGCCCTAGCCGGTCGAACTTGAACTTAGGCACCCAGCTGGCTGTATCTCCGGGAGGCGGCGAGGAGAAGGTGTCGAGACTCTTGCCGGTTAACCTGCGTGGAACAACATGATCGTAGAACCCGCCATTCTCGTCCATGGTGACAATGAGAACAGCCCGCTCCCACACATCTCGATTCGCTCGGAGCGCATTGTATGTATCGGCCACTAATTGATCGGCAGGCCTGACGTCATACGGGCCATGCATGGAGTTCACTGGGCCGGTTTTTGCGAAGAATCGGGGGATGATGAACGAATAGTTCGGAAGCTTACCCGACTTCACGTCCTTCGCGAAGTCATCCTCAAATCGTTTGAAAGATGCGGTATGGCTCTTCAATGCCGGAAACTGCCTCACTTCATTTTGGTCAAAGTCGTAGGTCGCCCACGTTTTCCGGTTCTGCTGAAGCAGTTCGTAAATAGTTTTGTCAGTGAATTTGTGCGTCCAGACATTGTGCACGTAGCCGCCAGACGAGCCCATGTGAATGAACATCCGGTTCGGCATGGTGGGGCCGGGCACATCGCAAAACCATTGATCGCACAAACAAAAAGCGTCCGCTAACGCTTCGAGCGCCGGAAGAGTTCCCGGGGCGAAAGCCTCCATGACGACCCGGATCTGATCCGTCGTTGGATTTGCGACATGATCCTCGTTAAGCGATTCGCGGTAACTCTTTACGAAGCCGTCGTTCTCTCCCACGCTGGTTGAAGTGGGCGCTTTTGTCCCGAAGATTTGGGTCGTGACGGCATTGAACGAATGAGAAGGACCCTCTCCTGCAGAAATGCTGTAAGGTTCGGCATTGCTGACTTTTACCTCCGGATTCGTGGGTGATGGCGGTTTCGATGGATCTAGAAGGTTGGATTCAGTCCCCTTCAGGCCGTTAACGCCTTTTCTGAATCCGAAAATATGATCGAACGAGCGGTTTTCCAGCATGAGGACAACAAAGTGTTCGATTGTCGGGCTTGCCATCTTTTTTCTCCTTAAAAGGCGCCACGCCGTTTTTTTTCCCCGACTTCAAGAGGACTCGTCCCGGTTCGACGGCGCTGGCGGAAGTGCCTGCCCACTCTGCAACTGCACATACTCGAAACTTGGTCCCACATTGAAGCCAGGCTTGGTTGGGTCTGGGGTTTGCATCAGGGATGCCGCGGAAGTGCGCAAGCCATACATCAGGCCCACCGCGGCATCGAGTTTGTCCGGTTTTCCATTGAATACATCGTGCAGCGCATTCAGCATGCTGGAGTAGCCGTAGGCAAATTGCGTGATGCGCGTTTTTGCCGGGCTGCCGTCGGGATAGTCGGCGATTCTGCAATTCGGCCGCAAAGGCCAAACGCCCGCAGAGTCGAACGGAATCGGGGGCTCGCCGAAGGCGAACCCCGTCGGGGTTTTCGCTATGGTTTTTCCCTCGGCGATTTCCCAGAACTTGTAGTAATGCGCCAGGTCGCCGGGCGTATCGAACGGACTACTGGACGTTCCCTCCCCTTGGGTCTTAATAATGTCGATGGCGCTTTCGGCATCGTCCGGCCCGGTGATTGCAAACAGCACGTTTGCTGGGAAATAGTCGCTCACGAGTACCTGAGGCGGAGCTTGCTTGTTGACGAAAAGCTGGGCCCCGAGTTTGCGGATCTGCTCTTTGACAGCGTCGTAGAAGTCCCCGATGGTCGCGAACTTTTCCTCTTCGATCGCCATCGCGCTGGTGACGGGAATGGGGTGCTCCGGTTCTTCAATGGTCTTGAAGACGTTTTCGACCAGCGGGATCGAGAATGCCTCGATGCCCACGCGAAGGTCACCGATATTCATGGGCAGGGGCCCCGGATACTCGGGAATGAATCCCTTCTCATTGATCTTCGGATGACCACCGATGGCGATGAGGAGATTGGAGACGATCGTCATATGCTGCATTTCTTCGATGACGATCGTTCGAATCAAGTCGGCGATCGATTGATTGGTACCAGGTTTGAGCGAGAGCAATGCGGTGACATACGGCGGGATGGTGCTGTGTTCGAGTTCGATGGCATTCTGCAGATGTATCCACAAATCCGGGGCAGCCTTTGCGGATTGAACCGCAGCGATGAATTTTCGGTCGATCTTGATCATTGTTTTGTCTCTTTTTGGGCAGCCCGTTCGTATTTCAGGATGACTTCTGTCTTACCCGCTTTCTGCAGGGGATCGAGATCGAAACCAGCGGTTGTCGCTCCAGGCGGTTTGACGGGCTCTGCTGGCCCGGCCCGCGGTTTGCCTAACAAAGGCAGACCGTCGGCGCCCTTTGTGCTCAGCCAGTCTAAAATCATCCGTCGGTCGGCCGATCCCATATCGCGTGTGACCGGCATGTAGTTGGGGTCGCTCAGGGGCAGGGAGAAGGCTAGGCGCAGGGCACTGAGACGGGTCACCACGGAGTGATAGCTGGAAAGATCGACAACATACTTTGTCATGATGGGATACAGCTTGGCGTACTTCGCGAGAAGGGGCTGGACGTCATCGTACCATGTGGGAGGAGCGTTGTCCGGATTTCGCCTGCGACTGTAAGCGAGGACAGTTACGAAATTCCCCGGATTGGACACGTAGTTGGCGGGCTCTTCCTCGAGCCGATATCCAAGGGCGTACAACTGACCTGCAAGATATCCGCGGGGCCAAGGATCGCCGTTTAGTGTAGGACCGCTCGGGTTGGCTTGCAGCGAAAAGCGGGCGTGCCCGCGCAGGTCAGTGCGAATGAGTTGCGGTGGCCCTGAAGTCGGGGGAATGTTCACGCCGTTCGCGGGAACGGACAGATCAGGTGGCGTACCCCCCAGTTGGGCCAGAAATGGACCCATATTCGACAGCGCGATGGAGGCGTCGACCAGAGGCGCTCCAAAACGAGTGGCGTAAAAGTCAATGAACTGGGTTTCGCCCGGGTCGATGCGAAAGACGAACTGATCCGCTCGAAGGTAGAGGCCGCCAATGGACTCCTGCAATCGCACGTTATAAACGCCTGTGGGAGCAACGCTGGGCGATACCAGCGCGAGTGGGCAGTTCGGAACATACCGCGCCGCGGCGTCCCCGAAGAGATGGAACGTTGAGACTCCTGCCGTCTGGGTGTACCAGTCGCCGTTGGTGTATGGGACCTCACCGATAATGGCAATTCCGGATTCCGGGACGGTCTTGTTAACGCTATCGGGGTTGGCCGTGAGTACGCCGAGAAACAACTTGCCGATGTCGACCAGACCGCCATCGGCAGATTCCACCTGGAAGGAATTGCTGAAATCGACGGTTACGGAACGGTTGTCCGCGGCGACCTGCGCCTGTAGCGTTGCCACGCCACCGGGTGGCGTCCCGAACGGCGGCCCCGGCGCGATCATGTGGCGCCCCATGACGAAATGATCGGGCTCACCAGCCTGCCACGGGCCGATTGTGCCCACAACATGGCCAAACGTGTACCGGGGAATTTTCGGATCGCGCCCATAGCCGAACAACGCGAATTCGATTGACAACTTTCCCGATTGCGAGGCCTTCCGAAGATCTCGTATCAGGGGCGACTCGGTTTCCGCCGGCCACACCACGTCTTCGAGTACCGATTGGTACATCGCTCCTAACTTCTGGTCCATGCGCAGGCCGGTGATCTGACGTTGCCAGAGGTTGGTGAACGGCGTCGGTTTGAATTCACCGGCCAGAATCGTCTGGAGCGAGGAAGAGACGAGTCGAACCTGCATGCCGAAAATCATGGAGACCATCTGCTGCTGTGGGTCGAGGTCAACCAGCTTTCCGGGCGGCCGATCGTCGGCATTCTGGATTGTCATGTGCATGACAGGATCAGCTGTGCCAACGAGCCTCCTTCCGTTGAGAAATCCGCCGGTTACGACGCAATCGACAAATCGGAAGAGGCCTGTGCCTTCGGGATTCCAGCCGGGATCGGGAGAACCGGAAGAAGGGCCGGTGTCAAATGCTGTCACATCGTTATTGATGGTCGAAACATCGGCCTGGAACCAGCCGCGGAAATGCAGCCGTGGGGAATCGAGGTAGCTCAAGCAAATACCTCCCGGACCCGCTGCGAAACGTCGGGTCGTCAAATCAAATCGACTACTCCCGATGGTTTTCCTTTCGCATGCGCAATGGCGCAGGAATTTCGTTGTAACTAACTGTGTCCGGCCCTTGCCCGCGCGAGGAGTTGAGACCCGGTTTGCGTAAGACCTACCGCCCAGAAAAAAACATTGATGTAATCCTGCAAAGTTCCAAAAGAAAGCTTTCCGAACCAGAACGTCAGATAAGCCACGCCAAGAACCCCGACCCAAACGACCAAACGCTGTAACCATTCCATCAGCCTCATGCGGCGCCGAATGGCGGCCAGCTGTTTCTCCATGGCATCGGAATCGACCGGAAGGGAGACAACCGTTGCCAGTCCCGCGGTGGCCAGGCTCCTTGATCGTGCGGACTGTTCGATGGTTTTCTCCAGCTCCTTACGGTAGGCCGCAAGATCCGAACCCGGCTCGATGCCATCGAGAGCTCGTACGGTTTGCAATCGCTGATCGGCATTTTGAATTTTCTCGGTGGCAACCTCCGTGGCACGCCAGAGGGCCTCATAAAAGGGAAGGGTTTGCTCAGCACGTGCGGCGACGTCCGCTAATTGAGTCTGCGGAACCCCATCCCCGCGCGCCAACAGGTTCATAATCTCCTTGGTGAGCAAGTCGCGCCGGACGTTTGTGTTGGTAAAAGCGGAGCCGTATTCGCTCTCCCAGTCGCGCATGTGCTCGGCTATGATGTCGAGATTGTGAAGCGACCCGTAGAGCGCCCGGATGGCCGTGGCTCGCTCGAGCCCGCCCCCAGCAAACCAAGCCTCCAGCAGAAGTGAAACGCCGTAGCCAATCATCAAAGTCAGCAGAAACAGCAGAGCCGGAAGACCGACCAGATATTCAAAGGGAGCGGCACGAGACAGGATCGGAATCGCATTAGGTCCGCGGGTCCTGAGCGTGAGAGCCACGTGCTTCGGAACGCGGTCGTTAACCAAGACATTCAACTGACCGGCAAATGCGCCAGCCAGCACTGGGCGCGGCAATAAGACAGTAAACTGCTTTTCCTCTCCGGGTGCGAGAGGGACAACCGCCAGGTCAGTACCTGAGACTGAAAAAGGACCGACAGCTGCGCGCGTCGTCGGGTCCGTGAGTCCAGCGCTGGAAACGAAAATCTGGGTGATTGCCGTGCGGCCGGTGTTTCGGATGCTCAACCGCGCCTGATCGGGCAGGTCCGGACCAATGGCCACATCCAGCGTTTCAGGTTCGACGCTGTACTCAGCCGCAGGTTGCGGCTTGATCCTAAAACCGAAGCTGACATTTGCAGCGGAGTCGCTCCAGAAACAGAGGATCGAGCCGGAGTAGTCAACCCCTGGTTCTGTTAAGGACGTTGTCATGACTTGAATGACCAGGGTTGCCAGTGTCCGCTTGCCAGCGGATGGATACCCGCCGGCCCAAGTCAACTTGATGTCCGCAGACGGGATTGTGTTTAATGGTCCTTTTGCGTCGGTCGCAACACATTGTGGCTCGGGTGAGCCAGCTTCAACGAGGAAGGGAACGCGAGATGAACCGGCGCCGTCGGCGACGGGAATTGAAACCTCTTCCGCGGAAATTCGATTCAGACGCGTCTCGCCAGTCGCCCAGGCTGGGCAAAGGATGGATAGAACGGCGACAAACACTAAAGGCAAGCGCCACATGAGCTGGAGCCCGTTGCCTAACGGGGCTGTTACCTTAATAAGAGCCACAAATAAAGTCAACAACTGGTTGGTACTTTAAGAGTTGTGTTCCAGACTCAGCTACCCAGAAGCGAAATGGCGGTCTGCCGTTTAAGAACGTGGAAGGCACCGGCGGTGCGCGGAGTGGAGATGGGAAATGTCTTCGACTCGCCAGTGTCGACAGGACGGAATTCCCGACTGGTAAGGTTAGATCGTGCAGAGTTCCGTTGAACTCGCTGTTGCTAACTAAGTGTCGGATCCGGTGTCGGTGTCACCGGGTGAATGAAGGACTTTCTTGCGAGTGTCGGGAAGCGGCACGTGTTGCTCCGGGAATAGGACCCAATTCGGCATGTTATCGACAGCGGCGCGGAGATCGTCCTCCGGTCCATCGACGAGCATCATGCGGTCGGACGAGGAATCGAGAATGGTGGTATGGGGAAGCGCATGTATTCGGCTAACGTCTTCGGCTTTTGCCGAACCCGACCCGCGATAGCGCAGTATGAAGCGGGGCATCACAACTCCACAAGCAGAGTAGCATTCGCGGGAGGGAATATCTAGGAGACTTCGGCTCCGCTGTTGTCCAGCGTGCAGTTCTAAGAGGGGAGCCCCCGTCCTTCAAATGTCACCCCAAGTCCCAGCGGCTTTCCTGACTTCAGAAGGAATTGCGCAATGGCGTCGGAACGGGACGCATCTCGCGGCATCTGAAGCAGGTCGGGGCGGGTAGCGAGAAGTCGTGCGGCGACCCCGGTCACGGCAGGAGTAGCCATGGAGGTGCCATCCATCACAGCGTAGCCCCCCGGGAAGGTCGAAATAATTCCATCTCCCGGACCGGTAAGAGCGATTTCAGGGCCAACGTTTGAAAAGGACGTGATGTAGTAGTTCGCGTCGGAGGACGCGAAAGGGGCCATGACGTCTCCCACTTCGACCGCATCAGACGGATAAGTACCTTTGCGGCCAAGCGCGGAAATGGCAATCGACAGCGGATCGGAACCCGGGAAACTGACCGGCTGTCGATCATCGTTGCCAGCGGCCACGATTACGACGCTTCCCGCATTGCGAGCATCGGCGATAGCAGCCCGCGTCGCGTCATCCGCAGAGCCGCCGCCGAGACTCATGTTTATCAGATCGCAGCCGTTCTGTACGGCCGCGTCAACGCCTTTGGCAATCGCGTAGTTCGATGCACCAGGTTGGCCCTTACCGAAGACGCGGAAGCTGAACAGCCGGACGCCGGGCGCCATGCCGCGAACACCGTTCGGCGCGGTCCCGTGCGCGGCGATAATTCCGGCGACGTGCGTGCCATGTCCCTCACCATTGTCTCCATAGTCCGACGCGTTTTCGCCAACGACCGTGTTCTGACCTCCGGCGATGGTTAAATCCGGATGATCAGCGATCCCTGTGTCCACGACGCCGACTGAGACGCCAGTCCCCGCAGTGAGCGCGATGTTAGGATAGACATATCGCAATTCATCGGTGTAGCTGAGGTCGATCGGGCGAAGCGTGAACTTCGCGCCGTTCGCAAGCGTGAGGTTTCGCTTTAACAAGTTCCACAAGGCACTCTGCGCGTAGACGTAGAGACGATCGATCTTCACGGTCCCTCCGCCCAGAGCGAGCGACACTTTGCCGCTACCGTCGGTTTTCCCCTGATCTCCGGCTTTGGTGTCGAAATCCGTGAAAGCTACGACCGTGGCGTTGGCGACTGGCTTTTCCCCCTGGGCAGAGACCACCTGAACAGCAAGAGCGCCTGCAGTCTTCCTCGTGCCTTTCGTAGTCACAGCAATCGTCTGATGACGTGCAATCGCCGGATAGTAATAGACGACTGGAACGATGCGCAGACCGGGTTGTGAAGCGTGGAGTGCAGATGCAGTTTCGGGAGTCATCTCCACGAGTTTCGCTCCGTCTTCGTGGATCGAATCGAGAACACGCATGTCCGGCGGCAATTGGATTGCATCGGATGCCAGAGCGTCGGGATTTAGGATACGCTGATTGAGAGACAGCAGCGCGGTACGAACAGCCGGGCTTGAATTGGGCTGTCGCGCCTGCAGTCCTCGTGTCGGGAGTAGAACAAACTGCTGTCGGGCGGACTTCTTCTTCGCCCCGGTACGTCTCTTTGTGACGCGATTACGTTTAGGCATAACTTGGCATTCCATCCCCACTTATTTCGGCAGGGCGGTTTTCGCCGGGCCGCTCATACCAAGAAAGAGTTAGGAGCCATCGATTATCGGTGGCTCGCTGTCAATCCCCGTCAGTGGTTCGCCGGCTCCGCTGTTTTGCCTGCCCCTTTCGCCGCGTTCGAGCACGACTGCAACCCTCCGCCATTCTTCACTGTTGGACACGCCAGCCCGAGTGACCATACGAAATCGCGCGCTATCCAGCTCGGAGGGACTTGATACTGCGAGCCCACCTGGCTGTTGATTTTCGTGATTCCATCGGTCCCATCATTCTTGATCGAGGAGACGGAATGGCAGGTGATGCAGGAGGCAGTGTCCTTCGTCATCCCGACGTTTTCTCCTTCGATAACGGAGTTACCAAGGTAGGTAGGTTTTCCATCCGGCGCGGTGAACTTAATTTGCACCCCGTCGAGACGATAGTTCGCGAATTCTGGAAAGAGTTTGGCCTGCTTCACGAGGGCGGCGAGGGCCGGAGTTTGGTTCGTAAATCCGCTGGGACCGCCGTTGCTGGTCGAAGGGCTCGAACCCCAAGGATCCGTGCACGGCGCGAATGTGATGCAGCGGAGTGGGTTGGTGAGCATGCTCTGGGGCTCGAAGGTGGCCCATACCCAATCCTTCAGCAATTTGGAACTGATGTGCATGCCAGCCATTGCATAGCAGGTTCCGGCAATCGTCTCGACGTGCAGGCCTTGAGGTGGGGTGGTGCAATTAAACGGCGGCTCGAAATCGGTGGCTGGAATCCAATCCACTTTCACCTCGATTGCCGGCACCGGGAATTCGATGTCGGTTCCCTGCTGAGCGGCCTTGGTCTGCAGAGGGCGCGTTCGGTACCCGTTATCGGAAACAAACTTTTGTGCTGCGGGGTTGAGCCGGGCCTCCTCACAAACGGTCGAGTTGGGTTTGACATTGGGAGGTGGGCCGTTCATCGCGTTGCATTGCGTGCTCGGGATGAGTTCGGCGGCCACCCCTCGTCTTTGCGCCGTCATCGCGCGCGCCAGCGGACTGCCGTGTAGACGTCTTGACGAAACCGGCGGGCGAAGAGCCTGCGCCGTGGCACTCCCGTTCGCCGGATAGAGTTGATCTTGTTCGATCCATGTCTCCCACACCACTTGGGTCTTGTTGGCTGGGCAGTTGGCCGCGACGAACAGACGCCATGCCGTTTCTTCCGGAGTCGAGGCTGGGGAAGAAGGAAAAGCACAAGCGTCAGGTGGGTCGGGTGCGGCGCTCACGGTTGCGATCAGAGGCGGTCGGCCAATCCGGTGTGTAAGAAGGACACCCAGGATCACGGTGCTCACAAACAACCATATCGACGGTACGCGGGTTCGGTGTCGCATGATTGCCTCCTTGAGACTGTGCGAGCGACGGCTAAGGTTGGTATCCGCCGGCAATCCAAGATCGAAACAGGGCAATGTTGGCCTGACTCCAAGGCTGGGCCGGCTTGGGTGGCATGATGGGCGGTACGGACCCATCAAGACGTCCCAACACACTTTGCGCATTCGCGGGTACAGACATGTAGGAGTAGTCCGCCAACATCACGCCAAATTTAGCCATGTGCGGGATATCGGTTGTCTTGCTAAACAGCGGGAGAATGTCGGAGGAGAAGGAGACGGTACTCATAGGACACTCCCATCTGCTCTGCGATGTTGATTAACGAGCCATAAACCTATAGATCGTCTCCAGTTTTGTCAACTAGTTTGATGAACGGAACGAATATCGCTGCCGAGACCGGTGATGTAAATGTCGTGGCCAGCCTCGCGGAGTCACAAAGTATTCATTTGCCTGTCTTGTTGAGGAAGTGATAGCGTACGCGGCCAATAACTCAAACGGGCAATAGACGGAACTACCTCATGAACGAGATCAGCTATCGAGTTCGCCGGTCGCTACGGGAACTGCAAGACGACTATTTGGGCGGCCAGAAAAAGCCGTTGGAGGACTTGATGCGTGCCTGGAAGGGCATCAAGGAACTTCCTCCCGATGATCCGCGGTCCTTTTTCGTGCTCGGCGGGTATCACGGCGAGCCCTTTCGTGGAGCGGGGTGGGGAAGCGCTGCCTACTGGGGAGGATACTGCAATCACGGGAACGTCTTGTTCCCGACCTGGCATCGCGTGTATCTGTTGAAACTCGAAGAGTCCTTGCAGAGCATGCCCGGTTGTGGCGAGGTGATGCTGCCCTACTGGGATGAGACGAGCGACGAGTCTCTGAAAAATGGTATTCCATGGGCTCTGACCCAAGAAGATTTCGTGCTCGACGGCCAAACGATACCCAATCCACTGCGTTCTTTCGTTTTTACCAAGAGCATCAAGGACAACATCAGTGAGGATAATCCGGATTATAGCAAACCCAAGGGATACGAAACGGTTCGCTATCCTCTCTCAGGTTTGGTCGGCAACGAGGCCGAGAGGGATAAGACAAAGCAACACAACGATCAATACCCCAACTACGACGACAATGTGAAGCTTCTGGATCGGAACGTAGTCGAGTGGCTTACCTCGCAAATCGTCGCGCACGATAAGGTCATTCAAACCAATGTAAAAGAGAAGTATGAGACGTGCCTAGACGCCCCGAATTACACGGTGTTTTCTAATACGACCTCCGCCGCTGAGTGGCGTGAGAATAACGACCCATCGGTCGTATCTCTTGAGAGTCCGCACAACAGCATTCATCTGGCCGTGGGTGGATTTGACGCGCCGAGCCAGGACGATTCGCCGATCGAGGGCGCAAACGGCGACATGGGCGAGAACGACACGGCTGGTCTCGATCCAATCTTCTTTTTTCATCATTGCTTTGTGGACCGAGTCTTCTGGCTCTGGCAGCAGAGACATGATGCAACCGACAGACTCGAAATCATCGCCGAGTATCCGGGAACGAATTCCGTGGACAGCCAGGGGCCCACGCCGGGGACAGTCCCCAACTCGTGGCTGACACTTGAGTCGCCGCTGAATCCCTTCAGGAAGAAACAGAGGGGCAGGGTCTATACGTCCCTTGATTGCATCAACATTGAAAAGCAGCTTGGCTACACCTATGGCCCCGGATCCCTGGAAGGAAACAGACTTGCTGCGGCATTCGAGCAGGGGCACAACTCAAAGGTGATTCGAGTGTCAGGGATCAATCGAGCGAGTATCCGAGGATCGTTCCTGATTTCTGCATACGCTCACATCGGGGGCAAGAGATATCACGTGGGGACGGAAGCCATTCTGAGCCGCTGGAATGTTCAAGGGTGCGCGAACTGCCAGACGCACTTAGAGGCGAAGGCAGTCTTCGGCCTTCAGAGGTTTCAGGAACAATCGCTCGAGAGTGCGAGATATGAAATCGAGGTGCGCACTCGTGATGGGCTGCTTGGCCAAGCGGAGCCTTTAGCTACCTTTCAGAAAAAGCCATTCCGCTTCGACGTGGGGTAGGTTGGGCGACGTCCCTCGAAAGGGGTCAGGCACCCTGATTGTGACAGTCGCACCTGCCGTCAGCGGGCGGTTCGGCGGTAATTTTAGGTAGGGAGCGAGCCGAGGCCTCTGCGCGGTTGTGGAGGCGGACGAGCCGATCGGTGGGTAATACGCTTAGGGGGAGTTCAAATATGTCGGAAGTATTTCCTGCAGTAGGTCACCGCTACCTTGTGGATTTCAAGGCGTTTCGAGTGGAACTTTCTTTCCAGTCAGAGTCGCTGCTGACGTACACGAGCGTCAACCCGGATGGAAGTCACGGCGGCTCTGAGACCGTGTCGATAGGCGTAGAGTCGATAAGGGATCAACTTTTTCTGGTGAGGTGGCAGGAGTCGGATAAGACGACTGTCGTACACCTAGAAGATTATAAGCTCAACACAATCATCACGAATATTACTGAACCCGAAAACAAGTTTTCAGAGTTTCATGGGCAAATGAAACAGATTTCCTAGCAGGTAATGACGGTCAGCATAAAGGCGGTTGCGCCTCTCCAACAAGCATCAAGGCACGGGATGTTACGCATCATGGACTCAAACACCCTGCGTCTTTGCGGGAACCGCCAGTCGCTTGGTGTGAGAGCCTGCGACCATTTCTCGCTGCTCCCCGCTATCCGTCTCGTGCTTTTGCCCAAGTGCCTCCAAGCTTTTGTCGAGCCGTCGTCATAAATTGCTGATGCTACTCTGCTTGACGCTTGCCCCGGCAAGATTTGATTAAAGTACTTTACTGACTTCTTGGCAGAGGGAGAGGTCTCGGCGGCTTGCAAAGCAGGAGTCAGTATCCCGATCTTTCACGATCAGCAGAGGTACGCGAGAGGTCAAAACCGAGCGGTATTTAGGCCGCAGGGTGTGTGAGCCGCTGTTACAGTTCCCAGAACAACGCCCAAGCTCCAAATTGTGCGATTGCAATCGTTTGAGTGATGAATTGAAGTTGAGTGTGTGACAATCAAGTGCGCGAGGGGGTTGAAACCCTCTGCTGTCACCGATTTGTCACTAAAACTCGTGCAAAACAGGCCAAAACGACGCAAGTAGGGAAAACTCAAAGTGTCGCTATCTGACGGCTGGCAAAGGGATTTAGTTGGATTTTGTGTCAGATAGCAAAACGGCGATTTATTTTTTCAAGACCGCCGCCTTCAACCACTCGGCCACCCCTCCGTTTTTCAGTCGTTTGAACATTGTACCTTGCGGACGGGAGTAGTGACAATTTCGCCCTATTTTGGTGCACTCGTTTGGGCACTGTCACCAAATTGTCACCAAAACCGTCGAGTTTTTCGACCGCTGCTCGCTTACTGTCGAAATTTGTGTGGGCGTAGCGCATCGTAACGCTGATGCTGGAGTGTCCCAGCAATTCCTTGACTGTCACTATGTCCACGCCACTTCCGACGAGGCGAGACGCAAAGGTGTGCCGCAGCGTGTGCCACGTCACATCCGAAATTCCCGCCCTTTTACACGCGAGTGAGAATCCAGCCTTCAAATCAACGAACGGTTTGCCGGTCTCGGGATTGTAGAAAACGAATTCGTTCTTCTTGCCCAACTGCCACGCCTCAAGAACTTTGCGGGTTTCGGCGTTAATCGGAACCTCGCGGATTCTTCGGGTTTTGGGTGCAAAGACACTGAGAATTATGTCGTTCTCTAGTTCATTTTGAATGCCGATCGGTTTATATTTGAGCTCTAATGCGATGCATTTTCTGCAAGAGAGATTCGAGTTCGTCGCGGAGTGTCGAGCATATCGTTCCCGAGTCTTTGGGTGGCGTTAGCCACACGCTGCCGCCAGGGGTGGTTTGCGATCACTGCAATAACTACTTCTCTCGCGAGGTAGAAAAGCCTTTCCTTGAGTACGATGCAATCGCACTCCTTCGATTTCATCAAGAAATTCCGAGCAAGAGAGGTCGAGTTCCGCCGGTGAAAGGAGTTCTGGCTCCCGGATATATCCCGGTAAGTGTCTATAAGCGGCCGGGATTCCCGACTGACATTCTCATTGACGTACCTCCCGAACTTGTTGGCAACGCCTTGAGAACCGAGCGGCTTATCATTGCGACTGACTTGTCTATGCCCACGGGCTTAGTGGTGTCACGCTTCCTCGCGAAAGTTGCCGTTGAAGCAATGGCGACGAAGCTCATCGCACATCCCGATGGTCTTGAGTATCTGGTGGACGAACAACAACTAGACGCAATCCGGGACCACGCTAGGACTGGCCGCATTCGTGACTGGCCTGTTCATTTCAGACAGATCTACGATACAGACGCGAAGTGGTTTGACCATTCGGGTTCCCCGAAGCAAGTGGTGAACGAATACGATATTCTGGTCACTGAGAAAGGTGAATGGTATTTTGTATTCGCCCTTTTCGGAAAAGAATTCGTGATCAACTACGGGGGTCCCGATATCGAAGGGTATCAGGAGTGGCTCGACGAACGCGACGGTGTGAGTCCACTGTACTCTGGGAAAAACGCGAACGAACATCAATTGCGGCGGTCGGCCTAGCCGTGCGCATAAAAGCAGGATATCTCGAAGAGCCCGGAACCGGTCTTTTCAGAACGACGTCTATCGGGCATTCACCATGGCACACGACAATAAGCAACGTAGTTCCGGACTCTGCCCCGAAAGCCGCTTGAAGAATTGAGGAGGATGGAAGCGTTTTGAAGTTCGACGGAGGTTGTTGAGCCTTGGTGCGGGCCTGAGCGCTCTGATATCGCGCAGCAAAATTGCGCATCCAATTTGCACACCTGCGAAGTAAGACTTGAAGTCAGACGGTGTAATTGCCATACGTGCCGCGTATCGCTTCCACAAATCGTCAGGGGACGATGCTACGATCGCTTCGGCAATAGCAACAACCTCTATCCTTCCTCTAGGCATTTTGCTGTACACCCATACTTGGGTGCCAGGTTTGATATGAAGTGGCCTACGTCGCATTTCTGCAGTCTTTCTCCCATTCAGCATATTGAGAACATGATCGTATTCGACCGAGATCAATATGTTATCTGCCTGTGCCACTAGAGCATGCCCTCTTCTAGTATTTGAACCAGTCGCTCAGCTCGCAATGGTCGCGCCGTGACGAGGTTAGCTCCGTCGACAGCGCCCATTGACCGCAGTCTTTCAAGCCGTACTGGCGCCCTGAAGGTCATTATGCTGTCGATTGTCGTCGCGACAACGGTGTCCGCCAAACAAATATTCTTCAAAATTTTCCGATCTATTACGCCCCGCCTGAGTAGCTCAGTACTTGCGCTGTTCTTTGACACAATTTCTACCCTGGCCACGCGAGCGACGGCGATTGCGCTTGCACAGCCTCCCGCCCGCGCCGATTCATAGAAGACGACCGGAATGCCTTTGGTGAAGACACCTGCGGTCCGGGGATGACTGAAATAGGTTCGCTCTCGGAGCAACACCGCCTCTGGCCCGGCCAAAAGTTGAAGTTGTCTGCCCCCACCAATCAGGTCAGCTGCATAAACTCTTCGAATAGGCACGATAGCACCGACCCTGCCTGTCAGAATGAAGAGCGCAGGCGAGAGCAACGTCTCAAGCTCCAAGAGTGATAGATGGACAATCTGACCAGTTGGAGTCCTGATGGCGAACGTCTGTCGGATGGATTGAAAGGTAGGCATAGAGTCAGGCAACTCAAGATTCATTCCTGTTTTCAGCTGTTGACGCACATTCACCCAATTCTTGGAGGTAACGCTTTGTCCCAAGGAAACCTTCTGCAGAGTGGTACTAGATGCTTCATTTGCAGCTGGCCGGAAGCCGTGAGAAATGGCAAGACGCCTCGTTATCACGTGACCTGGCAACAGGCGAAGACTCGATTGAACTGGATAATCGTAAAGCGATTCTTTGCTCGCGGAATCGAGAAGGAATTCAACGGCCAGTGTCACCGCCCTATGGTCCTCATCGACGCAGAGGAACACCTGTAGATGTGGGCGAACTGCAGAGGGAATATCCCAAGAACCAAAGGCAACGACAGCTCCTTCGCACGTGACGATCAGCTTCCGATGTGGACGTCCCGGATCGTTACGCGCCGCATCTTGCACTAGCTGTCGTGGGCACCCCATTCGGTCGAGGAACTCTGATATTTGGCACTGATCGTCGTCCGGGACTATCTTTCCTTGGAGCATTTGCCCTTCGAAGAGAGCTTGGATCGACTGAGTTTCACTTGAGTATGATGGCTCAACCGTCTCTGCAAGCTCTTCCGCGCCAACAACGTCGATTGAATACTTAGTTTGAAGAAGCGTCCGTGCTCGAAGGATAGCCTTTTCGCCCGTTACGAAACCCGAAGCTTGGTGGTAAATGGCTGTGGTCAAGTGCACCAAATCCGATAGATCCTGTTGCCTGAGTGTTCCATGCGAAACCTGATCGGGAAAGATCAGCTTTCCGAGGTCCTCTACGATGTTCTTGATTGATTCCGAAGGCGGCTTCTGCAAACGCGGCAACCTAAGGGCAAACTCCAGGATCGGGTCATTAGGGTTTGGGACTGAAGTGCGCTCCAGTTCCCGGATGAATTCGTCGGCAATGGCCAGACGGACCAGATTATTGAAACTTGCCCGCACAATTCGGCCAACCTCGTCGAGGTTCGCTCTTTTCTTGACCAGGTCAAACAGAATGTTTATGTCGAGCAGATAAGTAGGGGAGACATCAAAAAATCTAGATATGAGCTTCAAATCTTCGGGCGACGTCGCGTCTGTCGTTGCTAGTCCGAAAAGCTGGAGCGTATTCAATTCCCTAATGCGAACGTTTATTTGCCGACCCGTCGTGCGACCGCCGAGTTTCTTACGTATTAACTCAAAGCCTAAGCGTTCCCAAAACCTGTTCGCACCGAGATCATCTGCCACTTGAGCCAAAACACTCATGAACTGATGCGTCTCGGCTCTCCGGACAATCTCCTCTACTAACCGACGACCGATACCGCGAGAACGAAATTTAGGCAGCGTAAAAACCTGGAAGATCTTGGCGTAGGGGAAAACACCTCCGTGTAGGAGGTGACCTCCGTAAGTTCGACGTTTGGAGCGCATTACAACCGCAACGAGCAGTTTTCCTTGATCTGCAGCTTGTTTGAAGGCTTGGTCTGGAAGAAAGCCTAGAGCTCGCTTTTCAGTGTCCGCCGCTCTTTGCGCTTGCTCGACGAACTCAGCCACATCGTCAGGCCGGGAAAGAATTTCAATTTTGAACTCCAACTTGCTCAAAACACGCTCCATCGAACGCATCCAGAATTCAAGGTATAAGCCGGACCCACCCCCTGCAACGTAGCAATGATGATAATCATCATCGCATACAATTCTTTCGAGTGTTACCTTACGAGGTTGTGCTGCGTCTTGGTGCAATGCTTTCCTCGCTGTCACGTTCTTGTCACTATGAGCGGTTGGCGTTTCGGCCTGCTTCGGCCTCCTGGAATCGACACTGTGTGCGCTTGGCGTTGTGGCTTTGAATGTGGTCGAATACGGGAGACCCACGGATTCGCGGTGTCGATAAGGGGAACCTGAGAAATGAAGGTGCTCTACGTGGTCACCACGGGTGGCACGATCGAGAAAGTCTATTCCGAGCAGAATGGCGTCGTGGCGAATCTCGATGGCAAGATCGACCGCTATCTTCGGCTGCTCAGGCTTCCCGAGTCCGATGTGCGCGTCGTCCCGCTCATGAACATCGACAGCCTGGAAATGACGGATTCCGATCGTGCCAGAATCCTCGAAACCGTCAAAGCCCTGCTTCAGGAGAAGGCGCCGATCTTGATCACTCACGGAACGGACACGATGGTTGAGACGGGCTTATATTTGCAGCACGCTTTGCCCTCGTTAGAGGTTCCCATCGTAATGACCGGGGCCATGGCGCCCCTCGGTTTCGAAGGCAGCGACGCGCTGCAGAATTTGACCGAGAGTCTTTTTGCTCTCCGCGTCCTTTTGCCCGGGATCTACGTGGTAAGTCATAACCAGGTTTTCCCGATTTCCAACGTCCGCAAGGACCGCACGCTCGGCCGGTTCGTCAAAATCGAAGACAAGCCTTCATAAATGGCGTCTAGTGCCAAAGCTCCTGGCTCGCGAGACGTGCGCCGGCGACCAAAGCTTCGAATTTCGCCCACATCACCGATGGCGGTACGCGCCGCACCATTTCCGCCTGAGCGAAGCCGCAATCGGTTCCCGCGATCACGTTCTCGCGTCCCACGATCCGCGCGAAACGCACGATGCGCTCCGCCACGAGACGCGGGTGCTCCACGGTGATCGTGTGGTGCGTCACCACGCCGGGAATGAGGATTTTGCCGTCGGGCAGTTTTCGCGATTCCCAGACGCGCCATTCGTGCTCGTGTCGCGGATTGGCAGCTTCGATCGAATACGCGCCCGCCTTGACGCTGAGGATCAGATCGATCAGCTCTTCGAGAGGCGCGTCCGCCATATGCGGCACGTGCCAGCTGCCGAAGCAGATGTGGTAGCGAACGCGGTCTTCGGGTATCCCCTCGAGCGCGTGGTTGAGAGCTTCGATTCGGAGCCCGGCCCATCGGCGATAGTTTTCCGGGCCCTTCTGCACGAGATGGTCGTACATATTGGCCAGCACGGCGTCATCCACCTGCAGCAACAGGCCTGATTCGTAGATCGCTCGATATTCCTGCCGCAATGCGTCGGCCATGGCGTACACGTATTCTTTTTCGCTCGGATAATACTCGTTGACGCCATCGTAAGCAGCGCTGGCGGGCGCAACCACGGGAAGGAACGCCTCTTCGACCGCAACCGACTTCAGCGCGGCCTTGAGATTCCGAATATCCCGTTGAATGCCGCCGGTGTCGCGGTATTGAATCGGGCCCACGCAGGCCCGCGTGGGCAGCCCGGCTTCGAGCGATGGAATCATCGGAAACTCGGCCTTCATCACCTCAGGGAACCGCTGAAGGTCTCGCCCGAGCCACAGCACGGGCCGCAATTGATCGGGGCGAAACTCAAAACCGGTGACGCGATCGACGATGTAATTCGCCCAATTGGGTTTTCCGTATTCGCCGTCATCCACGATGTCGATGCCGGCGTCGGCTTGCATCTTCACAACGTCGTTTACGGATTGCCGCAGGAAGTCTTCGTAGCGCTGCGCGCTCTCAGGCGAGGCCTGGGCCGCGGTCGCGAGTTCTCTCAGTTCCTTCGGGCGGATCAGGCTGCCGACGTGCGTGGTCAGAATACGACTCTCGCTTCGCTTCATGGGCCTCTGCTTTTAAGGGATCTGCCGCGGTCCTAGGATCGCGAAATGGCCATCGCAGGAGGCGTGATCGGCTCGAGCCCCGCGAGAATTTCCTTGCGGCGGTCCTCAAACCACGGCGGCAATAGAAGCCTGGCGCCAAGCTGGTCGGCCGGCTCATCTCGCTCGAATCCGCCGCCGGCGTTGCAGCAGCACTCCACCAGAATTCCACCGGGCGAACGCACGTACATGGAATGAAAGTAATAGCGGTCTTTTATTTCGGAGGCGTCCGTATAACCGAGCTCCTCGTAAATCGCCTTCTGCGCCGCCATCGCTTCATCGTCCGCCACCCAGAGGGCGAGGTGATGAACGGTGCCTGCGCCAAAGGTCCAGCTGCCGGGTGCGCGATCCGGTTCGTGCAGCAGTTCCAGAGTCTTGTTCGCGCCGCCCTCTGCGATTTCGAAACGGTGATACGCGCCATCCACACCCGTTTTCCGGAAGCCCAGGGCTTCGGTGAGAAATCGCTCCTGCTCGCCCACATCGCGAACGGATAGGACCGCGCCATGAAATCCGCGCACCGACTCGCCTTCGGCGATTTCATCCGTAGTCCAGCCCACCCGCGCGTCCTTCTTGTCTTCCAGAACTTCGAAGCTCAAGCCTGCGGGGTGCGTAAAGCGAATGAAACGCTGCCCGAACCGCTCCCCGATCGGGCTGTGTTCGATCTTGTGGCGCTCGAGGTGTTCCTTCCAGAATGGCAACGCCCCTTTGGAAACGGTATACGCGATCGACTGAATCTGCCCCGATCCGCGCCGGCCCATCAGGCGATTGTATGGGAAGGTCGTCATCACCGAGCCGGGCTCGGCGTTCGCGTTCGAGTAGTACAGGTGGTAATGCGGAAACTTGCCATCCATCAGGACGGTCTGCTTCACCAGTCGCTGGCCCACGATACGTGTAAAAAAGTCCACATCTTCCTGCGCGCCAGCGGCGCAGGCCGTCATATGGTGATACCCAGTCGCAGGATAGTTGTAACCCATGCTGCCCCTCCGGCAGTTTCAGAAGCTCGCAGCGTCGGCGTTCTTACTACGTCAGCTCCAAAGATGTCAACGCAAAATGTATACACGAACAGGCGGTTTCAGGTGCGGCGGAAATCACGCAACTTGGCCCGGATCGCCGCCGACGATCCGATGAGGGATCGTCATCCCGAAGC
>Ga0335075_10004959_pt1 | contig 20735 bp, 20 predicted proteins | sample Lox_Sample_24_FD_206723 | JGI IMG/M metagenome (GOLD analysis project Ga0335075, IMG submission 206723) | Soil microbial communities from Loxahatchee National Wildlife Refuge, Florida, United States - Lox_Sample_2.4 | ecosystem: Environmental > Terrestrial > Soil > Wetlands | place: USA...
GTGTTGAAGGCAGTGTCCGCATATCAGAGCTACACGCTGGGGGAGGCGTGCGGTTGGGCTTTGGGTTCGTAGGGGCAGAAGGGGTCGCTGGCGAGCGGATCGCCGGTGTAGGCGAAGGCGCGGGCGCGGGAGCCGCCGCAGAGCGCAGAATATTCGCAGTAGCCGCACTTGCCCTTGAACTGACTGGGCGTATGCAGTCCTTGAAAGATGGGCGCGTTGCGATAGATATTCGCCAGCGTATCGTTGCGAATGCTGCCGACGGCAAGAGGCAGAAAGCCGGCAGGATACACATCGCCCTGGTTGGAGACGAACATGATGCCGTGGCCGTCGCGAATGCCAAATCCGCGATAGACCGGCGTGCGTTCGATTTCCTGCGCAGACATTCCTTCGCGACGCATTTCGGTTAACGCGATGCGGCGATAGGATGGCGCTTCGGTCGTCTTGACCTGAAACGGCGCGGTGCGGGAGAGGTCGTAAATCCAGCGCATCAATTCTTCGCCACGTTCCGGCGAGACAGGCTGCAGGGTTTTGCCGCGGCCGACAGCGATCAAAAAGAACAGACTCCAACGCATCACCTTCATAGACTTCAGCAGTTTAAAGATGGCGGGCAGGTCATCGGCAGTTTCCTCGGATACGAGGGTGTTCACCTGAATCGGAAATCCTAATTCGCCGGCATCTTTCATGGCGCGCATGGTCCAGTCAAAACAGCCGGGAACGCCGCGAACCGCTTCATGACGCGCGGCGGTGGAACCGTCGAGGCTGAGGCCGAGGCTGTCGATGCCGTGGGCTTTTAACTTTTCTAATTTGTCACGGGTGAGCTCCGGCGTAGCGCTGGGAGTAATGGAAACGGTGAGGCCTAGGCCGCGCGCTTCATCGATCAGCTCGAAAATATCGGCGCGCTTGAGTGGATCGCCGCCGGTCAGGATGAGATGCGGCTTGTCGAAGGCGGCAATCTGGCGCAGCAGCTCTTTGCTTTCTGCGTTGGTCAACTGATCGGGATGCGGATCAGAAACGGCCTCGGCGCGACAGTGGCGGCAGGCCAGGGCGCAGGCCTGCGTCATCTCCCAATACACCAGCATGGGATTCTTTGAGTAGTCGTGGGCCGAGGGCCGATGGGACGGCCGGGGTGTCGTGGTAGCGAGCGTTCGAATATCGACGGATGTCATAAGTCATCTTCTCCTTGCGAGGAACGTAGGCGGCGAGAGGCGCAGGTTCGTCCACCGGCTCGGGATTGGTGAGGCTGTTGGCGATTTTGCTGGCGATCTTCATACCGCTGGAGATGCAATCGGGAATTCCGGCGCCATGATAGGCCGCGCCTGCCAGATGCAAGCCTGGATGCCACGAGGCAATGTGTTCGACTTCAGCAACGCGGTTGCCGTGGCCGACGTCGTACTGTGGATTCGCTTTCGACCAGCGATAGGCTTTGGCCAGAACCGGCTCGGCGTCGATGCCCATGATGGTGAGCAGTTCTTCGCGGGCGATTTGGATAAGGGCAGCTTCATCTTGCTCCGCAAGAAATTCTGCGCGGGCACCGCCGATGAAGACGCGAATCAATTCACAATCGTCGGGCGCGCGATGAGAAAACTTCTGTGACGACCAGGAGCAGGCGGTGATCCGGCGCCTGGCAGAGTGCGGGACCAGGAAGCCGGTTCCATTCAACGGGGCTTTCAAATCGCTGTGTTTAAAGGCGAGTGAGACCGTTGCGGTGGAAACGTAGCGAATGCCGCGCAGTTTGAACGCGAGCACAGGGTCCAGGCCGCGAACCAGATCGGCAGTCACGTCCGCGGGAGTGGCGAAGACGATCTCGTCGGCCCAGAGCCGCGCGCCATCGTTCAAATCAATTTGATAGCGATCGAGCACGCGATTAACGCAGACGACTTTGCGATTGAGCAGAACTGTTTCCTGCTTGAGACGAGCGACCAGAGCATCGACGAGCTGTTCCAGGCCGCCGCGCAGCGTCATAAACATGGGGGAGGGCTTAGGCTCGGAACCGGCGGGAACGGGATTGCGGGCTTTGGCGCGATTTCTTTTGAGGATGCCGCGCAGCAGACTGCCGTGCTGCTTCTCCATCTCTAGAAACATGGGGAAGGTGGTTTGCAGGCCAAGTTTTTCAGGATCGGCGGCGAAGATGCCTGCCATTAAAGGAGCCGCAATTTTTTCCAGCGCCTCAGCACCGAGACGCCGGCGAGTAAAGCTGGCCAGGCTTTCGTCTCCTTCTTCTTCGCGGCGCGGAATCAACAACTCCATGCCCATGCGCAATTTTCCGCGCCAGGAGATGAGCCGCGAGCGCAGGAAGGGAAGCATCATGGTGGGGGCCATGAGCATCATGCCTTCCGGAAGAGGATGCAAGGCGCCTCGGCTCCAGACATAGGTTGGTTTGCCGATGCTGGAACCGATGAGCTGATCTGCAAGGCCGAGATCGCGACAGAGTGTGATGGCTGCGGGCTTTTGTGTGATGAAGGAATCGGGACCGCATTCGATGGTAAAGCCATCTTGATGGGCAGAGAGAATTTTTCCGCCGAGCCGCGATGAGCTTTCGATCAGCGTGGTTTCGGTCGCCGCGCCGGCATATTGCTGCAAATAAAAAGCGGTGGCCAGCCCGGTAATCCCTCCGCCGATGATCACAATATGTTTCATGCCGTCGCCTGCTCTGAGTACGTCTGCGAGTGCCGGCAATGCAGCCGATGATGCTAGCGGGAAGGCTGCACTGCCGATTTACTATCCCAACGGTAACGATTCAGACGAGGGCACGCAGTGATGAAGGTCACATCGCAGATTTTGCCTGCAGGTGTCTGCTGGAGACACGGGGAAAGGGATGTTGTCGATGCGGAAACCATAGTGCTGAAGATTACAAAACTAAGACGCGCTGGCGCGGGGCAAAGTGCAAGAATGGACTCGCGATGAATCCAACTCCCCTGATCATTCAAGGCGGCATGGGCGCAGGCGTGTCGAATTGGCGCCTGGCGAATGCCGTCTCTCGTCTTGGACAACTTGGCGTTGTCTCCGGAACAGCTCTCGATCAAATTCTTGCGCGACGATTGCAGGATGGCGATCCTGGCGGCCACATGCATCGCGGGCTGCGCGCGTTTCCGTTTCCCGCAATGGCGGAGCGCATTTGGCAGCGGTATTACATTGCGGGGGGGAAGGGTGAAAGAACTCCGTATCAACCCGTGCCTCGCCATGCCAAAGACAATCCGCGAGCGTTGGTTGAACTGGATATCGTCAGCAATTTTGTAGAAGTGTTTTTGGCGCGCGAAGGGCACGACAATCCAGTCGGCATCAATTATCTGGAGAAAATTCAGACAGCGCATCTTTCGACAATGTACGGCGCCATGCTGGCAGGCGTTGGAACGGTCATTATGGGTGCGGGCATTCCGCTGAAGATTCCTGGCGTGCTGGATGGATATGTCGAGCATCAAGCGGCCGAATACACGATTCACGTGACAGGCGCGTTGGAGGGCGATGACACGACGGCACACTTCAATCCACGTGACTACATGGAGTGTGGTCTGGCCCCGCTCACGCGGCCGAAGTTTTTCGCCATTGTGTCCTCTAACACGCTGGCCATCACGATGGTGAAGAAGGCTAGTGGCAGAGTCGACGGGCTTGTCGTGGAGATGAAGATGGCGGGAGGCCACAATGCTCCGCCGCGGGGCAAGATGCAATTGTCGAACGCGGGCGAACCGATTTACGGTGAACGAGACGCAATCGACATTGCCAAGCTGCGCGAACTGGGAGTACCGTTCTGGCTGGCTGGAGGCTATGGGCATCCGGAAAAATTGCGCGAAGCATTGGCGCAGGGTGCGGCAGGCGTGCAGGTGGGAACGGCATTTGAATTCTGCGAAGAGTCGGGTCTGCGCGAGGATTACAAGCGCGCGCTGTTGCAGAAGGCCGGTGCCGGCGAGGCGAATGTATTCACCGATCCGCTGGCATCGCCGACCAGATTTCCATTCAAAGTGGCGTGCCTGGAAGGTACTGGCTCTGAGCCGGAAGTGTATGCAGCAAGACCGCGAATTTGCGATCTTGGATTTCTGCATGAGCCGTATCGAACTCCTGAAGGAACGATTGGATATCGCTGTGCCGCAGAACCGGTGAGCCTGTATGTTGCGAAGGGCGGCAGCGCAGAGGATACGGCGGGAAGAAAGTGTTTGTGCAATGCACTGCTGGCGAACATTGGTTACCCGCAGGTGAGAAATGGGAGCCGAACGGAACAGGGAATTGTGACTGCGGGCGATGACCTGTGCAGCGTGCCCTTGTTCCTTCCGCCGGGACAATCCACGTACAGCGCCGCTGATGTAATTACGAAGTTGTTAGAGGGAGCGCCAGCATCCCGTAGCTCCATCGATGAGGACCACTGCGGTCGGCGTGATTCTGCGCGGTCGATTGAAGTTCCAGTATGCACGGAGCTTGAGACCGTCTAAGATTCGGACGCCCAGGGACTGTACGGATCTCGACTTGCGATGATCGGCCGCGGGCGGAAATTCGATGCTGCGCGGATATTCAGCGGAACTTCCGTCTGCAGGTAAAAAAGTGATGCTCATCACTTGCACATGTATTCTTCGTCACTGCCGCAGGGCGCGGCTCCGGTTCAGCCTTATATCAGGGACACTCCTTCGAGGGAGGTAGCTTATGGCACAGTCCACCCATGCGGGCGTCACGATTGAACCCAAGAAAGTTATTCCTGCATTTGAGAAACTCCTGGTCGCGACTGACTTTTCCAGGTCTTCCATCGCAGCCCTTTCCTATGCAGAAAATCTAGTGAATCTCTACGGTAAGGAATTGCTGCTGACCCATGTGGTGAATTCCGGAAACGCGGCACATCCAGAACCGAATGCGGAACTCGCCGCGCCCGAGATCGGCCAGGCGATGGCAGAGGACCTGGAACAGCTGACGAACCAGTTGCGGCGTCGAGGGATTCAGGCTCGTGCCATCCTGTCGGAAGGTTCGGTGGCGGATGCGCTGGAGGCCCTGGTCCAGCAAGAGAAGCCAAGTTTGCTGGTGACCGGCACCCATGGAGCGCACGGCCTAGAACGGCTGATCCTGGGATCGACGGCGGAAGCGATTCTGCGTAAGGTATCTTGCCCGGTGCTGACGGTAGGACCGAGCTGCGTGAACGTCACCCGTAAAGACATTCCGTTACAGACGATTGTCTATGCGACCGTGTTGCAGCATCCGTCGCAGGCCGCACTGCTCTATGCGGCCTCGCTCGCTCGAGAGCTGCATGCGCATGTACAACTGGTCCATGCGATTGATGAAATCAGCGACACGCCCGGGAATTCGTTCGACAAAGAAGTGCAATCGCAGTCGGACCTGCTGATCGAGGCATTAAAAGGCTCTGATTGTAAGGTGAGCGTGCATCGCGTGTATGGCGAGCCGGTGGAAGCGATACTCCGCAGGGTAATCGCGACGAAGGCCGACCTGATTGTGTCGGGGTCTGAACGAGGCCGAAAACTTTCGGCATTTATGCCGGCGGGTGTTGCCTATGGATTAATTCGCTCGGCGCCTTGTCCTGTAATTACATTCAAGCGGGAGGAACTGTATCATCGCGGGTAGACAGACCCAAACGGGGGGACTGCGTATGGTCAGGGAAGCGAAAGTCCACACCACGGTTTTGGTTGCCCAAGGAATCTTGATGATTGCGCTGGGCCTCGCGCTATTTTGGGTGAGATCCACCATGACCAACATTGTGTTTGAGGCTACCGGGTGTGTGGTGGCGGTATTGTTGACCGCCGCCGGTCTGTTGCTGATCGGCGTGATCGATGCCATCGGTGGATTGGCGCTGCATCATGGACACCGGCGGGAGCTGCACTTCTATCTATTTTTTGCGGCGCTGGCCATGGGTGCTGGCTTGTTTTTCTGGGTGAGTCCCTGGGGTTCGGTGCAGCTGCTGGCAGTGCTCGCAGGGCTACAGGGATTGATCTGGGGTGGATGGGACCTGCGGCTCGCATCGCATCTACGCGATCATCCGAAGGAAAGAAGAGCGCTGCGAATTCTGGGTGTGATCACGGTTGTACTTGGAGTTCTGTTGGTCATCGGAATGGAATTTACCAGCCGAGGCGCGCTGTTTCTTTTGGCGATGTACGTGACCTACATCGGCATTCACATTCTGCTGATCGGCATGTACATTTACCGCCCGTGGAAGAACGTCCTGCCACCGGGAAAACACATTGATTCTCTCCCCGACACGAAACTGATCTGAGCCCTACGCGACGAGCCGGTACAGGAAGTATCATTCGACTTCTTCGCCAGCGACGAAGACGGTTCGAATTTCGAGCGCACTCGCGACGGGTTGCTGAGGCGACCAGTCGAAGAGAACAAGATCGGCGTGCGCGCCGATATGCAGGGTTCCATTGCGACCGACAAAGTGACCCGGGTTTTCTGTGGCCATTTGGATTGCACCGCCGAGCGAGACACCGTCGATGGAAGCGGCATGCGCGATGCCGACAGGCAAAGCGCGATATGCGCCGGCAAGAAAGCCCCCGCCGGAAGCGCTGATGACGCGGCCATCGGGTGTCACCTCCACCGCACCACCCACGTTTGCCTGATAGATGCCGGCCGGCATACCCCCCAGGGACACAACATCTGACACCAGAATGCTGCGGCTGATTGTTTTTGCGCGCAACATCGCCTTGAGTGTGTCCGTCGGCAGATGATGGCCATCGGCGATAAAGGTTGCGGCGAGGCGGTCTTCTGCAAGCTGCGCCCACAACAGGTTCGGATGGCGTGGCAGCGGACTGCCGAGTCCATTTCCGAGATGGGTGGAGAGAGTGGCGCCTGCGTCGGTGGCTACATGAATCTGAGCAGGCGATGCATGGCTGTGGCCGATAGCGACGACGATTCCTTTGTTGGCCAGCGCGGAAATGAATGCCAGGGACTTGTCAGTGTGGGGCGACACCGTGACCATGCCGACAAGCCCATCGCATGCCGCCTGCCATCGCTCAAATTCCGCAAGGTTCGCAGGGCGAACGTGTTCGCGATCGTGAGCGCCGCGAGGGCCATTGTTGGGCGAAATGAACGGACCTTCCACATGCACAAAGGGAATGGCATGGGCGACGACTGGATTGGCGCGTCTTGCTTCCGCAATCGCTCGCAGCGCGTGAATGATTTTCTCCTCGGATGCGGTGATGACGGTGGGTAGAAATGATGTCACTCCCAGCGCGAGCATTTTTTTTGTCAAGGAGAAGATGACATCGGGATCAACATCGTCCGCATTTACGTCGCTACCAAGATAACCATTTACCTGCAAATCGATGAATCCGGGCGAGAGCCACGACGCCTCTTCGATCGGGCTGGGAATAATGGCGCGAATGCGACCGTTCTCAATGATGACTTCGAGCACATTGCCGGTGGCGGGATCGCGTCCGGTAATCGATCGTGATTTCATCGTGACCTCTTGCGCGTCTGCTGCGGTTCGGATTCTCGAGGTGTGTGATCGATGACGATGGTGCGACCCTGTCGACAGGATTCGTAGATGCTGATCACAGCTTCGAGGGCGCGATATCCTTCGAGCGCGGAAACCAGCGGCGCGCGGCCGGTGGCGCAGGCGTCGCCGAAATCGAGGAATTGGCGCTCCAGTGTCAGCGTAGAAATCGCCATGGGATCGGAAGCGCCGGAGGCCATGGCGTGATCGATGGGCGCGGACTCGCCGGTGTCATCTTGCACATCCCAGCGAGTCAACTTATCGCCGGTGACGATGGCAGAGCCCTTTGTTCCGTGAATCTCAATTCGCTCGGGATATCCCGGCCACAGCGCAGTGGAAGCCTGCAGAACGCCCGTTGCCCCGTTCGCATAGGTGAGCAGCGCGTTCACCACATCTTCCGATTCGATCTGGTGTGCTGCGCCCAACTGCCATGTGGCCGTGACGCGATCGAGCGGGCCCATCAAATACAAAAGGACGTCGAGTTGATGAATGGCCTGGTTGATAAGTGCGCCGCCGCCTTCGCCTGTCCAGCTACCTTTGATGGGGCGGCTGTAGTATTCCGCGGAACGATACCACTTGACGTATGCGTCGGCTTCAATAATCGTGCCAAGCCGTCCGTTGGCGATCGCCTGCTTGAGGAATTGTGTCGAATCGTCGAAGCGATGTTGGCTGACGACGCCAAGCTGGATGCCCGCATTGTCAGCGACCTCCATCATCTTGCGTGCTGTTTCGAGATTGGTGGCGATGGGTTTTTCGACGATGACATGCTTCTTCGTTTTCGCGGAGAGCTCAACCGCGGGCAAGCGGAAACCGGGCAGGGTGCAGATATCGACGACATCGACGCGAGGATGGCAGATGAGTTCTTCGTAGTTCGCGACGAACTCTGCTCCGGTGGCCTCGGTGAAGGTGCGACCTTTTGCAGCCGTGGTGTTAGTGCAGACAGTCAGTTCCCAGCCGATGTTTCGATAGGCCTGCGCATGCTTGTGCGACATAGCGCCGGTGCCGATGATACCTACTCGCAACGTGATTTCCTTTCGGAGACAGCGGAGATGGTTATCGAAGCCATTGGTCGATATGCGATGCAACAAACGCATCGTCGTTCAAATGGGGATAGGCGTGATACACGCGGTCAATCTCTTCGCTTTGGCCCGGCGACAGGCCCTCTTTTGGATCGAGGCACCAGATGCCTTCGAGCAGACCCTGGCGGCGCAGCACCTCGTGAATGCCGGCGATGCAGCCGGCGAAGGTATTGGCCGCGTCAAAGAAGGCTGCGTTGGCATCGGTGATTTGCTGGGCGAGCGTAAGGTGGTTGGCGGCGATCGGACCGCGCGACTTTTTTGCGAGCTCAAGATGGGCGACCGCCATTTTTGTCCAGACAGCCCAGTGACCCAACAGGCCGCCGACAATGCGAGCGCTGTTGCCACTGAAATTAAATTCGGTCAGCAGATCGATCAGGATGTTGTCGTCGTTTCCGGTATAGAGAGCGATGTCATTTTCGCGGCCGGCGTCGAGCACGGCACGGATCACATCGATGGTTTGGTAGCGATTGAACGGAGCCATTTTGATGGCGACGATATTTTCTATCTCGACAAATTTGCGCCAGAAGCGATAGGGAAAAATCTGACCGCCGGCGAGTGGTTGCAGATAGAAGCCGACGATCGGCAGAATGGAAGCGATGGTGTGGGCGCGATCCAGCTGTTCGTCGAGACTGAGCGATTGCAGACCGCCCATGCTGAGCAGGGCAGCGTCATAACCTAGCGAGCGGGCCAGTTCGGCTTCGTCTACCGCGGTGGAGACAGGGCCGCAGACGCCGGCGATTTTCACCATTTCGGACCCGCGAACTTCTTCCGCAGCCAGCTCCAGTAGGGGCTTCAGCAGGCCAACATTGCGAATCGCAAATTGAGTGGTATGCACGCCGACGGCGACGCCACCGGCTCCTGCGGCTCGATAGTATCGCGTAAGCGCGCGCTGACGACGCTCATCGAGCTTGCGTGTGCTCGTTAGTGCGAGCGGGTGGGCCGGAATGACAAGGCCGCTTTTTAATTTCTCGCGCAGAGTCATCAGAATTTTCCGTCTCGCGTCTGGAAATGTGTGGGCTTATTCAGACTTCTCTTGCCGCCGGCGATCCAATGAGCGGTCCACGCAATCATCTGATTCGGAGTGACGGTGGGATAGCCGAAGAGTTGATGCTGTTTTGCCGCGTTGCTCAAGTAGGCGGAGTTCGTCTCTTCGCCGGCAAAGATTGGCTCGCATCCGAAATGCTTGCCGAATTCTTCCGCAATCCAGCGAACGCTGAGAGTTTCGGGACCTGTGAGATTCAAGATAAACGGAGGCGACTGGCAATACTCAAAGGCGCGAAAGCAGACGGAATTTGCGTCGCGCTGCCAGATGGCATTCAGAGCAGGCGTGCGGATGTCGAGAGGCTGGCGTTGAAACACAGCGGTACCGATATCCGAGAGCACGCCATAGCGAAGGTCGACAGCGTAGTTGAGACGCAGCAGCGTGACCGGCGTGCCCCAGCGATGCGAACCGTACTCGAAAATGCGTTCGCGACCGAGGACAGACTGTGCGTATTCGCCGTGGGCATCGGGGGGCGTCTCTTCGGTGGCTCCGCCAAGATGCAACGGTCGAAGCGGATAGACATTGCCGCTGGAGAAGCAGACGATGCGCGAATGGCGATACCTGCTGACGACGAGCGCGGGTAACTGCGTATTCATCGCCCAGCTGAGATGTTCGGCGCCGGTGGTGCCGAATTTTCGCGCCGCCATAAAAATCACGTTGGGCACATCGGGCAAGCGATCGAGCGCGCCGTCATCGAGCAGGTCGGTTGTGATGGTTTCAATTCCATCTGCCTGGAGCGCGGCGGGTAGATCCGGATCGGTAAAACGCGCGACGGCAATGATTTTTTTCTGGACACCAGCTTCGTTGATGGCCCGTTGCATCAGTCGTGCGAGGCTCGGCCCCATTTTTCCGCCGACACCCAACACCAGGATGTCGCCTTGCAGCGCTCGCATGGCGGCGACGTCATCCGGGGTTGGCTGGGACAATTTGTCTTCGAGTTGCTCTTCGGTGTCGATGTGCATCCACATGTAACCTCAAGCTATTTTAGGGTACTGGCTGGAGCAGGTCGATTAGAACTCTGTTCGGCGATGAAGTTGAGAAAATTGCCGACCGCATTACGCCATTTCGGAAGCGCATACACGGTCTGATTCGACGATTCCGCGATGGACGCTTGCTGCTTCGGCGCTGTCGCGCCGGTGTATATTTCAGCAGCGCCGGAAGCATATCGATGCATCGCGGGAGTGGAGAGAATGAGTTTTGGGATCTTCAGCGTCGGAATGATGCCGGAGATATCGAATCGATCCTGAACGATGAGCCACATGGGTAGCAGATGAATATGCTGCTCGTGCTTGATCTCTGCTGCGAGCGATGGCTGCGGATCTTCGAGGACGAGGCCGGCGATCTTCGGCGAAGTTTGCGCGACATGTGCGGCGACAGCAGCACCGAGCCGAGCGCCATAGATCACCACATGATCCGCTGGAATGTGTCGAAGTCCGGTCACATAATTCAGCGCGGCAATGCCATTGGCATAGGCCTTCTGCTGCGAGGGATGTCCGGCCTGGCTTTTGCCGAAGCCCTGATAGTCGAATGCGAACACACTGACGCCGAGTGCATGAAATGCCTTGAGAGCGTCGACGTTATCCGGCAAATCTGTATGGCCATTGGGGCAAAAGAGAACGACGAAATGTGAAAGTGACGCTGTTGGAGAAAATGCTATGTCGGCGGGAATCCACCATCCATTCAATCGCTCTATGCCTTCTTGTGTAGTGTCGAAGCGAATGTCGGTGATGGGAAGTCCGCTGCTCGCGGCGACGGTCGCCGCTGCGGGCTGCAATGTTTTGGGTGGGAAGAAAGCGAACTGCCACTGTCCTTGATAAAAAAGGAGGCAGATGGTGAGATACAGCGCGACGCCGGACGCCGCCAGGACGATCAGGATTGCCTTCACCAGCCATCGGCCGCTGACGACTTCCGCGTGACCGAGTTGACTAGAGGGATCGTCGTGAGCCGGAATGTTGCGGTCTCGTCTGCCGCTTGCGGTCGTTGGCTTGTCCTTGAGGCGCTGCATTTCCTGGGATGTTCTAGCCACAAAATCGACTCTAGCACGCGAGGGCGGTCGAGGTTGCGATTCCGCAGCAAAACTTAATCCCGGGGTGAACTGCCTTTTCAGACTTTGCGCGAGGTGGATATAATCGCACCGATCATATCGGGATCGACGCAACCTACCCCAAAGTTTGGCATCATTTTCCGAATTGATGACGATACCTGGAGGTACCATCCACAATGAAACTTCGAATCGTATCCGGCTGTTTGTTGGCCATGGTTAGCTGCTGTACGCTTGTCAGCGCACAAAGTGCTTTTGTCGGGAAGTGGAAATTGAATCAGGCGAAGAGCCATTTAACCGGCGATACGGTCACGTATTCCACCGCTTCAGATGGCATGCTGAAGGAGACGACGGGGGTCGGATCGTACACCTTCAAAACCGATGGACAGCCGTATAAGACGCCGTTCGATTCCAGCGTGACCTGGAAACAGACTGGCCCGTCCACGTGGACCACAGAAGATCGTCATGGCGACATGTTGCTGGATACGGACGTCATGCAGGTTTCTAAGGATGGAAAGACGATGACTGTGATTTCGACGGGCACCAATCCAGACGGGACGGCTTTCCACGATACCGAGGTGTATACCCGCACGGCAGGGACAAACGGGTTGCTGGGAACGTGGAAGAGCGAAAAAGTGAAGGAGTCTACCTCACCGATAATGGAGTTTGCTGCCAACGGTCCCAACGGGATTGCGTGGATTCTGCCGGAAATAAAAGCCAGGCTTGACCTGACGTTCGACGGAAAAGATGTAACTCCGGTCGGCCCTACGGTTCCCGCTGGTTTGACGCTTGCAGCCACAAAAATCAATGCGCAATCATTCAGCTTTGTAGAGAAGATGAACGGAAAGCCGATCGTGAAGGGCACCCTGACGGTCTCACACGATGGCAAGACTTTGACGAACACATCCTCCGCAATGCACGAGCAGAACAAGCGAATGGCCGTATACGACAAGGAGTAGCGCGCCGGCGACGTCGTGACATTGAAGGTCAGTCGGAAGCGAAGCGGGAAGATTGCCAGCCAGCTATTCTTCGCTGACCTTCAAATTTCTATATCTTGGCGCAACCTCTCAGGAAAATCTTGTCAACCTTGTGAGGTCGAAGGGTTCGGCGGCGGCCGAGATGCGCTCGTCAGGAATCGGTTCGCCGGCGCGCATGTGGATAGGAACCACTCCGGCCCAGATGGGGATTTCGTAGTCCTCCTCGTCGTCGATGGGAGGTCCCGTGCGCATTTTTGCGGAAACTTCCTCCATCGGCAATACCAGCACGCTGGTGGCTTTCAATTCCTGATTCGTCGGCATTCTCGCCTCGTCCCATCGGCCGGGAACAATGTGATTTGTAAAACGGCGCAGCGCATCCATTTTCTCTTCGCGATCGAGGACCAGGTGCGCGGTTCCAAAAATTACCACGGAGCGGTAGTTGACGGAATGATGGAACGAGGAGCGAGCCAGCACAAATCCGTCGACCAGCGTGACCGTCACGCAGACCTTGACACCCTGATCGAGCGTTCGCAGCATGCGGCTTGCGGCCGAGCCATGGACGTAGAGTTTTTCGCCTGCGCGGACGTATCCGGTGGGAATTACATAGGGTTGTTCGTCAACGGTGAAGCCGACATGGCAGAGAAATCCTTCATCGAGGATAGCGTGCACTTGCGCTTGATCGTAGACAGCGCGCTTCGGCAGTCTCGTCACTCTTGTGCGTTCATTGGGCTGGTAGCTGGCCATGCGATATTATCTCGCACCGCCGATTTATGGGTGGATTGACTGCACCAGTAAGACGCACCCGACAATCGCCAGGCCGATGTACACATAGCGAAGAAAACGTTCTCCGTGGAGACGTCGGTTGAATATTCTGCCCAGCCAGATTGCCGGCAACACGACAGGCAAAGACCACAGATAATCGTGCGTCACGGTGGAGGTCCACAAACCGGCGAGCCAGAAGGACGTCATTCCGAGGATACTGGCCGGCAGAAAATAACCTTGTAGCGTCGCTCGAAATTGTTGTGCTGACCAGCGACGCATCGCTCCGTAGAGAACAAGCGGTGGTCCGTTCATTCCGTAGGCACCGCCAAGGACGCCGGCGCAAAACCCGCAAGCCAGCAACCATCGCTTGCTGTCAGTTTGCAACCGCAACAGCGTTCGTCCGCGCAGGGAATACAAAGAGAAGCAAATCAGGATGATGGCGAGAGCCGCTTTCATAATATTGGGTCTCCCGGCCTTGAGTAACAACAGGCCCACAGGGATACCGACAACGGTCGACCCGAGCAGCCCGCCGACGCTGGGCAGGTGAACGTGTCGCCAATCCTGCGCTACGACAACGAAGGCGATGGTGATGGAAACCAGAACCGCCAAGGGTGCCGCAACCGTGAGAGGGATGCGAAGCGCGAGCAAGGGCACAGCAAAGAGAGCTTCGCCGAACCCAAATGTCGATCGAATGACTGTCGCGAGAAATAAAACAACGAGGATGTGCAGGATCACCGAATGCATCGGCGATTACACGCCTGACACTAGAGCGCTGGCCACTCTATTTGTGCTCGCCGCTATGCTCCGGAGTGGCGCCGGGTTCGGGGAAGTCGGAATCGTTGCCGTAGGTCATCTCGTCGGCGTTGCGATGGCCCAACTGCCCAGTCATCGACTCCTGAGATTCTTGCGGTTTTCCAGGTTGGCGCGGGGAAGAGTCTTCAACGACGCCCTTGTTCTCATCGGCGTCTGACTGCGCGGAGGTCGTGCCTGTCTTAGTCATAAAGATTTGAAATCCTCGCGAAGCGGGTGCGTGGAACCTGGGTCGAGCAGTGTCTATGGGCGTCCTGCGTCGGGCTTGGCGTAGATGTGAACTCCCATGCCGTTTAGCTTGCTGCGCGCCTGCATCGCTTCTGGAGTTTGCGGATAGCGCTGAATCAGAGCCCGCAAATCGTGAATGCCGGCTTCGCGCTGACCCAGGGCCAACTCCGATTCCGCCTTGCGCAACTGAGCTGTGGGCGCTTTGGAGCTGCCCGCATACTGCGACAGCACCGCAGAGTAGTTATCGATGGCGCTCTTGTAGTTTCCGGCGCGATAGTCGATTTCGCCCATGTAGAACTGGGCGTTGGCAGCCTGCGGGGTTTGCGGATAAAACTTGATAACGTCGGCGAATTCCTGGCTGGATAGGTTATATTTTGCGGCGTTGTAGTCGCTGGCCGCGGATTGATAGAGCTGATCGAGCGGAGGCGCCTGCGGGGCTGGAGGCTGATCCGATGCGCCCTGTGGCTGGTCTGCTCCCGGCTGGCCATTGGCAGGCATTGCCTGTCCCGGTTGACCGGCTGCCATGGGCTGGCCGGCGGCGAGAGAGGATTGCTGTGACGAAAGCGAATTGATCTCTTTGTCCAACTTGTCGAGGCGAGCGCGAAGTTCATCCAGTGAGTCGTTCATGGACTGCATCTGGCCGGACAGTTGTTGCAGTGAATTCCCTTGTGCACCTTGCTGATCCTGGGCCGCTTTTTGCATCGCCTCCACTTGGGAGGCAACTTTGCCGACGCTTTCAGCTGTCTGCTGTAACAGGTTGTGCATGGTGGCGTAGCGCTCATCGTTCGCCTGCTGCATGCTCATCATCATGTCCTGCATTTGTTGCACCTGGGCCTGCAGCGCAATGATGTCTTTATTGACAGCAAATGCGTTGGGCGCGGCGGCCAGCAAAAGAACGCAAACCGAAAGTGCGGAAACTCGTAGAAAAGTACGCATGCGACACCCGCTCTAGGCGCGAATTACGCCTGAATTCTGGTTCCAACAAAAGTGTACGGCAAGTAGGATGAGTGTTTCAAAATCCACGGCAGCACCTGCAGGATGATGGTCCATGCAAGTGCTGCCAGGGGTGGAGCTTTTGATCATCCGCGAACGGATGTGCGTTACTCTTCGCGCGACAAGGCAACCTCTACTGATCGAGGCTGAACTGGGCACGACGATTTTGCTGCCAGCAAGCTTCATTCTGTTCCGTGCAGAACTGCTTTTCCTTGCCATAGCTGATGGTACGAATCCGGCTGCCATCGACACCGGCCTGTACTAGAGCAGTCTTCGCAGCGTTGGCGCGATTCTGACCGAGTGCCAGGTTGTACTCTGCCGATCCGCGATCGTCGCAATAGCCGGCGATCAGGATCTTGGCATCTGGATGCGACTGCAGGAAGGATGCGTCCTGAGTAATGGTGGTCTGTGCATCGGAACGGATGCTGTAGCTGTCGTAGTCGAAGAAGATCGGCTTGACGTTCTGCTCAAATTCCGACTCCGTCAACGCTCCCGAGGAGGCTGCGGGCGGTGGCGCCTGGCTCACTGTCAAGGTTGCTGTGGCATCGGTCGATCCGCCATCGCCGCGCGCAACCAGATGGTAGGTTGTGGTGTCGGTGGGGCTGACGGTCTTGGTGCCGCTGGTTTCGACGGCGCCGATTCCATCGATAGAGACATCGGTCGCGTTGGTGGTTGTCCAGTTGAGGGCAGCGCTTTGTCCAGGAGTGATCGTGTCCGGAGTAACGGTGATGTTGGCGGTGGGAGCCGGGGTTGTTTCAGCCGGAGGCGCCGGGGGCTCCGGTGCTTCGGCCTGTTTGTGATGGCAGCCAGTAGTGAACAGGAAAACAGCAAGCGCCGCACATGCTAGCGCCGAATTCTTCTTATAGTTCTTCATGGATTCTCCTCAGGACCTTCCTTCGTTAAGTAGTGTAGAACGAAAAAACCGGTTGTTGTGTGCTTCTCATCACCGGCACGATTACTTCCAACTCCAGTTCGGCATGTCGCTGTTTCCAACCGTGGTTAAGGCTTGCTGTCCGGTTCCGTCCGCCAACATGGTCCAGATTTCGCTGTGACCGTGCAAAGTGCGTTGAAAAACAATATGGCGGCCATCGGGCGACCACGACGGGAAATCTGTACGACCGATATCGTGCGTCAATTGCTCCCATCGACGGCTTGCAATATCCATCACGTAGATGTCTTGCCCGCCGGGAGCGCCGGGTCCATAGTGACGTGACCAGGCGAACGACAGAAACTGTCCGTTGGGCGACCACGCAGGCGACGTCGCATAACCGCCGTCGGTCATGCGCTGCACGTTGGTGCCATCGGAGCTCATAATGTAGACCTGCGGAAGACCGGTGCGGCCGCTGATCCAGGCAATCTGGTCGCCTGTCTTGGGATTGAATACGGGGGAAACATCGGGTCCGCGATAGGCGGTGAGGCGGCGCAGGCCGAAACCACTTGCCGAAGCGATCCAGATTTCCGGGTCACCGCTGCGCGAAGAAGAGAAGGCTATGTTGTTGCCGTCGGGCGACCAGGCTGGTGAATAGTCCGTTCCATCGTGGATCGGGAAATTCACCATGCGGTGCAGGCTCATGGAATAGATACGGATGTTGCCGCCGCGCGAATTCAATTCATCAAACGCCAGGCGAGTGCCGTCGGGCGAAATGCGTGGCGACAGGCAGATGGCGGCCAGATGGGTGATCTGGTGCTGGTTGGCGCCGTCGTAGTCCATTTCCCAGACTTCTTTCGTGCCGCTGCGGTCAGAGATGTAGTAGATCTTACTTTCCGCGATGCCGTTGATGCCGCCGCCGAGCCGCGCGATGATGGCATCGGCAAATTCATGGGCGATGTGGCGGGCTGTGTCGGGAGTGAGCGCCTCATCGTAACGCTGGCCCAGGACTTGCGGGGATTGCGTATTTTTTGCGTCGAATAACCAGCCATCCACAATCACGTGGTTGTTCTGCACGGCGATGGCGCCGAAGGCCACCATGGCGGCGTTGGCGGGCGGAGAACTCCATTGGGTCAGGTTGATTTCGGAGGGAGAACCGGGGGTTACAGGGGGCGCCAGGCTCTTTGAAACCATGTCGAAGATGCCGGCATTTGTCAGATCGGAAAACAGAACCTGGTCAAAGGTGAGTTGGGCGCTGCTGAGAGCCGGATCATTGCCGACCAGCTTGAAGTCGGCGGCGGCCAGGCGAATTTTTGTCGCGCCCAGATTGGTGCCAGTGCGAACCCAATCCTGCGCCGAGGCCAGTGTGGTGGCCAGGAATAGGAAGGTAAAGAGAAGACGGACGGCTTGCTTAGTAGCAAAACTCGGGGAAGCTTCCATTGTGCACTCCGTTTGACGTAGTAAATCCAATTTTGACTGCGTAAAAAAATACATTTTTACCAAGGAAACTGCTAACTACTTCTATTCCTGTCGATTACCGTGCTCTGTAGATACGCTTCACAGAAAATCACTGCCGCTGCAGGGTACTTTGATCATAAGTAAAGGTATAGGCCACCATGACTGAACTTCCTGCATATCCGGCGGGTAAAGGGCCAAACGAATTCACACGCTCCACGGCCTGAATCGCGGATAGATCCAGTGAAGAGACGCCGCTGGATTGAGCGATGCGCGGGTCGCTGACGGAGCCGTCGCGGTGCACGGTGAAGGTGACGATCACGGAATGGCCCATGGACGCTTTCGGGTCGGCCAACTGGCTGTACCAGTTTTGCGCCACGGTGCGTTTGATCACGTCCACGTACCAGCCGAATCGCGAACCGAAGTTGCCATTCTGCACCACCACGCTCTTGTCGATGGAAGTTGGGATCGAGGTTGGAATGCTGGAGGGTGCGGCCTCACCATAAGTGGCGCGATGCTGTTCTTGTTTCGGCTGGACGTATTTCGGTGGAGCGGGCGCAGCTTTGGGAGCCACGTGCTTGATTGGTTTCGGCTTGGCCGGGATGGGAATCGCTGTCAGATCCGGAGCGGCCTGCGCTTGTTTTTCAGGAATCAAGGGCGCCGGGCTGGGGTTCTGCGTTGCCAGCACAGAGTCTGAGTTGAGCGACGGGCTGGGCAGCGGCAATGTTGGAGCAGCAGAGACCAACGTGGCGCTAATGGTTTCCCCGGAGCTGATCTGACCCCAGCGGCTGTCATGCAGTCTGCTCAAATAGATCGTTGACGAAATGATGGCCAGTGCCAGCGCGGCATGCAGCGCAAACGAACCAAACCATGAGCCGACAACCGGTTCGTGCAGGTCCCAGGTTTCGTGAATATATGGCATCGTTTTTTATTGCCCAGCCGGAGACGATTCGATGGGCCGGGTCACAATACTGATATTGGTGATGCCGGCCTGCTTGACCGCGTCCATGACGGAGGCGAAGGCGCCAAAAGGAACTTTTTGATCGGCGCGCAGATAAATGACGCGTTCCGCCGGGCTGGCATGGCCCACTTTCTGCAGCAACAACTGCGGAAGATCGTTGACATTCACCGGTTTGTCGTCCAGATAGACGCGCTGTTGGCTGTCAATGGTGACGACGGTGCGCTGCTGCGTGATCTGCTTGACGGTTCGGGTGCGGGGAACAGCAACCTGGATGCCTGACTGCAACACCGGCGCGGTGATCATAAAGATGACGAGCAGCACCAGCACCACATCCACCAACGGCGTGATGTTGATGTCGGACAGCGCGGTTTGAGTGCCGCCGTTCTTAGCGGTGTAAGCCACGCGGTACCTCCCGCTGACGCGCGTATTCCTCGGCCGAGGGCGCCGGCAAGGCATTCAACTCTTCGATGGTGTTGAGAAGCTCGCGGCCAAAGTCATCGAGGCGCGCGCCTAGTTCGCGCAACCGGCTGGTGAGCTGGTTGTATCCCATGACGGCGGGAACAGCGACAAAGATACCCGCGGCGGTGGTAATCAGTGCTTCTGAAATACCAGGTGCGACAGCGCGCAGCGTCGCTCCTCCAGAGGTTCCCAGGCCCATAAAAGCATCGACGATGCCCATGATGGTTCCGAACAGGCCGATAAATGTAGCCACATTGCCGATGGTGGCCAGCCAGGTCATGCGGCTTTCCATTACCGTGAGAGCTTCGCTGGCAGCCGTTTGCGCCGTGCGTTCGAGCGCCCTCATGTTGCGGACTTCGCCGAAAGATTCCATCTGGTGCCGGTACTCTTCATAGGTGTCTTCAAACACCTGCACCAGGGGGCTGGGCTTGAACTGTTCGCTGACGGCGGCGACATCCTGCAGACGGTCCGCCTTTTGAAAGGCGCGCAGGAAGCGCTTGCTTTGCGTGCCCGCTCTGCGAAAGGCCGACCATTTTCCCAGAATGATGCTCCACGACTGCAGGCTGGCGATCAACAGGATCACAAGCACAGCAATAGCGACGGCGCCCAGGTTGTGCCACATGTCGACCAGGGCGCTGCCATGGACAGGTAGCGCAGCCTGGGTGGCATCAGTCGCGTCGGCGGTCTGAAAGAAGAAAATAAGTAGAGCGGACAATGCATTCATAGCTACTTTGAGTGTACTGGGGCTTTCCGATTGCTCCAAGTTGCGATCTGGGTTCGTGGCACGGCGAATCGATTGCAATTCGATTCATGGTATGCTGCGCTCGAAGCCGTCTCATCTCCTGGTATCAATCAAAATTGTTGATGCAACAGCTTCTCGAGTCCGGAGTGCCATGCTGCTGGAACTGCGCGCGGAAAATTACATCGTCGTCGACAACGTAACCGTCGCGTTTGGACCCGGCCTGAATCTGTTGACCGGGGAAACCGGCGCCGGCAAATCCATTCTTATAGACGCGCTGGGACTCCTTTTGGGAGAAAAAGCTTCCGCGGAAATTGTTCGTCACGGAGCGGAACGTGCCTTGGTCGCGTGCGTGTTTGAGGCAACGCCCGGCGCGCTCGGCATTCTGGATGCCAATGGGTTAGATGCAGCCGGAGAGGAAATCATTCTTCGCCGGGAAGTGTCAGCCACTGGAAAAGCGCGCGTGTTTGTGAATAATCAACCCGCAACTGTCAGCGTGCTGAAGGCTTTAGCGCCGGAGTTGGCGCTGGTCCACGCGCAGAGCGATTCTTTGGGCGCGTTCGATCAGGCACAGCAGCGCAGTCTGCTGGATCGCAGTGCCGCGATTTCTGAAGAGGCAGTTCACAAAGCTTTTATGCAATGGATAGAGCTGCGCGGCAAGCTTGCGGCCATGCAAACCGACGAGCAGGATCGGCTTCGGATGGCGGATTTGTGGCGATTCCAGGCAAAGGAAATCAATCAAGCGCAATTGGAGGCGGGCGAAGAGGAAGCGTTGCTGGCGGAAAAACGCGTGTTAGCGAATGCAGAAAAACTTTACACCGCGGCGCTGGGTGCGCACGATGTTTTGTACGAGTCGGCGACTTCCGCGGAGGTGGCGCTGCGTGCCGGCCTGAAGCAGATG
>Ga0335075_10004960_pt1 | contig 20731 bp, 16 predicted proteins | sample Lox_Sample_24_FD_206723 | JGI IMG/M metagenome (GOLD analysis project Ga0335075, IMG submission 206723) | Soil microbial communities from Loxahatchee National Wildlife Refuge, Florida, United States - Lox_Sample_2.4 | ecosystem: Environmental > Terrestrial > Soil > Wetlands | place: USA...
ACGCCGTCACCGAGCTGTGGGGACTCGAATACCCGCGCGAGATGTTTGCCGAGATGACCGCGGCCATCCCTTCGATAACGCAGCGCTGCGTCAGCGTACTGCTTGACCGCGTCCGCGAAATCACGCGACTCGAGCAGCAGGCAGAGAAGCTCAACGCGCTCGGCAAGCTCGCGGGCAACCTCGCGCACGAAATGAACAACCCCGCCTCAGCCGCGCAGCGCGCCGCCTCCGGCCTGCTCGATGAGCTACGCGTCTACGGCAAGGAGAAATACAAGCTCGGCGCGCTCTGTCTCGATGACGAGCATCTCGCCCGCGTGCATGAGTGGCAGCAGTCCGTCCGTGGACAGAGCAAGCTGCTCAAACAGGACTCCGCGCAGCATGCCGCCCTTGAGGACTCTCTCCAGTCCTGGCTTCGTGCGCACGGCGTCGAGCAGACCTGGAAGATCGCGCCGGAGCTGGCCGAATTGGGCGTCACGGCCGAAGAGCTTGAACCGCTCGGCGAATTCCTCAACGCCAGCGCGCTCTCCGTCGTACTCGGCCAGTTCGCTTCCTCCGTCCGCGCTGAGCGCATTGCAGAGGCCATGCTCGACTCCACCGCGCGCATCTTCGACCTCATCCGCGCCATCAAGGACTACTCCTACATGGACCAGGCGCCCATTCAGGAAGTCGATGTGCGCCAGGCGCTGGAGAACACGCTTACCATGCTCCAGTCGCGGCTGGCCCACGTCGAGGTCGAGCGCCGGTACGAGGCCGACCTGCCGCTGATTGCCGCCTACGGCAGTGAGCTCAACCAGGTCTGGATGGCGCTGCTCGAAAACGCCTTGGACGCGATCAACGACCGGGGCAAGATCACGCTGGGTGTGAAGCACGCCGCCGACATGTTGCTGATCGAGGTCTGGGACGACGGGCCGGGCATTCCGAAGGAGATCCAGGACCGCATCTTCGAGCCTTTCTTCACCACGAAGCCGACCGGCGAGTCCCTTGGCCTCGGCCTCGATACCGTGCAGCGCGTGGTCCGGCGCCACCGCGGATACGTGCACGTGCAGTCTGAGCCGGGGGCGACGTGCTTTGAGGTGCGCATTCCGGTGGAACAGTTGCAGGCGTACTAGGGGCGGCTGAGAAGCGGTCAGCGGAGAGGCGGCTGGCGGGCGTTGGGGGTGGGTTTGGCATCCGGCGTGCGCCGGGCGAGAAACCTATGATGCTGATTCGGTTCTAGTTACGGACGGCTCGGCGCTAACCAGCGGGAAAAACACGGGTTACCGTTACTATCGTCAAAATACATGGGTTACGGGCCGGTCGGGAAGCGGATGCCGGGAAAAGGCGAAGGACTGCGCCGTAATCCTCTCCTTAGATTCAGGATAGCAGATTGGGGCGGTTCAGATGCATTTGGAAGTCACATGGAATGTGTGGCTTGCGAAACTTTCCTCTTGACAGGGGACTTGCCGTCCAGGCACACGCGGCTTCGCCGCCTTCGTGGAACGGTGTTTGTGGTCGCTTCCGTTGGTCGCGGCTGGGAGATGCGGCGGGGGCGCTTTTAAGGCGCGGACAAGGTGCGGTTCTTCGAACCGGGCTACATTCGTCTATCCGTTTTGTCGTTACGCCTTCGGCTCCACTCCGGCCTATCGGCTGTAAGGTTCGCGCCTCATGGCGCTGGCTTTTTCACGGGGCTAAAGCCCCGTGCTTCTGCCTGGCCTCGCTCAAGCGAGGCGAATGGTTGGAGGGGTGGTTGATCTCATTGTCATTGCGAGACCCTTCGCAAGCTCAGGGCAGGCTATGAGGCATCCACATCTATTTTTAGTGACTATCGTTTCTTATCCCACATCTCTTCAAGACGCTTTGACAGGCTCAGGGCAAGTTGTGGCGCACCCTCGCGATGTGATTGAATCGTCGTTTCCAGATATGGACCACCCGCCGAAACGTATTCGTGAATGCCTAAATAGGTGATCGCGCCGTGCCGAGCTTGCTTTTCTTCGGCTTTGGCTTTCGTTCCTCTTTTAGCTTATCTTTAAATTCCTTGATCTTAAGATCTTCGGGGCCTAGGTACGCTTTCTTTATCCAGTCTTCTATACCTTCTCGGTTTAGTGACTGGAAAACGCACCATTCTCCGTCGTTCTGACTTCCATATGCATCCCAGTTTTCCTGTGCGAAATGATGAATTGGAAGTTTCAATCTCGCCTTGCGTCCTTGTTGATAACAAGTCCACGCAAACAGATCGACCGCCTGAAGTGCGGGTATATCCTTACGGTAACGGAAGGAATAATGACCTACAAAATCCCCGGGATAAATCTGGTCACTGTATTGCATTGCTTCGTTGATCTCTCTCTTTATGTTCTTGCTGGCTTCATCAAACACGTACTCCATTGGGACGGATCGCCGTGCTGCCCAATCGTGGGCTAGAGCGAGTACACTCGACAGCGCCCAAGTGTAGTAGGAGCCGATACGTTTGCGCATATCCTCGGGCATCACTTGGTCGTAATCAGGCTTATAAATCCCGATGCCGAAGGCCTTCACTGAATATTTGAAGGTGATTTGGCGGACGCGGGTAAATACGCGTCGAACCCGAATGTCTTCCCAGTCCGCGAAATCTGAGTGCTGATTTCGTGCCAAACATTCGGAGCTATGAAACTCCGAAATTCCTTCTTTTCCCTTGAATGTGTCCCACTCTCTTTCTAGGCGCGGGAGTTGCATGGCCGGGATCACGATCCCAGTGGCAACCGCCCATTTGTGCTCGGGGGAACTGCCACTGTCATCGATAAAAATAGTAAACATTGCGAGGTCTCTCTCAGCCCACTTAGAGCTTTATGCACTCAGCATAAAATGCTTCGTTAGTGAATAGTGTTGACTTTGGACACGGAAAACCCTCCCCTTCTCTCTGCTGGGGGAAGAGTGTGCCGGTCAGCGAGATTCTGTGCAGAATTAAGCTCATGATGCTGCACTGGTTACGGGGGCTTCTGAGCCAAGTCGCTCTAAGCAGATGGGTTAGACTTATATTCGTCTAACAAAATGGGTTACGGTTCGAAGTGCAGCCCCAAAAAGAGAACGGCGCAGCGGGTGGCTGCGCCGTCATCCTCTCCATATATTCAGGATAGCAAATCGGGACAATTCACCTGCATTTGGAAGCCAAATGGAATGTGTGGCTTACGAAATCTACCCCTTGACAGGAATCTTGGCCGTGAGGGGTGTGCGTCGCTGGTTTAGCGGCTGGGCTGCGGCGTGTCGCTGGTTGAGGCGCGTTCGGTCTCGACGGTGTCGAGATCGCGGTAGATGCCTTCGTTGCGCACGATGGACTGGACGTAGTCGCGGGTCTGGGTGAAGGGGATGGACTCGACAAAGACGTCCATGTCGTGGAACTGGCCGGCGGACTGCCAGTCGTTCACGCGGTTGTCTCCGGCGTTGTAGGCGGCGAAGGCGTATTCGGGATGGTTGTTGAACTCGTCGAGCATCTCGCGCAGGTAGAGGCAGCCGAGGTGGATGTTGGTGTCGGGGTCGAGCAGGTCGCGAGTGGTGAAGTGGCGGATGCCCTCCTTGCGCGCCAGTGTTCGGCCCACGCCGGGCAACAGTTGCATGAGCCCCCAGGCATTAGCGTATGAAATGGCGCCGGGGTTGAACTCGGACTCCTGCCGGATCAGCGAAGCCACCATATAAGGATCGAGATCATACTGCGCGGAGTACCGCTTGATAGACGACCAGTAGGGCTGCGGGAACAGGATGCGCCAGTACGCGAGCGGGATCTCCCCGAAGGTCGCCGTGGTGTAGTAGGGGATGGCACGCTTCATCAGGTGCAGCGCGTGCCACGGCTCGCCGTAGGAGGCGTAGATCTCGGCCTCGGCCAGGCTACCCCACTCGTCGCTGCCCTCAGCGGCCTGTATCTCCGGGGAGATGTACTCATTCAGCCCGGCGTTGGCAAGCAGGCGTGCCTTGACCAGATGCGGGTCCTGGTCGGGAATGTCGTCGCTGAGCTCGGGGACGTCCTCAGGCTGGAGCGAGTCGAGGATAGCGGAGCCGGTGGGAGCGTCGTCAGGGCGGTAGCCGAGCTGCGTGAGGCGATGCTCGGCGAGATCGGCGTAGTAGTAGTGGCGGTAGACGCGATCGACGGTGCGGTAGTACTTCACGGCCATCGCCGCGTTGTGGTCCTGATCGGCGTAGATGCGTGCCCGCCAGTAGAGCGCGGCGGAGGTTTCGTTGCTGGCGGGGTAGTCGCGGATCTGCTCGTCCATCATGCGCGCAGCCTCGTCATAGCCGCCCAGGCGGTAGGTCAGCCATGTGGCGCGCCAGTGAGCGGCGGGCGTTTCGTCAAAGCACGGGCCGGAGCGGCGCCTGCCGCAGGGGTGCGGGAAGCGTGTGGATAGATCGACGTAGTACCGGACGGCCGTAGGGTAATCCTGGTGCAGCAAATACATATTGCCGCTCGAGAGCAGCGCCTCAGCCAGCCATGGACTCGTAGGGAAGCGCGATTCCATCTGCTGCACGATGGACTGTTGCGCGTCGGTGTCGTAGTCGTGGCGGGCCAGCTCCATCATGAGATACAGCCGCCGCGCACCGGCCTCATCATTCGTGTCGGGCAACTGCTCGAGGTCGCGCTTCGTCAGCCTGTGCAGCTTCCACTCGCAGGCGGCCACGGCAACCATCATGTTGTTATGTGCGCCGTCAACCAGCGAGGCGCTTCTGGCGAGCGAGCGGTATTCCTCTTCAGCCTCGGCATAACGATGTGTGGCGTAAAGGGCGTCGGCACGGGCACGCCGCTGCGAGATGGGCATGGAGTCGAGCACGCCGAGAGAAACGAGCTGGGCGCGGGCATCGGTCGCCTCCGAACTCAGCGGATAATCAAGATAGATGTGCTTGTAGATCTGTTCGGCCGTGTCTTTGTTGCCCGCCATCAGGTTGGCCTTGGCCAGATCAGAAAGGAAGTCCGGCCTGCCGGCGCTGGGCTCAGTCTTGTGAGCGTTCAGGATTGCCAGCGCATTCTGCGGAGCGCCCATCTGAAGGTAAAGATTGGCCTCGAGTACAGGAATGCGCGGGACAAAGATGGAGTCAGGGTACTTTTGCGCAAAGCTCGCGAGCACCGGCTGCGCATCGGTCAGTTTGTTCTCTGCAAGATAGGCCTGCGCCGTCAGGTAGGCGGCATAATCGTCGAGCGCGGTCCCTTCGCGCTCGGCATTGCTGAGCGCGGCCACTGCCTGACTATATTTATGGTCCAGCAGATACGCGTGGCCAAGCGCGAGCCATGCGGCGGACGCAGCCTCACCGGTGTGTTCGTGGGCATAACGGGTGACCCCGTCAAATGCGGCCGGAGAGAGCAAAGTGGCGAGCTGCTGGGCCATCGGGCGCAACTGTGACGAGGCGACAAACGCCTTTTGATAGCGGCGGCTCCGTGCCAGCTCGCGCGCAGTCAGTCGGCGATGGTGATAACGGCGGCGGCGGTACAGGGCCAGTTCGCGGCGGGTAAGGTGACGGTGGTGCGTGTAGCGCGAGGTACGGGCATGCTCTGTGTGGCGGGAGCGCGTCGTGTGGTGGGTCGTGTGGTGGGTCGTGGGATGGGTGGAGTGATGTGTCGTGTGGTGCGTGGCCTTGTGTTCTGTTTCGTGTTGATTTGACTGGGTCTGAGCAGCCAGGACTCCGGGCGAAAGCAGGGTCGCCATGGGAAGCAGGGCCAAAGCGGAAAAAACACACACGAGGGCGCGGATGACCTTAAAACCCTGAAACTGCGCCCGACTCCGCATTGCCCTCATTCCTTACTGTACGACGAATCACAGAGTAGATTCGATTCAACTGTCGCGAAAATGAGAGCGTTACCGAAATGTATACCGGGGTCGGTGATGTACGCCACAAACCGCGCGGCAGGATTCGGGCTCTCCCACTTAATAAAGGCGGTATCGCACCCAGTAAGTGCTGTTGCTCCAGTCAACACGGTCACCGTCGCGGCAAGCGACAATCGTAAAGCAGGCAAGCAGGAAGGCGTGGAACAGGCGGCGAAAATTCAGCACGAGTTTTTCTCCCTGCAGAGAAGACGCCTGACATTGTCTCCCGAATGGGTTGGACGGGTTGAATGCTTATTCTTTATCAATATTGACGCGTCCTGACGGATATTCCCCGAGGCTACCTGTTTGCCGCCAGCCCCGAGTCTGTGTACTTGATAAGAAGAACTTCATTGCCGATCTCACTGTAGATGAGCTCGTCGACCGTCCCGCTGGCCAGGAGGAGACCGTAACCGCCAGGCCGCATCCCCTGTTCGTCGCGAAGGCGTGCGTGCGCGGCTGGATCATCAGAGGGATTGCTGATGGCTGCGTGGGAAAGAGAATCGGGTCGAAAGCCGGCACCGGGGTCGCGTACATAGAACACGAATGACCGCGCGGTGCGAACTGCGGTGACCTCAACTATCTTTCCGGGATCGAAGGCCGCTCCATGCTCCATGGCGTTCACCAGGATCTCTCTAAAAGCGTGCATCATGTCCTGCAATGCGGCCTCCGGCAATTGAGCGGCGAGATTTTTCGCAAAGGTCATAAGGCGATCAGCATTGGTGAGTCGGCAGCTCACGTGAACAGTCACCCATCCGGGGCGGGCAGACGCGACCTGTATGTCGTCCCTGGATTCGCCGTCGGAAGCGGCCTCGCCGGCTAAATCGGCAATTTCAGCGGGATCGAAAGGCGGCGTGAAGCAGGCGAACACGCGAGCCCGCAAAGCGGCAATCACTTCTTCCGGTGTGCTTTGTGGGGCCAGGACGATGAGCTTGACGCAGGACTGAATCCGCCGCATCTCTTCAAGCAATGCAAGGTCTTCCGCGATCGGGCTATCCGGACAGCTAATAACGGCTCCGAAAGACCGGTTGCGCAACCTGACGAGCGCGTCGGCATTGCCGGCGGCGTACTCCACGGTGATACCTGCCTTACGGAGAGCAGCGCCGATCGCCAAGCTGACTTCGGCGCAGTCTCCGATAACGAGAACGCGGCTCATGTGGCGCTCCGGGATGGATCAGCTAGATTCTACTCCGGGCAGATGTAGGTTCGCGGTGGGGTGAGATAGAGGGCCGCAGCGGCAGGTGCATTGACTTCCGGATGCGCCGGTACCGGGCGATAGGCATCTCTACCAGCAGTGGCTTGGCCTCGGGATCGAGCCAAGCAAGAATGGTTTTAAGCTGAGGCTCGGGCATGGCGGTGCAGCCGACGGTTCCTATGCCGGGCCCTGCCCATACATGCATGAAGACACAGGAGCCGGCTTCGGGAAGGGGATGAGGAGTATTTTGGTCGATGACTACGCCCCAGCGATAGTAAACGCCTGCATAGCGCATGGACTCGGAGCTGTTCCAGTCAGGCGGGACTTTCGAGCTGTCAACGATGCGGTTGTAGTAGCGGGAATGCGAGTCATCGACACAGTGCGTGGTCGGAACGATGGGCAGGTAGGGTATCTTCCATGATGCAGGCGGTTGCGGCGCATAGCCAAATGCGGTGCCGAAGCGGAAGATGCCGGCGGGCGATCTGTTGTCGCCTTCGCGCTTCACAGGATCATTCTTGCTGCGGGCGGAAGCGGGGATGTGAATGGCGCCGATGCCCCATCCCATGCCAGCCTTGCCCACAACAACAGCGATGGAACTTCCGAAAGGCCTCCATGCTTGTCTGGGTGACGAACGCTGATAGCGCTGCAAGGCCCCGTCGACGGCATTCCAGCTCGACGTTGTGACGACTACGAGCTGCCTGGAGAGGGCGATCGGCCGGGGCACAGCAGACTGTGAACGCGCAAGGGAGAAACACGGCAAGGCAAGCAGAAGGCAGCAGAAGAAAGCACGTCTCATTCACGGCTCATGGCAGCTGGAGCGAATACTCAGAGTATAGCGAGAACAACGCTCAGCGTTCCGCGGCGTCGCTTTGCGAGCGGCCGTCTCTTGCTATAATTCGCATGCTGTTGCATTGCATAAAGCCTGAATTGCGCGACATCCATGGACGCTTCAAGGGGCCGAGCAAAGCAGCGGCGCTGGGCAAACGGAGGAAGAAATCGCGCCAATGCGCTTGGTGAATTTCAGATACAAAGGCCGGGTCGAGTTTGGCTTGGAGCGGGACGGATACATTCGCTCGCTGGCAGCCGCGAGCTATCAGAGCGACGTTGAGTTCTTCAATGGCGGTGACGATGCGATGGCTGCGGCTAGGGAGCTGCTGGACGCCCCGAATGCGGAGCAGATTCCTCTAAGCGAGGTGCAACTGCTGGCTCCGGTGCTGAAGCCGGGGAAGATTTTGTGCGTGGGATTGAACTACCGCGACCACGCCATCGAGTCGAAGATGGCGATTCCCGAAGTGCCGACGATTTTTCTGAAGCTGCCGAATGCGGTAACCGGGCCGGGAGCGGACATTATCCTGCCGCGGAATTCATCGCAGCCGGATTATGAGGCGGAGTTTGCCGCAGTGATCGGGCGCGGAGGAAGAAACATTCGCGTGGAAGACTGGGAGCGGCATGTGCTGGGCTACACGATCCTGAACGATGTAAGCGCGCGCGACATACAGCTGGCGACCTCGCAGTGGACGCTGGGCAAGAGCTTTGACACGTTTGCCCCGATGGGGCCGGCCATTGTGACCAAGGATGAGATTCGCGATCCGCATGCGCTCGATATTCGGCTGTCGATCAACGGCGAGGTCCTGCAGCACTCGAATACAAAGCATCTGATCTTCAAGCTGCCGGAGCTGATTGCATATATTTCGGCGGTGGTTCCACTGGAGGCGGGCGACGTGATCAGCACCGGAACGCCGGCGGGCGTGGGGTTGGGGCGAACGCCACCGCGGTGGCTGAAGCCGGGGGAGGAAATCGTGATCACCGTGGAAGGTATTGGTGAGCTGAGGAACCATACGGTAGCTGCCGGGTCGTAGCCGGTACGGGCGGGCGTGGCGAGCATTAGGCACGAGGAAACTGGAGCGAGGATGTGGCTGTGATGGATGAATTCCGGTTGGACGGCAAGACGGCGGTTGTGACGGGTGCGGGAAGCGGCATTGGACGCGCCATTGCGCGACGCTTTGCGGCAGGCGGGGCGAGGTTGTATCTAGTAGACATCCAGAGAGAGCACGCGGAAGAGACCGCGCGGATGGTCGCGGCCGACAGCGGTGCAGAGGCCGCGGTTGTGCCCTGCGACGTGACGGACGGTGAGGCGACACGGCGCGAGTTCGGCAGGATTGCCGCGGACGGGCGGATTGACATACTGGTGAACAGCGCGGGCATTTCGCATATCGGGCGTTTGGAGACCACTACAGAAAAGGACTTTGACCGGCTGTTCAAGGTGAATGTGAAGGGCGTTTTCCTGTGCATGCAGGCGGTAATCGGGCCGATGAAGCGAGATGGTGGCGGGGTGATTTTGAATCTCGCCTCGATTGCGGCGACGGCGGGGTTGAGCGACCGCTTTGCGTATTCGATGACGAAGGGCGCGGTGTTTTCGATGACGCTATCAGTTGCCAAGGATTATCTGGCGGACAAGATCCGCTGCAACGCGATTTCTCCAGCGCGGATCCATACGCCGTTTGTGGATGCGTATCTGAAGGAGCATTATCCGGGGCGCGAGGACGAAATGTTCCGCAAGCTGTCGCAGTCGCAGCCGGTAGGGCGGATGGGGGAGCCGGAGGAAGTGGCCTCGCTGGCGCTGTTCCTGTGCTCGGATGCGGCGTCCTTTATTACCGGAGCAGATATTCCACTCGACGGCGGGTTCTTTAACCTGCGAGGGTAAAGTTTGAGGCTAAGCGCTGTGGACCTACAACTCAAAGACAAAGTTGTACTGATTACCGGGGGTGCGCAGGGCATAGGCGCGGCGATCTCTGAAGCGTGCGCCGCAGAGGGCGCGATTCCGGTGATTGTGAACCGCAGCTCGGGTGCGGCGCAGAGCTTTGTGGAGCAACTGAAGGCGCCGGGGCACCGGTGCGAGTTCCTTGCGATGGAGCTGAAGGAGCCGGAGAGCTGCAAGCGGGCGGTGGAGGAGACCTTGCGCCGTTGCGGACGCATTGATGCGCTGGTGAACAATGCGGGCGCAAATGACAAGGTGGGTCTGGAAAGCGGGACGCCGCAGCAGTTCATTGAGTCAATCCATCGCAACTTGTGGCACTACTACTCGATGACGCACTATGCGCTGCCCTGGCTGAAGGCCGCGCGCGGAGCGATTGTGAATATCAGCTCGAAGACCGCGGTGACGGGACAGGGCGGTACATCCGCCTATGCGGCGGCGAAGGGCGCGCAGCTGGCTCTGACGCGTGAGTGGGCAGTGGAGCTGCTGCCGTACGGAGTTCGCGTGAATGCGGTGGTTCCGGCGGAGGTGATGACGCCGCTGTACAAGCGATGGATCGCGACGTTCCCGAATCCGGAGGAAAAACTGCGGGCGATTACGGCGAAGATTCCGCTGGGCAAGCGGATGACGGAGGCGGCGGAGATTGCGAGCATGGCGGTGTTTCTGCTGTCAGAAAAGTCGGGGCACACAACGGGGCAGCATCTATTTGTGGACGGCGGATACGTGCATCTGGATCGCGCGCTGGAGTAGAGCGGGCGCGGATTAAGGCTTTATCCAGACCAAGGGCTGGCGGATGGGATGGTTGCGGATGATCTCGGGAACTGTGGGGTCAGGGTTGAGACTCTGCCAGAGCGCGAGATAGCCGGGTTGCTGATATGCGAACCCGGCGAAGAGCAGACTGGGCTGGCGAACGGGAAGATCGTTGAAGTATTGGACATCGTGGCGAAAGGGCCACGATTTTTTGTTGCGAATGTAAGGCGCCATGAAGCGGAAGCAGGCTTGCAGGCCGCGTCCGCCGGGGAGCGTGAAGGTCCAGAGATTGTCGGCGGGAGTGGTAAGGATGTGTGCGCTCATTCCGAGGATATCGAGATTGAAGAGCGAGTAGCTGTAGGGTTTGGTGCGGGCGAGCTCAAGGGGGAAGCTGCCGTCGGCGGCGATTTGATTGGGAAAGAGGATGGTTGTGAGACGCGTGCGGCATTGCTCACGGACTTGATAGTTGCCGGTGTAGGTGGCGAATCCAGAGGCCTGCAATAGCCAGCATGAGCCGTGGTTGTTACGCTTGTCGCGCTCCTGATGGCCGCGCTGCGAGGTGGTGAGCCACTTGAGATAGCTAGTGAACCAGGCGCGCGTGCCTTCCTGGGCGGGGCCTGTAAGCATGCCGAATCGATTCAGAACAATTGCGGCTTGCGCGACCTCGACGAGGTGCACGGTGTCGATGATGCCGATGCTGCGTCCGGTGTTGATTCCTTGGATGGCCTGCGCATATTCAAGATTTGGGTTCATGCGCGTGGCGGGGTTTACGAACCAGGCGCGAAGATGCGCGATGGCGTGGTCGGCGTAATCGCGCCTTTGCGTGAGCAGCCATGCGGCGGTAAGGGCAGGCATCTGGATGCTGAGGCGGATGAGCAGTTCACGGTGCGCGATGAAGTTGGCGGGGTTCGATTCTCCGTCGCGGCGGATGTACGGGCCGCTGGGGTTGGCGGGGTTTGGCCACCAGTAGTCGCCCTCAGAGTAGTAGTCGTGCAAGCCGCCTGCGCTGCGCGGCGCAGGCACGGAGGTGATGGTTCTGGGCTGCTGATGCAAATATTCCTGCGCTGCAGAGAGGACACGTGCGCGTTCAACGTGCGAAAGCTCGGCGTAGGGATGATTCCACGGGCCCAGGCGGGAGGCTGCCGCGAGGCGCGGGGCCAGCGCGGCGGAGCCCGCGAGGAAGAGGAAGTTGCGCCGTGTGAGAGTGTGCATGAGCAACCTTTCAGAGCAGCGGATCGGCTCAGCTTATGTTGAGAACAGCTTCCAGGAGTCCGGGACTGTTGACGGCAACGAGGGAGGGCTGCGAGCCGGGTGTTATGGAAATCTCGGCGCGCCCGTTGTAGAGCTCAATAACGCGTGAGCCGGTGGACGTGCCAAGATTGTCGTTGAGTTTGCCGGGACCCGCGATAGTGAAACGGACGCGTTTGCGCGCGTCGAGGCAGAGCGTGCCGTGCGCATCGACGAGCCTGGTTTCGATGGTGACGCGATCGGTCGAGCGGGACTTCTCTGCAAGGAGGAGCCTGGCGGGGGATTCCCACGGAGTTGTCTGGTAGTTGAAATGCACTTCGTCAGCGACGGTTGAGCCGTTATTCGCGTGGCCGACGCAGCGGAGAACGTTCGGGCCGTCCGCGAAGGGGATTGTCCAGCGCAGGCCAGCGCAGGGGAAGTCCTGCGAGTTGCGGGTCTTTGTGCCGCAGGATTTGCCGTTCAGTAAGAGCTCGACCGAAGGGCAATTGGAATAGACGCGGACAAGACGCCGCTGGCCGGGTTTGCCCCAGCGGACCGGCCAGGTGTGTCCATAGATATGCACCATGGGTTGCGATGCCCACCAGGACTGGAAGACGAAGTAGCCCTCCTTTGGAGTGAGGTCGCGTTCGGTGAGGCCCTTTTGGTTGACGCGGGGGATAGGGTTTTCCGGGCGTACTGGTGTGCTGAAGTCCTTGAAAATCCATTGCGCGGAACCAGCGAACCAAGGGATGGTTTCCTGGACCTTGAGGTACCAGTCGAAGAGGTCGCAGGCGTAGGTTTCAGACCATTCAGCGTGTTTGACGAGCGGAAATTGCGGCTGGGGCTGCGGCGCGCTGGAGGGTGGCGCGAATGGCGGGTAGGGTTCGCCGTAGGGCTCTTCTGCATGGCGGCGCGCGTGGCAGTCGGCGCCCCATTCGATGTGAAGGAGATGGGGGATTTGGTCGCGGTAGTGATCGAGTGCGTGCTCGTAGTCCTGATAACGGCCGCCGTACCAGCCCATCCAAATAGAGGGCGAATAGACGTCGGGAATGTTGTTGGCGGAGATGCAGCGACGGAAAGCGGTGTAACGAGAGGGGTCGAGGCGGTGAGCAAGATCATTGAGTTCCTGCATGAACTCAGGCACGGTGGATCTGTTTGTCGCCGGGGTCGATGTTGGGCCAGTCTTCTTCATTGCCGAGGCTCCAGAAGACGATGGATGGGTGGTTGTAGTGCTGCTCGATCATGAGGGCGAGCAGATGCCGGGCGTTGCTGCGCATTTGGGCGTCTCCGACGCCGGAGCGGCACCAGGGAAGCTCCTCCCAGACGATGAGGCCGAGCTCGTCGCAGAGATCGAGCACCAGCTCGGCTTGCGGATAGTGCGCGAGTCGGATGAAGTTTGCGCCCATATCGCGGATCATCTTTAACTCCTGGCGGGTCACGTCGTCGGGAATGGCGGCGGCGCATCCGGCATGGTCTTCGTGGCGCTGGGTTCCGCGCAGTAAGAGTTTTTCTCCGTTGAGGAAGAACGGGCCGTGCTCCTGAAAGTCAAAATGGCGGATGCCGAAGCGCTGCGTGACGGATTGGTCTCCGTACTCGCTGTGAAGCGTGAGAGTGCATTGATAGAGGGAGGGCGATGCGGGCGACCACAGCTGCGGAGCGGGAACGCTGAATTGCCAGAGCGAGCGGAGGTCCTGCCAGGGTTGTAGCTGCAGGCTGGCAGTGTGCATGGTGGAACCGTCAGGAGCAAATACCGAAAAGGCGAGATCGAGTGTGCCGGTGAGCACATCCGGATTGTACAGACGAGCAAGGACGGAGCATTGCGCGGGCTGGCCGGGAGCGACGCTGCTTTGCACGTGCAGGAGTTCGACGGCGACAGCGGGGACGTAAACGAGGCGGAGGTGTCTGTAGATTCCGCCATAGAGATTAAAGTCGCTGATGTCGGACGGGATGGCGTGAGGGTCGCGAGAGTTGTCGCAGAGGATTGCGAGGGGGATTTCGCCGCTTGCGTTTCGTTCGGAGCCGGTGATGTCCACGACGAATTCGTTATATCCGCCGATGTTGTGAGCCACGAGAGTGCTGCCAGCGTACACAGAGGTGCGCTGGCCGGCTCCGCCGAAGTGGAGCAGAGTGCGGCCGCCGGGGCAGGGATTGGCGGGCCTGATAGTGGTACGGTACCAGCCCTGGCCGCGATAGGCGGGTGCGTCGGGATCGCAGGCATCATAATGATTGAAGCAATGCGGGAGGTGTATGGGATGCCAGCCGGGAGTCTTGAGGTTCCAGACTTCCCAGGGGCTGCCAAAGGTCTGACGGTTGAATTCCCAGCCCGATTCGAGGGGTAGAGACACGGGGAGCGATGCTGCGTTCGCTGCGGCTGCGCGCGCGATGGACGGGGAAAGAAGCGGGTGGAGCGAGGCTGATGTTCCCAGCAGGAACGCGGATGATTTCAAAAAATCTCTGCGCGAGGTATTCATAGCGGGCGATTCATGCCCGTTATACATCTTTGAGCGGGAAGGATTGCAGGGAACCGTCTCAGAGTCTCCCGCAATGCGAGACGGGGTGCGGGAAAGCGCGGTGCGTCTCGTTATGGGGTACGCAGCGCTGAGCGGGTACAAGACGACTCGCCGGGATTGCTGGGAGTGAGCCGCAGGTGAAGGTTTGCTTGCGAGCAAACGCGCGATGGTCGCTGGAAGCAGTGTTTGGGTCTTAGTATGGTGGAACCCAAGAAGATGCGTTGAGCTGCAACCTGTTCCAGGGCCAACCAGGAGGCATAGTGCGGATTTCGTTATTCATCACCTGCTATAACGACACGCTTTTTCCGGAGACGGGCAAGAGTGTAGTTCGCCTGCTGGAGCGGCTGGGGCATGAGGTGGACTTCCGCTATGAGCAGACCTGCTGTGGCCAGATGCACTACAACACCGGTTACCAAGCGGAGGCGATGCCGCTGATGCGGCGTTTTGTGGAGGTGTTCAAGGGTGCGGAGGTGATCTGCATTCCTTCTTCATCGTGCGTGGGCATGGTGCGCGACCACTACGCAAAGATGGCGGAGGCAAAGGGCGACGCTGAGCTTGTGCAGGCTGTGAACGATCTACTGCCGCGTATTTATGAGTTGTCAGAGCTGCTGGTGAACAAGCTGGGCATGGAGGATGTGGGGGCATACTACCCGCATCGCGTTACTTACCACGCAAGTTGCCATTCGCTGCGCAGTCTGCACCTGGGAGACCTACCGCTCCGGCTGCTTCGCAAAGTGCGCGGGATTGAGCTGGTGGAGCTGAGCGGGGTTGACCAGTGCTGCGGGTTCGGCGGAACGTTTGCGGTGAAGAACGCAGATGTATCTGCTGCGATGCTTGCAGAAAAGATGCGCTGCATCGAGGACACGCGCGCGGAGGTGTGCACAGCGGTGGACAACTCCTGCCTGATGCATATTTTTGGCGGCCTGCATCGGCAGCGTGCAGGGGTGAAGACGGTGCATCTGGCGGAGATTCTTGCTTCGACAGAGGAAGAGAGCGCACGATGAGCATTCGCGTAGGGGGCGCGGCTGATGCGCCGGCTTTTCCGAAGGCAGCTCCGGCGCTGCTCGACGATGCGCAGCTGCGCAAGAACGTCCGCCATGCGACAGACGTGATTACGCAGAAGCGGGCGCGCGTTGTGGAAGAGCAACGTGACTGGCAACAACTGCGTACGTCAGCGAGCGCAATCAAGGCGCATACGATGCGGTATCTGGATGAGTATCTACTGCAGTTTGAGACAGCGTGCACGGAAGCGGGCGGGCAGGTGCACTGGGCGGCGGACGCGGATGAGGCGAACCAGATCATTGTTGGGCTGGTGCAGAAGTATGGTGGGCGCGAGGTCATCAAGGTCAAGACGATGACCTCAGACGAAATCGGCCTGAACAAGGGGCTGGAGATGAATGGAATTCGCCCGCATGAGACGGACCTGGCGGACATGATTATCCAGCTGGGCCGCGATGAACCTTCGCATATCGTTGTTCCGGCGCTGCACAAGAACCGGCAGCAGGTGCGTGAGATTTTTATGCAGGCCATGGGACTGAAGGAACTGGGCGACAGGCCGGAAGATCTTACGGCGGCCGCGCGGCAGTATTTGCGCGAGAAATTTTTGACAATAAAGATCGGCATCAGCGGTGCAAACTTTCTGATTGCAGAGACAGGAGGCGTGTGCGTCGTCGAGTCGGAGGGCAACGGACGCATGTGCCTGACGCTGCCCGACGTGCTGATTACAGTCGCCGGGATCGAAAAGGTGATTCCGGCATTTCGCGATCTGGAGGTTTTTCTGCAACTGCTGCCGAGGTCGGCGACTGGCGAGCGGATGAATCCTTATAACTCGTTGTGGACTGGTGTGCAGCCGGATGAAGGACCAAAGCATTTCCACGTGGTGCTGCTGGATAATGGGCGCACGCGCATTCTGGCGGATGAGGAGGGACGGCAGACACTGCACTGCATCCGATGCGGGGCGTGCCTGAATGCGTGCCCGGTGTATCGACAGACGGGAGGCCACGCGTACGGGTCGATTTATGCGGGACCGGTTGGGGCGATTCTGACGCCTCAACTGTTCAACATGCAGCATGCGGAATCGCTGCCGTATGCATCGTCGTTGTGCGGGGCGTGTTATGAGGTGTGCCCGGTCAAGATTAATATTCCCGAGGTGCTGATCCATCTTCGCGGACGCTTGGTGCGCGAGCAGCAGAGCGAGGCGAGCCTGGAAGCTATCAGCATGAAGGCCGTGGCGCGGATCTTCTCGAGCAGGCGCAGCTTTGAAGCAGCGCAGCGGCTGGGCAGGCTGGGCCAATGGCCATTTGTGCGCGACGGGTGGATTACGAGACTGCCCGGCATGCTGGGGAACTGGACGGCGGTGCGCGATCTGCAGCCGCTGCCGAAACAGACATTCAGAAGCTGGTGGCGCAAGCGCGAGAAGGAGAAGCGCAATGCTTGACGCGATGAATACGGCGCGAGCCGAGATTCTGGATCGGATTCGCAAGGTCAACGCCGGTGCGGGCGCGCAAGAGCGCGGGATTGCGTATCAGGGCATTGAGCGCGGGTATCAGCAAGCTGCGGAGGTAAGCGGAACTGTTTTGGCCGAGCTGTTTGCCGATCGATTGCGCGAGTATGACGCGCAGGTGTATGAGACAACGGGGGCGGATGTTCGTGACGCGATTGCGAAGGCATTGGCAGGGCACGGACAGAAGTCGGCCGTGGTGGCTGTGGCGCTCCCAGAGCATTGGATTCCAGCAGGGCTAAGCTGGCGGACCGAAGTCGACGCGAGCACCGACGCGATGAGCCGTGCGGCGGGAGCGATTGCGTCGTGCGAGGTCGCGATTGCACATACCGGAACGATTGTTGTTCGAGGCTCGCGAAGGCTGACGCTGCTGCCAGACCGGCTTCTGTGCGTGGTGCGCGAGGAGCAAATTGTGGAGACGGTGCCGGAGGCGTTTGCGCGGCTGCAGCCGTTTGCGAAGGATGCGCTGACATTTATTTCAGGCCCGTCAGCGACGGCCGACATTGAGATGACACGAATACGCGGCGTGCATGGGCCGCGCTTTCTTGATGTGGTGCTGGTGCGGGGCTGACGAAGATTGCTTCGGGGAGCTGGCCGGAGCATCGCTATGGTTCGGCGATCCAGACTGGGCCGTCGGGGTAGCTGTAGTCGTACAGTGTTGCGGGATAGATTTCGGCACTGTATCCGGGCTGGCTGGGCAGGACGTAGTGCGCGTTACGGATTGTTACGGGATCGACGAAGTGCTCGTGCAGGTGATCGACGTATTCGGTGACGCGATCCTGCAACGAAGTTGATACGCGCAGATAGTCGAAGGCCGAGAGGTGCTGCACATACTCGCACAGGCCGACGCCGCCAGCGTGCGGACAGACGGGGATGTTGAACTTCGCGGCCATAAGGATGACGGCGAGGTTCTCGTTGACTCCGGCCAGGCGACAACTGTCGATCTGGCAAACGTCAATTGCTCCGGCCTGAAGCAGCTGCTTGAACATGACGCGGTTGTGGCAGTGCTCGCCGGTGGCGATGCGGATGCCGGTTTCGCGGCGAATTCGAGCGTGCCCGAGGATATCGTCAGGGCTTGTAGGCTCTTCCATCCACCAGGGACCGACTTCAGCCAAGGCACGGGTGCGAACGATGGCTTCCTCGACGTTCCACTTTTGATTGGCGTCCACCATGAGTTCGTTGTCGTGGCCGATTCTGTCGCGCACGAGACGCGCTCGCCTGAGGTCATCGTCCGGAGCGCCGCCCACCTTGAGCTTGAAGTGCTTCCAGCCAGCAGCCAGGGCTTCATCGCAAAGGCGCAGAACCTTCTCGTCGCTGAAGCCGAACCATCCTACAGAGGTGGTGTATGCGGGATAGCCCGTTTGCCGCAACTGGGCGAGACGCTGCTCCATGCCGCTCCGGCGTTCGCGCAACATGTGCAGAGCTTCCTCGGGCGTGAGCGCGTCAGAAATGTAACGAAAGTCGATGGCGCGGACGATTTCTTCGGCATCCATCTCAGCAAGCAGCTGCCAAAGCGGTTTGCTTTCAACGCGGGCGTAGAGGTCCCACACGGCGTTGATGAGCGCGCCGGTGGCAAGGTGTATTACGCCTTTCTCCGGTCCCAGCCAGCGGAACTGACTATCTGATGTGAGCTGACGGTAGAAAGCGCCGAGGTCGTCAGTGATGGACGAGAGATTGCGGCCGACGACATAGCGCGTGAGATAACGGAGCGCATCGACGCACAGCTCGGTTCCGCGCCCGAGCGTGAAAGTGAGCCCGTAGCCCTTGGGGCCGTGATCGGTGTCAAGGATGCAGTAGGCGGCGGAGTAGTCGGGATCGACATTGACGGCATCGGAGCCGATCTGTTCGCGCGAGGTGGGGAAGCGAAGATCGATAATGCGGGCGCCGGAGATTTTGAGGTCGTTCAATGGATGGCTTTCCTTGTTGCGGCCTAGCAGCAGATCTTTGCCGCTCAGCGCTTGTTTGCTTTGGCGATCGACTTTGGGTTCCTGGCCGCTTGAGGAGCAGCACTCTTATGTCCCACGCAGACCGAAAGCTCGTGGGCAGCTTTCAGCACTCTCTTACCAATTGACTGGAAGCGTTCGGGGGTGATGCGGGACGAGGGGCCTGATATGCTCATTGCGGCGACGGCGCGGTCAGAGGAATCCAGGATGGGCGCGGCAATGCAGCGGATCCCCTCCTCAATCTCTTCGTCGTCGATGGCGAAGCCGCGATCGCGAATGCGCTTGAGCTCGCGTTTGAGGGCAGGCACACTGGTGACGGTGTTGCGCGTGCGGGCCTGCATGCGGCAGCCGGCGAGGATACGATCCACTTCCAGTTCGGAGGAAAACGCCAGGATGGCTTTCCCGAGCGCGGTGCAATAGACAGGATTGCGGGCCCCCAGTTTGGACCCCATGGTGAGCGAACGCTGAGCCTCAATGCGCTCGATGTAAAGAACCTCGGTGCGGTCAAGCAAGGCCAGATGCACAGTCTCGCCGACTTCAATGGCCACGCGAGTCATGAGTGGGCGGGCTTCGTCGCGAATGTTGGTGTGATCAAGGGCACAACAGCCGAGGTCATACAGATGCAAGCCGAGGCGGTAACGATTTGACTCGATGCCACGGCGAAGCAGGCCGCGGCTTTCAAGAACATGGGCAATGCGATGCGTGGTTGTCTTATGGAGCTTCATCGCGGCGGAAAGCTCCGGCAGGCCAGCTTCACCCGATCCCTGTTGTCCGATGAATTCGAGGATGTTGATGGCTCGATCGAGGACCTGCACCTTATAAGGCGGTCTCTTCACCGGTTTGGCGGCGCGTTTCATCATGCGCAGGGTACCACAAAACCCGGCACCGCTACTTGACAGAGAGTACCGCGGGTACTGAGAATACCCGACTGTGTCTCAGGAAATAGAATCACTGTACCGCAATACGGTACACAGAGAATCGACCCTGGAAGAGATAAGCGCAGCAGTAAACAGATCACGAATGAGGAAAGACTGATGGATCCGATCGTGGTAAAGCCGGAGGGATGCCGATGGGATTGCCTGAGCCTGGGCGAAGTAATGTTGCGCTTTGATCCGGGCGAGGGCAGGATCCACACGGCGCGGCACTTTAATGTGTGGGAGGGCGGCGGCGAGTACAACGTGGCGCGGGGGCTTCGGCGTTGCTTTGGGCTGCGCACGGCGGTTGCGACAGCGTTTGCCGATAACGCGGTCGGGCGACTCGTAGAAGACTTGATTCTGCAGGGCGGGGTTGATAGTTCGCTGATTCGCTGGGTAGCGTACGACGGCGTTGGGCGCACAGTACGCAACGGGTTGAACTTTACCGAGCGAGGCTTTGGAGTGCGAGCCGCTGCAGGCTGCTCAGATCGAGGACACACGGCGATTTCGCAGATGAAGCGAGGGGATTTTGACTGGGAAAGCATTTTGGGTCCGGCGAATGGCTCGAGGTGGTTCCATACGGGAGGGATCTTTGCGGCGCTGTCTGAGTCAACGGTGGACGTGGCAAAAGAGGCCATGGATGTTGCGCGCAAACATGGCACACCCATTTCCTACGATCTGAATTATCGGGAGTCGCTTTGGAAGAGCATCGGCGGCAAGTCCAAGGCGCAGGAGGTGAATCGGGAGCTGGTGCGCAAAGTGGACTTGCTGCTGGGAAACGAAGAGGACTTTTCCGCGATGCTGGGCATCAAGCTTGAAGGAGTAGCGGAAGACTTTGCCGAACTACCGATTGCGAGCTACGAGAAGATGTTGCGCGAGGTGGCCGCGGCGTATCCCAACGTGAAACTGATTGCGACCACACTGCGCACGGCGTATACCGCAAGTCAGAACGCATGGGGCGCGATGGCACTGTATCAGGACGAGATTGTGCATGTGGCGCAACGAGACATTGACCTTCTGGACCGGGTGGGCGGCGGAGACTCGTTTGCGTCGGGGCTCGTCTACGGAATGATTGCCGGGAAGCCAGTTGAGTGGGCGGTACGCTGCGGTGTGGCGCACGGCGCGCTGGCCATGACGACTCC
>Ga0335075_10004961_pt1 | contig 20729 bp, 19 predicted proteins | sample Lox_Sample_24_FD_206723 | JGI IMG/M metagenome (GOLD analysis project Ga0335075, IMG submission 206723) | Soil microbial communities from Loxahatchee National Wildlife Refuge, Florida, United States - Lox_Sample_2.4 | ecosystem: Environmental > Terrestrial > Soil > Wetlands | place: USA...
TGCTCCCGCCCTCGTGGCACGGCGTCGTTCGTCCAGCCGATGTAGACCTCTGGGGTCTCCCCTTCGAACACCGGGGCGCTGTAGGTGTAGACGACCGAGGGGGTGTCCGGGGCACTGAGCGGAGCCTCGAAGAACGCTGCCCAGTTGTCCACGAAGATCTGGGAATACATGTCTTGAATGGCCTGGGTGAGCCTGCCAGAGTCGGTCACTGCTGCTTGCTCCCTTCCGTTCTGGGTAAGGCGAACTAATGGAACCCGCTGTATATGGCCGAGGACGCCGGGGCGGCCGACCTCATCGCCGGGCAACGGCTCCAGCTCGGCATCAGCCGGGGGTCGCCCGAGCAGGTGATCGACGGCTGGCGGTACTTCGGTTACCAGCCGCCCGAGAGTATGGACGACGCCGGCATGGCCCGTGAGCACGCGAAGGTGTTCCTCGAGGTTCTCAAGGGCGAGGGTTTCGCGCAGCCGAACCCCCGTCCCATGTTCCCCAACCCACCGGGACTGCTCCGCGTCGAGCCGCACTCGGCGGGCCTGCGGGACCGCATCTGGTGGGGCGCTGGGTCCCGCAAGACGGCCGAGTGGGCGGCCGAGCAGGGCATGAACCTGCAGAGCTCCACCCTCGTCAACAAGGACAAGGACGGCGCCGTGCCGTTCCACATCCTGCAGGCTGAGCACATCCAGGCATTCAAGGACGCGTGGAAGACGGCCGGGCACCAGCGTGAGCCGCGCGTCAGCGTGAGCCGCAGCATCTTCCCGCTCGTTGACGCCCAGGACCGGATGTACTTCGGCAGCCGGGGCGAGGACGCGGACCAGGTCGGCTACATCGACGCGCAGACCCAGGCGATCTTTGGCCGCAGTTACGCCGCCGAGCCTGACGAACTCGTCGAGCAACTGCGCCAGGACGAGGCCATCGCCGCCGCCGACACCCTCCTGCTCACCGTCCCCAACCAACTCGGCGTCGACTACAACGTCCATGCCATCGAGGCCGTCCTCAAGCACGTCGCCCCAGCCCTCGGCTGGCGCTAGCCGCAATTTGTTGCCAAACGAATGGGCGCAAGCCTGACTCAGGAATACCTGCTGTTCCGGTGCTTGCGACGGAATGTGGCCGGCGGTATGCCGCATGCGGTCGTGAACGCCGTGTAGAACCGGCTGACCGAGCCGAAGCCGGATGCCGATGCCACGTGGCCGATGGGGAGATCGGTGGTGATCAGCAGGCGGCGTGCCTCGGCAAGGCGGAACCGCTTGAGGTAGTCGCCCGCCGTGGTGCCCGCGACTTTGCGGAATTGAGCCATCGCGTAGTGGGGGTGCAGTTGCGCGGCGGCGGCGATATCGGCGACGGTGAGTGGCTCACGGAAGTACTCGGCGATGTGTCGCACCATGGCGACGACCTGACGCAGCGCGGCGTCGCTCCCCGAGTACTGGCGCATCGGTTCCGTCAGGGAAGCCAGGGCGAGCCTGCGGACCCGGGCCTCGATTTCGAGCATGGCGATCCGCTGCCGCTCGGGTTCGTCGCAGGCCAGGTCAGAAGCCCACTGGCCGAAGTTCATCGGATCGGTCTCTGCGGCGGCCGACGGCGGGGAAACCAGCGGCGTGCCGGACAGCAGGCGACCGGTTAGCGCATCGGGCAGTCCCCAGCTCAGGAAGGCCTCGAAGGGCACATACAGCCAATGGACGCGGGCCGCGGAGTTCCCCACCAGCTGGTGTGGCACGGCGGCCCAGAACGCGGCGACGCTTCCCGGGCCGACCTCGACCGGAATCCCGCCGAACAGGTAAAGCATCGTGCCGCCGTCGGCCACCAGGTTGATCTCAAGGTCGTCGTGTTGATGAGCCGCGCCCATCAACACGGGCCGGCCCGCCCAGCCCTGCAGGCTTGACGGCTCGATACGCGGCGCGATCTGAGAATCCAAGAAGTTTTCACTCTTATCGTTGAAGACTTCGCAAATCGTAGCCCTGTACCGTCGTAGCCGTCCACGAGTCACACCGCCCCCGGTGTTCGGCGTCCGACCCATTTTGCCGGAACTATCCGCGGTTCGCGATAAGGAGCCCTGCTGTGTTTACTCTCGGCATTGTCGGAGCCGGGCAGTTCGCTGGGTCGTTTGCCAAGCTCTGGCGGGTGCACCCCGGCGTTAGTGACATCCTGGCCACCGACCTGTTGCCTGAGCGGGCCGAACGGCTCGCCGCCTCCCGCGACCTCGCCGGGACTGTTCCGTCGTACGAGGCCATGCTCGACTCGGACGTCGACGCGGTCGCGATCTTCACCCAGCGCTGGACGCACGGCCCGCTTGTCGTCCAGGCCTTGCGCGCCGGCAAGCACGTCTATTCGGCGGTGCCGATGGCCGTCACCGCCGAGGAGATCGCGGCCATCATCGAGGCCGTCCGACAGACCGGCCTGACCTACATGATGGGTGAGACCAGCTACTACAACCCGGCCGTCGTCTACGCACGGGACCAGATCGCCAAGGACGCCTTCGGGCGCCTCTTCTACGCAGAAGGCGACTACGTCCACGACATGGATCTCGGTTTCTACGATGCGTACAAGTACAGCGGGGGTGAGAACTGGAAGGCCACCGCCAGCTACCCGCCGCTGCTGTACCCGACGCATTCCATCGGTGGCGTGCTCGGCGCCTGGCAGACGTATGCGACCAGCGTTTCCGCGATAGGTGTCACTGACGACCGCGGGGACGGCGTGTTCGACAAGACCGTTAGTCAATTCGGCAACGACTTTTCGAATGCCACCGCACTGTTCGAAGCCGCGGGCGGAGGCTCCTTCCGCACAAACGAGTTCCGCCGGGTCGGGTATCCCTCCTACATCCGGGAATCGCGGTTCCGGTTCTTCGGCACAAGCGGGAGCCTCGAGCAGCTCGTGAACGTCAGTCTGTGGCAGGACAAACAGGGTGTGACTGACATTACCGAGCAGCTGCAAACGAGGCCCTCCCTGCCACCTGACGACCCGTCGCTGAAAGATGTCGCTCCCGCCTTGCGGGACGCCTTCACCTCGGGGTCAGCGCCGGTGCACGACCGCTCACGGCTGCCGAAGGAATTCGCCAACGTTCACAACGGGCATGAGGGCAGCCATCACTTCCTGGCCGACGACTTCGTGGCGGCGGTAAGCACCAGCTCACTGCCGCCGGTCAACGCATGGGTGGCGGCCCGTTTCACACTGCCGGGGATCATCGCGCACGAATCTGCCCTCAAGGGAGGTGCACGGCTCGGCATACCTGACTTCGGAGACGCGCCCGGTGCGTAAAACCGGGCCGGGCGCCCGCGGCCGGCCCGGCCGTGGCGGCGAGTAGCACAGGAAAGGACGACATGGCCCGCTCAAGCGCAGCCAGCTCGGCCACCCGGTGCTGGCCGGCATCGCGGCCGCCCATGGCAAGACCGCCGCTCAGGTGGTGCTGCGCTGGCATATCGAGCGCCAGTTCGTGGTGATCCCGCGCTCGGCGCGCCGGGAGCGGATCGAGGAGAACTTCGACCTGTTCGACTTCAAGCTCAACGACGCCGAACTGCGGCAGCTCGACGCCCTGGCGGCCTGAACAGCGGCCTGGATGCCCGCGCGGCGGCACTAGCGCCCGGCTTGTCTTGACGCCTTGTAGTGCAAGGCATAGCGTTGCAAAGTATGTACAGGGAACGACTGAAGGGCAACCTAGACCTGCTGCTGCTGTCGGCGCTGGCCGCCGGCCCCGCACATGGCTACGGGATCATCACCGCGCTGCGCGAACGCAGCGAGGGCACCTTCGACCTGCATGAAGGCACGATCTACCCAGCGCTGCACCGGCTAGAGGACGCCGGGCTGCTCGGCAGCGCCTGGGCGGATGCTCAGGGCCGCAAGCGCCGCGTTTACGCGCTGACCGACAAGGGGGCGGCCGCGCTCGCCGCCGAGCGGACCGCATGGTGGCGCTTCGCCGCCGGCATGCGGGCAGTGCTGGAAGGCGAGCCGGCATGACCGGGGACCGTGACCCCATCCAGCAGTACCTGGACCAGCTGCGGCTGAGCCTGCGCATCCCTGAAGTCGGCCGGATCCTGGTCGAGGCGGAAGATCACCTGCGGGCCGCAACCGCCGCCGGGATGGCGGAAGGGCTGACCGAGGCCGAGGCGCAGCAGGCGGCGATCGCTGGTTTCGGACCGGTAAGGGAGATCGTCTACGCGCACCAGACGCGCAACGGGCGAGTGGCCGCGGTGCTCGCTGACCTGGCCATCGCGCTGTGGCGGGTAGCCGCGTTCTACCTGCTCGCGGCCTTCCTCCTGGGCCTTGTCGGGCTCCTCGGGAGTGGCACCGGGTGCTCCGCCCACGCCGCGTCCTGCAAGCTGCCGACCTTGGTGCCCGAGACCAGCGCCCTCGCGGCACTCATCTCCTGGGCCGTTACGGGGATAGCCGGCCTGGCCTTGCTCGCGGCATACTTTGCCGTCCGCCGGGTCCAGCGGCGCCGTGGCCGGGTGTGGTCGGTGCCGCTGGGCGGCTACTTCCCGCTGGCGGCGGTCGTCGCGTCCGTCGCGGTTGGCGTCGGACTGCTGCTGCTGGGGACGACAGCCCACGTTGTGTTGGGGCCGTGGTCCGCCATCATCATCTTCGCGGCGCTGGGCCTGATGGTCACCTACGGGTTGCGGATGTGGCGGATGCTCTGGAACCAGGCGCGCGGCCGAAGCGAGCTGGCATGACAGCAGGAATACCGGGCCAGGTGCCTGACTAATTCCGGCGGGCGGCGCGGATCAGCGCGCCGAGTCGAAGGCTCTGCATGACCTCCGCATAGAGGACATGCCATCCCAGCCCCGATAGAGCATCCTTATATTCGGACTTGCTGCTGATCGCTCGCCGGTTCAGTGTTGGGTCAGTCGGAGTCCAAAGTGGGGGGGAACACCGTGGGTGGACCGCCACGACCCGAGAGACCTCGGGGGGCGGTCCGCCACCGGTGTTTCGGCGTTCCCCATACCGGCCCTGCATGCCGCGAACTCGGATTACCATTACCAGTCATATGTGGTTACAGACTGGGATCGGGACCTATGCGAATCGCCGCGCTTGCCGATGCGGAGCATCTGGCCAGATTGAGGCTGATGCGCCCCGCAATCGCGAGGATGGTGGCCGCGTTGCGAGCCGGCGTCGGCGTGGCTGCCGTAACGTCTGGGCTACTGGCTGGCGGCAAACCCTTGTCGTGGTGGATCCTGGTGCCCACGTTGGCTGTTGTCGCCGGGTGGACGGCGCTCTATGTACGGGTGGCGTGGACCCGTGGACTGCTGGACTGGCTGGTCGGGACGGACCTGCTGCTCACGGCCCTGTTGTGCCTGGCGATCGGGCATCTGGTACCCGCGAGCGCGCTGGCGGGGTCGACCAGCTGGGTAAGCCTGACCGCCGCGATGGCCGTGGTAAGCGCGCAGCTTGCCGGCAAGCCAGCCCTGTGGCTGCCACCCTGCCTGGTGGTTGCGGGCACCATGTTCGTCGGCTCGCGGCTCGCGCACAGCCCAGACGGCGGTGAGTACGCCGGCGGCCTTATGGTAACGCAGTCTGTGCTCACCGCCATCGTCATGGTTATCGTCCTTCGCGCCGAGCGGTCGGCCGTCAAGGCGTTCGCCGATCTTGAGCAGGCGCGCACCGAGGTGATGCTGGCCGCGGCGCGAAGAGAGGACGAGCGCGCCCAGTTGCGGATGGTGCACAACGGCCCGCTGACCATCCTCACGATGGCTTTCCACGCCAGCGCCAAGCAGCCGAGTGCGATCTTGCGACAGCGAGCCGCGGAGTCGCTTGACACGCTGCGCGACATGATCAGGGCCGCCGGACCGAGCTCGGGAAATACCTGGCTCGACGAACGACTAGCGAAGGTGACTGCCTGGTACGAGGCGCTTGAGGTGACCGTCGACCTGCAACCTTGCCTTGTCCCCGCGCATATCGCCGACGCCTTTGCCGGAGCCGTGGCCGAGGCGCTGGAAAACGTCGTACGTTATGCCGGAACCCAGCGCGCCGCGGTCCTGCTGCGCGACGAGCAGGACGTCGTGAGGGTCACTGTGGCCGATCAGGGCCGCGGATTCGATCCGGCGCAGGTGTCGGGCGTCGGGTTCGGATTGCGCGAAGACCTGGCGGGGAGGATGGCCGCCGCCCGGGGCTCGTTCGCTGTGCGTTCCCGGCCGGGCGCGGGAACCCAGGTTCACCTGGAGTGGGCCCGTGCTTAGCCAGTCTGCCCTGAGCGCGCGCGCGGCCCGCCAGCCCGTGGCGGGCCAGCCTGTGCCGGGCCAGCCTGTGCCGAGCGAGCCCGTGCCGAGCGACCTGCCCGCGATGACCGAGTCGGTGGCAACCGTCGAGCAGCGCTATGACCGGGCCGGCTTGTGGGTCGCGATCGTGGTCACATTCGGGTGGTACCTGGCCGGTGTGGCGCCCATCGTTGTCGACAGCTGGCTGCGGTACGGTCTCAATGCTTCGGACGCGGTGACCTGGCTCTTGTTCGCTGTGCTCGGCGTCGTTGCGGCGGTGGTGGTTCTGCGGGGTGGTGGGCGCGGCCCAGCCTTGCCGCTCGTCATCTGCCCGATCCTGCTGGCTGGCTCGGTACTCGGGTCGCTCGTGTCACCGGATGGAGTGCTCGGCCATTTCGACTGGCCGTTCACGATGGTCGGCTGGTTCGCGGTGCTCGCGCTATGGCGCAGGCGGCTGCCCGGGTTGATTGCCTTCTACGCCGCGAACGTGATGGCTAGCGGCGTCATACTCGCCACGCTTGGCGAGGCGAGCCGGGTAAACGTGGGCAGGTTCATCGCGCTCTGCTGCGGGATCAGCGCGCTGCAGATCACCGTGTTCTGTGGCAGCAGGATGGTCACCGCAATGGCCAGGCGCGGGGCCGAAGCGGCGGATGAGCTGGCCAGAACGCGATCCATGAACATTGCTGCCGAGGTCGTACAGGCGGCCAGGCGGAGCAGGTACGAGACGATCACGGGGACAGTCGCGCATCTGCTTGACGGCCTGGCGGGCGGTCAGCTTGACCTGACAGATCGGGCCGTGCGGCAGGAGGTGGCTGTGGCGGTAACTCGCCTGCGGCGCTACCTCGTTGAGTCGGACGAGGTGCCTGATCAGCTCTGGCACGAGCTTCAGGTCTGCGCGGACGCGGCCGAGCGGCAGGGCATCGCGGTTGATCTGGTGGCGCCTGCAGGCCTGATACCAACGATGCCGGTGGACGTTCGTCGTGCGCTGACCGAGCCGATCATCGCGGCGCTGGCCGCTACGGCCACCAAGGCACGCATAACGGTGGTCGCCTCCCCCGGTGAGGTGGTGGTCGCCATCCTCGCTGATGCACGGCTTGACGCTCCGCCGCCCAGCCTGCACGGAGCGGTGGAGTCCAGTCATGACGCGGAGGGAGAGATGCTTTGGCTTCAAGCCCGCTGGATAGGCCCATCCGCATCGCCCTCATAGAGGACACCGACGTCGTCGTCGAGGGGGTGCGGGCCTGGCTTGCCGCCGACCCGCAGGGCCGTGTGGTGATCGTGGCTGCTGGTGACTCGATCGAGGCCGTCCTTACGGGTCCGGGTGAATCAGCCGACGTCGTGGTGCTCGACCTCGAGCTGGACGGCACGATGGTCACCGACCGCGTCGCCGAGCTCAGCGACCTTGGCTACCGCGTGGTCGTGTTCTCCGTCCACGTCAAGCCCCTCGTGGTGCAGGCGGTCATGAACGCGGGCGCGTGCGCGTTCCTCGACAAGCGAACCGAACGGGAGCAGTTCGTCGATACGGTCGTCGCAGTCGCCCAGGACTGGCCATATGTCACCCCCTCAATGGCGGGAGGATTGCTCCAGGGAGTGCAGCTGTCGGACCGCGAGCGGCAGGCGCTGCAATACCTGTTCCAGGGAATGGACAGGGACTCGATCGCCCGCCGACTGCGCAAGCCCGATGGCCAGCCGCTGAGCGCGACCACGGTAAAGACGTACATCGAGCGAGCAAGGGCGAAGTTCGCGGCCGTGGGACGGCCCTGCCGATCCAACTATGCGCTGCTCGCCCGCTGCGTCGAAGACGGACTGATCAGACCGGAGCAGGTCGACGACTACCGGCCGGGAACGGCCTGAGAATGGCCCCAGAACAGGTGCCGCTGGTTCCAGATCAGGGTCCGGTCGAGCAACTCGCGGCGGCGCGCTAGTGCGGCGCCTGGCGCCGGAGCCTGGGCAGCGCGAAATGCTCGGATGAGCCGATGGAGAACGCCTGCCGCCTGCTGCCGTCGATCTCGAACGACCCGCATCATGCTGCGGCCGATCGGGTCGCCCCGGCCGCCTCACACCGCGAAACCGAGTTTCCGAGCGGGACATCATTTGAAAATTAATTCTTAAAAATAGTATTGACAGTCCCACCGGGGTCTTCGACGATGAGTACGCGCCTTCAGGTATGCGGCAGGAGGAGTCCCCCGATTACGCTGCAGCAGGTCACGTTCCCGCCCGTGCAAGCCCGCTACGTCGAACTGGCCGGGTCCAGGGCGGCAACGGCTACGTCGCGGCGGCGGAGATCAACGTGATCGGATCGCCGGCCCGCTGAGCAATTCGATGCTTCATGACACGAGTCCGCCCGCGCCAAGAGAGCGAGGACCCATGCCCTTCCCGAAACGTCGGCTCATGATCCCGGCGGTGTTCATCGCCGCGCTTTGCGGGGCGCTGACCGCGGTCGCGGCGCCCGCCGCTTCGGCCGCACCCGCGCGGCCGGCCGCGCCGGCGAGCCGGAGTGCGAGTAAGGTTCAGCAGTCCGCGAGCCAGTCGTACAACGGGCTGGCGCTGACGCCGCCGATGGGCTGGAACGACTGGTACGAGTACGGGTGCAACGTCACGCAGGCCGAGGTCCTGGCCAACGCCAGGGCGCTGGTCTCCAGCGGCCTGGCCAAGCTCGGCTACAAGTACGTCAACCTGGACGACTGCTGGATGGCGCCGACCCGGGCCGCGGACGGGCAACTGCAGGCCGACCCGACCCGGTTCCCGAACGGGATCAAGTGGCTCGCCGCCCAGATCCATCACATGGGCCTCAAGCTCGGGCTCTATGAGAGCTTCGGAACCAGGACATGCAAAGGGAATCCCGGCAGCTACGGCAACTACCAGCAGGACGCGGACACCTTCGCGAGCTGGGGCGTTGACTTCCTCAAGTTCGACTACTGCGGGCCGCCGTCCGGCCTGACCAGTGCCGAAGCAGAAGCCGACTACCAGCAGATGAGCCAGGACCTGATCGCGACCGGGCGGCACATCGTCTTCAGCGAGGAGCTGCCGATCGGCGCCGATAACGCCAACCCGGCCAACGCGAACTACCTGCCGTATGTCGCCTTCTCCTCGAAGATCGCCAACATGTGGCGGGTGGCGCCGGACCTGACCACCAGCTTTGACTCCACGATCTTCGGCCACCTCGCCAACGACCTGCCGCTGGCCAGCTACGCGCATCCCGGCGCCTGGAACGACCTGGACATGCTGGCAACCGGGAACACGACCTTCAACTGGACAGTGCAACAGGAAGAGACCCAGATGAGCATCTGGGCGGAGCTGGCCTCCCCGCTCCTCGACAGCAGCGACCTGACCAGCATGACCCCCGCCACGAAACAGATACTCGGCAACAAGGCGGCCATCGCCGTCGACCAGGATCCGCTCGGCAGGCAGGGACAGCTGGTGAGCCAGCAGAACGGTGTCGACATCGTGGCCAAGCCGCTGGCGGACGGGGACGTCGCGGTCCTGCTCGCCAACACCTCATCGGTCCCGGAGCACGCTAGCACCACCGCCGCCGCCGTCGGGCTGGGTTCCGCCGCCGCTTACACGGTCAGCGACCTGTGGGCGCACACCACCCGAGAGACGGCCGGAACGATCGCCGCTTCGGTCCCGGCTTACAGCGCCATGCTCTTCCAGGTGGCGCCGCTGCGCGGTGCGGTGGACCGGTATCCTCCGCTCACCGACATCGCGGTCACCCCCGACGTGCCGGCGCTTTACACCGGGTCGCAGTTCGCGGTCGCCGCCCCCGGGCAGACCATCAGCGTTCCGGCTACGCTCAGCAACGACGGGCGCGAGACGGTCACCGACGCGTCGCTGTCGCTGACCGGGCCCGCCGGCTGGGACACCGGCGCCCCGGTGTCGGCCCGCGTCATCCCCGGCGGCAAAGACCTCACCGGCACTTGGCAGGTCACCGTGCCGCCGGGCACCCCGGCCGGCACCTACACCCTGACCGGCACCGCGACCTACCGCTGGAACGCCGGCCGCGCTGGCACCAGCACCGGCCAGGGCGGCTTCCAGGTGGACGTGCCGCCCTCCGGCACCCCGTATCTGGACCAGCTTTCCTGGCTGTCGGAGACCACCAGCCAGGGCAGCGGTGTGATCGTCGACAAGAACGTTTACGGCGGGCCGCTGACCATCCACGGGGTCACCTACGCGCACGGGCTGTGGGCCAACTCGGTGGCCACGATCTACTACTACCTGGGCGGCAACTGTACCCAGTTCACCGCCAGCCTGGGGCTGGACGACTCCGACGAGGGCACTGGGGCGGTCGTCTACGAGTTTTATGCCGACGGCACCCAGGTCTACGACAGCGGCGTGGTCACCAACTCCACTCCGACCGTGCAGGCCAGCGTGAACGTGACCGGCGCCCAGGTCCTCGAGCTGCACGTCGCCGAGGGCAACGGCACCGTCAACTTTGGCAACGCCGACATCGCCTCGCCGCAGCTGACGTGTGCCAGTTGACCCGGGGCTTAAGCAACAACGGAACGGCCAGTGGCGATAGCGGTTGGAAGACCGCTGGATTACCGCCACTGGCCGTTCGATCCGGAGGTCGCGGTCCGGGTCATCTGCTGGTTCCCAGCGGACAACCATGTGGTGATTGCACTGGTCGGGTTCGACAAGAAGGCGGTCGGTGACGTGTTCTACGCGAGTGCGGCCGCACGCGGGGAGGCGCTAGTCGACGCGTGGCTGCGCCAGAAGGGAAGTTCCGATGACAGAAGAAGTTAAGTTCATCCGCGGCAACGACCGCATCAGCCAGCTCGCCCAGCGACCCGACATCGCCGCAGGCGTCGTCCAGGTCCGCGCCGACATGGCCGAAGCCGACCGCACCTACGCCATGGGCCTGGCCTAGGCGAGGGGCAGCGGGCCCGGGTGCTGGCGCTTGAGGTGCTGCCCGCGGTGATCGCCGCGGCAGCCGCCGCGGTCGCGTGCGCGCTGGCGATGCCCTGGCTGGTGGCGCCGGACATCGACCTGGAGGTGGCGGCGAGCCTGCGGACGGACGGGTGATGGAAGTGGAAGAACAACGACGGCCTTAGCCGGGCTTGTCCGGCTTGTCCGGCGGTTCGGTACTCTCTTCCTGGGCGCCGGGGACGATGAGTTCGCCGGGCTCGAAGCCGCCTTCCGCGGCCACCGCGGCCAGTTCGTAACCCAGTGGCTTGGGCGCGGCGGATACCGGCCTTCGCCCGCCGGTCAGCACCGAGGCGGTGGCCGCGATCACACAAGCCGCGATCGCGAATCCGAAGGCCACGGCAAGACCACTGTGGAACGGTGCGGTGATGAGGTGCGGGAAGAACTCCCGCCCGGCCACGTAGGTGGCGTTGGCGGCGGGCAAGTGCGACAGCAGCGGGCCGAGCAGTTGCTGCATCGGGTTATAGCCGAGGAAGGAGGCGAATAGCACGCCGATCGGGGGCAGGTGCGAGATCGGCGCGGCAGTAGCGGCCGGGATGCCCTGCGCGGTCAGCCCGCCGAACATGGCCGATGGCAGCTTGCTGGACAGCCCGGCCACCATCAAGGTGAAGAAGATGCCGATAGACAGCACGAACGCGGAGTTCTGGAAGGTGGCGATCATGCCGCCAGCGGCGCCACGCTGATTGGGCGGCGCCGAGTTCATCATCTCCGCCCAGTTCGGCGAGAAGAACAGGCCGGAGCCGAAGCCGTTGAGGGCTATGACGACCGCGAACTCCCAGTAGGCGAAGTCCACAGGGACGAACGTCAGCATTAGGAAGGCCGCTCCCGTCAGCAGCGCGCCGCCCGCGGTGAACGCCTTGGCTCCGAACTTGTCCGACAAGATGCCGGACAGCGGCGCGGACACCAGGAAGCCGACCGTCAGCGGCACCAGGTAGATGCCGGCCCACAGCGGGGTCTGGCTGAAGCTGTATCCGTGCAGCGGCAGCCAGATGCCCTGCAGCCAGATGATCAGCATGAACTGCATACCGCCGCGGCCCATCGCCAGCATCAGGCTCGCGATGTTCCCGGCGGCGAACGCCCGGATCCTGAACAGCGAGATACGGAACAGCGGCTCGGCGACCTTGGTCTCGACGTATACGAAGATGACCAGCAGTGCGAGGCCGCCGAAGAGCGCGGTGAGCACCCACGGGTTGGTCCAGCCCATCGGATGCCCGCCGTAGGGCAGCAGGCCATAGGTGATGCCGACCAGGATGGCGATCAGCCCGGCGGCGAACAGCAGGTTGCCCCACCAGTCCATCCGCGCGTGCTTGCGTACCCCGATGTCGTGCAGCATGAAGTACGCCCACACGGTGCCGAACACGCCGATCGGCGCAGAGACGAGGAAGATCAGGTGCCAGTTCACCGGGGCGAGCGCGCCGCCAAGGATTAGACCGATGAACGACCCGGCGATCGCCGCGATCGAGTTCACGCTGAGGGCCCTGCCGCGCTGGTTGGCCGGGAACGCGTCGGTGACGATGGCGGCGGAGTTGGCGAACAAGAACGCGCCGCCGACGCCCTGCACGACCCGCCAGACGATCAGCCACATCGCCCCGTCCGTGCCGTGCATCCAGGTTACGGTCAGAAAGACCGAGGCCACGCTGAAGACCGCGAAGCCCAGGGTGTACATCCGCACCCGGCCAAACATGTCGCCAAGCCGACCGAAGGACACCACCAACACCGCAGAAACCACCAGGAACCCCATGAACATCCACAGCAGGTAGCTGGTATTGCCGGGACTCAACGGGTTCAGCCCGATGCCGCGGAAGACGTCGGGCAGCGCGATCAGCACGATCGACTGGTTGATCGTTGCCATCAGCATGCCAAGCGTCGTGTTAGACAGCGCTATCCACTTGTAGTGAGGTCCGAGCGCACGGCCCGCCTGCACTGGTGCGCCTGCCGCGTCAGAATTAACTGTCATGGGCGGATACGCTCCCAACCTGAGATCCAACGGGTATTTGCTTATCCTCAGCTAACAATGACAGACCGCATCCGCGCTCCCTAAGCACAAGCGGTGATTTCCATGCCGACCCTGGCCTGGAACGTTACGGCAGGCAACGCGCAAGGAGATAGACGACCGAGAAGATCACCCAGCGGCGACCTCCGCCCCGGCAGGCCACCAAGGCAAGACCGGGTAATCGAGTCCTACAGGATCAACGCTCGTAGTGGTAACGGCAGGCTGCTGTCCGGATCTCGTCCTCGGCGATCTTGTAGACGAGACGGTGCTCGTCGGTAACGCGGCGTGACCAGTAACCCTGGAAGCCGTGCTTGAGAGACTCGGGCTTGCCGATCCCCTCGTTGCCGTTGCGCTGGATGTCGGCGATCAGCGCATTGATGCCTGCCGCGCCGTCTTCCGCACCTCGAGCAGCGCGCCGGCGGCATGACAGTCGATGAAGTCCAGGGCTTCCGGTCGATGATCGGCGGCTGCCCGTCCGCCGCTAGCGCCGCTACCGCGCTGGTCATAAGGGCCGCCTCCTACGCTCTCGAGGCCATGCCGGAGGGCATCTGGGGCGGAACCACCCCGGAGGAGCGCCGCACAGCACGAAGACGACCATTCCGCCGCCCGCAAGATTTCTAAACTATGCCGTACGCTCCGGCCCTGTACGGGTAGCCGGTCCTGCACGGCATATCGCGGTGGGAGAAAGAAAATCTTCAACCCGGCCCCGGAGTGTCCCTTCACACGAAAGCCAGAAGACGCGTAATATAAAATTATTGCTCCGGACCCTGGCAGTGTGCCCGCGCGATATCCGCGGAGACAGCGGGAGGAACCGGAGTTTTTTATGCGCTCACGGGCCGGTGCCGGCAAAACGTCACGGCTGAAGCACGGTGGAGCTCCGGGGAGTCTTCCGTCATAGATATCTACAACTCAGATTCCCGGAGTGCGTCACGATCTAATTATCGGACTCATCATCCTGGCCGCGGCGCTGGCAGTCGGCGTGGCCGGGATCCTGTCTAACGAAAACGGCGGCCATGCGCTCGTCCACCCGCTCGGTTCGATTATTACGTGACCGGCTCTGTCGGCACGCTGTTCCGGCGATGTCCCCGCTAGCACATCACCCCCGCGGAATAACCAGTGAAAGGCAGGCCACCATGGGTATCGCCAGGAAGATCGCGCATAAGGCCGAAGCGATCAAGAGCAGCGCCAAGAAGACAGCCAGCCGCCTCACCGAAGGCCGCCGCCTGCGCACCGGAGGCTGGGGCTACGACCAGGCCGCGGGCAACATCGAGCAGGCTGGGGCGAAGATCAAGGATGCATCCGAACACTAACCACTGCGCGCCGGCCGGCCGGTCTGGAGACCCTGCACGCGATGGGGGCGGGCGGTGACGGTCACAGGTTCCTCCGGGGCGGCTCCGCTTTACGATGCCCGTCGCGGCGTCTACTACACAAAGCCCGTCTTTCGCGGCTGGCTGCACCTGCTCTGCTTCGGGGTGTCGCTGGCGGGCGGCGCGCTGCTGCTGGCCCGCGCGCACGGTGCCGCGCAGATCACGGCCGCCGCTGTGTACTCGGCAAGCCTCAGCGCCTTGTTCGGGACCAGCGCGCTGTATCACCGCGGTACCTGGACTTCCGTCTGGCGGCAGCGACTGCGTCACCTGGACCAGGCGATGATCCTCTTCCTCATCGCCGGCACGGCAACTCCCGCTTTCCTCCTCTGCGGGGCCGTCGGCTTCGGGCTTGCCTGCCTGATTGCGATGTGGGCGCTGACGTTTTCCGCGGCGGCGGTCCGCCTGGCGCGGGCGGCCGTGCCGGAGCTCGTGGCCGGCGCGATGTTCATTGGGCTGGGCTGCGCGGGCGGCCTTGCGCTGCCGTGGGTGTGGATCCATGCCGGCGCCGTATCCGGGGTGTTGCTACTGGCCGGCGGCCTGCTCTACATCGCCGGGGCGCTTTCCTATCATCGTCGCTGGCCCGACCCGTACCCGTCGGTGTTCGGCTACCACGAGGTCTTTCATGTCTACGTCTGCGCCGCCGCGGCCTGCCAGTATGCCGCGATAGCGCGGTTCGCCGGCTGAGCCCGCGCGACTGACTGCGCTGGCAGGGCTGCTGCTGGCCGACAGCCGGGGTGCGCTGCGGCTGGTGGCGGCCTCGACCGAGCAGGCCCGGGTCGTGGAGCTGTTCCAGAAGGCCTGCGGTGACTCCCCCGTAGCCGGTACCTGTGTCGCCGGGCCGCCCAGGGGGCGCCTATGCCGTCCTGGCATCAGGTGAAACGATCGTGCCGTGACACCGCCTCGGCCTAGCCCGCCGCCGGACCAGCCGGACGGGTTTGCGGACATGGTGCCGGAAGCCGCCTCGCCGCGCCCTGCGCCCGTCCTGGTCGACGATCACCTCGAGCACCGGATCCGCAAGCCGGCCGATCTGCTGCGCTGCATTGCCTGCTGCATCGTGATCATCGTGCTGGCTGCCGTCGGCATCGCGGCAAGCGCGACGGCGAACGGCGTGGAAACTAACATCGTCGGAGTGAGCAGGCAGGTGCCGCACGCGGTACTCGCTGCGGCGCGGCCCTTGGCGCTGTTGGCGTTGCTGCTCTTGCCCGTCGCCCTGGCCATCCGCCAGCTCGTCCGCCACCAGCCAAGAAGGCTTGCCGAGGCTGCGGCAACTGGCGTCCTCGCCGCCGCGGCCGTAGCGGTCGCCGACTATCTGCTGCGGCGCAGCGCCGCCTCGCTGCTCTACGACGCGATCACCATGTCGCGGCCTGGTGTCAGCCATGTCCCGGCACTCGACGGATACCTTGCTGGCCTTGTTGCCTACACCACAATGATCGGCCTCGGCGGGCGGCGACCGCGCTGGCGGACTGCGCTGTGGCTGCTCATCGGCATATATGCGATCGTGAACCTGGCTGCCCTGAACACGACCGTGCTGTCGTTCCTCATCACGCTGCTCACGGGCTGCGCCATCGGGCTGGGCGTCCGGTATGCCGCGGGCTCCATGCCGGCGCGTCCCACCGCGGAAGAGATCGCCGGGGCGCTGAGCACCGCCGGCTGTCCGGTAGCCGAGATGCGGCGGGCCGGGCAGTCCGGCACCGAGTCCCGTCATTACCTGGCGCTAGCACGCCGCGGCGGCGCTCTCGACGTCTATGTATACGACTGGGACCAGCAGGCAGCCGGCCTGCTCTACCGGCTGTACCGTTCGGTGCGGCTGCAGGGCCAGGTATCACGCAGAACGCCGCTGTCCGTGGACCGGGCGGTGGAGCGCCGGGCACTGCTGTCCTATGCGGCGCAAGACGCCGGCGCCCCCACTCCCCGGCTTCGGGCCCTGACCCGGGCCGGCCCGGAGGCGGTCGTGCTCGCCTACGAGCATCACGATGGAACGACACTCGCCGAACACAATCCCGGGCCCACAGGTGCCCAGCTAAGGCACGTCTGGGACGCCGTGCTACGGCTGCACGCTCACCGTGTCACGCACCGGGCGCTCACCGCCGGCCGCATCCTCCTGACGGCCGATGACCGCGTCATGCTGCTCGACCCGTCCGGCGGCGACGTAGCCGCAACCGACTTGCAGATCCGCCTCGACCTGGCTCAGCTCATCGCTGAACTCGCGCTCCGCGTCGGACCGGACAAATCCGCCGACCTGGCGCTTGAGAAGGTCACCGCCACCGAACTCCTCACCGTAGTGCCATTGTTGCAGACCGTCGCGCTGTCCCGTTCCACCAGGGCAGCCCTGCGCCGCCGCAGGGACGTCCTGCCCGCGCTGCGAAAGCGACTCCTGGCCAATGTCCCCGGCGGCGAGGTTACCTCCGTACAGCTGGAGCGCGTCCGGCTGCGCACCCTGGCGACGCTGGTCGCGAGCGTCGTGGCAGGCTACCTGCTCGCGGGCGAGCTCGCACGGGCCAGCCTCATCACGGTCCTGCGGTCCGCGGACTGGCGCTGGAGCATCGCGGCGCTGGCCCTGTCCGCGGTGACCTACGCCGGTGCGGCGATGTCACTATCCGGGTTCGCTACCAAGCGGCTGAGCTTCATGCTCACGATCCTCGCCCAGGTGGCCGGCTCCTTCGTCACCCTCGTCACCCCCGCCGCCGTCGGGGGCGCCGCACTCAATATCAGGTACCTGCAGCGCAGGAAGATAGCGGCGCCCGTCGCGGCTGCGAGCGTCGGCGTTTCCCAGGTGGTGGCCTTCGTCCTGCACATCTTGCTGCTCGTGGTGTTCATCGCGCTCACCGGAACCAGCGACAGCCACCCGTTCAGGCTGCCGGCATCCGCGTACTTCGTCCTCGCCGCGCTCGTCACGGTCGCGGCCGCCGCCGCCGCCCTCCCGGCCGGGCGCCGCCTGCTGCGCGCCCGCGTAGCGCCGGCGCTCAGCCAGGTGCTGCCGCGGCTGCTGGAGATGGCACAGCACCCCCGCAAACTCGCGCAGGGAATTGGCGGCGCGCTCTTGCTAAGCGCGGCGTACATCCTCTGCCTCGCCATGTGCGTTCGCGCGTTTGGCGGCTCTGTACCCATCGCGAGCGTCGCCGTGGTCTACCTCACCGGCAGCGCGCTTGGATCCCTGGTACCCACACCCGGTGGCCTTGGCGCCGTCGAAGCGGCGCTGTCAGCCGGGCTCACGGCCGCCGGGCTGCCGGGTGCGGCGGCAGTCAGCTCAGTACTGCTCTTCCGGCTGCTGACCTTCTGGCTCCCCGTGCCCGCCGGCTGGGCCGCGCTCAAGTACCTCGAGCGACGGCAGGCCCTGTGACGGCTACCCGTCGGCCACCCGGCACGGCAGGGCGTTGACCAGGAAAACGATCAGGAAGCGGAAAGAATCGATCCTTTCGGGCTCGCTGTCATCGTTAGGGCGAGCGGTGCCCTGGCCGGGTCATGGCCGGTCTGCCCGGACGCCCCGACGATGGCCGTCAGGTCCGACCCGTCGATTGTTTCGCGCTCAAGCAGCAGGTCGATGACCCGGTCGAGTGTCTCACGATGCCCGCGGAGCAGCGTGGTGGCCGTGTCCTCGGCCTCCCGGAGCAGCCTGGCTACTTCCTGGTCGATGGAACGCTGCGTCTCTTCGGCATAAGGTCGGCCTGCGAAGGGATTGTCGCGGCTCGGTCCCTCCGGCCCGTAGCCGATAGGCCCGACCTTCGCGGAGAATCCCCACTCCCGCACCATGTGCGTCGCGAGTTCGGTCGCACCTACGAGGTCGCTGGATGCGCCGGTCGACGGTTCCGCCAGGACGACAATCTCCGCGGCGCGACCTCCAAGACGCACGGCGAGCGAGGCTGTCAGATGGCTCACAGGATACAGATGGCGCTCGAACTCAGGCAGCTGCTCGGTCACCCCGAGCGCGGCGCCACGGGAAAGGATCGTGACCTTCGCGACGGGATCGGCGTGCTCGGAGAGCGCGGCCACGAGCGCGTGCCCGGCCTCGTGGACGGCCACGGCATGTTTCTCCTCGGGTAGCAGCGCGTTCGACGCGTCACGGCGGCCGATCAGGAGCCGGTCCCGGGCGGCGTCGAAGTCGGCGGCACCGAGCACGCTCCGATCGGCGCGCACGGCGTTGATCGCCGCTTCGTTCACGAGGTTGGCGAGATCAGCGCCGGAGAATCCGGGCGTGCCTCGCGACACGACGTCGAAGTCCACGTCGGGTGCGAGCGTCTTGCCGCGCCCGTGGATAGCCAGGATCGCGGTCCGCTCCAGGTAGTTGGGCAGCGGAATCTCAACCGTCCGGTCGAAACGCCCAGGCCGCAGCAGCGCCGCGTCCAGGATCTCCGCCCTGTTGGTCGCGGCCATGACGACCACGCGGGCGCCTGGCTCGAAGCCATCCATTTCTGACAGCAGCTGGTTGAGTGTCTGCTCGCGCTCGTCATTCGAGCCGAAGCCGCCGGGACCACGCCGGCCGCCGATGGCGTCGATCTCGTCGATGAAGATGATCGACGGGGCACGCTTCCGGGCGTCGGCGAACAGGTCCCGGACTCTCGAGGCGCCGACACCGACGAACATTTCGACGAAACTCGAGCCGCTCAGGGCGAAGAACGGTACGCCGGCCTCACCGGCGACAGCCCTGGCCAGCAGGGTTTTGCCGGTTCCCGGCGGCCCGACCATCAGCACGCCCTTCGGGCCGACCGCGCCGGCGCGGTCGTACCGGGCCGGATGCCTCAGGAAGTCCACTACTTCCATGACCTCGGCCTTGGAACCCTCGTAGCCGGCGATGTCCGCGAAGCGCGTCTGGGGCCTGTCCTCGTCGTAGACCTTGGCCTTCGACTTGCCGAAGCCCATGACCCCGCCGATCCGTCCGGTGAGCTGCTTGCTACGGCGGCTAATCCAGACGAAGAGCCCGACGATGATGAGAAGCGGCAAGATCCACTCAACTAGTAGTTCAAGCGCCGAGGTCGTGCTCGGGCCGATTCCCGTCACTTGAACCTTGTGCCCTATCAGTAGGGCGGAAAGAGCGTTGTCGTTCAGCGCGGTCGGGATCTGGGAGGTGTAGGTATTGCCGTCGTGGAGCTTCCCGCTCACCGAGCCTGCCGAGGTGATCGTCGCCGTCGACACCTTGTTCGCAGTCACGTCGCTGACGAAGCCGGTGTAGCTCAGCGCCCGCGCCGGCGTCCCTCCAGCGCCCGGGTGGAAGAGCAGAAGCGCAATGAACGCGATCGCGATCCCGGCCGGCCACAGCAATATCCACCGGGACAGCGACGAGGGCGGGGACGGCGGGACGGATTTCTTCGGTGGACCGGGATGGGCCGGGGTCGTGCGGTGCCAGGTGCTCACGAACGGGATCCGCTTGGTGGTGTCCTCAGGTTGGTGCTTCGCAGGCCACACCGTCATCGGGGACGCGGCACGGATGCCAGGACGGATGCCGGGGCGCATATGCAGCCTCGGCGCATAGCACCCTGGGCAGTCGCCTGGCAGTAGCGGGAAGCGACGGAATCATGCTCCTCAGCGGTGTGACCGCACGGGCACGCCGTGTCCGGCGGCGGCTCGCCGCGCGATGTTGTCGTCATACTGCGCCGCGGAACATCAGTGGCGGATCATCCGGTGGCGGTCCGCGTCAACGGCGCGGTAGACGGCTAGCAGGACGGCTGACCCGGCGATGGCGGTGAGCCAGGTGGACAGGCTGAAGAACCCGTTCAGGGAGTGGACGTGGAATACGGTGGCGGCGGCCCAGCCGCCGCACAGCGCCCCGGCGATCCCGATCATGCAGGTGACGATGAGGCCCTGTGATCTCTTGCCGGGGATCAGCATATTGGCGAGCAGGCCCGCGGCCAGGCCGAGGATGATCCAGGCGATGATGCCCATGACAGAATCCTTTGCAGTGTCGTGTGGGGTGCGCAGCCGCGCGGATGGCGCGGAAGGGGTACCAGCGCGTAAGGCAGGCTCGCGCGGCTTGGGGCCGCGGGCCGGCACGCCCGGGCTGCCCGCTGTCCGGGCGGTGCTGGCCGTGTTCAGCCTGGCTGGTTACCTGGCACCGGCCTTGCGCCGGTCGCGGCGCATGGTCTGCCGCAGCTGGGTGATCCGCGCGGTTCCGGCGGCGGCCATGATCAGCGCGCCCGCGATGGCGGCGAGCAGCAGCGCCACGGCCAGTGACAGCTGCAGGTGCGCGCCCAGGAAGCTGATGTTGACAGCGTGCTCGTTCTGGATGATGAAGATCAGCACCACGATGAGGACGGCGATGCCCGCGATCAGCGCGGC
>Ga0335075_10004962_pt1 | contig 20725 bp, 14 predicted proteins | sample Lox_Sample_24_FD_206723 | JGI IMG/M metagenome (GOLD analysis project Ga0335075, IMG submission 206723) | Soil microbial communities from Loxahatchee National Wildlife Refuge, Florida, United States - Lox_Sample_2.4 | ecosystem: Environmental > Terrestrial > Soil > Wetlands | place: USA...
ACAGCCGATCCTTCCCTCTCTGCCTACGCCCAAGCAACCACGCTCGATCGCGTGCACGCCGCGATGCTGCTGCAGGCCGATGGCAGGACCAACGCGCTTCGCGCACTGATCAGGAGCGAACAGGAGCACGGGTCGGAGTTTCTCCGCCTCGCCAATGCGCTTTCGGCCCTGTATCCTTCGGGCTCGGAGGAAGAACGACTGCTGGATGCCATGCTGCTGGCGGCGCCAAGATGAGCGCGCCGATGGAGCCCTGGTACAAGGCGACCACGGCACGCAAGGAAGTGCGCGAAGGCCGCTCGTTCAATCCGGACGAATTTGCGATCGCGCTCGAGCAGGTGGTGGCGGGAACGGCGCCGGAGGATTACCGCAATCCCGAGCAGTTCTTCGCCCGCACCTCTTTCACGCGCGCGCTTCGCGAACACGCGGGTATGGTGCTGCGGCGGCTCGCCGGGCGCACCGAGAATACGGCCCCGGTGCTGACCCTGATTACCCAGTTTGGAGGCGGCAAAACGCACACGCTCGCCACACTCTACCACCTCGCGAGCAATGGCGTGGCGGCATCGGGCTTTTCCGGCGTTGCAGACCTTTTGCGGAGCGCAGGCCTTGCGTCCGTGCCAAACGCACGGGTTGCCGTGTTTGTCGGCAATGCCTGGGATCCGCACGAAGGCCGCGAGACGCCCTGGATCGATTTGGCGCGGCAATTGGCGGGCGAGGCGGGCGTGGCGGCACTCGGGCCGGCAGCACTTACCTCGCCGCCCGGAACCGAAGCGATCGGCCGCGTCCTGCGGGCGGCGGACGGGCCGGTGCTGCTGCTGTTCGACGAGGTGCTGAATTTCCTCAACCGCCATCGCGCCGCCGCCGAATCGTTTCACGCCTTCATTCAGAACCTGACGGTCGCCATGACCGCAACGACCCGCGGCGCCGCTGTGATCAGCCTGCCGCGCAGCCAGGTCGAGATGACGGAACGGGACCAGGAGTGGCAGGACCGTATTTCCAAGGTCGTGCGCCGCGTCGCCAAGGACCTGATCGCCAACGACGAGGGAGAGATCGCCGAGGTGGTGCGACGGCGCCTGTTCGAGGATCTCGGCAACGAACGGATGCGCGGAGCGGTCGCAAAAAGCTTCGCCGCGTGGTGCTTTGCGCGGCGGGCGCAGCTTCCGCCGGAATGGACGGACGTCGACTGGGCCGTGACCGAGGCCAAGGGAAAAGAGCATCTCGAGCGGCGCTTCGCTGCCTGCTATCCGTTCCATCCGGCCACACTTTCGGTGTTCCAGCGCAAATGGCGGGCCCTGCCGCAGTACCAGCAGACGCGCGGGACGCTGGCCATGTTGGCGCAGTGGATCTCGCTTGCGGCGCAGGAATCGTTCCGACGGGCGCGGAGCGAGCCCCTGATCACGCTCGGCTCGGCGCCGCTCGACGAACCGGGCTTCCGGAGCGTGGTGCTCGGCCAGCTTGGCGAGCCCCGGTTGATGGCGGCAATCGAGACCGACATCGCCGGCGAAGGCGCGCATGCACGGGCGCTCGATGCCGACAGAAAAGGGCCGCTCCGCGACATCCACGGCCGGGTCGGCGCGACAATTCTGTTCGAGTCCTCGGGCGGCCAGACCGAGAAGGCCGCGCACTTGCCGGAGCTGCGTTTCGCGCTCGGCGAGCCCGGACTGGATACGACCACGATCGACAGCGCCGCCGCCGCACTGGAAGGCCGTTCCTATTTCATCCGCAGGGTCGGAACGGATGGGTTCCGCGTCGGCTACCGGCCGACGCTGCGCAAAGTGGTGAGCGATCGCCGCGCCTCGCTCGACGAGGAGAACGAGATCGGGCCGGCACTGCTGCGGCACGTGGAGGCCGAGTTTCGGCGCGGCGCGGCGCTTCCGGTTGCATTGTTCCACGGTGAAGCGGCGGAGCTTGCCGATACACCAAGGCTCACGCTCGTGGTTGCCGATCCGGAGCTGGAATGGTCAGGAGCCGAGGCGCTCCGGTTGGAGCTTGCCGAGTGGACGCGAAACCGCGGCGGCGCGCCGCGGCGCTATCCGGCGGCGCTCGTCTGGTGCCTCAAGAAACCGGGCCGGGATTTGCGCGAGAAGGTTGAGCTGGAACTCGCCTGGAAGAAGGTGGGCCGCGAGGCTGCGGCGGGAACGCTCGGCAGCGAGTTCGATTGGAACGAGCGCGCGGAGCTGCAGGCGAACGTAAGCGAGGCGGAAGCGGCGGCGAAGGATGCCGTGTGGTCGGATTACCGGTTCGTGCTGCTCGCCGACCGGCACGAACCGGCAGGACTGAAGGTGATCGATCTCGGCGCCGGGCACGCCTCGGGCGGCGGCACGCTCTCGGGACGCGTGGTCGCGGCGCTTCGCGCCGAGGCGGTTCTGAACGAGGGCATCGGCGCGGGCTATCTCGAGCGTCACTGGCCGCCGGCGCTCGCGGAGAGCGGCGCCTGGCCGCTTTCGAGCTTGCGGCAAAGCTTTCTCGACGGATCGCTCCCGCGCCTGCTGGATCCGGACGCCGTCCTGAAGCCGAAGATCGCCGAGTTCGTGATGCGCGGCGATTTCGGTGTGGCCTGGGGTGGAAAGAACGGCGGAGCCTACGAGACCGTCCGGTTCCAGGATCTGCTGGCCCCCGATGATATCGAGTTCGGCGCCACAATGTTTCTTTTGCGCAAAGAAAAGGCCTTGGCACTGAAGGCTCGGAGCGACAATGCGGCGCCGGTGGCGGGATCGGAGGCTCTCGGGCCGCCGCCGGATTCGGCGCCGCCGCCGCCGGCCTTGAAGGACCAGGATGCCGCGCCGCGCAGGCTTTCTCTCGAGGCAGCGGTGCCTTCGGAGCTTTGGAACAAGCTTGGCACGAAGATCCTGCCCCGGGTCCGATCGGGTCCGGAACTCAGGATCGGCGTTTCGGTTTCCGTCATGGTGCCGGCCGATGCGGCCGAGGCGCTGGCCGAGGAGTTGCGGCAGGCGCTCCGGGAGCTTGGCCTTTCCGCCACTGTCAATGTCGGATAGGAGAGCCCCTGCGACCCTCTGCGTTCTTATCGACGGTCGGATGCGGTCAGGTCCGAAAAATCACACTGTGGGGACAGGAAATGGCGATCAGGCTTTCGCGGGAAAATCTGCCGGAGCTCGCAGGCAAGGTGGCGGTACCCCGCTATGATGCAAAGCGGCTCAAGGCCAGCATCGTGCATTTCGGCGTCGGCAATTTCCATCGTGCGCACCAGGCGGTTTATCTCGATGACCTCTTCAACCTTGGAGAGAGCCAGGACTGGGCACTGATTGGCGCCGGGGTCCGCGCGGCCGACGAGGATATGCGGCAAAAGCTGCTGGCCCAGGACCTGCTGACAACCGTTGTCGAGCAAGAGGCTGAATCCTCATCGGCGCGTGTTACCGCCTCGATGGTCGAGTTTCTGAAACCGGCGGACACGGCGGCGATCCTCGGCAGGCTGGCCGATCCGGCGATCAGGATCGTGTCGCTGACCATCACCGAGGGTGGCTACTACATCGATCCGGCGACCCAGGAGTTCAGCCGGAATCATCCGGATATCGTCGCCGACGGCAAGAATCTCGCGGCACCGAAGACGGTATTCGGCCTGATCCTGGCCGGTCTCGCGCGCCGGCGGCAACGCGGCGTCGGGCCGTTCACCGTGATGAGCTGCGACAACATCCCCGGCAACGGGCACGTGACGCGACACGCGGTTGTTGGGCTTGCCTCGCTTGCCGATCCGGAATTGGCGGGCTGGGTCGAGGAACATGTCGCCTTTCCGAACGCCATGGTCGACCGGATCACGCCGGCCACCTCGGACCGCGAGCGCGCGCTGCTGGCCGGCGATTTCGGCGTCGAGGACAAATGGCCGGTGTTTTGCGAGAAATTCAGGCAGTGGGTTCTGGAAGACCATTTCCCGGCCGGGCGGCCCGCGCTCGAAAAGGCAGGCGTGCAGCTGGTCGCCGATGTCACACCGTTCGAAGTGATGAAGATCCGCATTCTGAATGGCGGGCATGCAACCATTGCCTATCCGGCGGCGCTGATGGACATCCGCTTTGCGCATGAGGCGATGGCGAACGAGCTTATCCGGCGCTTCCTGCACAAGGTGGAGCGCGAGGAGATCATTGCGATCGTTCCGCCTGTACCGGGCACGGACCTGCAGGAGTACTTCAGCCTGATCGACCGTCGCTTCGCCAATCCCAAGATCGGGGATACGATCGAGCGGCTTTGCCAGGATGGCTCCAACAGGCAGCCGAAGTTCATCGTCCCCTCGGTGCGGGATCGGCTGGCCGCTGGCGGCAGCGTCACCGGCCTGGCGCTGGTGTCGGCGCTCTGGTGCCGCTATTGCTATGGCGAGACCGACAGCGGCAAACCGATTGCCGCCAACGACGAAAACTGGAGCCGCCTCACCGAGCGCGCGAAGGCGGCGAAAGCCGACCCCAAAGTCTGGTTGGGCATGGAACAGATTTATGGCGCGGCGGGCAGGAACGAGACATTTGTTGCGGAGTTCCGCAGAGCGCTGAACGCCCTGTGGGCGCAAGGGACCAGGGCGACGCTGCTGCGTTATATCGGCAGCGAAGGTGCTGGCGCGCACTGACGCGCTTCTCCGGCCCGCCGCGTCGTCATTGAGGAGGAGACATGGCCATGGCGCTTGCCGCCAAACCGTCGACCGCAGAGCGTGGCGCCGAAAGCATCACTGCCTACGGGCCGGCTCGTTCGACGATCGAGGGGACTGTTCTTTCTCCCGATGAGCTGCGCAAGACCGACGCCTACTGGGACGCAAGCCTCTATTTGTGCCTGGGCATGCTCTACCTCAAGGACAACCCCTTGCTCCGGGAGCCGCTCAAGCCCGAGCATGTGAAGCTGCGGCTGCTGGGCCATTGGGGCTCGGACGCCGGCCAATGCTTCACGTACATTCATTTCAACCGGCTGATCAAGAAGTACGACCTGAACGCCATGTATATCTCCGGCCCCGGTCACGGAGCGCCGGCGGTCCTGTCCCAGGCCTATCTCGAGGGAACCTATTCGGAGATCTATCCCGACAAAAGCGAAGACCTGGCCGGGATGCAAAGGTTTCTCCGGCAATTCTCGTTTCCCGGCGGGATCGGCAGCCATGCCACTCCGGAAACGCCCGGCAGCATCCATGAAGGTGGCGAGCTCGGCTACAGCATTTCACATGGTTTCGGAACGGTGTTCGACCGCCCGGATCTCATCACGCTGGTGATGGTGGGCGATGGCGAGGCGGAAACCGGGCCGCTGGCGACGAGCTGGCACAGCAACAAATTCCTGAACCCGATCGCCGACGGTGCGGTGCTGCCGGTGCTGCACCTGAACGGCTACAAGATCAACAATCCCACGATTCTGGCCCGCATCAGCCACCAGGAGCTGGAGGCTCTGTTCACCGGCTACGGGTGGCAGCCGTACTTCGTCGAGGGCAGCGACCGGGACAGCATGCACCAGGCGATGGCCGCAACGATGGAGCACTGCGTGCTGGAGATCCGCAAGTTCCAGAACCAGGCTCGGGAATCGGGAAAGGCATTCCGCCCGCGTTGGCCGATGATCGTGCTGCGCAGCCCGAAAGGATGGACCGCTCCGCGGCAGATCGATGGGCACTATTTGGAAGGGTACTGGCGCGCCCACCAGATTCCCATCATCGACGTCGCCGTCAACCCGGCGCACCTGAAGATTCTGGAATCGTGGATGCGCGGCTTCAAGCCGGAGCAGCGCTTCGACGAACGAGGCCGCCTCATTCCGGAGTTAAAAGAGCTAGCCCCCAAGGGCGACCGGCGCATGAGCGCCAATCCGGTGGCCAATGGCGGGCTCCTCCGGCGGCCTCTCAAGATGCCCGATTTCCGTGCCTTCGCCGTCCGCGTCGATCATGCCGGCGGCGTGCTAGCCGGGAACGTGCCGACGGTAGGGAACTTCCTCAGGGAGGTCGTGCGGCTGAACATGACGAACTTCCGCGTTTTCGGGCCGGACGAGACTCAGTCCAACAAGCTGGAAGCGATCTACGAGGTTGCGAAGAAGGTCTGGCTGGGAGAGTCCTTCCCCGAGGACGCGGACGGAGGCGAACTGGCGGCCGAGGGACGCGTGATGGAGATGCTGAGCGAGCATACCGTCGAGGGCTGGCTGGAAGGCTACATTTTGAGCGGTCGCCATGGTTTGATCAACAGCTATGAGCCGTTCATTCATGTGGTCGACTCCATGTTCAACCAGCATGCGAAGTGGCTGGAGAAATGCAACACGCTGCCGTGGCGGGCCAGGATCGCCTCGCTCAACCTGCTGATCACCGCCCTCGTCTGGCGACAGGACCACAACGGCTTCACGCATCAGGATCCCGGTTTTCTCGATGTCGTTGCCAACAAGAGCCCCGAGGTCGTGCGAATCTATCTGCCGCCGGACGCCAACTGCCTGCTCTCCGTCGCCGACCATTGCCTGCGCAGCACCAACTACGTCAACGTGATCGTCGCCGACAAGCAAGTGCATCTTCAGTATCTCGACATGGAAAGCGCCATCACGCACTGCACCAAGGGGGCGGGTATCTGGAGCTGGGCGAGCAACGATCAGGGAGCCGAGCCGGACGTGGTGATGGCCAGTTGCGGCGACGTGCCGACGATGGAGTCCCTGGCAGGAACGGCGCTGCTGCGCGAACTTCTGCCCGGCATCAGAGTCCGCTTCGTCAATGTCGTGGATCTGTTCAAGCTGGTGCCGAACACCGAGCATTCCCACGGCATGACCGATCGTGAGTTCGAGGCGATCTTCACCGCAACAAAGCCGGTGATCTTCAACTTCCACTCCTATCCGTGGCTGATCCACAGATTGACCTACCGGAGGCCCGCACAGCACAATATTCACGTGCGAGGCTACAAGGAACAGGGAAACATCAACACGCCGCTGGAGCTCGCGATCCGCAACCAGACGGATCGGTTTCGCCTGGCGATCGACGCGATCGACCGGATACCGCGGTTCCAGGAAGTCGGTTCCAGCGCGCGAGAGGCGCTGCTTGACCGGCAGATCCAGTGCCTCCGCTACGCCCACGAGTTCGGCGTCGATCCGCCAGACATTGCTGACTGGGAGTGGCCTGCGGCGCTGCTACCTCGGACCGAACCGGCAGAGACGAAAACCGGGCCCTGATCAGAGATCCGACGAGACCGGGTTATTCTTCCTCGTCGCTCCGTTCGTCGCCGTGACGACGACGATGGAGGCGGGGCGCGCTGCGACACGCGCCAGCGCCGTCAGGCCGCCTTGCCCTTCGCCAAGGCGTGCACATCGGCGGTGGTCAGGGCGCTGCCGCCAATTCCCCAGTCTCCGCTTTCGACTTCCTCGATCATGCACCAGGTGACGCCGCGCATGCTCTCGCCCTCGATCGAAACCATCGCGTCGGTGAGCTTGCCGATGATCTCGCCTTTTTGCTGCTTGGTGAACACATCCTTGATGACGCGGACCTGAATAAGCGGCATGGCTTTCCTCCTTGTCTGTCCGGTGGCTGCTGCTTGGGCGCCTCGGCATCGGCAGATCGTGTCGGTCCCGGCTTGACACTGGTGGCACGCTGCCGGACAATTGCGCCGATGGTAATAGACAGTTCTGCCATCAACTGACGTCACTGTACTGGTCCGGCGACCAGGCCGGTCCGGCGTAGAGCGGGAGCTTGCATGCTCTCATTGACCGTAAGCCAGAACAGCAACCAGGCGCTCGCCGACCAGATCGTCGCAGGCGTGAAGCGGCAAATCGACGATCGGCACCTACGGCCCGGCAGCAAGCTGCCGTCGATCCGCAGCTTTGCCGAAACCTACAAGGTCAGCCGCTTCACGGTGGTCGAGGCGTACGATCGGCTGGTGGCGATGGGTTATCTGCAATCACGCCGCGGCGCGGGCTTCTACGCCTCCGCCGTGGCGGCCGCTGGATTGCGTCCCGCGCCGCCGGACTCCCACAAGGGCAATGAGCAACTTGTCTGGCTGATCCGCCGCCTGCTGGAGGCGGACGCCGGCACCCTGCTGGCCGGCGGGCCGTGGCTGCCGAATTCGTGGCTCGACGAAGGTGGCATTCGCCAGAGCCTCAACGTGCTTGCTCGCAAGAACGGTGCCCATCTGATCGAATACGGACGTCCGTTCGGGTATCTGCCATTGCGCGAGCATCTCGCGCTGATGTTGGGCGGGCTTGGCATCAACGCGCATGCAGGCCAGATCGTGCTCACGCAGGGGACCAGCCAGGCGCTCGAGCTCGTCATCCGCTACCTGTTGAAGCCAGGCGACGCCGCGCTGGTGGATGACCCGGGCTACTACAACATGTTCGGCAATCTGCGCCTGCAGGGCGTCGAGATGCTGGCGGTGCCGCGAAACCCCGACGGACCGGACCTCGCCACCCTGGAGCACCTGGCCGAGACGCAACGACCGAAGGCGTATTTCACGCAGTCGGTGATGCAGAACCCAACCGGAACCGATATGAGCCCGCACGTCGCGTTCAAGGTGTTGCAGGTCGCCGAGCGCCACAACTTCACGATTGTCGAGGACGACATCTTCTGCGATCTGCGGATGAGTCCAATGCCGCGGCTGGCCACGCTCGACCAACTCAACCGCGTGATCTACGTGCGCAGTTTTTCCAAGACCCTGTCAGGCAGCCTTCGCGTCGGCTTCGCCGCTTGCCCGCAGGACGTTGCCAACCACCTCGCCGACATAAAAATGCTGACCAGCATTACCACGTCACAATTCACCGAGCGGCTGATCTATCTGATGCTGGTGGACGGGCACTATCGCAAATACCTGTCGCACCTCCACGAGCGGCTCGGTGCGGCACGGCTCGATGTCATGCGCGCATTCGAGCGCATCGGACTGGAGTTGTTCGTCGAGCCCGCGGATGGCATGTTCCTCTGGGCACGCTTCCCGCGTATCGATGACTCGTTGGTGCTGGCGGAAGCGGCGCATCAGGCGGGCCTCATGCTCGCGCCCGGCACGGTCTTTCGTCCGCATTTGGAGCGTTCGCCGTGGCTGCGCTTCAACGTTGCCGTCTGCGAAGGCCCGCGCGTGCAAGATCTGCTGTCGCGACTGGCGTCTCGCATGGCGCCGTAAAGCCGGCGCCGCCCAAATGGGGATGCCGGCGATTGTCTCGCTTGGCATCATCGGCTTGAGGTCGGTAACGCGGCCACATTGAACCCATTGTTTGCCCGAGATGGGAGGCTCATCTCGTGAAATGGGCGCTGGAGCTTGCGTTGACCGCGGGATGGGCTCGGATTGCCTCGAGCAGATCCGCGACTTCGATCAGGTCTTGCGAACCGGCGTGTTCCATGAGGGCAAGCCCAGGCGATGGGCGCCAGGATCTGCAGCTCCGTCTCGCTCCATCTCTTTAGCCGGTCCCCAAGCCGCATTTTCGGCTATCCGAAGGCGCCGATCTCATGCGTGATCGCGGTGCCGATCTCCCGTACCATAGAAAAAAGCCCGGCCATCGGCTCAAAAATCTCCCGGTGCTCTTCGGCGTACGCAGCCGGGCCGGCAGGCGCGCTGGGCTCCGCGTAATCGAGATCGGCCGCGGCGTCGGGTGCGGCCGGAAAAATCTCTGCGAGCATGGCAAGTGCGGCCGGAATCTCGAGCCGCAGGATTGCCTCCTCGAGCGCGCCGCGGGTCACGCCATGCCGCGGCGAGAAATCGGGAATCGCCGTTGCCAGCAGCCAGATGCGATGAATGAGCGCCAGCCGCAACGAATGCAGCAGCAGCCCGCGTGCACCCATGCGCGGCGCCTCGGGCCAGGCCGCGCGCAGGGCGAGATGATCCGCCTGGATGCGGCGGAACATCGCGGCGAGCGCGGCCGAGCTGCCAAGCCGTTCCAGCGCGCGCGCCACCAGCGCCAGCTCGCCCGGCCGGCCGGCGCGGCGGCTGTGCGCAGCATGGTCGAGCCAGATGCCGGGATCGAGTGTCGCCACCACGGCGCGCAGCACGTCGATGTCGGAATGCCTGAGCGCATGGCTGGCGAAATCGAGTGCGCGACGAAAGCGGCGGCTCCGCGCGCGCATTTCGGCGAAGCTGTCCGGATGCCGTCCCGCCGCCGCGCCCAGCCCATGCAGCGTGTTTGCCGCCCAGCCAACCTGGTGCAGGATCGCATTGTTCGGGATGGCGCGAAGCTCGCGCGGATGGCGGATGCGGGGCGCGCCCGCCATCCCGTCCACCTGGCGTGCCGGCGGCCGCGATCCGGTGCGGTCGATGAGGGCGGGGCCGAACGCGCCGAGCAGGGCGCCGTATCCCGGATCCTCGACCAACTCCTCCATGCCGGCGCGGACGGTGGCAAAGAAATCGGCCGCGAAATCCGGATCGGCATAGATCGGATCCTCGATCGGTCCGGCCGCCGGATGATAGGTCTGGGTCGCGATTCGGGTCACGGTCGCGGCGGCAAGCTCGGGCGTGCCGAACAGCAGAAAACCGTCTCCGCCCTGGAACGAGCTTTCCTCGCGCACCGCAAGCCCGGCCCGCCGCAGCGCCTGCCGTGACGCCGTGGGCGAGAGATATTTGAGCCGGTCCTCGAGCGAGCCTGGATGCGCGCCACGCCCGATGCTCTCGCCGTGCGTATCGAACAGCACCAGTTCGACGCCGCTCACGTGATGGCGCGCCAGCGTCTCGCCGATTTTCAGCCGCAGCCGCTCGACCAGGTACGAAGCGGCAAGCTGGCCCACGAACCGCCCGGAGTCCGAATAGCCGAACTGCAACGCAAGCCGCCCGGTCGCCTGCAGATAGGCGCGGTAATGCGGACTGCGCAGTGCCTCGTCCAGAACCTGCGCCCCGCGCTCGAGCGCCTCGGCGGTCTCGAACAGCGGGCTGATTTCGATCAACCGGTCGACGTCGAAGAGGCGCGCCAGCCAGAGCGCGCCGAGCAGCGTATAGCCCGTTTCGGTTTCGGCAATCAGGAAGCGGATCGGCACGGAGCCGTCGATGTGCTTCACGATCTCGGCGATCGTCATCATCAGCCGGGCCGCCGAGGTCTGCTCGGCAAGCAAGGTGCCGAAGCTCACCTGCATCGGCCGCACCTCGTCGAGCGCCGCGTTGATCGCCGCGAACAAGGCGCGCCGATGTGCGGGGTCCTCGGGCGGATCGATCAGCCCGAGGCGCTGGCGGATCACGTTGTGAATCTGCGCCGCGTTCAGGCGCACATGGGTGTGCGCGAGCGCGAGCCCATGCGAGACGAGCCCGGCGCGCGCCACGCAAAGAGCGAGCTTCGCGTGGTCGTCGGCGGCGCCGGCGATTGCCGCCTCGAACAGCGGCAGCAGCGGCTCGGGCGAGATCATCGCCAGCTCACGCTTCGCCACCAGGGCGCGCGCAAAGCCGGCGACGTGTTCCGGCTCCGGCGCGCCGGCGAGCGCGGCGATTTGCTCGTCGACCGCGACAACCGCCGTCTTCAGGCGCCCCGCGATCGCGGCTGCCTCGCCAAGGCAGGCCAGCTCCGCCGCCACCCGCACGAGTTGCAGGCGCTTCATGCCGAGACGAAGCCTGAGCGTTTCCCACCAGCCGATATCGGTGCGCCCGTCCGTGTCGTAGCCGACCCAGCTTGCGAGTACGATCGGGCGCGGGACGAGCCTGGTCCAGCGGTCGGGCCAGGCGGCGCGCGCCACCGACAGCAGAGCGGCGTTGAAGCGGTCGATCGCGTCGCGGCCGTTGGTGATCGCTGCTACCGCCAGCGAAAATTCCTCGCCGAGCGTGACGGAAGGCGGCCGGTGGCTTGAGAACGCGGGTGAGGGCCGGCCCGAGGCGGCTTCGGCGAGCGCCCGGAAAACCTCGGCGGGCAGGGCGAAAGTCGGGTGCGCAGTGAACACCGCGGCGAAGCGTGTGCGTTCGACGAGCGCCTGATACTCCGCCCAGCGCACCGGGCTGTCGTTGGGATCCGGGCGCAGCAACTGCTGCGCGAGCCCGGCCAGGATGGCATCGTTCCGCGCCCGGTCGGTGCCTCCGACATAGGCGGCGAGCCGCTGGGCGCGCTCGGCGAAGGCGCTGTCGCGGAGGTAGCGAATGAGATTGCCGAGCGTCTCCTCGGAAAGCGTTTCGTCGTCGATCCGACGCGATATGGCGAGCGCAACCAGGAGGATCGGGTTGCCGAATGGGTCCTCGTCGGCCCGTGCCCCGAGCCTGGCGGTGAGCGAGAGCAGCTCCTCGGCGAGGGAGGCGGTCGGATCGGCGGCGGCGACGCTGTCGGGCATGCCCCTATCCTGCCGGCCATTGTGCAGATGCAGCAAGAAAATCCGTGCCAGGCCAGGTGTCTCCCGGCCGGGAACGCCGGGGCTGCGGCCGCCAAGCGCCTTCCATGAGCGGCACCGGCGGCGCTGTCGGCCAGAGCGGCATCGTTGGGCCGGCCGGCCGGGAAGCCCCGGACGTGAGCTTCTGTCGCGAATCGTAACCGGGCGAGAAAGATCACGCGCCCGCCGCAATTGCCTCCCATCTCTCCCCGAGGATCACTCGAGATCCGGGAGGAGAGCGATGCATTCGTTGCGTCGATTGCTGGCCGTTCCGGGGCTGGTTCTTTTGCTCGCCCTCGCGGGATGCGTGTACGGGCCCGCCTATCCTTATCCGGGCTACGCCTACTACGGATATTACGGCCCGCCGGTGGTCACCGGCGGGGTATTCGTCGGCGGCGGCTGGTGGGGCCGCGGCTGTTGCTATGGCGGCGGGTACTGGCGCGGACGCTAGCCCCTGGCGCGCCGCGGCACGGCAGCTACCAGGTGCTGCCGCCGGCCAGCTCCTTGCCGTTGGGAAGAATGCCCTTGCCGGCCGGTGAGAGCAGATACCACGAGCCGCCGAAATGCGTGATGCCTTCCCCGGCGGTCGAGCCTGCCGCCTGGTCGCGGACAAAGTAGTGAAGCGGCTTGCCGTCGTAGGTGACCTGCTCCTCGCTGCCGTTCTTGACGGTGCCGAGCGCGCTTGCCGCAACCCCGCTGCCGGCGGTCGGCGCGCCGGTCGTCAGCACCGGGGGCCACGGTGTGACGCAGCTGCCGGTGCAGGCGTTCATGTTCTTCTTATCGGCTGTGAACATATAGACGGTTCGGCCGCTGCCGTCGGTCAGGTAGCTGCCGAACGGGGCTTTGCTGGCCGTCTTGATCTCGACGGACGCGGCCCATGCAGCGGCGCTCAACGCTATTGAGGCGACCACCGCAAGGCCGGCGGCGCTCGCGATCCGGGAATATCCCATGGCGTTCTCCCTCGGTTTGCAGATCGTCCGCCCCATGCGGGCAGAGCGGCTCAGGCCTGCGACAGATGGCCTGCTCGCTCGCGCTTTGCAACCTTCCGAATCCGACATTGCAGAGAACCCAGCGCCTCTCTGAGCGGCGCCATTCGTTCCTGGCGGCAGTCACATATTGGTGGGTGCGGCAGGGATTGAACCTGCGACCCCCGCCGTGTGAAGGCGATGCTCTGCCGCTGAGCTACGCACCCGGGCCGGCCGGGTAGATGCGGTCCGCCCCCCGAGCCTGTCAAGGCGACGGCGATTTCGCGGTTGCGAAGCGACCGCCGTTAAGCTGATGGTAGGAAATGCGAAACGCCGCCGCCCTGGCCGCATTTCTGCTTCTTGCCGCGCTCTTTCCACCGAGCGCGCGTGCCGCGCCGCCGCCGATCGCGCTCCGTCTCGTCTACACGGCCTACGCGGACGGCCTCGCCACCGTGCAGATGGCCGCCGCGCTGGAGCTGACGCCGCGCGGCTACGGCCTCTCGTTCGACTACCATACGGTCGGCGTGGTCGGGTTCCTGTTCCCCGGACATGATCTCGCCGAGGCGGCCGGCACCTGGAGGGGCGACGCCGCCGAGCCGCGCATCTTCGAAAGCCGCGGGTCCTGGAACGGCCGCCAGTACGACGTGGTGATCGGTTATGCCGGCGGCGTGCCGGAGGTGAGGCGGCTCGTGCCTTCCGAAGCCGACCGCCGCGAGCCGGTGCCGGCCCCGCTGCAGCAGGCGACAATCGACACCGTCTCCGCCATGGCGCTCCTGCTCCAGCGCGTGATCGAGGATGGGAGCTGCCGTCTCGCGGTCCGGGTCTTCGACGGCCGCCGCCTGGTTGCGCTGCAAGCAGAGCCGGCAGGGACGGATCGGCTTGGGGTCACCGCCCGGTCGTTCTTCCACGGGCCGGCACTCCGCTGCGACCTCCGCGGCCGGCTCCTCGCCGGCTTTCTCCGCTCCGACGGGCCCGCCATGCGCCGGCGCGTAAATCACGGCGTGGTCTGGTTCGCGCATCCTGTGCCCGGCCTGCCGCTGCTGCCGGTCCGCATCGCCTTCTCCACCGGCTGGTTCGGCGCTGCCATGATGTACCTGACCAACATTGCGGCGGGGCCGCGCGGCGCGGCGCTCACGCAACCCTCTCGCCTGGCCCGGAGATCGACCCAGCCTGTCTCTCAAGAAGACAAAGCTAGTCACTGATATTCCAGTGTAACTTTTGCTCCTCAGGCCATCCTCAAGGTGGCATGGCCGAAGCGCCGCAAGACGAGCTCACCACGGTCGCGCGCTTCATGCCGTGGGGCACAAAAAGAGCCTGCGTCTCATGCGGTCGCACTTCGCAACCGGATGTGAACGCGCCGGCTTTGACACGGCCCGGTCCCGGCCGCTACCGGATTGAGCAATGCGAAGCACTGCGATCATCCTGGCGGCCGGCCTCGGCACGCGCATGCGCTCTTCCTCGCCGAAGGCCCTGCTGCGGCTCGCGGGCAAGCCTCTGCTGTGGCATCTCCTGCAAAGCTGCGGCCAGGTTTTCGACCGCATCGTGGTGGTCGCCGGCCCCGGCATGCCGGAGATCGCCGAGCTTGCCGCGCCGCATCCGCTGGTCGTGCAGGAGGAGCGCCTGGGCACCGCGCACGCTGCACTCGCGGCTGCCGCGCAGTTCGGAGACGGGCCGGTCGCCGTCCTCTATGCCGATAATCCGCTGATCCGCCCGGAAACCTTGCACGAACTTCTCGCCCGGCTCGACCCGGCCGCCGGCGGCGCGCGAGCGGCGCTGGCGCTGCTGGCGATGCGCCCGCCCGACCCTGCCGGCTATGGCCAGCTCGTTCTCGAGCCCGGCGGGGATGCCGGGGACAGCCGTGTGGTCCGTGTCGTCGAATGGGCGGACGCCACGCCTGCCGAGCGCAAGGAGGGGCTCTGCAATGCGGGCGGCCTCTCTGCCTCCGGTCCCGACCTTCTCCGCTGGCTCGACCTCGTGGGCAACGAGAACGCCAAGCGCGAATATTACCTCGGCGATGTCGTCGGCCTCGCCGCCGCCGAAGGCGACAGGGTCGTTGCGGTCGAGGGACCCTTCGCCGAGCTCCGCGGCATCAACACGCGTGCCGAGCTTGCGGGCGCCGAGGCAAGCCTGCAGGCACGCCTGCGCGCCGCGGCGTTCGAGACCGGGGCGAATCTGGTCGCCCCCGAGACCGTCTTCTTCGCCGCCGACACGCGCCTCGCGCCGGACGTCACGGTCGGCCCCTATGTCGTTTTCGGGCCCGGCGTCGCCGTGGAGGAAGGCGCCGAAATCCTTGCCTTCAGCCATCTCGAAGGCTGCCGCGTCGGGCCGGGCGCGCGGGTTGGCCCGTTTGCGCGGTTGCGCCCGGGCACCGAGCTCGGCGCGGGCGCGCATGTCGGCAACTTCGTGGAGCTAAAGGCGGCACGGCTCGGCGCCGGCGCCAAGGCCAACCACCTCGCCTATCTCGGCGACGCCGCAATCGGTGCCGCCGCCAACATCGGGGCCGGCACCATCACCTGCAATTACGACGGCTTCGCCAAGCATCGCACCGAAATCGGCGCCCACGCCTTCATCGGTTCCGATGCCGTGCTGGTGGCGCCGGTTACGGTCGGTGCCGGCGCTTTCATTGCCGCCGGCAGCGTCATCACGCGCGACGTCGCCCCCGACGCCATGGCCTTCGGCCGCGCCAGGCAGGCGGAGAAAGCCGAGGGGGCCGTGGAATTTCGTATCCGGAATAAAAAGGCCAGAGAGAAATGTGCGGGATCGTAGGTGTCATCGGCAACGAGCCGGCTGCGCCGCTGCTGCTCGGTGCGCTCGAGCGGCTGGCTTACCGCGGCTATGACAGTGCCGGCGTCGCCACCCTCTGCAACGGCCATATCGAACGCCGGCGCGCCGCCGGCAAACTCTCCAATCTCGCCGCCGTCGTGCAACGCGATCCGGTGTCCGGCACCACCGGCATCGGCCATACCCGCTGGGCCACGCACGGCGCGCCCACCGAATGCAACGCGCATCCGCACGGGACGGAGCGCGTCTCCGTGGTGCATAACGGGATCATCGAGAATCACGCCGCGCTGCGCGCCGAGCTCGAGGCCGCCGGCCAGGAATTCCAGACCGAAACCGATACCGAAACGGTTGCCCAGCTCGTCGATCTCAACCTCTGCCGCGGCATGGATCCGGTTTCTGCCGCCGGTGCCGCCTTCCGCCGGCTCGAGGGCGCCTATGCGCTCGCCATGATCTTCGCCGGCCATTCCGAGCTGATGATCGGCGCCCGGCATGGTGCGCCGCTCGCCGTCGGCTACGGCGAGGACGCGATGTATCTCGGCTCGGATTCGCTTGCCCTCGCCCCGTTTACCCGTCGTGTCTCGTTCCTGAGGGACGGGGACTGGACGGTCGTCACGCGCTCCGGCGCCCGCTTCTTCGGCGCCGACGGCGCCCCTGTCGAGCGCGAGATCAAGCGAACGGCACTGACCGGCGCCATGGTCGGCAAGGGCGACTACCGGCACTTCATGGAAAAGGAGCTGCACGAGCATCCGGCCGTGCTCGGCGATGTGCTGCGGCGGATGGTCGATCCGCTCGCGCGCAGCATCGTGCTGCCCGGGCTCGGCTTCGATCTTGCCGGCGTGCCGCGCGTCTCGATCAGCGCCTGCGGCTCGGCCTTCTATGCCGGCCTCGTCGGGCGCTCCTGGCTCGAAAGCCTGGCCCGCCTGCCGACCGACGCCGATGTCGCGAGCGAGCTTCGCTACCGCGCCCCGCCGCTTGCCAGGGGCGGCCTCGGCCTGCTGGTCAGTCAGTCCGGCGAAACCGCCGACACGCTCGCCGCACTCCGCTTCCTGCGCGGCGCCGGCCAGCACGTGCTCAGCATCCTGAACGTGCCGGAAAGCACGATGGCGCGGGAATCCGACGCTGTCCTGGAAACGGTGGCCGGCCCCGAAATAGGCGTTGCCAGCACCAAGGCCTTCACCGCGCAGCTTGCCGTGCTCGCCTGTTTCGCGATCGCCGCCGCGCACGCCCGCGGCACGCTTGGCCGCGAAGCCGAAGCGGCGCTCACCGCCGCCCTGCTCGAAGTGCCCGCCCGCGCCGCCGCCGTGCTCGAGGACGAGGCATCGATCCGCCGTCTCGCCGAGCGCGTGGCCGAGGCGCGGGACGTGCTCTATCTCGGCCGCGGCGCCTGCTATCCGATCGCGCTCGAGGGCGCGCTCAAGCTCAAGGAGATCAGCTATATCCACGCCGAGGGCTATGCCGCCGGCGAAATGAAGCACGGACCGATCGCGCTGATCGATCCGAACGTGCCGGTGATCGCTGCCGTTCCCTCCGGTCCCCTCTTTGAAAAAACCGCCTCCAATCTTCAGGAGGCGGCGGCGCGCGGCGGGCGGCTGGTCGTCTTCACCGACGCCGAAGGGGCCGGCAAACTCTCCGCCATCGCGACCGAAACGATCGTGCTGCCCACGGTCGATCCCTTCGTGGCGCCGATCCTCTATGCGATTCCGGTCCAGCTCCTGGCCTATCACGTGGCCGTACTGAAAGGCACGGATGTCGACCAGCCGCGCAATCTGGCGAAGTCGGTGACCGTGGAGTAGGTCACGCCGCCTTGCGGTTGACCTCGGCCTCGCTCACTTCGGTCAGCTTGCGGTCTGCCGCCTTCTCCTCGTCCAGCGTCTGCCGCAGGATCGGGATGCATTGCGTGTAGCCAAGCTGCGCTGCCAGCGCGATCAGCGAGCCGTATCGGCTGATCTCGTAATGCTCGACCGCTTGCGCCGAGATCGCCAGCGCAACATCCCTGACCTTCTTGTCCTCGACGTCGCCCACCACCTGCTCGGCTTCCGCGAGGATGCCGTCGATCGCTTCGCAGGTCATGCCTTTCGTCTGCCGGTTCAGGATCCCGAACACCTGCTTGAGCCGGGTCACGTGCTGTCTGGTTTCTTCGAAATGGTCCACGAAACCCTGCCTCAACATCGGGTTCTCGGCGTTGTTGATCATCTCCGGCAGCGCCATGGTAATCTGGTTCTCCGCATAGTACATGTCCTGCAACGTACGGACAAAGAGATCGTCCAGCGTCCTGATCGGGGTCGAATCCAGAGCCATCGCTTTCTCCTTCCTCTGCCATAACGGATCGCTCTTTGCCCACGCTCGCGGCGGTTTACCAAAAGCGCCGGATGCCGACATGCCTGCACATCCGATCTCCTGATACCGTTATGCTGCGCATGCGGTCTGCCGGTGTAGCGGCTGTGGAGATGTGGGCAAGGCGCGAGCGTGGTCCATGCGCAGCGTCGTATCCAGAGCCGTATCCCCAGGCTCGCCGGCGACGCCGGCTCGCCAGACTGCCGCATGGGCGTCAGGCTGCCGCCTCGTCCGCCCGCGCCGCCTCAATTCTGGCAATGTCGATCCGGCGCATGGTCATCATGGCGTCCATTGCCCGCTTCGCGGCGGCACGATCCGGATCCTTCAGCGCGGCAATGAGGGCTCGCGGCACGATCTGCCAAGAAAAGCCCCAGCGGTCCTTGCACCAACTGCACTGGCCTTCGCTGCCGCCATTCTCGATGATCGCATTCCAGTAGCGGTCCGTTTCGGCCTGGTCGTCGGTCATCACCTGGAAGCTCACCGCCTCGTTCGGCGTAAACGCAGGGCCGCCATTCAGACCGACAAAGGCTTGGCCGAGTACGGTGAACTCTACAGTCAACTCAGCACCTTGTTTGCCGCCGGGGTAGTCGGATGCTGCTGGATGCGCCTGTCCGACATGGCTGTCAGGAAAAGTGGTGGCGTAGAATTCCGCTGCTTTCCGCGCCTCGCCATGGTCGAACCACAGACAGGTGACGATCTTGCTGCTCATCGAAAGTTCCTCACCGCCATTGACGACGTACGTCGATATTAACCTGCATGACGCATGTCGATAAAGGTTCTCTTCAAGACCTGGTATTCGCTCGCGAGAGCTGCCTCTGCCCCCGAGCGCAGCAAGCGGCACGCACCTTTGCACGACATCATCGGGGTCTCACGGACGGCGTCACGCAGTGCCATCCCACAGGCTCTTTTTTTATGGTATTGTCATGGCAACCAAGCCCGGCCGCATGCAAGGAGGCGGGACACGGGACCTTGCGAAGAGTTATGATCATGATGGGACCGTGCCTGCAGGATCTCTGTGTGCAAGCCATGTCGCGTAAAGGAGGGCGTGATGGCGAAACGGGCTGAGACAACTCGGCGTGGCAAATCCGCTCCCGCCCGGAAGAAAGCCGCCGCCCCGGCTGCGGCAAAGCAACCGGAGCGTGCGTCGTCCCGCGAGGAGGATGCGTCCCGATCCGCGTCCCCCGGGAACCTGCCGCGCGGCATCTGGCGCGGCCAGCTGCGGCTGGCGCTGGTGAACGTCGCGGTCGAGCTCTACCCGGCGGTGCAGCCGGGGGCACGGATTGCCTTCCATCTCGTGGATCGCAAGACCGGCAAGCGCATACATTATGACAAAGTCGTAGCCGAGGACGGCTCGGTCGCAAACGATCGCATCGCCAGGGCGATCGAGATCTCGCGTGGAAACTATGTCGTGCTGGAAAATGCAGAGATCGAGGCGCTGAAACGGGTCGAGCGGCATGTGATTGATCTCGTCCAGTTCGTCGAGGCTTGCGAGATCGATCCGATCTGGTTCGACCGGCCTTATTATCTCGCGCCGGCGAACCAGGCAGCCGACGAGGGGTACGGGATTCTGCGCGAAGCGATGCGCAAGACCAAGCGCATCGGCCTCGGGCAATTCACCATGCGCGGCCGCGACTATATCGGCGCGCTGAAGCCGTGCGGGCGCGGCCTGCTGCTCGAGACGCTGCGGTTCTCCGACGAGGTGCGGAATGCAGCGCCGTTCTTTACCGAAATCCCCGAAGAGAAGCCGGACCCTGAGCTGCTCGATCTGGCAACCGAGCTGATCGGGCGCAAAAGCGGCCCCTTCGATCCCGAGCGCTTCGTTGACCGCTACACCAAAGACCTCCGGGCGCTGATCGAAGAAAAGGTGCGGACCCATAAGCCGGTACATGTCGAGGAGGAACGGCCGCGTGAAGGAGCGCAGGTAATCAATCTCATGGACGCATTGCGCCGCAGCGTCGAACGCGGGGGCGGTTCTCGCGGAGTGGCCGCATGACGCGGCGCCCCGAAATGCCAGACGAGCCGCTCAGCGAATACCGGAAGCGGCGCCGCTTCGGCACCACCAGCGAGCCGTACGGCGCGCGCAAAAGCCCAAGGGGCAAGAAAACAGCCGGCAAGGAAAAGCGAGGAATATTCGTCATCCAGGAGCACGATGCCACACGGCTGCATTACGATTTTCGCCTCGAGCTCGATGGCGTGCTGAAAAGCTGGGCGGTGACGCGTGGGCCGAGCCTCGATCCGCGCGACAAGCGGCTGGCCGTGCGGGTCGAGGATCATCCGCTGGAATACAGCAGCTTCGAGGGAACGATCCCGGAGGGGGAGTACGGCGGCGGCACGGTCATGCTATGGGACCGCGGCCATTGGCTTCCGGAAGGCGATCCCCACGGGGGACTGGAGAGCGGCAAGCTCGCCTTCACCCTCGACGGCACCAGGCTGCACGGCAAGTGGGCGCTGGTCCGCATGCGTCCCCGCG